>Ga0160419_101084_pt1 | contig 12554 bp, 8 predicted proteins | sample CelAP2metagpilot_2_FD_108196 | JGI IMG/M metagenome (GOLD analysis project Ga0160419, IMG submission 108196) | Phycosphere-associated microbial communities from Cellana algal ponds in Kailua-Kona, Hawaii, USA - Cellana AP2-4-25 metagenome pilot ... | reverse complement strand
GTCACCACTATTTTGCTTCACATAGTTAATTACTTTAGGCACAAACTTGTCATATATAGCCTGTATGATAAAGGAATTATTATTGACCAATCCATCTATATACTTCTGGTCTTCGTGTACTTTTTTATTACTCATAAGCCCTTTGTTTTAAACGAATTTAAAAAAAGTTGAACAAAATAGGGTAACAATTTTTAAATGGATTTGATATAAGGGTGAATTAGCCAAAAGGCAACACAACTTAAAAACGAAACAACAATTTAAAAATTAGAAATTATGAAACGTACAATTTTAATTATCGCAACAGTAGTATTTGGATTATTAAACCTTAACGCTACAACAGTAACAACAGAGCCTAACAGTGTAACAACTGCAACAATGACCAAAGACGATTTAGTAAAAGTCTATGATTGGTATATAAAAACAACTACTGGTGAGTTTAGAGGCACAGCAAAAACATTATTTGACGCTAAAAGACGTGCCAATTTAGTTGGACAAAACGAAGTAGTCTTAGAACAAAAAATTAGCAACTATTTCATCTTAAAAAGTGAATTAAATAAAAAAGAAAACAGACTATACTTCTGGGAAGTAAAAAGTGAAAAAGGTGAAGCTAAAGGATTTTCAACTTCAGAAGTTTCAGCAAAAAAGATGATTCAATTAGTTGCAAAAGGAGACGTAATCTCTTATAAAATCATAGCAAGTAAACAATTAAAATAAAAAAAAGTAAAAAAACAGGGTAACAAAATCCTTACCCTGTTTATATAAAAGTGTAACACATAAAAATTAGAAATCATGAAAAATTCAATTAACACAAAACAAATTTTAGGATCTTTATTATTAACTACATTATTATTTAGTAGTTGTAAAACAACAGACGACAACGATTTACCAACGTTTGAACCAACTCCAGCTACCGCACAAGAGTTTAAAAACATTAAAGATGAAGCCTTAGCAGACATTACTCAAAACTTCAGTTTTAATTCTGACGATGGATACATCACTTTAACTTCAGAAAATGGAGTACAATTAGGAATAAACGGAGACTGTTTAACCCTTAACGGAAACGAAATTACAGGTAACGTAGATATTGAGTATATTGAAATTTTTGAAAAAGGAAACATGCTAACCACTAACAAACCTACAATGGGTACAATGCCTAACGGTGACAAAGCAATGCTTTTAACTGGTGGAGAGTTTTTTATCGAAGCTACAAAAGATGGTGAAATTTTAGACACAAACTGCGGATTTAATTTATTAATCCCAACAAGTTTAACAGGTGGAGCTGATCCAGAAATGGTACTATGGAATGGTACAATTGACGAAGATGATACTTTAACTTGGGATGAAGTTGAAGATGCTTCTGGACAAGGTGGTGTTTTTGTAGAAGGCGGACAATACTATGCCTTTTTAGACAACTTTGGATGGTCTAATGTAGATCGTTTTTATAGTGACCCTAGACCAAAAACTCAAATTCAAGCTCAAGCGCCAGTAGGCTATAATTACACAAACAGTGCAGTATATTTATCATACGACGGAGAAGACACTGGTCTTGCTGCTTTAGATACTTATGATGGCGAACTAAATTTATTTAGTGAGCATTACGGACAAATCCCAATTGGTTTAGAGTGTCATGTTATTTTTGTAACTGAAGACAACGGTCAATGGAGATACGCTATCAAAGCCGTTACCATAGTAGAAGATGATATTATCACATTTAATTTTGAAGACACTTCAGTAACTACAGAAGCTAATTTAATTTCAATAATAAATGCGCTACCATAGTCAATTTACCTACTTAGCAAAAACCAGAAATTTACGTTTCTGGTTTTTGTGTTTTACCAAATCAAAATAATTATCGTTACATTTAATTACTTAATTCACAGAGTTATGAAACAATTTATCGCTATAACCCTTTCTTTTTTGGGTGTTATTTTCTGTTATTCTCAAGAAAATATTGCAAAAGACACCACGCAACGCATAGCCACAATAGAACATAAATTTGAAGGAAACCAAGTAAAATTCACACCAAACGCACCAGAACTAAACCAAATTGCTGGTGCGCCTAAAGCGTTTTATACTAATTATTGGGAATTTGGTGATGGCTCCTACAGCAAAGAAAACAATCCGACAAAAACCTATAAAAAGTCAGGTGAATACGAAGTCCGTTTATGGGCAACCAACAATTACGACACAGGTAAAACTCCAACCTCAAGACCTAAAAAAATTAAGATCACCAATGTTGATGAAAGCTATAATGAGGAAGCAAATATGACCACAAATTTTGATTTACAACGCAATCGCGAGCCTGTTCCAGAAGAAGAATTTGTCGTTATTGTTAAATACAAAAACACAAAGGATTATATAACCAATGGTAAAGTCTTTCTGTTTTATAACGAAAAACAATTTAAAGCAGACAATTTTGAAATTGCAGAAAGCAGAATGTATCATAATGAAAATGAAATTAGCACCGAAGATTTAGTATTCACCTCAAAATTAAATACCGATAATTATTACGCTTCCGCGGAAAACAAAATACTTCAACTACAATCAAAGCTTCAAGACTCTACCGAAAAGCAAAACCTACCACTAACCTTAGAAGAATCTAAAGCTAAATACAATAATAGCACTGCGTTTACCTTTAAAAACATGCAACCAAACGAAGAGCGCAACGTATTTTACACCATAAAAACCACGCCAGAAATGATTAAAGATACTAGCGCTATTGTTAGCGTTAGAGGTATTTACGTACCTGATGAAAATTACGATAATCACAACGTCAAAGACATGGAAATGGAAATAGTCACCTCTCATGATCCAAACAAAATGTCTACCAGCGCTTTTTTAATGAATTATAGATTGGTGCGTTTTAAAAAGCCAAAATTTAAAATCAAATTTCAAAATAATGGTGAAGGACCTGCAAGAACAATTCGTTTAGAAACTGATATTCCTGAAATTTTTGACAAATCAACTATTGAGGTTTTAGATATGTACCCTAAAGTGAAAATTTGTCCAAAATATGATGTAGAATACAGTTGTTTAGATACTACGTATACGCAAAAACAAGCCATTTTCACATTTAAAAATATTTATTTACCTGGTAGCGAGCAAAAAAACGTTAAAGAATACGACTCGACAAAAGGTTTTGTAAAATACAGAGTTAAGTTTGGCAAAAACTTTCATAAAATCAAAACCAAATCAAGAACAGCAATCATATTTGATAAAAACGAACCTATAATTACCAACTATTCCACTACTCGATTTATGCCTGGTATTTCTATTGGTGCCAAAGCTGGTTATAATTACTTTTTTGATTTAGACAATTCTAAAAGTTATTTTGTTGGTGCATCGCTTTCACCTTACAAATCGTATCGCTTTTATTGGCAAGTAGAGTTATTAAATAGTTTGCATGAGTTTGATGGTAGCACTCAAATTTCAGAACAAATTACAGATAACGGTGCTACTGGAGAATTACTTTTTAGACGCACAACAACATCTACCAGTTATAACAATATAGATTGGGAAGTTCCCGTTTTATTAAGGTATAACGTTAATAATTACATTGGTTTAGGTGCTGGTTTGCAAGGTATGATTTCGGTAAGTCAAAAAGAAAGCACCACAACAACCATAGAAGATTACGAAAACATAAATACGGTTCCTGGAGCTTTGATTAGTAGCGAAACTTCATCTACAGAAAACAAGGAATCTTTCACCAATTTTAAAAGTGGTTTTTTAATTGAAGCTACAGCTGGTTTTGCTAGAATCGGACCAAGCATTGGCGCTAGATACATTTTTAATTTTAAAGACAATTACAACTATATGCAGTTTTATGCGATTTGGAAATTTTGATAAAAAACGAATTAATTTATAAATGAAATACAGCCTCATTTTTCTTCTTCTACTTTCCTTTTCTACTGCTTTTTCGCAAGATTTAGAAGAAGCCATCTATGTGGCTACCGAAAATTTTAATACTAATAGAACTGCTGAAAGTTTTTCAACTTTACTAAAAAAAGAAGCCGATTTTAAACCAAAAATCAAAAGTATTGATGAGCAGTTAGCGTATTTCTTTTTATTGATTAATAAAGGAAATTATTTAGATAAAATAAACAAGCAACCACAAGCCATTTTGACTTATGAAGCTGCTTGGAATATTTACAATCAACACCAATTAAACACTATTACAAACTATGATGTAATAGACTATTGTCTAAAACCATTAGGCATTTTATACAATAAAGTTGGCGATTATACCAATGCAGAAAACACAATAAAACAATACATTTTTATTGCAGAAAAAAATAAAAATAATTCACAACGTATTGCTGGCGCCATCAACTTAGCGCAATTGTATTTTACAGCAGGAAAATTTGATGAAGCCATTAAAATTTCAGAAAACGGACTTCAAATTTCTGGCTTAACTTCTTCTAAAAAAGAAAAATTATTAGCCATAAAAAACAACAGTCAGATTGCTTTAAATAACTCTGAAGCCACTACTATAAAAACCGAAAATCCAGAAGTAAAATATAATCTAGCCCTAAAAAACAAAGACTACAAACAGGCATTATTGCACCTACGTGAAATGATCACAGAGCAGTATAACAAGCCTGAATTTTCAGCTAGAGCTATCGCTAAATTACACGTGCTTAATGCACAACTTCATCTAAAATTAGATCACAAAAACGCTTGCGCTTTAGAATTAAAAAATGCTTTAAATGTTTTATTGCCTAATCACGACACAAACGTGTTACCTAATTTTGAAGATCTATATGCAGAAAATACATTTATAGATATTTTTGATTTACTTGGCAATATTCAAGTTAGTAGCACAAACGCTTTAAACTGTTACGATCGTAGTTTTTATGTCACCAATCTACTAACCGAAAACATCACTTCTCAAGAAGCAAAATTGCGTCATGCAGACAAAAACAGAAAACGAAGTGAAGCTTGTATAGCCATACTTTACCAAGATTTTAAAACCCTAAAAAAGCCAAATATTATTGTAAAAGCTTTTGCTTACGCCGAAAAAAACAAAGCAGCAATTTTAAAAGAAACTATAGCTAAAAAAAGCCTTTTACAACTGCATCCAAAAGACACTTTATTGATAAAAGAGCAAGTTTTATTGACAAAACAAGCAGATTTAACCAATCAACTTATAAAAGCTGAATTTGAAAAAAACTCTGAAGTAGTTAATGACCTAAGCTATAAATTATCCAAAGTAAGTAATGATTTAAAAAACCTAAAAAATAAAATTAATTTAAGTTATCCTAACGATAAAAACGAAAATTTTATTGATGATTTAAAACGAAAACTCAAAAAAGAAAAAGCGACTTTAGTCGAATATTTTTATGGTGAAAATGATGTTTACACCTTCATTATTTCAGATAAATCTTTACAGTTTTTTAAATTTAAAAGAGACGAAAATTTTGACGCTTCAATTTCAAACTTTATAGATTATTTTAATTCGCCAAATGCTATAAACAATGATGTATCCAAGTTTACAACAGATGCTTTTAATCTCTATCAACAATTAAAGTTAAACAGAATAAAAGCATCCAACAACATTATAATAATACCAGATGGTGTTTTAAATTTTATTCCTTTTGAAAGCTTAATTACAAAAGAAACTAAGACGACCAATTACAGTAAAATGCCTTTTTTAATCCAAAAACAATGCATTGCATACAACACAAGCGCAGAACTTTTTGTTAAAGGAAAACAACCAGAATTTAACGATGATGTTTTAGGTATTTTTCCTGTATTTAAAAACACTAAAAAAGCATTAACTTTTTCTGAAGATGAAGCCAAAAGTATAGATCAATTTACAGACGCTAAGTTTTTAATGTACACTAGCGCAACAAAAAAAGATGCTTTTTTACAAGCTACTAATTTTGGAGTTTTACATTTTTCGACTCATGCAGATGCAGGAAGTTTTACTGTACCAGCAAATATTGAGTTTGCTGATGAAAATCTCTTTTTAAATGAATTATACACTAAACAGTTAGACAACAATCTAGTGGTTTTAAGTGCATGTGAAACTGGCATTGGAAAGTTAAGCAAAGGCGAAGGTAGTATGAGTTTGGCAAGAGGTTTTCAGTATGCTGGCATCAACCAGTTAGTATTTTCTCTTTGGAAAGTTAATGACAAATCTACCTCTCAAATTATGCATAATTTCTATAAAAACTATAGCAAATTTGAATCTGTAGCTATAGCAAATCAAAAATCCAAACAGCAATATTTAGATGACAAATCTATTACTAACGCTAAAAAGTCTCCTTATTATTGGAGTGCTTTTGTCTATTATGGTACAAGTACAGCAAAAGCAAAACCAACTATATTAAATTACTTACTTTTTACTTTTATTGGTTTAGCTATTGCATTATTTTTATGGACTGTTATTAGAAAACTAAAACATGGAAGACAAGCTTAAAGATTTTTTGTTGGAGCAAGACTACATTCGTGTCAAGCTTAAACTTACTAAAACCAACCACTTCGAAATAAAAGCAAGTATAAACGGAGTAAAAGGCTTGTTTATTCTAGATACAGGTGCATCTAGCAGTTGCGTTGGCTTTGAAGCAACAGAAAAATTTCAATTAAAAAAAGTAAAAGACTCTAAAATACTAGCTGCTGGCGCTGGTGCTATAGATATGGCAACTCAAATTTCTAAAAAAAACAAACTAAAAATTGGACGACTTAAAATAGATAAAGTACCATTGGTTTTGTTTGATTTAAGTCATGTAAATATGGCTTTAACCAATCATAAATCTCAACCTGTAGATGGTATTATTGGCGCAGACATATTAAAAAAAGTAAAAGCCATAATAGACTACAACAAAAAATATCTTTATTTAAAGAAGTTTTAATAAACATTTTTTACCTTTAAATATCAAAAATCCCCATAAATGAGTGTTTCTATAGTTATAGCAGACGACCATCCACTAATGCTTAGAGGTTTATCAAATTATATTTCTTCAAAAGGATTTAATATAATTGGTAGCGCAGAAGATGGAAAAACTGCATACAACCATATTGTTAAACTTAAACCTGATTTGGCGCTTCTAGATATTAGAATGCCTGCCATGACAGGACTTGAAGTTGCAAAAGCTTGTTATAAAAATAATCTTCCTACTAAAATTATACTTATAACTTTTGATAACGAAGAACATCTTTTTGATCAGGCAAAAGAGTATAATGTATATGGTTATATTTTAAAAGAATTTGCTATCGAAGAAATTGAACATTGCATAAGCAGTGTTGTTAGAGGCGAGCCTTATTTTAGTGAAGAAATTGCGTCTTATCTCAACTCAAAAATCAATTATTCTAGCAAGAATCTAAACTCGCTTTTAACACCAACAGAACTTAAAATACTAAAAATGGTTTCTGATGAAATGTCAAGTGCAGAAATCTCTGAAAGCTTAAGTTCTTCTATAAGAACTGTTGAAAAACACAGAAGTAATATTGTAAAAAAATTAGATTTAAAAGCGTCTCAAAACGCACTAGCTATTTGGGCACAATTAAATCGAGAATTTATAAAAAATACGTAGTAGTACGTATTTTATAAGTCTTAAATATGATTTACTTTAGCAGTGCTATTAATCATATTTCTTTATTAAGAGAAACTATATTAACCCAAAGCAAATTATTGTTTTGGGTTTTTTGTTTTAAATACTTTTCGTGAAGTTTTCGTAAATATACGTAGAACTACGTATTTTGTAAGAAATTTATATATTATATTTTAGCAACGCTATTAAAATCAATTTTGGGAGAATTGATTAAAAGCCCTATTCATGCCTCTTTGTTTAGGGCTTTTTCTATTTTATAAATTAGAGAAAAAATGTTTCGTAATATTTTCGTAAATATACGTAGAACTACGTATTTCATATAAAAGACTTACAGCTTACCTTTACAATGCTATTAATTAGTTCTTAGGGAGAATTATTTTTTAAACTCTGCATCAGGACTGATGCAGGGTTTTACTTTTAAATCAAAAAAATGAGCGCAAGCAAGTCAAAATACAGCAGTATATTTATCTTTTGCATTATACTATTGGCAGTTGCAGTGGTTGCATTTAATTTATATTGCCTTTAAAAGCATAAAAAAAGAGCTACTATTTAGTAGCTCTTTTTATTTATACTTATTTTACTTTTTTAAAGTTCTAAAGCTTTTTTAATGTCATTATCCATTAATAACTCAGAAGGGTTTTCTAATGCTTCTTTTACTGCTACTAAGAATCCAACACTTTCTTTACCATCAATTATTCTATGATCGTAAGATAATGCTACGTACATCATTGGATGAATTTCTACTTTTCCATCTACAGCTATTGGACGCTCAATAATGTTATGCATTCCTAAAATACCACTTTGAGGTGGATTAATAATTGGCGTAGATAACATACTTCCAAATACACCACCGTTAGAAATTGTAAATGTACCACCTGTCATTTCATCTACAGTAATTTGTCCATCTCTTGCACGTAAAGCTAAGCGTTTTACTTCTGCTTCTACACCTCTAAACGAAAGGTTTTCTGCATTTCTAATTACAGGTACCATTAGTCCTTTTGGACCTGATACTGCAATACTAACATCTACAAAATCGTAAGAGATCATTTCTTTACCATCTATCATAGAGTTAACAGCTGGATACATTTTTAATGCTCTTACCACTGCTAATGTAAAGAAAGACATAAAGCCTAAACTAACGCCGTGTTTAGATTTAAATTCTTCTTTGTATTGTTTACGTAATTCAAAAATTGGAGTCATGTTAACTTCATTAAAAGTAGTTAACATCGCTGTCGTGTTTTTAGCTTCAACCAAACGTTCTGCTACTTTACGACGTAACATAGACATTTTGCTACGAGACTGACCTCTATTTCCACCAGTTGGTGTTCCCATAGATGGTACAGCATTTACTGCGTCATCTTTTGTAACACGACCATCTTTACCTGTACCTGTTACAGCACTAGCTTCAATACCTTTTTCTGCTAAAATTTTCTTTGCTGCAGGACTTGCTGTACCTGATGCATAGGTTTCTTTTGCTGGATTAGATGCTTTTTCTTCTGTATTAGGAGTTGCTTTTTGGTCTTTTGCAACATCTGCTTCTGCATTGTTGTTTCCGCCTTCATCACCTCCTTTAAAAGTTGTGCTTTCTGGTGCTTCTGCACTTGTATCAATTAAACAAACTACTTGTCCTACCTCTACAGCGTCTCCTTCTTCAGCTTTTAAGGTGATTGTACCGCTTGCTTCTGCAGGTAGTTCTAATGTAGCTTTATCACTATCTACTTCTGCAATTGCTTGATCTTTTTCTACATAATCACCGTCTTGAACTAACCATTCTGCTATTTCAACTTCTGTGATTGATTCGCCTGGAGAAGGCACTTTCATTTCTAAAATCATTGTAATATAATTTTATGCTTGTGTTTTGTTTTAATTATTTTTTACTTAGTTGGAATCCTTTGATTTTGTTTGCTTCATCTAGAAGAAAAAATGCTTCGCCAGTTCCGTTTTCAAATGTTAGTATATAGGTATGACCTGTACGTGTAATATCTTTAAGGTCTCTACTTTCTATTTGGCCCAAAGCTTCAGCATTAATTTCATTTTCAAAAAAAGTATTTACCTTTTCTAAGGTGAATGTTTTTTTAAAATTATCATCTAACATATTATAAATGGCTCTGTAATTACCATCATTGTAATGCTTGGTAAATTGATCTACCGTCGTTTTGTAATTTGCTTTTTCTGTCTCTTGAGAAAAGCCTAATGCAAAACTTAATAATGCTACAATTAATACTATTCCTTTTTTCATCTTTATTGAATTAAAAGCTTATCGCTGGTTATTTTTTGTTTTGTCAAAAACGAAATCTATAACTTCTTTATGACGTTTTTTAGATCTTACAGAACTTCCTGCTGCTGGTGCACCGTAAGGTCTTCTTGATGCTGCTCTAAAGTTTTTAGCTTCTTCTAAGTGCATCATCATATGCATGTATGCTCCCATGTTTCTTGGTTCTTCTTGTGCCCAAACCACATCTTCTACATGCTTATATTTATCTAAGATTTCTCTTATTTTTTCTACTGGTAATGGGAATAGTTGCTCTATTCTTACTAAAGCAACATCTTTACGGTTTAGATTTTCTCTTTCTTCATCTAAATCATAATAGAATTTTCCTGTTACAAATACTAATGTTTTTACATCTTCGGTTTTTACTGAAGTATCTTCAATAACTGTTTGGAAACTTCCGTTAGCAAACTCTTCTACAGTACTTACACATTTTGGATGACGTAATAAACTTTTTGGTGTAAAAACAATTAACGGTTTGCGGTAGTTAGATAACATTTGACGTCTTAACAAATGGAACATATTTGCAGGTGTTGTACAGTCTGCAACAAACATATTATCCTTTGCACATAATTGTAAGTAACGCTCCATACGTGCTGATGAATGTTCTGCTCCTTGACCTTCATAACCGTGAGGTAAAAGCATTACAAGCCCGTTTTGTGTTTTCCACTTATCTTCTCCTGAAGATATGTATTGGTCTAACATAATTTGTGCACCGTTACTAAAATCTCCAAATTGTGCTTCCCAAATGGTTAATGTATTTGGACTTGCCATAGCATAACCATAGTCAAAACCTACAACACCATATTCTGACAATAATGAGTTATAAATATAAAAATGACCTTGGTTATCATTAATATTATTTAGTAATACTATTTCTTCTTCACTGTCTTCTACTTTTACCACTGCATGTCTATGAGAAAAAGTACCACGCTCTACATCTTGCCCTGTAATACGTACGTCATAACCTTCGGTTAATAATGTACCGTAAGCTAAATGTTCTGCCATAGCCCAATCTAAATTGTTTTCGTCAAACATTGTTTGTCTAGATTGGATCAATCTTTCTATTTTTCTGATAAACTTTTTGTCTTCTGGTAAGTTAGAAATTACCTTAGTAATCTCGGCAAGTTTATCTTTATCTGCTGTGGTATCAACAGTTTCCATCATTACCTTTTCGTCTACACGCACAAAATCTTTCCATGCGTCTTCCATAAATGGTGTAATGATTGTTTTATCCTCTTTTCTAGAATCTTCTAAATTTTCTTCTAGCTTATCTTTATAATCTTTTTCTAATTGCTTAACGTAATCCTCATTTATAACTCCACTTTGCATAAGCTTTTCTGCATAAATATCTCTTGGATTAGCATGTTTTGCGATTGCTTTGTAAAGTTTTGGCTGAGTAAATCTTGGCTCATCACCTTCATTGTGACCATACTTTCTGTAACCTAAAAGATCTATAAATACATCGCGATTAAAATTCATTCTAAAATCTAGAGCAAATAACATTGCATGTACTACCGCTTCTGCATCATCTGCATTAACATGTAATACTGGTGATAATGTTACTTTACCAACATCTGTACAATAAGTACTTGATCTTGCGTCTAGGTAATTTGTTGTAAAACCTACTTGGTTATTTACAACAACATGAATGGTTCCGTTTGTTTTATAACCGTCAAGTTTTGCCATTTGAACAATCTCATAAACCAAACCTTGACCTGCAATTGCTGCATCACCATGTACTACAATTGGTAATACTTTGCTAAAGTTATCTTTGTGTTTTTGATCTTGTTTTGCTCTTGAAATACCTTCTACAACTGCTCCAACAGTTTCTAAATGCGAAGGGTTTGGCGCAATACTTAAGTTTATTTTCTTTCCTGTATCTGTACTACGCTGGCTAGTCCAACCTAAGTGATATTTTACATCTCCATCAAATACTTCTTGCTCGTAATCTTTACCATCAAACTCGCTAAAAATATCTTTTGCAGATTTACCAAAGATGTTTGTTAAGGTACTTAATCGACCTCTATGTGCCATACCCATTACAAACTCTTCTACACCAAGTTCTGCTGCTTTTTCTATAACGGCATCTAATGCTGGTATTAAAGATTCTCCTCCTTCTAAAGAGAAACGCTTTTGACCAACATATTTGGTATGTAAGAAGTTTTCAAAAGAAACAGCTTCGTTTAATTTTTTAAGAATGTGTTTTTTCTGTTCTGTAGAGAAATTTGGCTGATTATCATTAATATTCAGCTTATTTTGTATCCATTTGATCTCACCTGGTTGTCGTATATACATATACTCAATACCTATAGAATCGCAATAAATACTATTTAAGTGTTTTAAAATTTCTCTTAAGGTTTGTGCGCCAATACCTAAAATTTCACCTGCATTAAATTTAGTATCTAAATCTGCTTCTGATAATCCAAAGTTTTCTAATGCTAATGTTGGCTCGTATTTTCTACGCTCTCTAACAGGATTGGTTTTAGTAAATAAATGGCCTCTATTTCTGTAACCATCTATTAAGTTTACTACTTGAAATTCTTTTTGAAGATGCTCTGGTATTTGTGCCGAGACACCTTCTACAATTTCGCCTTCCATTCCATAGTTTTCACTTCCAAAGTCATAACCTTGAAAAAATGCTCTCCAACTTGGCTCTACAGAGTCAGGATTTTTTAAATATTGATCGTATAATTCAGCAAAGTATGCTGTATGTGCTGCGTTTAAAAAGG
>Ga0160419_101082_pt1 | contig 12570 bp, 14 predicted proteins | sample CelAP2metagpilot_2_FD_108196 | JGI IMG/M metagenome (GOLD analysis project Ga0160419, IMG submission 108196) | Phycosphere-associated microbial communities from Cellana algal ponds in Kailua-Kona, Hawaii, USA - Cellana AP2-4-25 metagenome pilot ... | reverse complement strand
TTCCCTTTTTTTGCTGGGGTGTGCCGGTTGTTTTTTGCGGTCCCGCGCGGGGATAGGACATATTCCGGGGCCCTTTTTTGCCCCCCTTTAAGGTTTTTTTTTCCTCCCCCCCCCCCCCCCCCCCCCAATCCCCCCTCCTTCTTCCCCCCCCTTCTTGCCCTTTTTCTCTTGCCTGCGTGAGTGGAGACATCCTCCCTCTCTCCCTTCCTCCCTTCGTCCCTCCCTCCCTCCCTACCTGAAAACACATATCGAGCAATCGTAACACGCCCTGTGGGTCCACACGGAGGAGGAGGCGGAGCATGGGCCATGCCCCCAGCGCCGCCACGTCACAAGAGGGGAGGAAGGCATCATCAGGGAGGGGGGGAGGAAGGGGGGATAGGAGGGAGGAGAGCAGGGCAGTTTTTCTAGAAGGAAAGTGCGAGGAAAAAGAGAAATGGTTGAGGGGGGAACACGAGGAAAAATAAGACGAAGGAATCTAAGCGTGAGCTACTGATACCAACAAGTCCTTCCCTCCTACTCTCCCTCTGTTCCTCCCTTTCTCCACGTCTGCTTCCCGCCCTCCTTACCTCCCCGGAGCCGCCAGAGCGATCTCCACCTCATCCACAGGCAGTGGTTTGCCTGAAGGGAACGCTCGAGGTCCCCCCCCACCTTCCACCCCTCCCTCCTTCCCTCCCCTCCTCGTTGTTGCTGAGGGGGAGTAGTGGAGAGAGTAGAGGAGGAAGAGGAGCGTCTTGAGGGCGAGGGAGTCCCGTTGGGAGGAGGAGGAGGAGGAGGAGGAGGAGGAGGAGGAGGAGGAGGAGGATCGTTTTTGGGTGACTTCGGAGGCGAGGATGGTTAGCTCTTGCAGGTATACCTAGGGAGGAGGAAGAGGGGGGGGGAGGAGGAGAGGGAGAAGAGGGAGAAGGAGGAGGAAAAGGAGGAGGAGGAGGAGGAAGAAGAGGAAAAGAAGGGAGTTTAAGTGTGACTGGCACATGCACGTCTCCCTCCCTCCCTCCCTCCCTCCCTTCCTCCCTCCTCACCTTCAAGGGGGAGAGGTAATCGTAAAGCCCCCGGGTGTAGACATGGGCCAAGCTCAACCACAGCCGGTGTCGCCTGTCATTAAATTCATGACAAGTTATGCATTCATGCACCAGGGGAAGATGGTGGGAGTGTGAGCCAGCACCTCTATCCTTTTCTCCCTCTCTCCGTCCCCCTCTCCTTCCGTCCGGCTCCGCTGCCGCCGATCGATTGGAAAGGAGGAAGGATTTCCGTCTCCCCCTCCCTCCTTCCCTCCCTCCCTACCTACCTACCTCAACAACCCCAGGACATGAGCGAAATCCAGCCCCTTGAAGTCCGTGAGGTGCAACAAACACCTCTCGGCCCTCTCGCCCATGCCGCGGTCGAGGTAGTGCTCGAGGAAGGGGGGGAGGACGGGGGGAGCGAGGGTGGAGAGACGGCTCGAGAGGATGTAGGGCTCCAGGGTTTCAAGAAAGGTGCGGGCCTGAGGGAGGAAGGGAGGGAGGGAGGGAGGGAGGGAGGGAGGAGTGTATTTCGGATCAACCCATGAAAACATCTCGACTTTTCTCTCCTTCCCTGTCTCCCTCCCTTCCTCCCTCCCTCCCTCTCTCCCTCCTTCCCCCCCTACCTGCCCTGCCCGCACAAAGGCCTCAAACACCTCTCCCGCTAGCCGATCTTCCCTTCTTGTCTCCACGCAATAGTCGACGCTCACCGTGGCCAGCATGGCATAATGCCCCTGCACCAGGGCGGCGTCCTCCCTCCCTCCCTCCCTCCCTCCCTCGAGCGGGGAGGAGGAGGAGGAGGAGGAGGAAGGGACATGGGCCGTTCCCAGCCGGAGGTAGCTGTCGAGGAAGGAGGCTAGGCGGGCAGCGCCCTCTGGAGTGGATTTGAACTGTGTTTAGGGGGAGGGTGAGAAGGGGAGGACGAAGAAGGGGAAAAAAGAATAAGAAAGGGAGAAAGAAAGAGGAAAGGAAGAAGAATCAAAAAGAGGGGAGGAGGGAAGGAGAAAAACAAGAAAATAAGAGAGGAGGAAGAGAGAGAGATAGAGAGAGGGAGGGAGACAGAGAGAGAGAGAGAGAGAGAGAGAGAGAAAGAGTAAGAACAGACGCGTCCGTGTGAAAATCCCCCTCACCCCCTTCCTCCCTCCCTCCCCCCCTCCCTCCTTCCCTCCCTCCCTCTCTACCTCTCCTCCTTCCTCCAAGGCAAGCCACAATGCGTCGAGGCCTTCCCCTCCCTCTATCCTGGCCTCCACTCGCTGCCACCACGCCTGAAGAGCCAGGAGGGAAAGTGCATGGTGGCCTAGGAAGGGAGGGAGGAAGGGAGGGAGGGAGGGAGGGAGGGAGGGAGGGAGGGAGGGAAGAAAGCGTAGATCATGAGAGTGGATTGTGATGAAAGCTCGGCTACTACAAAGGACGGAAGGGAGGGAGGGAGAAAGGGAGGGGGGGAGGGAGGGAGGGAGGATGACGCACCTAGAAGGAAGACTCCGTTGGTGGGGAGGGTCGAATTCACGGGGAAAGCCGCCCGACGGAAACTGTCGAGAAGACGAGGAGGAAAAAGGAGGAGGAGTGAGAGAAAGAGGAAGAGGGAGAGAAGAGGGAAAGGGAAAGGGGGAAAGAAAGAGAAGGAGAAGGGGGGGGAAAAAGATGCATGGATAACACCCCCAAAAAATATAAATGTAGTGTTGCAATGCTCCTTCCCTTCTACCCCCCCCTCCCTCGGATTCTCCGTTTTCATCGTTTGGATATACCTTTCCCTCTCTCCCTCCCTCCCTCCCTCCCTCCCTCCTTCTCCCAACGTTCACTCCAGAAACCCGCAGAGGCGAATGATCCTATATTTCCTCTTTCCCTCCCTCCCTCCCTCCCTCCCTCCCTCCCAACCTGTTCTGGAAGCTCTCCACCGGCTGCCTCCCACTTGTGGGGGATACAAGTGCACTTCCTGCCTCTCCGTCCAACAAACCAGCAGGGGTGAAGCGGAGGACGCGGAGCTAGGAAGAAGGGAGAGGGAGAAGGAGTGAGGGAGGGAAAGGGATAGCCAAAAGATAATACGGAGGATCCGCATCGAAAACAAGATCGGTTGAGGTAAAAGAGGAAGGAAACAGGGAAAGGAGGGAGAGAGGGAGGGTAAGACATCCAAGCAACGTACCTGCATGGCCGCGACATCGATCACCTCCTGTGCCTGGAACTCCAACCTTCCCTCCTTCCCTCCCTCCCCTCCCTCCCCTCCCTCCTTCCCTCCCTCCCCCTCCCCCTCCCCCTCCGCCTTCGCTACCACTGCAAATATGCGACACTTCAACTCCCGGTCCAGCACGGCCAGCATCGCCACTCCGCCCCTCCCTCCCTCCCTCCCTCCCTCCCTCCCTCCCCCTCCATCGATCCATTCCACCGCACATCCCACCACCGGCAGGATCCGTCCTAATCCCCCACTCGCGTAGGTAGGGACACCCACAGCCTCTCCTCCTCCTCCTCCTCCTCCTCCTCCACCACCACCTCCTCCTCCTGCTGCTGCTGCTGCTGCTGTGGGCAACGTCACCCGCAGCAGCTGCAGGTGCTTTCCCCACACACGGGCCAAGACGGGAGTGAGGGAGTGGGGGAGGGAGGGAAGGAGGGCGAGCCAAGTCCAGGAGAGGCAGGGGGTGGGAGGGTGGGAATGCGAGTGGGTGTGGGGAGGACGCTCCCAGCGGTGGAGGACCTAGGGAAGGAGGGAGGAAGGGAGGGAAGGAGGGAGGGAGGAGAGGGTGTTGGGAGGGGACAATTTGGTGAACAAGAAGCGAACAGATTTTGTGACAGTGGAGAGGGAAGGAGGGAGGGAGAGAGGGAAGAAGATAAGGAGGGGGGAGACGGACCTTGACGGTGGGCTCGACCGAGACGACGAAGGATGATTTTTCGGAGGAGATAGCAAGAAGGGAGAGGAAGGGGGGGGAAGGCGAAGAAAATGAGGAGGAGGAGGATGGGGATAGAGGAGGAGGAGGAGGAGGCGGGGGGCTGCTGCTGCTGCTGCTGCTGCTTGCGGCGGACGCGACCAAGTTCCGGAGAGGGTTGAGAGAGAAGGAGGAAAACGTGCTGCTGCTGCTGGTGGTGGTGGTGGTGGTGGTGGCGCTGCTGCTGCCGCTGGTAGGATTAGCCGTCGTCTCCGTCGCCGTAGCATCCGAAGCGGCCCCTTCCAGGGGAGGGCGGGCGTGCAGGATGGCAAGGGCTGGGATCATGCCTGCCTTTCCGTCGAGGAGACACTCGGTGTCGACGCTCCAGGCTCCAAAAAACATGCGGGAAAAGTAAAGCTTGTTCACATTACCCTGCACATCGACAGTAATCACGGCCCAAGGGTCCTTGTTGCTGCTGCTGCTGCTGCTGCTGTTGTTGCTGCTGCTGCCGCCAGAGGTGTTTGTCGTACTGCTGCTGCTGGTGTTGTGGCTGTTGTTGCTGCTGCTGCTGGTGGCGAACCGGACGGCGATCAACGCGGCAGTGTGAATGTCTGTGACGCTCTTCAGCACCTTCCCTCCCTCCCTCTCTGCCTCCCCTCCTCCTCCCCCTCCTGCGGGAGAGTACTCCCAGAGGGTTATTTTTCCAGAGCTATACCCACAGACTAAAACGTCGGGACCCGTCACTCTCGAGGACGAGGGAGGGGGAGAGGAATGGGTCATAGGGTGGAAGTCTATGGATGTAACGGCTCCCTCCGTCCCTCCTTCCCCGGTTGAACCAAGCACTCCCCTGACGAGCGCCCGTCCTTCCCTCCCTCCCCCCCTTCCTCCCATTTCAAAAAGCAAAATGAATCCTTTTTTGGTTCCAACCGCCACTAAGCCCCGCGGCGATACTGCAACTGCTGTAGGAACACACTCCCTGCTCCTCACCAGCTGCGTCGAAATCTCATCTAGCCCTTCCAAGCGTACACTTCCTCTCTCCCTCCCTCCCTCCCTCCCTCCCTCCTTCCCTGCCTTCTGCTCTTGATCTTGCTCATGCCGTTGCTGTTCTTGTTGCTGTCCTTGTTGTTGTTGTGGCTGCTGCTGCTGCTGCTGGCGCTGTTTCCGCTTGACTTGAAGAGGGGAGAAAACGTCCCTGTTCCCTCCCCGAAGAAAGGAATGGATGCGGGCCTCAGCGAGATCCACGGCGATGGTAGGAAGAGGCAGGGGGGGAGGGAGTTGGGGAAGAGCTGATAACGAGGCGATGGAGGAGTGGAAGAGGGGGTGTTGGAGGGAGGGAGAGGGGGCTGTCTTGGCAGCTGCAGACATTCTGTGCGGATTGGAGGCAGTCGAAGCAAGTGGAGCCTCTCCTCCTGCTGTTGGTAAAGGTGTTTGTCGTACTGCTTCCACTCCTGCGGTTGCTTCTACAGTTGGCCCTGTCCCTTTGAGCGCCTTGTTGGTGCCACCCACTCTGCTGTCCACGCTCCCTTCATTCAAACCCAACAGATGCGTCACCCCTCTTTCTCCTCCTCCCCCTCCTCCTCCTCCCGTTATCTTCCCTCCTCCCATCTCGCTACCATCTCTATCACCAAAAAAGGTGTCTGTCGCACGGCTACTACCACTGCTGCTGCTACTGCTAGAGCTCCTCTGTCCTCCTGCTGATTGTGGCAAGGCCGATGAGCCCCCGAGCCCTCCCTCCCTCCCTGCCTCCGTCCCCTCCTCGTCCTCGTCTTCGTCATCCAAAGAAGACAAAATTCTATCAATCTCGTGCTGGCTGGTTCGAAGCCTATTGCTTACCATACCTCCAATGGAAACACGTTCGTCCGACAACGCGTCTTCCCCGTCCTCCAGTCCTCCCTCCCCCCTTTTGTTCCGTGCCTCGTCCTCGTCCTCGTCCTCCTCTGCATCCTTCAGGATGGCTTGTAGTCGCTGCCAGTCCTCCGACAGGACTACACTACCCTTAACCTCCCCTCCCCCTGTTCCTCCTCCTCGTCCTCCCCTTTCTTCACGTCCGCCCAGCTGCAACGAGGAGGAGGAAGAGGAGGAAGAGGAAGTAGGGTCCGACCAGTTTCCTCCTCCCGAGGTAGAGCTCCTACCCTGCTGCGCCGCATGTCCCTCGTCCTCGTCCTCGTCCTCGTCGTCATATGCCTCTTTCAAGATGTCCTCGATCGACTGCGCCGACGGCAAGGCCGAAGGCGAGGGCCTCCTCCCTCGTCCTCTTCCTCCCCTCCCTCCTTCACCTCCGGCACCACCTGCGTGATTCCCTTCATCATCGCTCCCGTACTCAGCTAGGAGGGTCTCGATCGTCTCCATCCTTTCCTTGCTTGCTCACTAATGCAGTTCTTTTTCCTAGTGGAGGCTGCTTTCGACAAGGGTGGTAGGAAAAAGAGGCATGCTCTCACGGCCCAGCCAAGGCGATAGTGATGATGGTGGAAATTAAAAGCATGCAGGCTCTTCAAGTATAAGGTGTCCCCGCTACGCAAATGCCCCGAGGAATACCTGTGGAATATTAGGAGGTGTATGCGGACGTGTGAATGGGAAAGTAGGCGATGGGTGGGTTGAGCTTGTATGCCTCTGACGGCGTCGGGTCATGGAAGCGTTGACTTTTGTGTTAAGCTGGGAATGTTGGCGATCAGCCTTCCCCCCATTTTACAACAGCACCAAGCTACCACCCATTACAGGCGGGTGGGCTGTTCGGGGTGAGGCTACCGCTGTTGATGCAGTCCTGCTACCGCTGCTACTAGTGTTATACTCATTTAACATCTTGGCTACCTCCCCCCACTTCCTCCCTCCCTTAGCCAAGACGCCGGCACGATGAAGGCCTATGGCAGCGGCAGTCGATCGAATAACAAGAAACCGCGTCGGATCTTGAGTCATCGAAAAGAAAGAAAGAAAGGTGTCTCACTCAAAAGGCTGGCAGAAGCCTTAGAGCACGACAGCTTGCTTTGTTGTCGCGCTGTCGCTCCCTCTGAGGCAACGGCGGCATTGGAAAATGTCCAAGCGGGTCTGCTGGAGCGAGGCTACATTCTACTGTACCTAGATGATACTTCCCCGTCGCCCCCTTCCCCTATCTCCTCCTATTACTCTTCTCCTGTCGCACCTGCGGCAGCTGCAGCAGCTGCTGCTACTGCTAAGCAATGGCAGCAAGAAGAATACCAAAAATTGCTCGTGTCCAATCGCGTGGCCGAAAAGTTAGGACAAATTAAGCAGCACTTCGATCGGCTCGGCATGCCCCAGTCCCACGCCACCAACACCCGAAGCAGCAGCAGGAGCAGGAGCAGGAGCAGCAGCAACAGCGGCGACAGCAGGAGTAGCAGCAGCGCTAAGATTTCAGACCCCCTGTACATCCATCCCTCCGACGCCATCACCACCTTCCACTATCTCGAGCGTATTGGCCGCCTTGTCCTCAAGGCAGCTTCCTGGGCTCTCTTTCCCCCCACCGATGCCACTCAAACTTTTCCTCCTCGCACTCCCTCCTCCTCCTCCTCCGCCCGCTCTTCCTCTTCCTCATCATCCTCCTCCTCCTTCTCCTCTTCCCCCCCCTCCTCCTCGTTTTTCTCCACACACAATTCCCATCAGATCAATCTAGAAGACGAGCTCCTTCCTCCCCTTCCCTCCCCTCCGTCTCCCCTCTCCCCCTCCTTTTTTCTTCAGACTTCAACTACCCCTGCCGTTGCTGCGGGCGCAGTGGCAGCAGCAGCAGCGGCCACCAGAAGGAAAGCCAAGAAGAAAAGGGGGAAACGAGAAGAAGAGGATGATGGTCTGGAAGAAGAAGAAGAAAAAGGAGGAGAAGAAAGAGGAGGAATAGGAGGATCAGTAACAGGAGGAGAAGGGTTCCGATCTCGATTACGGGCGCGTGTGTATCAGGGTGGGAAGAACGGAGGGAGGGAGGGAGGGAGGGAGGGAGGGAGAGCGAGGACGCCGATGCACGATTTGGGGCTGTTAAGTATTGTGGGCGTGATGGGACATGGGCTCGAGGTGAAGGGAGAATCGAAAGGAGGGCCAGAGGGAGGAGGAAAATGGGAGGAGGAGGAGCGAGGAAAGAAGAGAGGGCACGTGGAGAAGGAGTGGAAGGCGGTAGAGCCCATGTACGAGGAGGAGGAAGAATTGGAGGAGGATGGGTTTGAGGTAGGGGGGGCAGTTGCCTTGTTGCCGCCGTGGACGGTGCTTGTGTGTGTTGGTCGGATGCTGGATTACTACTCAGGGGGCGTCCTCAGTGCACCGGCACGGAGGGTGTTGATTTCAAAAATTGAAAGTTTGAATTTGAATCGGAGTAATGTGGAGGTGTGTTACTCGGTGCGAGGGAGGGAGGGAGGGCGATTGAACCCATACGAGGTCCGTGAACGGGTGTGGAATATTGCGCCATTATATCGGGATCCGACAAAGGACAAGGAGGTGATGAATGTGGAGTGCTATGAGAGGGAGAAAGGAGGGAAGGAGGAGGAGGAGGAGAGGGGATGGTTGTGGCGGAGGGAGGAGGAGTTGAAGACAGGAGGGAAGGTGAAGAAGAGGGGGAGAGAGGCGGCGGGGGAAGGGGGGGGAGGAATGAGAAGAGGAGGAGGAGAAGAAGGGGGAGAAGGAGGAGGAGGAGGAGGAGGAAGAGGAGGGAGAAGTGAGGGAGGGAAGAAGTATTTGGGGAAGCTTGTCATTGATTTGGTTCATGATTGTGATGAGGAAGAGGAGGGGGGAATAGAAGGAGCAGGAGCAGAGGCGGCGTCCGCAGCAGTAGCAGCACTCGAAGATCCGGCGGAGGGCGAGGAGGAAAAGGGGGCGATAATGGTGGTGGAAAAAGGAGAGGAAGAAGGAGTAGCTGCTGCTGCTGCTGCTGCCACTACAAACGCCGACCTACAATTGAAAGGGGAGGGGGAACCTGTTGAGAAGGAGGGGAAGAAGTTTAAGGAAGAGAAAGATGAGGAAGAGGATGAGGACGAAGTGTTAGAGGTAGGAGTAGGCGGCTGTGCGGCGAGGCGCAGGTATGGAGCGCCAACAGCAGCAGCAGCAGCAGCAGCTCCGGAAATAGTCGGAGGAAGAGAAAGGGAGAGGGAGGGAAAGAATGAAGGGGAGTGGAAGGAGGAGGAAAATGATGATGCGTCCAGGTGCTTGGTGAATGATTTCGGGGGGATGAAGGACGGGATAGAAGAAAGAGGGGAGGAGAGGAGAGTAGGGGAGGCCATGTCGACATTGCAGTGGGAGGTGGAAGAGGGTGAAGAATAAAAACAGGGGATACGAGAAAAATGAGAAAGGTCTTCGTGAAAGAGGAAGGAGATCGAGGAGGAGGAGATACCGCTGCAGGTGACTGGCCCTTTCAAAAAAGACGGAGATATGGACGAAGAGGAGGGAGGCCGGGGTGGCAACGAGGAGGACAACGTGGATTTTTATTAAGGGAGGGAGATTGAGAGAACGAAGAGCCACCAGGAGTGGAAGAGGAGAAGGAGGGAGTGATGGCAAGGACCGTAAAACCATTGTGGGTGGAGGAGGAGCTTTGGGAAGTGGATGGGGTGGAGGGGGAGGGGAAGTGGAGGCGTGACGGGAGCCAAATAGCTGATTATTCTGAATTCTTTCAGGTTGTATAATAGGTAGCAGAGAAATCATTCTAACAGAATAAAACATGGATAGGCTCTCTGCTCGTGTTTTTTGATTACTTCCCCCCTGCTTCCTTTTCGTTGTCTCGAGAAGGATGTTGACTTGCTTTTCGCGACCCGGAAGACTCGCTCACCAAATAACAGGAAAGCGTCTCCTGTGCCTTCGACCTCAAGTAGACGCGATGCAACGAATACCTCAGCTCATACTTTACAGGCACAAGCGGAACACTTGAGACACATGAGGAGGTACTGTAGTGGAGGCTGTGACAGCGCAAGGGCAAGACAGCAATGGAGGCCAAGCTTGGAGCTGATGATGGCCAAGCGTGTCATGCCATTGCCCATTGCCCCCTCAACTCATAAGTCAAGCCCCCCCAATCCTACTCCTCCAATCTTAAAGCGCATGGATTAATTGTCCAGGAAGAGCACATGTTGCAAATGCCGGGACAGGCGGGCGTCACCGTGAAACGGATTCGTGAATGGACGGCATTCAAGCTCCTGATGGTGGCTTAACGTCACGGCTCTCACCCTCTCCCTCCTTCCCTCTCCCTACCACACAGGCCATACCCTGCTCTCTTATCGAGAAGCAGCGGACTGTGCCTATATCCTAATTGTTGCGGCGACGCTACCGGGCACGGGAAGGGAAAAACACACCTTGGCTACCTTCGACGAAGACGACCACAGCACATTAGCTAGCCGCGTGCGCACGGCGTCTCCGCTTTCCCCCATCCTTATCCTCCTGTCTATCGTCGCATCCACGACACTGTACCAGACCTCCACTCTCCTACTGTCCCTGCGCCTTCTTCTTTTCGCTCCTTCCTTCCCTCCTTCTCCCTCCCTCCTCTCCCAGCCCTAACACACCACAATGTCCTCCGACAGCGGCTCCAACCCAGGCATCCTCGCCGCTATCGACAAAGGCGTGCAGGCCCTTCTCTCCTCCCTGAATGACGGCCAGGCTGCTATTGCCAATATGAAGGATTTTGACTTGCATCGCTTGGGGCATATGCTAGACCATGTCTTAGAGCTCCTTCATCACAACCTGCCCGAGGCTGAACGGCTGCTGTTTTCCTGGGCAGATACCATCTTCGCGCCAAAGGTGGTGGTGAGACAGTATCTACTTGCCTTAGGCTTAGAGTTGGGCTTGTTTGTGTACCATTTGGCCTCCAGATTGGGGACTAGGCTGGTGAACCGAATGACGGTGCGGGGGAGGCAGATCTCGGATACACGGAGAAGGATGGCCAAGGCCAAGAACTACTATGAATGGTTAAAGTGCGCGGAGCGCATGGATGAGCTGGAGGGAAAGAACAAGTGGAGGGAGGTCCCTGAGTGTAACCTTTACAATCACCGGATGCTGCAGGAGAAGATAAATCAATTGAACAATATGATGCAGAACGGGGACGTGTTCCAGTTGATGTTTGTATTGAGGGGTGGAATCAGTCGAAACCAGTTTGGCTTGCTCAATGAAGGATTGTACCAGCACGCATATTCTGGGACCAAGAAAATTGTGGAGCGCTATCTCGAGGTAAGTCTTAGTCTAATCTACGAGTGTGTGCCTGGGCCAATTAGATTGCCAGCCAAAGAGCGATTTACCGGGTGTGGGCCCTGCGAGCGCGTCTCGTCCCGGTGTGTGTAGCATAGTATGTGTTCATACTCTGACGGCCACATGCCCGGGCTTTAATCGTTTTCCGCGGACTGCCTCTTTTGTTTGTGCGGCCGTCTTTATGGCGTTATTTTTTCACCGCAGGATTCCATCCCCAAAATTGGACGGATCAAGCGAAAAATGCCATTTTTTTTTTTTTTCCTGGGAACTCATATCTTTACGATCATTCATACTGACTGCTTCCTTTATTTTCTGAATCACCAGGTGGTCGTCAAAGCTCTAAATTATGTATGCGATGTCAATCCTAGCTTGGACCACATAGGACCGGATGTCAAACTGGCTTTTTTTAATGAGACCCGGCACGCGTTTGGGCGCACGGCACTCTTGCTATCGGGAGGAGCGGGACTAGGGTTCTACCACGTTGGTTTTGTTAAGGCGCTATTCGATCAGGTAAGAGAGCGTCTTGGGACGGCGGGAGAGATGGAGGGCACTCAGTGATGTCTCCATATCAGGTGGGTGTTTGACGCTCTTGCTCCGGGGGATCGTGCCATGCTGCTGGAACTTCAAGGAAGATGTTGACATTTTCATCCTCACACAGCGGGTGCTAGCATGTACGCTTTGTGCTAATTCCCTTGTTTAGTTTATCACACACAACTAAGATCTGATTGCATTTTCCATTATGACAGGGTATTCTTCCCCGTGTTCTGTCGGGTGCTTCTGCCGGTAGTATTATTTCCTCCATGATTGGCGTTCGGACCGACGACGAGCTTTATGCCATGTTTACTGACGGGATCGCCCGACTTGACTTCTTCAAGTTGTACAAAAGAAGAGCAGCAGCAGTGGCAGCAGCAGCAGCACAGAAAAAGAGACTGATGGCGGCGAGCATGTCGATGTCAGAGGGAGGGAGGGAGGGAGGAAGGGAGGGAGGGAGGAGGGAAAGTTGGGGAAGTAGTATTTTGAGGGCGGAACTAGAAAAGGGAGAGGGATCTTCGATGTCGTCATCGCAGTTTCCATCGACCGATGGGGGAGAAGGGGGAGACGGAGGACCGGCAACATTCGAGAGCTCGTTGTATGGAGGAGGAGGAGGAGGAGGAGGAGGAGGGAGGGGGGGAGGGAGCGTGATGGAGCCGGCGAAGGTTTATTTTGGAGAGGTATTGAGAGAGCTGTTCATGGAGATGTTTTGGTACGGGGATGGGGTGTTCTTGATGGACACGGAGCACTTTAGAAGAAGGCTGTTGAGTAATATTGGTAAGTATAGGGGAAAGGGAGGGAGGGAGGGAGGATTGGGCCAGAATTCGTTTTATTGGGGGAGACATTCTGAATCCCCCCCCCCCCCCCCCCCCTCCCCCCTCCCCCCCCCCCCCCCCCCCCCCTCCCCCCCCCCCCCCTCCCCCCCTTCCCGCCCCCCACCCCCTCCCCCTCCCCTCCCCCCCCCCCCCGTTCCTTGTCTGTGTCTTTGGCTTGCCTCCCCCCCCCCCTCCCCGGTCTCCGCCACCGCTGCT
>Ga0160419_101081_pt1 | contig 12586 bp, 22 predicted proteins | sample CelAP2metagpilot_2_FD_108196 | JGI IMG/M metagenome (GOLD analysis project Ga0160419, IMG submission 108196) | Phycosphere-associated microbial communities from Cellana algal ponds in Kailua-Kona, Hawaii, USA - Cellana AP2-4-25 metagenome pilot ... | reverse complement strand
GCGGCGGGGGGAGTGAGGGGGAGAGTGGAGGCGATCGCTGGCACGGTGGTTGGCGCGCGGCAGGCATCAGTTGTTACGATAATGCCTAAGTCGGTCAGGCGGCTGGGATCGGGGGGGGAAAAGAAAGACGAAACATGGCTTTTACAAGGAAGGAGGGAAGGAGGGAGGGAGGGAGGGAGGGGATGAAGACCTACCTTAGCCCCTTGGTCAACGCCTTGGTAACAGCTGTCCTCAACTGCTCGATGCTAAACGGTCGGCGGATGGTCTGGGGGTCGTAGGGATGGGAAAAGGCCGAGGGGGAGGTATACCGCCTTAGGAGGCGCCAGCGCTGTGGCAGGAGGGAGGGACGGAGGGAGGGAGGGAGGGACGGAGGGGGGGAAGAGTGGTGAGTGGACGGGACTGTTGCTGCTGCTGCTGTTGTTGCTGCTACTGCTGCTACTGCTAAATACCCTTCTTCCCTCCCCATCACACCGATCGCCAACACGGCAACAGCGCCTGTCCTCGTCATGAACAGGCACCACCCGCCCTCCCTCCCTCCCTCCCGCCATCCCTCCCTCCCTCCCTACCTACCTGGGCGACCATCACGCCCGCCGTCCCCACCAGCATGCTCCCCGCCAACCCCAGCGCCTGCTCTCGCGAGAAGGAGGTAAAAGTGTCGGGAGTGCCATCCCAGGCATTCGGGTCGTCCCTGAGGAATCTAGGGAGGGAGGGAAGGAGGGAAGGAGGGAAGGGAGGGGGATGAGAAATGTGGGCGTGAGAGTGACAGTCTCGGGAAGTCTGTGGCGATGAAGAAGAAGGAAGGGAGCAAAGGGCAGGAAGGGAGTGAGGGAGGGAGTGAGGGAGGGCACGTACTTGACGTTTTTGTCGGCGCCTTCGTAGTAGGCGGCCTCGATCTGTTGGTCGTACTGCAACGTCCGTTTCTCTTCGCGTTGCCGGAAAAACTCTTCGTAATTCTAGGGTGAAAGGGAGGGAAGGGAGAAGAAAAAGGGAGGGAGGGAAGGCTGAGTCCAACCATTTGACGCATCTACTTCTCAGACGTTGCCCCTCCCTCCATCCCTCCCTCCCGCCCTCCCTTCCTTCCTTCCTTCCTTCCTTCCTCCCTTCCTTCCTTCCTTCTTTCCTTCCTTCCGTCCTGGCTTAGCTGTCTCTCCTTCATTGAACTAACCTCATCACTGCTCATGTTGAACGGGCGTCCGTCGTCGTCATCCCCCCTTCCTCTCCCCCTTCCTCCCCTCCCCCTCCGCCGACTGCCCCCTCCCGTGCCAACCACAGCGTGAAGAGCGGTGAAGGTGACAGGGGAAGAAGAGGCAGGAGAAAGTTCGAGGAGGAAGGAAAGTGGGAGGGAGGGAGAAGAAGCGAGGGAGGCATGGCGGGAAGGGCCGGGAATGGAGGGGGAGGGGGAGCGGACAAACGCTTTGTGTCGTACGATGTGGGAAGGGAGGGAGGAGGGTAAGATCAGGGGAAGGGTGGGAGCGAGGCAAGTGCCGATCTCAGAGGCATGATTATTAGGGAGGTCTAGATATGGCTCTGGTGACAGGGAGGGGATGGAAGACAGAGAGGGAAAGAGGGAGGGAGAGGATCGATGTATCAAAATAATGTACCAGATGCGAAGGCTGGGAAAAGGAGGACGAGGAGGAAGAGGAGGTCAAGTTGTGGGGGTCCTTTTATCCGGGCTGGCATCATAAATGTGCCTTCCCTGTCTGTGTGTGGTTGTGAATGGGTGCAGGGGGGGGTGTGCGTGAGGGAGGCCTCAAAAGGAAAGAGGACAATGGGCATTGACTCAGGCTCAAATGATGACGGCCTTGGCGAGGCAGGGGAATGGGGGAGGATGTTGCGCTGGTTGCAGTGAAATATTACGGCTGATGAAAAGGCTATTTGCGATCTCTCTTGATGAGTGTGCTTTATGTGGTTGAGGAGTGGTAACTGGGCTTCTGTGTGTTTTTTGGGGGGCCTGCCGGTGGTGTGGTCTGTGGTCAATCGGTAGGCTGGGAAAGGTGGGAGAAGAAACACACGCACGCCTCAAATGCTGCCCTTGGCCACGGCACACATCCTTGACCTCGAATAATCCACCCACCTGCACACGGATCACACATTCAAAGACAGGTCGGTTTACAAACACTTATGCTAGCGCCGCGTCAAGAGGGCTACGCTTGCTTCGACCCGCCATTATCTTGTATTATAGCCCTGTCTCTCCGACAGTGTCCAAACGCGTCGTTGCTTGAGGTCACCATTCCCCCCCCCCTCCTCTCATGCGGGACAGACGCACAACCGTCGCGTGATCACAAGATTCAATGCTCCACGTGTTGTCATGATCATGTTGTTGTTGCTGTTGGTGTTGAGACCGGGCTATGCAAACTAGATTCCTATTGAGCATTCCTCTCTCCCCTGGTTTCACACACATGCCACACATGCTTGCGTAATAAGCCTTGCCCAACCCACCCACCACTCTATGACACAACCAAACACAGCTCTATCAAAACATGCGGGTTATCGTCCTTTTCATGTCGCTTTTGGCCTCCAGCAAGGCTTTTCTGGTCCCTACCCCACTGCGTCGGTAAGTTGTTGTTCTGTGGTGGCCCCCTTTCCTTCCCCCCCCCTCCTCCCCTCCCGTTGTTCCGTTTCGAAGACATTTCCCCACTCTTCCATTATCCCTCGTTCTCACTTGACCCTTTCCTATAGATCATTGACTGCTATGACCAGCAGCAGCAAGGACGACACTGCTCCTTTCTCCATCCCCGCCTCCCTACCTTCCTTTCTCCCTAAGCTTGCCATTGCCTCCCTCCTTTCTTCCTTCGTTCTTCCCTCCGCATTCATGCCCCCTCTTCCTGCACTTGCCGATGGTGCGACGACCCGCTTTATTCTCCCGCCCGTGGATATGAAAGACACACAAAGGTAGGGAGGGATGAGAGGAGGGAGGGAGAGGAGGAGGGAGGGAGAGAAGGAGTGAGGGGAGGAGGGAAGGTGATGGTGGTAGGCTGTATTCGTTGCTCCCGGATTCTCATATGATTTAATTTAATTTAAGAGTCGATGGTCTATCTATCACTAACTTCTTTATAATCACCATGACTCCGTCCCTCCCTGCCTCCCTCCGTCCCCAGGTGTCAATTTAAGTCCTCCAATATGGGCCAGGCCAATGCCGCCCGGGACAAGCTGTACGATTTGCGCTTCTGTGACATGAGGTGAAAATGGAGGGGAGCGAAAAGAGGGAGAGAGGGAGGAAGAGCTTTGTAGATGCTCAAGACGACGGTGACTGTCGTTATGTGAAAGCAACAATCATCCTTTGCGGTTGCCCGAGCCGCCATCCCTCCCTCATTCTTACTCATCCATCCAAACTACCCTCCCTTCCTCCCTCCCTCCCTCCCTCCCTCCATACAGCGGGAAAGATGCCGCTGGCTTTGATTTGTCGGGGGCCATTATGGCCGAGGGCACTTTCACAGGCGTTAATTTCAAGGAAGCCGTGCTTAGCAAGGCCTACGCCAAGTTACCATGCCCTCCCTCCCTCCCTCCCTCCCTCCCTTCCTCCCTCCCTCCCTTCCTTCCTTCCTCCATCCCTGCATTTAAAATACGTGTCGACCCAAAATATCAATTGTCCACCTGCCGTCTTTGCTTTTCCCTGTCCGTCTTTCCCTCCCTCCTCTCTCCGTCCCGCAGAGTGCCAACTTTGAGAATGCAGATTTCAGTAACGCAGTGGTGGATCGCGCGTCTTTTGATGGGTCCAAGATGAAGGTAGGAAAGGAGGGAGGGAGGGAGGGAGGAAAGAATAGTGAGTGGGAGATATAGCTGGACAACACTTATTTCTGATGCTCTGCATACACTGATTTGTTTACGTTCTTGATCTTTTTTTTAATTTATTGGTTTATAAACTCCAAAATGTTATGAGTTTATGTGTTTATGTATGTATTTTATCTTATCTTTTTTACGATTGAGTCAATACAATTCATCTATTTACTTGTTCGTTTCTTCTTCTTCACTTGGATGCACACTCCAGGGCTCCATTTTCAGCAATGCCGTCTTGTCAGGCACCTCTTTCGCCGGCGCCGATTTGACAGACAGCGATTTCACAGACACCTACATGGGCGAGTTTGATTTGAAAAATCTTTGCAAGAACCCGACTTTGTCAGGGACCAACCCAAAGACGCAGGCGCCGACGAAGGAGAGTGCGGGTTGCAAGTGAGGGAGGGAAAGAGGAAAGGAGGGGGGGACGGGGAAGGAAGAAGGGAGGCGTAGATGGGACACACATCATGGATGGTCGAGCTTTGAATCGCGAGTGAATTCAAAGAGCAAAACAAAAGAAAAAGTGGCGCGAAAAGAAGCCAGCGTCTCCGGAAGACATCTCTGAGCATATTCATCAACCCCAGTCCTGGTTCCTCCTCCCTACAAAAAAGTATATTGCTGCTATTATTTTCTTCGTTTCGTTGAGGAACTCTGTGGTACTTCGCTTGATGACGGGATCTTTATGTCATTTGATTAAATGTATTGATTTTGATTTCTCGAACAAAACAAAAACACTCGTAACAGCCAGTCAGGCGCCTTAAATTTTCGCGAAGGTAGCCCCCAGCCCTTCACCTCAAAAACTTACTCGCTTTCAAATTTTGTCCGTTACTGTCACTATTATAAATCTGTTTTTTAAACCGCTGTATTTTCGCTTCATCTTGTCTGTGTTTCTCTCGCATGTCGTATTTTTGGCCGGCTCCTCTAAAGGAGAAGCACTTGCTGGTCCAACAACCGTAAACGGAGTGTCCTTCCTGCGCTCCATCTTGATTGTTCATCCGTTTCTCTCATCCTCCTCCCTTCGCTCTTCCCATTCCTCCTCCTCTTTCTCCTCCTCCTCCTCCACCTCCTCTTCCTCCTCCTCCTCCTCCTCCTCTTCGCTCGATGGTACCACATGCTGCGAAGGCGGCAACCGCTGGCATGAGAAAGCCTCCATTGCGTCTCTCCCTTCCTTTCGCATCATCAACTGGTATCGAATCAATGCCAAGAAAATCTTGCCTCTCCCATCGACACACTTTCCTACCATCGACATCTTCTCTCGCCCCCCCGTCGTTAGGAGGGTCGAAGCCAACGTATCAAAAAACCCCAACTGGTCCGCCGGGACTAGACGGCTCGCCCACAGGAAACAAGGTAACACCGCCTCTTGTCGACTGCCTTCCACCATCTTGCTCCTGTCCCGCACAGGGAAAAGCTCGGTGAATTCTTCCGAGGCACGGATCAACGAAAGTCCCGCGGTGGTCACGGCGTACGAATGGGGGACACCATCCGTCACAGTCCACAACAGGTCCGACTTGAGGTCTGCTTCTACTTCGGCGAGCTGAGCGCGTTCCACCTCGTGTAAAGGCAGGGGTAAGAAATCCTGCTGCGGCGCCGGGTCCCGCTGCTCGGTTTGTGGCAGCGGCGAGAGCATGGCCTGTCTGTCACCGGCGTCCCCCGCTCTGCTCCCACCACCAGCACGCTCCCCCACGCCCTCTCCATGACCCCTCCTCACACCTGATCCGGGGCGCAGCGGCACCAGGGGTGGCATCGAGGCCTTGGGACCAAAAAGGTGCTTGGCCCAGTCCCCTATCTTGAGCATAGCAGATAACATCTCCAGCAGCTCGCGCCCAGCGTAGTCAGGCCGACGCATCGCGCGTGCTCCGAGAGTTCGCAACAGCGCGTGGGCTTTCCTTTGGCAGAGTTTCCCTGCCACCCGCACACGATTGATGGCTGCGATCAGCATTCCCGTGGCTGCGTGCGCCATGACAGGATTGAAAAACTTAGCTTCACTGACTTCCAGGAGCAAGTTTCCGCGGTCGGATTTGCGATAGCGAGGGAGTCTGAGGATTCTACTGCTTTTTGAAGAAGATGATGACGATGACGGGGAGGAGGGATTGGCTGCCGAGGATGCGGAGGAAAATGAGCTTGTTCCCCATGCGGCTCCGCCACCACCTTGAACTCTCTCCTGCGCCATCCTGGCGCGATATTTGTAGTCTCCACCTCCATCCCTTCCTGCTCGCCAAGTAGAGCTTCCCTCCTTTTCTTTCTGCACCTCGGCCTCGGCCCCTTGCTCTTTCTCATGGCATCCCTGCGTTCTTGCTGCCGCAAAATTATTCGTTGCCACGTGAGGCCTCTCCTGGCGCTGCTGCTGATTGTGTCGATTGCGAAACAGCTGCTCCTCACCCCGCCCCGCCGTCTCACCACCCTGCTCCTGCTGCAGTCCCCCAAACGCCTTTGACGAGGCCCCCGCTGATGTCCAACGTGCCGGTACCATCCTACGAGTGGGTCTCCGTGTCATGGTCGCACTGAGACCGCCGGGATTTGCTGCGCCGCTTGCAGGCCTGGCGCTCGCCTGGTCACCTGAACCCGAGCCGCCGCCCCCCTCTGTTCGGGTGTATGTGTGAGCATTTGAAAGAGGTTTTATGCAAATGAATTCAGTCAGCGTGCGTTTGGAGGGTAAAAATGCGTACAACACAAGGGTTCGCTATTTTTAATCTAATACTTTGCCCACATAGACGGGTCTCAGCCACCCCGTACCTGACTTGATCACGCGAGGCCGGCCACGCCCGCGAGATTGCGGCACGCACTCCAAACCCATGCGCTGACATCTGTATATACGAGAGGGAAGTGAACCCTAATTGATCGCTATTTGACCAGGTCTTTACACATCACATACAGGTATTGGTCGTAGAATTTTGAAAGTGCGGGCGTGGCACGTATGTCCTGCCACCAAATGTCAAATCAAAGACAACCAGTCCCATTTGAGGAGAGTCATACCTGGGACAAGGAATGATGCGGTCACAGCGAACCTGTAGGGATGATTGGGCATGGGGAAGTGTGGGAAGGGTGCTAAGAAACAAAACGCCTGTGCGCAGAACGCCGTGACATGGTTGTAGTGTGGAATGCGCGCTAGACCCCTCAAGTGGACGTACCCTAGACAGACGGCATTGCTGACAGACCCCAGACTCACTCCCGATCGTAACTAAACCCTCCTGTTGGCCTTGCATTTTTGCCCGCAGCTCGCGGTAAAGAGTAGCACGCTCGCTGCCGATGCAAGGAACCTGTCAGAGGGGGGGTGGAAGGGAGGGTGAGAAGAAGGCAACAGTCGCCCGGGACAAAATCAAGAAGCAGGAAAGTCACGAGTTTTCTATATGAATGCAACACTTTGTCTGTGCACATCTCGCAGTGATACACATCCAAGGAAGGCCCGTCGAAGGTCCGACGAACGGCGGCAATCGCATCGTTCCTCGAGCTCGATGAAAGAGAAAGCGTTTCTTCGCCTGCTGGAAAGGCGGGGAGATGTCATAAGAAGGCGACAAAGAGAAAAGACAACAGTTTGTGATAAGAAGCTGTTTGCAGAAGATGACAATGTGTGCTTATTGTGGTTGATCAGACGCTGCAGACATCACTACGAACTGCCACTTTCGCTGGAGCGTTTATGGCCGGCCAGGCAGATCCATCCATGACCTGTTTAAAGCCTGAGTCATCTGGTGACAAGAGGAGCATCACCGACCCTCAATCAAATTTTAAAAACTTGTCATCACACAGAGGCGAGGCACTCAGCAAAAGCACGTCAAAATCGCAAACAAGCCTCATTAAGTGAAACTTCATCTTATGAATGTCTCCTGAGAAAAAACACCGTGACGTTCAATGAGCATTTTCATCCGCCCACATTTCCGAGCCCCGAATGGCCCTCCCGAAGGAGATGAGCTTTCGACAGGCCACTGAGTGTGATCTCCTTCCTTCTGGAGGTCCTACCATCGTGTGTAAAGGCAGTCTCTTCGTCTTGTCGAAGACACGTTGGTAACTAGTTTCCTAGCATTTGCATGGACTGCTGTGGCATGCATATGGGATTGGAAAGATTGGGGTTGGGGTTGGACAGGTTTCAACCCCCCAACCCTTCGAAAGATTGGAAAAAATTGGTCATTTCCTATAAAGACAATAGGCTTGTGGAAACAAAAGGAAGAGAAGGAGAAAGGGAAAAGGGAGATACGAGTTTTTTGTTCTTGGGGGGTAATCATGGATGTTCGGTGACTCATGAAGTGGCGAGCGAGCGGCATTGAGCCATTCGAGCCATCCGTGCGCCTTTTCCCCCCCCAAAATTCATGCCAATATAGCACCACTCTCCTCTACCACAAATCATATACCAAAGACTACAACTGAAAAAGCCATGGCAACAGCGGCAGCGTGTGCAGGCCATTCTTCTCCCTCCCGGGTGACTAGAGAGGAGGTCTCCAGCTCGAGCAGTGAAGAAGCAGAAATGATCGACCTTATCCCGCTGCGCTACTTCCAGTTTTCAAGTACAAAGGATGAAGTGCTAAACTCAGATTTTGAATTGGAGGAGGAGAAGGGGGTAGATGCGGAGAGGAAGGAGAAGAAGGCGGACAAGCTTTCGGAGGAGGAGGACGGAGCAGGCCGTGGCAATCGAAATGGAGGTTATGCATGAAGAAGTGAGGGTAATGCACGCGGCTTCCTTGGTCATGATACAGAGACGCTTCTGTCACGGTATTTATATTTATAAGAAAAGCATCAACGGGTTCCACTACGCGGCCTACAACGACCCCACCAAGCGCCACTTGGCCACTATCGCGTCCTACCATCCCAAGTATCATGATGGCATTCATAATGCCATAAGCGCCATGGCAGCCAATGTGATCATGCTGACGAATTCTGTGCTGTGTTCGCAGCGCGGAGAAGAGAAAGACAAGGGGAAGGAGATGGAGAAAAGACAAGGAATAAGGACGTGGTGAGGAGGAAGAGAGTGGGCACTGCGCCATTGCAGGGAAGTCGGTGCTAAAAAGCCTGTAAAACTACGTGCGGTAGAAATTGAGCAAACTCGGGACAGAAAAAAAGCTGCTGCTGAAGGTGTGTCCACGTCTATGGGGGAGGGAGGCGGTGAACAAGACCCGAAGTTGACTTTGGCCGAGCACAAGAATTTTGCCTTCTTGGAGCTGGACAGGTAGCTCATGGTCTTCAGATCCGACTACGACGTGGCCCCCCTGGGGTTGTGGGCCAAGGGATACAGGCAAATCCAATACCCTCGTTTCTTGTGGATAACAGCGCACATTCGCTCCACTCCTGGTGCGGAGTGCGTCTTTCTCTCAGTGCGGACTGCTCAGACAGGGAATTCACGAAGAAACGGTGAAGAATCTCATGGTAATCAAATACCAGTGCATGGACGGCAAGTTACCGAACAGCGACGGAGAGGAGGGAATGGTATTAGGACGAGGAGGATAAATTTCAACGAGAATGGCCGCTGTTAGGCCGTGGGCCATGCCGGGGTCTCCCCGATGCAAAGTAAAACGAAAAGGAAAGAATGATTATCGGCATGTCTTATAGTTGGTATTGAGTATGTCTTATTGTAAGCGATAAAAAGTGGTGATTGCCGGCATATCTTTGTGTATGCCGCGATAAAGCCAGAAAAGAAGAAGGGGAGGCCGAGGGCCCGGGGCCCATGTGGAGTGCACTGAAAGGGAGTAAAAGAAATTTTCAGGCCGGGGCTCCTCCTGGCAAAATTGATAGAAGCAATGTTGCCAAGGCCTAACTGGACTTTCCTCATCAGGGCAATTTATGTAATTTTTCGCAATCTTTCCAACCCTTCACTACCTCTGGGGTTGAATCCGGCATCGCTGACGTAGGGGTTTTGCTGACGACAGGCAGGAGGTTTATTGTGTTGGTAGGTCCCCTAGTACATTTCTGTACATGAATACACAATAAAATGGAGAACCCCATCTGGAAGGATAATGTATGTGATACGTGAAAGCCAGGTCGCATTAAGTGTAGCGAGCAAGGAGTGGTTGTTCCGAAAAGTTCCGACACCCGACAAATAGCCAAGGTAAAATCACATAGCAGGCACGGCCACTCGGCAAAGAATCTGGCACTAATACAAGGATTAATGGCAATTTAGAATAAGGCGGCGAATAATTCAAAGATGTCTGTTAAGTGAGTGAGATGCAAGCTCCCAACACGGACACAGTTGCACTCGGTTACAAAGAATGTGGGTGACGCCAACGAACTGCTTCTTCCTCCGATTGCTCTCCCTCTCGCCCCACTTCCATTGCTTCTTTACGAGGCGGCCATTATGGTCACCGAGGCAATGAACGACTGTGCTCGCCTTTCTTATTTTCCAGTTTCTCACCCCAAAATCCTCTTGGGTAAAACGTCCTGACTGAGCAAGCAGCATAGGCGGCGGTGGCCTTACCATTGTCTTTGTCATGGCGGGGCGTCGGCCTGTCTATGTTGCTGCTGCCCGTCAACCCGACGGCCAAATGCCCCCGCCTTCATTCATTCGCAGGCCAATTACCTCCCACCTTCCCACCCACCACCTTACTGTCCTACCTTGCCTCATGCGTCACAGCAAGTCTTGCCTCTGGTCGGCGGTGCAAGTGATGATTTCCCTCGGATACTCCATCGACCGCGGCGTACACTAACTCTCCCTCACTGCCACTGCCCGCTCCATTTTCTCCTCAACCACAGGCCTTATTCCTCCACGCCCAAGCGTTGTCAGCATGGACGGGCAGCTCCACGTGGACCGGCCTCAGATAGCCATCCTGGACTTTGGTTCCCAATACTCCCACTTAATCGCCCGCCGCGTGCGTGAAATCAATGTCTTTTGCGAGCTCTATTCCTGCCTGGTGAAGGGCGAGGTATTGCGGAAAAACCAGGTGGTGGGCATCATACTTTCGGGGGGTCCCAACTCTGTGTACGAGGTAAGACAAGGCTCCGGGAGAAAGGTCGGGAGGGGGTCGATTAAGGCCTGCCACCTTTCCTGGAGCGGCACATGCCTCACGCCGCCACTGATGCTCCCCCCCTGCCTTGCCATTCTCTCCGTTTTGTCGAGCACAGAAAGACTCCCCCCATGTGGACGCGGATGTGTGGGCTTATATTGAGGAGCAGAGCATCCCGGTCATGGGCATTTGCTACGGACTACAGGTAGGGAGGGAGGGAGTGAGGGAGGGAGGGAGGGAGGGAGGGTGGAGGGGGAAAGAAGAAAGGCTGCGAGTAGGGAGGGAGGGACGGAGGGAGGCAGGGATGAAGGGAGCAGAGGGACTTGGTGATAGAAAGATTAATTGATGATCGGACTGATAGATGCGGTACGGCAAGATAGCAGCTGCAATAGCGCATACAAAAAGAATAAAGCCCTTTCCCCTATTCACGCCGGTCCCTCCCTCCCTCTGTCCCTCCCTCCCTCCCCCCTTCCTTCCTTTCTTCCAGGAGTTGTCGCACCATTTTGGCGCGAAAGTCGCACCGGGCGAGAAAAGGGAGTACGGCAAGGCCATGGTCAGCCGGGCCAAGGTAGGGAGGGAGGGAGGGAGGGAGGGAGGGAGGGAGGTGGGTCAGGTCAAGCCCATTGAGTAATGAAGGGTGGAATCATGTCAATTTACCTACTCTCCCTCCCTTCCTCCCTCCTTCTCTCTCTCTCTCTCCCCCCCCTGCAGGGCCACGAGGAGGCGGCCGATGTCTTATTTAAGGGTCTACCTGAGAGCTTTCAGATGTGGATGAGCCACGGCGACAAGCTGCACTCTCTCCCGGAGGGGTGAGGGAGGGAGGAAGGAAGGAAGGGAGGGAGGGAGGGAGGGAGGGAGGAAGGGAGGGAAGGAGGGAGAGATGGGGAATGTGTGACGGCAACGTTTTAATGACCTGTCAGATATATTTATCTTTAAGGATTATTCACCTTCCCTCCCTCCCTCCCTCCCTCCCTCCCTCTCTCTCTCCCTCCCCCAGCTTTGTCAACATCGGCACGACCAGTAACTCGGAGCATGCGGCCATCGCCAACATTGAGAAAAAGCGCTTTGGACTTCAGTTCCACCCAGAGGTACACCCTCCCTCCCTCACTCCCTCCCTCCCTCCCTCCCTCCTTGACTAGGTCACGCGCTCATTCTACCGGCCTTCAAATCCTCCGTAGTTCCTCACCCTCCTTCCCTCCCTTCCTCCCTCCCTCATTAGGTCACGCACTCCATCGGCGGCCTTCAAATCCTCCGTAATTTCGTCGTGGGTGTCGTGGGTGCACCCACCGACTGGAACATGGCAGATATTGCCAAGGAATTCATCGAAGCGGTGCGTCCTCTCTCCCTCCCTCCTCCCTCCTCCCTCCCTCCCTCCCCTCCCTCTTTTTCCTTCTCTCTGGTCCCGCACACTCCCTCCCTCCCTCCCTCCCTCCCTCCCTCGGGTTCCACATTCTCGCCGCGCCCGCCACCCTGACACCCTCCCTCCCTCCCTCCCGCCCTCCTGCCCTAGGTGCGGGTCAAAGTAGGGCCTACGGGGAAGGTCATCGGCGCCGTCTCTGGAGGTGTAGACTCCTCTGTGGCGGCCGTGTTGCTCAACAAAGCTATTGGTGATAGGTAAGGGAGGGAGGGAAGAAGGAAGGAGGGAGGGAAGGAAGGAGGAAACAAGACCTTGTCATATTGAAACAATATCAGGTCATCGCCTCGTTTACTGTAATCCCTCCCTCCCTCCCTCCCTCCCTCCCTCCCTTTTTCAGGTTTCACGCGGTAATGGTGGACTCGGGCTGCCTCCGCCAGAATGAGGGGGCGCAGTGCGTGGAGCGGCTTCGGAACAGGTGGCGAGGGAGGGAGGGAGGAAGGGAGGGAGGGAGGGAGGGAGGGACGGACAGGAG
>Ga0160419_101080_pt1 | contig 12589 bp, 10 predicted proteins | sample CelAP2metagpilot_2_FD_108196 | JGI IMG/M metagenome (GOLD analysis project Ga0160419, IMG submission 108196) | Phycosphere-associated microbial communities from Cellana algal ponds in Kailua-Kona, Hawaii, USA - Cellana AP2-4-25 metagenome pilot ... | reverse complement strand
TATTGCTAGAGTAGTAAGCAATGGTAATTATTATATAGACAGTAATGGCGGCGTTATGCCACTATCTAAAAATTATACAGAACGTGTTCCTTTTGTAACAGGTTTTGTAAATAAAGATAATCTTAATACGGTTTATACAGTTGCAGATTATGTGTTAAAAGATGAATTTTTAAAACAAAACGTCATTGAAATTCATCAAAATAAAAACAACAGCATAGACTTAAAATTAAGACAAACCAAATTTGTAGTGCATTTGGGGCAGGTAAAACAATTAGAAAAAAAGATAAATAATCTAAAAGCGTTTTACATTAAAGCTACAAAAGATAAAGTTTTAGATAAATACAGTAAAGTAAGCTTGCAATTTGGCAACCAAGTTGTTTGTACAAAAGCATAAGTTATGGAGCAAAACATTGCAGTAGGATTAGACATAGGAACTACTAAAATAGTAGCCATGATTGGTCGTAAAAACGAATATGGCAAAGTAGAGATTTTGGGTATAGGTAAATCCAAAAGCTTAGGTGTGCATCGTGGTGTTGTTAATAACATTACGCAAACTATCCAATCCATACAAATGGCTGTGCAAGAAGCAGAAGCTGCAGCAGCAACAAAAATAGATGGTGTAACGGTAGGTATTGCAGGACAACATATTAGAAGTTTACAACATAGCGATTACATTACGCGTCCAAATAGCGAAACAGTTATAGATGAAGATGATATAGAGCGATTAATAAACCAAGTACATAAGTTGGTAATGCTTCCTGGTGAAGAAATTATCCACGTATTACCACAAGAATATAAGGTTGACGGTCAAGCCGAAATTAAAGAGCCAATCGGTATGTACGGCGGAAGATTAGAAGCTAATTTTCACGTCGTAGTTGGTCAAGTGTCTTCTATAAGAAACATTGGACGTTGTGTACAAAGTGCAGGTTTAAATTTAGAAGGCATCACTTTAGAGCCGCTTGCTAGTGCTAATGCAGTTTTAAGTCAAGAAGAAAAAGAAGCAGGTGTAGCATTGATTGATATAGGTGGCGGTACAACAGATTTAGCCATTTTTAGAGATGGTAATATTCGTCACACAGCAGTCATTCCTTTTGGAGGAAATGTAATTACAGAAGACATAAAAGAAGGTTGTTCTATCATAGAAAAGCAAGCCGAACTTTTAAAAATAAAGTTTGGTAGTGCATGGCCAGGAGAAAATAAGGATAACGAAATTGTTTCAATACCAGGATTAAGAGGTCGTGACCCAAAAGAAATTACCCTTAAAAATTTATCGAAAATTATTCATGCTCGTGTTGTAGAAATCATAGAGCAAGTATATGTCGAAATAAAAAACTACGGTCACGAAGAACAAAAAAAGAAACTAATAGCAGGTATTGTTTTAACTGGTGGAGGTAGCCAATTAAAACACTTAAAGCAGTTGGTAGAATATATCACAGGAATGGATACCAGAATAGGTTATCCTAACGAGCATTTGGCTGGCGATAGTGATGATGTTATAACAAGCCCATTATTTGCAACAGCAGTAGGTTTGGTTATGGACGGATTAAAGCGTCAAGACCGTAAAAAAGCAGAAGCTATTATTGAAGAAGAAATTCAAGCAGTAATAGAAGAAAACGAAGAAAAACCAGAAGAAGAACAAGTAGAAGTACCAAAAAAACAACGCAAGTCGTTTTTAGATAAGTTAACTGAAAAAGTAAAAGACTTTTTAGATAACGCAGAATAATAAAAAGAATATACAGCGAAAGTATAGAATCGCTATTAAATAAGAATTGATCCAGTAAAAATAGAATTTATGAGCAACAACGAATTCGAAAGCATAGCATTTGATTTGCCAAAAAACCAATCTAACGTCATTAAAGTAATTGGTGTTGGTGGCGGTGGTAGTAATGCCATCAATCATATGTTTCAACAAGGTATTAAAGGTGTAGATTTTGTCATTTGTAACACAGATGCGCAAGCACTACAAAACAGTGGTGTGCCAAACAAAATCCAGTTAGGTGTTAACCTAACCGAAGGTTTAGGTGCAGGAGCAAACCCAAACGTTGGTGAGCAAGCAGCTGTAGAAAGTTTTGAAGACATCCAAATGATGTTAGATACCAATACAAAAATGGTATTTATCACTGCAGGAATGGGTGGAGGAACTGGTACAGGAGCAGCGCCAATCATTGCAAAAATGGCTAAAGATTTAGATATTTTAACGGTTGGGATTGTAACCATGCCTTTTCAGTTTGAAGGAAAAATGCGTAATGAGCAAGCACAAATAGGTATAGAAAAATTACGAGCAGAAGTAGACTCGTTAGTTGTTATTAATAACAACAAACTTCGCGAAGTTTACGGTAACTTAGGTTTTAAAGCAGGTTTCTCTAAAGCAGACGAGGTTTTAGCAACTGCAGCACGTGGTATTGCAGAGGTTATAACACATCACTATACACAAAACATTGACTTGCGTGATGCAAAAACCGTGTTAAGCAATAGTGGTACCGCAATTATGGGATCTGCAGCAGCATCTGGTCAAAACCGTGCGCATGAGGCAATTTCAAAAGCATTAGATTCGCCATTACTTAACGATAATAAGATTACTGGAGCCAAAAACGTATTGTTGCTTATCGTTTCTGGAGCTCAAGAAATTACTATTGACGAGATTGGAGAAATCAACGATCACATTCAAAATGAAGCAGGTCATGGTGCTAACATCATTATGGGTGTTGGTGAAGATGAAAGCTTAGAAGAATCTATTGCAGTTACTGTAATTGCAACAGGATTTGATGTAGAGCAACAAAACGAAATTTCTAATACCGAAGCCAAAAAAGTAATTCATGCATTAGAAGACGATCAAAATATGGAACAAGATTTAAGCGGTGACCAAGTAAATCCTGCTATAATCTTACCAAATATTGAGTTAGAAGAAAAGAAAGAAACGCCAATTGTAAAACACACTTTAGAGATTGAAGAAGAGGAAGAAGTTACCAATGAAACTTTATCTTCTTTTGAAATGGATCAAATCAAAAAGCAATCGGTAGACGAGCGTGATATGATTCCGACAAGTGAGTTTATCAAAAACTTAAACGTAACTTATTACGAAGTAGATGTTAATTTAGATGAAAATCAAGAATTTAATATCACATCAACAGCAAAAGAAGAAGCGCCAGCGCCAATAGAAGAAGAGCAAGATAAACAGCAAATTATGCTAAGTTTTGATATGCCAATCTCTGAAAAAGAGCCAACAGCAGCTCCAGTTACAGAAGAAGACGAAGGACCGATAGTTATGGACTTGTCTGATAGTGTAACAGATTTAGAAGTAAATGATTTTGTAGAAGTTATACCTGTAACAGAAAACTCTGAAACAGGCGAAAAACGTTACGCTTTAGACGATTATGAAGTGATGGAATCTGCAATGAACCCTGAAACTGAAGCTAAGCAGGAAGAAGAGATAGTTTTTGAAAAGAAAACTGTTGAAACAGAAGCTGAACCTGAAGAAGTAGAAGGAGAAGTAGACCCAATGAATACGCCAATTTCTGAGCTATTAAAAAGTAGAGCAGAAGAGCGTAGACAGAAGATGAAAAACTTCAACTATAAATTCAATAATTCTAAAATTGATGATATCGAAAAAGTACCAGCGTATAAGCGTCAAGGTTTAGAGTTGGATGATAGACAACATTCTTCAGATACAAATATTTCAAGAACTACATTAGGTGTAGATGAAAATGATGATATTCAATTAAGAAATAACAATTCATTTTTACATGATAATGTAGATTAAGATTTTTAATTAGTCCATTAATTAAAACTACAACCCGAAAAGTTCCCTCAAGCTTTTCGGGTTTTGTTTTTCAGTATTAATAGTCACTTTTTAGTATCTTCGTACTCTTAAAAAACAAAATAAAATGAGCTTATCAGTAAAAGTAATGACAGCCTTAAAAGAGGCAATGAAAAGTAAAGATCAAACGGCTTTAACGGCTTTAAGAGCAGTAAAATCTGCAATTCTTTTAGCACAAACAGAAAGTGGTGCTAAAGAAGAATTAACAGAAGAACAAGAACTTAAATTATTACAAAAACAAGTTAAGCAACGTAAAGATAGTGCAGCTGTTTATATAGACCAAGGAAGAGAAGATTTAGCAGAACCAGAATTAGCAGAAGCTAAGGTTATCGAGCAATTTTTACCAGAAGCAATGAGCGAAGAAGATATTGCTAAAGTTGTTGAGGATGTTATTGCAAAAACTGGTGCAGAAGGCATGAAAGATATGGGTAAAGTTATGGGTATGGCAAGTAAAGAATTGGCTGGTAGAGCAGATGGTAAAACCATTTCTAATATAGTTAAAGCTAAATTAGCATAACTAAAAAGGCTGCGTAGCTCAATTGGATAGAGCACTGGATTTCGGCTCCAGCGGTTGTAGGTTCGACTCCTGTCGCAGTCACGAATGCATCATAAAAAAAGAGTAGATTTTTTTATGAAGAAAAACAAAGTTTACTTTTGTTTTTCTGTTAAAATAAGATGCTTTTTATGATGTTCAACACGGAGTGTTGTTAGGACGAATGTAATTACTCCTGTCGCAGTCACAAATTCATTTAAAAAAAATCGCTATTTAATTAATGTCGTTGTACTTATTACTACAAACTAAACAACAGGAAGAGTTAGAAAGACAACTAATTTATGAATACATCATACCAATTGGTGTTGTTTTAATTACAATTTTTGTGATTTATAAAGTAGTTAGAGCGTTTCAGTTTTTTTATGCTTCTCGCTATAAAAAACCGTTGTTTAATCATGTTTATTTTAAATTAAGAAAGTTAACGCCATTACAACTTTCAATTTTAAAAAACGAGTATTCTTTTTTTAGAAAACTATCACCAAAACACCAAGTTTATTTTGAGCATCGGGTAGCTACATTTTTAAAAGAAACCACTTTTATAGGAAAGCAAGAGTTGCAAGTTACAGAACAAATGAAGGTGATTATTGCAGCAACTTCAACACTGCTTAATTTTGGATTTAGAAACTATAGGATTAAACTTCTGGATAAGGTTTTGTTATATCCTAAAGCATTTTATTCTAAGCTTAACGAAAACATGCATAAGGGTGAATTTAATCCATCTTATAAAGCTATTGTATTGTCTTGGGAAGATGTTTTACACGGCTATTCTATAGATAACGATAATTTTAATGTAGCTATACATGAGTTTGTGCATGCAATACATTTAGATTGTTTGAATCAAAAAGGATTAAAAGCTGCAATTTTTATTAATGGGTTTTCAGATATTGCTCATTTTTTAGAAACACATCCAGACTACAAAAGTCGTTTGGTAGCATCTAAATATTTTAGAGACTATGCTTACACCAATCAGTTTGAGTTTTTATCAGTAATTATCGAAACTTTTATAGAAACTCCAGTTGAGTTTAAAAGCCAATTTCCGGAGTTGTACACGCTTGTAAAGCGAATGCTTAATTTCAATTTTGCAAATTATTAGTTAGCTGACTTTTGTCATGATTTTTAAGGATTTTAAACTTTAAATTTATTAAAGATTTTAAAACCCTTGAAAGATGAAAAAACGTACTCCAGTTTCAGATATAATGACAAAAAAAGTCATTGCTTTAAGAACTAGCGATGATTTAGAAACAGCAGAAGGCTTATTTAAAAAACACCATATTAGACATATTCCGGTAGTATCAGGAAAAGAAGTTATAGGTATGCTTAGTTATACCGATTTATTACGAATTAGTTTTGCAGATGCAATAGACGATTTTGCAGATGAAGTAGATACTGTTGTGTATAATATGTTTACAATAGAACAGGTAATGGCTAAGAAATTGATTACAGTTTCTAGTGATACAACCATTAAAGAGGTTGCAGAAATTTTAGCAGAAAAAGAGTTTCATGCCTTACCAGTAGTAGATAACGAAATTTTAGTTGGTATAGTAACCACTACTGATTTGATTAAATATCTAATTGATCAGTACTAAAATTTGTTTGAGGGTTAATAAAGGATAAAGGCTACCTTTTGGTAGCCTTTATCTGTTTTTATGAGTTAGCTAAAGCTTTTAAATCTTTAATTGTTTCTATCTGATTATCACTTTTAAACACATAGCTACCTGCTACCAATGCATCTGCACCAGCATCTACTAACTGTTTTGCATTTTTATTAGTTACGCCACCATCAATTTCAATCATGACGTTTGCATTTTTATCGTTTATAAGCTGCTTTAGTTGTTTTACTTTGTTGTATGTGTTTTCTATAAAACTTTGTCCGCCAAAACCAGGATTAACACTCATGATTAATACTAAATCAATATCGTTAATAATATCTTCTAAAACATTTATGTTGGTATGTGGATTAAGTGCAACACCAGCTTTCATGCCTTCTGCTTTAATAGCTTGAATAGTTCTGTGTAAATGTGTACAAGCTTCGTAGTGAACGGTTAAGATATCGCTACCTAAATCGGCAAAGGTTTTTATATATCTATCAGGTTCTACAATCATTAAATGTACATCTATAGTTTTTTTGGCGTGTTTAGATATAGCTTTTAATACAGGCATCCCGTAAGAAATGTTTGGTACAAAAACTCCATCCATTATATCTATATGAAACCAATCGGCATCACTAGAATTAACCATTTCTATATCACGTTGTAAGTTGCCAAAATCTGCTGCTAGCAATGATGGCGCAATTAGTTTTGAAGACATTTTTTATTTTATTGTGTTGTTGTTTTGGCAAAAATAGGTATAAAAAATGAACCCGAAGTAATCAGCTTCGGGTTCTTTCATCAATCAAAAAACGAACAGTTATGATTAACTGTTTGTTGGGGTAAAAAACTTATTTATTATCCTAAGTAAGTTTTTAATATTTTACTTCTAGACGTGTGTTTTAATCTACGTATAGCTTTTTCTTTAATTTGTCTTACACGTTCTCTGGTAAGGTCAAAAGTTTCTCCAATTTCTTCTAATGTCATTGGATGTTGGTTGCCTAAACCAAAGTAAAGTCTTATTACATCTGCTTCACGAGGTGTTAATGTTTCTAAAGCACGTTCAATTTCTGTACGTAAAGATTCGTGTAATAATTCTCTATCTGGGTTTGGTGATTCACCAGAGTTTAATACATCGTATAAGTTAGAATCTTCACCTTCTACTAAAGGTGCATCCATACTTACGTGACGACCAGAGTTTTTCATAGACTCTTTAACATCGTTAATAGTCATGTCTAACTCTTTTGCAATTTCTTCTGCACTTGGTGGACGCTCGTGAGCTTGCTCTAAAAATGCAAAGGTTTTATTAATCTTGTTAATAGAACCAATTTTGTTTAATGGTAAACGTACAATTCTAGATTGCTCTGCTAACGCTTGTAAGATAGATTGTCTAATCCACCAAACGGCGTAAGAGATAAATTTAAAACCACGAGTTTCGTCAAAACGTTGCGCAGCTTTGATAAGACCTAAGTTACCTTCGTTTATTAAATCTGGTAATGTTAAACCTTGGTTTTGGTATTGTTTAGCAACCGATACAACAAAACGTAAGTTAGCTTTAGTTAATTTTTCTAATGCTACTTGGTCTCCTGCTTTAATACGTTGTGCTAACTCTACCTCTTCATCTGCGGTAATAAGGTCTACCTTACCAATTTCTTGAAGATACTTGTCTAAAGAAGCAGTTTCTCTGTTAGTAACCTGCTTCGTAATTTTAAGTTGTCTCATCTAAAAATAGAGTGATTTATTTAATGTGAATAATTTGCTATCAATAGTTATACGTAAGACAATAACTTTTTGTTACAAAAAAGTTTAATTTTTTTTAAAATTAATTTGTTCTTATGTGTCCGTCACCAAATACATAGTACTTATTTGTTACCAATTGTTTTAATCCTAATGGACCACGATGGTGTAGCTTATCTGTACTAATAGCAAGCTCTGCACCAACGCCCATTTGTCCGCCATCTGTAAATCGTGTAGAGGCGTTGTGGTATACAGCAGCACTATCTACTTGCTGCATAAATTTTTCGGCTAATTCTTTATCTTCTGTTATTATTGCTGCCGAGTGACCTCCAGAATATTTATTTATCATTTCGATAGCGCTGTCTTCATTATTAACTTCGGCTAGCATAATTTTCATTGCTAAAAACTCTTCAAACCATACGCTGTTATCTTTTACTTGGGTTTCATTTGGAAGAATTTCACTTACATTTTTATCAACCAAAATGTCTACGCCTAGTTTGTGCAACATGGTTTCTAGTTCTTGTACTTTCTTTTCGTATTCAGGAATATTTTTGTCAATTAATACTTTATCAAGTGCGTTACATCCTGAAATTTTATCAGTTTTAGCATTAATAATTACTTTTACTGCTTTTAACCAATCAGCGTCTTCTGCAACGTATAAAAAGTTGTTACCTCTACCACTAATTAACACAGCACAAGTTGCATTGTCTTTAACAAATTTAATTAAGCGTTCTCCACCACGTGGTACGATTAAATCTATTTTTTCTGGTGGATTTTTTAAAAAGTCTTGTGTTTCTTCTCTTTTTAAGTGTAATAACTTAATCCAATCTTTAGACAAACCATTTTCTTCTAGAGCTTGATGCCAACATTTTTCTAAAATAATATTACTGTTCACAGCTTCTTTACCACCTTTTAATAAGATTTTATTATTGGCTTTAAAGGCTAATACAGCAGCTTCTATAGTTACATCTGGTCTAGACTCATAAATGATAAGAATAGTACCAAATGGCGCTGTTTTGTTGGTGACTTTTAATCCGCTATCTAAAGTTAAGTCAGAGATAGTTTGTCCAACCGGATCTTCTTGATCTCTAACTTCTTTTATAGCTTTTATCATACCATCAACCTTTGCATTATCAACTACTAAACGGTCATATAATGCTTGGTCTTCTTTATCAAATGCGTCTAAATCTTTCTTGTTTTCGGCTATAATTTGCTTTCGTTCTTTATCAATAATATTAATCATTGAGTCTAGAACTTTATTTTTTATGTTTTTATCTAATAATTTCATTTTCAATTTTTTTAGTGAATAAACTTTGTTCCTATTTCTTTATCGTCTACTATATCTACAATTACATTTTCTCTTTTACCATTGGCGATGTATGTAGGAATGTCTTTTTTTGCGGTTCCTTTGGCTATTTTTAATTTTGAAGCCATGCCACCACGACCTTCACCTTCTTTTTTACCAGAAGCTTTCACGTATTTTTCTACATTTTGATCAACAGTGACTTCAGTAATTTTTTCTGAACCTTCATCATCTGGATGACCAGTATATAATCCGTCGGTATCTGATAAAATAATTAGTCTATCAGCATCAATCAATTCTGCAACTAAACTTGCTAATTCATCATTATCTGAAAACATAGACATGCTTAGTGAAACAGCATCATCCTCATTAGCGATTGGTGTAACACCTTCGGCTAATAAGCCTTGATAACAATTAATCATATTTTCGCGGTGTTTACCAGCATCAAAATCTCTTTTGGTTGCTAAAACCTGAGCGCAACGCATACCATAATCATGAAAAATACTATAGTAATGACGCATTAAACGCGGTTGTCCAACTGAAGAATAAATTTGACGTCGTGTAGATTTATCGGTTGCTTTAATTTCTCCTAATACCTCTTTACCAGCAATTGCTGATCCTGAAGATACTAGGACTACATCTATATCTCTTTCATTTAAAACAGAGATTTGACGCACCAATTCTCTTAATACTGGACCTAAAATTCTGTTGTCTTTATTGGTAAGTACGTTGGTACCTACTTTTACTACAATTTTTTTAATATCGTCTTCCATTTTATTTGTCTTTTCCTAATTCAACAGCTCTATCAAAAGCAGCATATGCCGCATCTTGTATTAACTGTTTTACATTATTATCTTCCATGCTATCTATAGCGGCTTGTGTTGTTCCTCCTTTTGAAGCAACTCTATTTATCCAAGATTTTGGTGATAAATCAGATTGATTAAAAAGTTCTATAGCTCCTTCAAAAGTGTTACTTACTAATACTTTAGAATCGTAATCAGAGAAGCCCATTTTTAATGCGGCTTCTAACATAGACTGCATAAAATAAAATACATATGCTGGTCCACTACCAGAAATACCAGTAGAGGCATCGATAAATTTTTCGGTATTAACATGAATAGAAGTACCTGTAGTATCTAAAAGGTTTCTAACCATGATTAACTCAATTTTAGAAACAGCTTCAGACTCTGTGTAAGAAGTTACTCCTTTACCAACTTTTGCTGGTAAGTTAGGCATTGCTCTTACTACTTTTTTAGCATCTAATTGTTCCTTAATAGTGTCTATAGTTACACCAGCCATCAACGACACAACAATTTGTTGGCTGTTCATTTTCGACTTCATTTCTTTAAATAAGTCTTCACTATGATATGGTTTTACTGCTACAAAAACGATATCTGCTTTTGGTAGACAGTCGTCTAAATTATCATACACATCAAAATGAGGCTCTTTACTTAAAGTTTCGATTTTTTTTGGATCAGTATCATATATCTTAAGATTATGCTTACCTAAAAGAGGCGAACTTGCCATACCTTCAGAGTAAGTTAATCCCATATTTCCTGCTCCAATAACTAATACTTTCATGTTTTTTTAAAGTGTTGGTTTTAAATGTTATACACTCTTTATTGCACAAGGATTGTACGGAACACCCGAAAAAAAGAATTAATTTTGAGAATTGTTATATATGAAAATTATCTTTATAAAGTTTGAAGGTTTCTCAATTATTGAATAAAATCCTTAGTGTATTTTGAAAAATCAATAAAAATAAAAACTGACAGACTGTCGGAAAAGTGAGGTTTTGTCAGTTTAAAATACGGTCTGTGCCAAAAAAAAGCCTATCGATTAGATAGGCTTTTTATAAAATTATGAATTAAAAGAATTAATCTTTCTTGTCATTTCTAGGTTTTCTGTTATCACGATTTTTGTTATCGCGACCACGATTTCCTCCGTCTTTATTATTATCACGTTTTGGTCTATCTTGCCAACCTTCTGGTTTTGGTAAAATAGCCTTACGAGATACTTTTTCTTTTTTAGTTCTTGGGTCTATACCAAAGTATTTTACATCAAAAACATCTCCCATGTTTACAACATCAGATACGTTTTCTGTACGTTCCCAAGCTAATTCGCTTACGTGTAATAAAACTTCATTTCCTGGTGCTTCAGTATATTCTACAACTGCTCCAAAATCTAACATTTTAATTACTTTAACTTCGTAGATGCTACCAACTTCTGGTTTAAATAACATGGCATCGATACGAGCTAAAACAGCGTCTATGCTTTCAGAACCAACGCCTAAGATTTCAACAATTCCTTCTTCAGTAATAGGATCTTCGTTGATAACGATAGTTGTTTCTGTTTCTTTTTGTAATTCTTGAATGTTCTTTCCACCAGGACCAATAAGTGCTCCAATAAATTCATTAGGAATACGTCTTGTTACCATTTTTGGTGCATGACCTTTAACGTCTGCATTAGGTTCTGCAATAGTATCAGTTAACTTACTTAAGATGTGTAAACGACCATTGCGAGCTTGTTTTAGTGCATTTACTAAAATCTCATATGATAATCCTTTAACCTTTATATCCATTTGGCAAGCTGTAATACCATCTGTAGTACCAGTTACTTTAAAGTCCATATCTCCTAAGTGATCTTCATCACCTAAAATATCAGATAATACAGCATATTTACCAGATTCTGTATCGGTAATTAATCCCATTGCAATACCAGAAACAGGCTTCTTTAATTTAACACCAGCATCCATAAGTGCCATAGTACCAGCACAAACTGTTGCCATAGAAGAAGAACCGTTAGATTCTAACACTTCTGATACTACACGTACTGTATATGGACAATCTTCTGGTACCATACCTTTTAAAGCACGTTGCGCTAAGTTACCATGACCAACTTCACGTCTAGAAGTACCTCTAATTGGTCTTGCTTCACCTGTTGAAAATGGAGGGAAGTTATAGTGTAAATAGAAACGCTCTTCACCTTCAAAAGATGGCATGTCTATTTGGTTAGCTTCTCTACTTGTTCCTAAAGTAACGGTTGCTAATGCTTGCGTTTCTCCACGAGTAAAGATAGAAGAACCATGTGTTGATGGTAAGTAATCTACCTCACACCAAATTGGTCTAATCTCTGTTGTTTTACGACCATCTAAACGTAATCCTTCGTTTAAAGTTAAGTCACGTACAGCAGCTTTTTCTGCTTTGCTGTAGTATTTAGAGATTAAATCACCGAAATCTTCAACTTCTTCTTCAGAGAATGAAGCGATTATTTCTTCTTTAATTTCGGCAAATGCAGCACCACGTTCGTGCTTAGAAGATCCTGCTTTTGCTACAGCGTATACTTTATCGTATGCCATATCGTGGATCTTTTTAGCTAAATCTTCGTCTGCTCTTTCTGGTTCGTATTCTCTGGTTTCTTTTTTACCAAAAGCTTCAGCTAACTTTGTTTGAGCTTCACACTGTATTTTAATAGCTTCGTGAGCAGCTTTGATAGCTTCTGTCATTTCTTCTTCAGAAATCTCATCCATTTCACCTTCTACCATCATTACAGAATCAGCAGATGCACCAACCATCATATCAATGTCAGATTCT
>Ga0160419_101079_pt1 | contig 12599 bp, 13 predicted proteins | sample CelAP2metagpilot_2_FD_108196 | JGI IMG/M metagenome (GOLD analysis project Ga0160419, IMG submission 108196) | Phycosphere-associated microbial communities from Cellana algal ponds in Kailua-Kona, Hawaii, USA - Cellana AP2-4-25 metagenome pilot ... | reverse complement strand
TAAGTTCTAATAATACTTATAAAGGAAAATTCACTTTTTACAATAGCTACCGTAAAGGATTATCTAAACTGTTTAATAAACTAAAAAAGAATTATGATTTAGCGATACTTTCAGGAGATAATGAAGGTGAAATGGAAAACCTTAAAAAACTATTGCCTTCAAAAACCAAGTTGCTTTTTAATCAAAAACCAGATGATAAGTTAGAATACATAAAATATCATCAAACTGAAGGCGCAAAAGTACTTATGGTTGGTGACGGACTTAATGATGCAGGAGCATTAGCACAAAGTGATGTAGGTGTAGTAATTTCAGAAAATATAAATGTGTTTTCTCCGGCTTGCGATGCTATTTTGGATGCTTCTAAGTTTAATCACTTGTATAGTTATATCAAGGCTTCAAAAAGTGCATTAAAAATTATAAAATGGAGCTTTTTACTGTCATTCTTTTACAATGTTATAGGATTATATTTTGCTGTTACAGGACAATTAGCGCCAGTAATTGCAGCAATATTGATGCCTTTAAGCTCTATAAGTATTGTGATTTTCACAACAATAGCTACAAACTGGATTGGCCGAAAACTAAAATAATTTTAAACATGATAAATATCATCTTTTAAACAAGACATCTAAAGTAATTTTGAAACATAACTTCTAATTAGGTATGAGTGTTATATATATATTATTAACGGTAAGCATTATTGTAGCTGTAATTTTCTTTGTAGCCTTTATTATGGCTGTAAGAAACGGGCAATTTGACGATGGTTATACACCATCTGTAAGAATGCTTTTTGAAGACGAACTTATAAAAACAAACAAAACAATAACTAAAAACAACAAAGACTAATCACAATTATTATGGAAATGCAACAATTTTATTACGATAACAAGATTGTTAAAAAGTTTCTCTATGCAACAATGCTCTGGGGAGTAGTTGGTATGCTAGTAGGACTAATTTTAGCTTTCATGTTTTTATTCCCAAATATGACAGATGGGATTTCATGGTTAAGTTTTGGTCGTTTAAGACCATTACATACCAATGCCGTTATCTTCGCATTTGTGGGTAACGCAATTTTTGCAGGTGTTTATTACTCTTCGCAAAGATTATTAAAAGCCAGAATGTTTAGCGATTTACTAAGTAACATAAACTTTTGGGGATGGCAGTTAATTATTGTCGGTGCTGCAATTACTTTGCCTTTAGGGTTTTCAACATCAAAAGAATATGCAGAGTTAGAATGGCCAATTGATATTGCAATAGCACTTATATGGGTTGCATTTGGAGTTAATTTAATTGGTACTATGTTAAAACGTCGTCAACGTCACTTATACGTTGCAATTTGGTTTTACATAGCAACGTTTGTTACTGTTGCAGTATTACATATATTTAACAGTTTAGAATTACCTGTTAGTGCATTTAAGAGTTACTCAGTTTATGCAGGTGTACAAGATGCATTGGTACAATGGTGGTATGGTCATAATGCGGTAGCATTTTTCTTAACAACACCATTTTTAGGTTTAATGTACTATTTTGTGCCAAAAGCAGCCAATAGACCTGTATATTCTTATAGATTATCAATTATACATTTCTGGTCTTTAATATTTATTTATATATGGGCTGGTCCACACCATTTATTATATACCGCTTTACCAGAATGGGCTCAAAGTTTAGGAACAACATTCTCTGTAATGTTATTAATGCCTTCTTGGGGAGGAATGATTAATGGATTATTAACACTTCGTGGTGCTTGGGATAAAGTTCGTGTAGATCCAGTGCTTAAATTTATGGTAGTTGCTATTACGGGTTACGGTATGGCTACATTTGAAGGACCAATGCTTTCTCTTAAAAATGTAAATGCAATTGCTCACTTTACAGATTGGATTATTGCTCACGTCCACGTTGGTGCTTTAGCATGGAATGGTTTCTTAACCTTTGGTATGATTTATTATTTAGTACCAAAGTTATTTAAAACTAAATTACATTCGGTAGGATTAGCTAATTTACATTTCTGGATTGGTACCTTAGGTATTATAATGTATGCGTTACCAATGTATGTTGCTGGATTTACTCAAGCTAGTATGTGGAAACAATTTAATCCAGATGGTACGTTAGTGTATGGTAACTTCTTAGAAACTGTTTCAGAAATTATCCCAATGTACTGGATGCGTGCCATAGGAGGTACGTTATACCTTACAGGAATGTTAATCTTAGTATACAACATTGTTGTTACTATTGCTAAAGGTAGTAAAGTTGAAGACGAACTTGCTGAAGCAGCAGCATTGCAACGTGTATCTAAAAAACGTGTAGCTGGAGAAGGTTGGCACACTTGGTTAGAACGTAAACCAATTAGATTAACTATTTATGCTACTATCGCAATTTTAATTGGTGGTATTATTCAAATTGTACCGACAATAATGGTAAAATCTAATGTTCCAACTATTAGTAGTGTAGAGCCTTATACACCGTTAGAGTTAGAAGGTAGAGATATTTATATACGTGAAGGTTGTGTAGGTTGCCACTCTCAAATGGTACGCCCATTTAGAAGTGAAGTTGAGCGTTACGGTGAGTATAGTAAAGCAGGAGAATTTGTTTACGATCATCCATTTCTTTGGGGAAGTAAGCGTACAGGTCCAGATTTACATAGATTAGGAGGAAAGTATAATGATAACTGGCACTTCAACCATATGTATGATCCACAAAGTACATCATCAGGATCAATCATGCCAGCCTATAAATGGTTAATTGATAACGAGCTTGATAAATCTCAAACCGAAGCTAAAATGCGTGCAATGGTATCTTTAGGTGTGCCTTACACGGACGAAGATATTGCAAATGCTCAAGCTCAAATGACTGAACAAGGTACTCAAATAGAAAAAAACCTTTACAGCGATCCAGATTTTGCTTCTGCTTACGAAGCAAGTAAGAAAAATGCTGGTGCAGACTTTGTAGAAATGAAAAACAGAGAGATTGTAGCTTTAATAGCATACTTGCAACGTTTGGGTACAGATATTAAAGTAGAACAAACAGAAGAAACAACAGCTCAAAACTAATACGTCATGTTGAAATTTGTAAAAAATCATTTAGAGACAATAGCAGGTGTAGAGATATACCCAATATTATCACTTCTTATATTCTTTGGATTTTTTGTAGTTCTTTTTTGGTGGGTAATCACCGCCAAAAAAGACTACATCTCTAAAGTAAGTAATATACCGTTAGAATTAGACAACCAAAACGAATCAGAATCATGAGAAATTTATTCCCATCATATGTAAGAGTTCCTGTAATATTCTTCACAATATTCGGATTAATCGAGTATTTCGTGGATTCAGGAGACGAGCCAGCTTTTTTAAAGTATCCTGTTATCATGCTGTTCTTACTATTAATTTTATTAGTACTTATAGCAATAGAAGGAATAGTAGGTTCTATAGAAAACGTGCTTTTCCAAAGTTTAGATGAAGCTGGTAAAGAACGTTACTTAGCTAGTAAAACAAAAACGCCTCAATTTAAAGCCTTAAATAACATTTACGATAAATTAAAAGGTAAACAAAAACCAATTGAGGAAGAACATGAAATTATCCTAGACCACAATTACGATGGTATTAAAGAGTTAGATAATAACTTACCACCTTGGTGGGTATGGTCATTCTATATTTCAATTGTATTTGCAGCAGTTTACTTAGTAAGATTTCATGTTATTGGAACAGCAGATTTTGCAGCAGAAGAATTAGAAAAAGAATATGCACAAGCTAAAATTGAAATAGAAGAGTATAAGAAAACAGCTAAAAATTTAGTCGATGTTAATACTGTAACGTTATTAACAGATGCTGCCGATTTAAAAGCTGGTCAATCAATCTTTAATGCTAACTGTGTAGCTTGTCACATGGCAGATGGTGGAGGAGGAATTGGTCCAAACCTAACAGATAACTACTGGATTTTAGGAGGTGGAATTAAAAATGTATTCCATACCATTTCAGAAGGTGGACGATCTGGAAAAGGAATGATTTCTTGGAAAAACGATTTAAAACCAATAGAAATGGCGCAAGTAGCTAGTTATGTATTGTCTTTAGAAGGTACAACACCAGCAAATCCAAAAGAACCAGAAGGAGATATTTGGAAACCAGAAGGTGTTGATAATGTAGAAGTGCCAGAAGAAGTTATAGAAACAGAAGTTATTGAAGTAGAAACATCTACTCCAGCAGAAAATAACGATTAATAATAAGTTAAAATGGAAGCTCCAAACAACGAGAGTTTTAGAGACTCGATTGCAACAATAAACGAAGAAGGAAAACGCGCTTGGATTTTTCCAAAAAAACCAAGCGGTAAGTTTTATGATTACAGAAAGTACGTAAGTTACTTTTTGCTAGCCTTCTTATTTACAGCACCGTTTATTAAAATAAATGGCAATCAGTTTTTAATGTTCAATGTTTTGGAGCGTCGTTTCAACATTTTCGGCTTTCCGTTTTGGCCTCAAGATTTTCACCTGTTTGTAATCTCAATGATTATAGGTGTAATTTTTATTACTCTATTTACTGTAGCTTTTGGTCGTATTTTTTGTGGTTGGATTTGTCCGCAAACCATTTTTATGGAAATGGTTTTTAGACGTATAGAATATTGGATTGATGGTGATAGAGGAAAACAATTAAGACTTAAAAAATCTGGATGGACTAGCGAAAAAATAAGAAAAAGAGTTCTTAAACACACTATTTTTGTAATTATTTCATTTTTAATTGCTAATATCTTTTTAGCTTATTTAATTGGTAGTGATAAGCTTTTAGGATATATAAAAGAAGGTCCGTTTGAGCATTTAGGTACATTAATTCCGTTACTAATATTTACAGGTATTTTCTACTTTGTTTTCTCTTGGTTTAGAGAGCAGGTATGTATCATTGCTTGTCCTTACGGTCGTTTACAAGGTGTGCTTTTAGACACTAAATCTATTGTTGTAGCCTATGACCATAAACGTGGAGAAGGCGAAAATGGACGCAAAAAATGGCGTAAGGATGAAGACAGAGAAGCTTTAGGACATGGGGATTGTATTGATTGTTTTCAATGTGTACATGTTTGTCCTACAGGTATTGATATTAGAAACGGTACACAATTAGAATGCGTTAACTGTACAGCTTGTATTGACGAGTGTGATACAATAATGGAAAAAGTTGGCTTACCAACAGGACTTATTAGGTATGCAAGCGAAGCTAACATTGAAGACAAAGAGCCATTTAAGCTTACAGCAAGGCTTAAAGGTTATATTGTAGTATTAACAGTTTTAATAGGTGTTTTAATTGCAATGCTTCAATTAAGAAACGAACTTGAAGCACGCGTATTAAGGTTACCAGGACAGTTATACGAGCATAAAGAAAACAATATAATAAGTAACGTATTTACCTATAAATTGGTAAATAAAACAACAGAACCAGTTGAAGACGTTAGCTTTAAATTAAAAGATTATAAAGGTACAGTAAAACTAGTATCTACAGAAAATACAGTAACAGTGCCTAAACAAGGTTTAGAAGAAGGAACTTTATTTATAGAGCTTGACCAAAGTTTATTAAAAGGTGATAAGACCGAATTAACTATTGAAATTTTTAGCAAAGACAAATTAATAGAAACAACTAAGGTTAACTTTTTAGGTCCTAGAAGTTTCTAAAAAATAAACATTGAAAGAATAAAAAAATAATGGCAAGTATACCTTGCATTAAGGATTGAGGTATTGTTGGAGCGCCTTGTAAAGCGCGACTACCGAAAGCCTGACCTGAAGCTTGCGTAAGGTAATGCCATAAAAATATTAGAGATATGAAACTTAATTGGGGAACCGGAATTGTAATTGCATTTATTGGCTTTATTAGCTTTATAATGTACTTTGTTATCAATATGAATACTGACAAGAAGTTAGATCATGATTTAGTTACAGAAGATTACTATAAACAAGAACTAAAATATCAAAACGATATAGATAAAGAAAAAAATGCCAAAACACTGACTACTAACTTAAAGTGGGAAAAAACAGAAAATGGCATGCTAATCAGTTTTCCTGAAAATTTAGAGCCAAGTAATATTTCAGGTAAAGTGTTCCTATATAGACCATCTAATAAACAATTGGACTTTGAAACCACAATTTCTCTGTCTAACCACAATTTGCTCATACCTGACAAACGTTTGTTAGATGGTCGTTGGAACATTAAAATAGATTGGTCTTACAAAGATACTAACTACCTTTACAAAGAAGAAATTGTTTACTAAATGTTGTTAACAGCGTTAATATTTGGGCTTTTAGGAAGTTTTCACTGCGTGGGAATGTGCGGTCCTATTGCCTTTATGTTACCTGTAGATAGAAGTAATTCTTTTAAAAAAATATCTCAAATTACAGCGTACCATATTGGTCGTTTACTAGCCTATAGCATTATTGGTTTAATCTTCGGACTAATTGGCAAAAGCTTATATATTTTTGGTTTACAACAAAAACTATCTATCATCATTGGTGTTTTAATGATCGTTGTTGTTGTATTTCCTTATAAAAAAATAGGGCAAAATTTTATTGTAAAGCCTATTTACAAAGCGGTAGCTTTTGTAAAAAAACAAATGGGTGAAGCTTTAAAAAAGAAAACCGCAGATACCTTTTTAACCATTGGTTTTTTAAACGGATTTTTACCTTGCGGATTAGTTTATATGGCTGTTTTTGGCGCCATAGCAACAGGTACAGCTTGGCAAGGTAGCTTGTATATGTTCTTTTTTGGATTAGGAACAATACCCTTAATGACTAGCGCTATTTATTTAGGTAAATTTTTAAATACTCAAGCCAAACAACGCATTCAAAAGGCAATACCTGTATTTGTTGTGGTTATTGGAGCGCTATTTATTTTAAGAGGCTTAGGTCTTGGTATTCCTTATATTTCTCCAGCTCCTGTGGTAGAAATGGTAGAAGGCGCTATTAATTGTCATTAATTTCTTCTTATCTTTATTTTTTGAATTTCATGTTGAATTGAAATCTCAAAAATCAATCTATTTTATATGAAAAACATTCTGTTACTTACCGATTTTTCTGAAGCTTCAAAAAACGCTATTCATTATGCTTTGCAGTTATTTGAAAATAACGAAACCACGTTCCATCTAGTTTACGTGCATAAAGCATCTGCATTTACGTCTGCAGACTTGATGACTAGTAGCACAGATAATTTGTATGCAAGTATCGTAAAGTCGCCACAAGAAGATTTAGAAGACCTTGTAAACAGTTTAAAAACATCATATAATAACGATAAGTATACTATAAATTCTCATGTAGATTACGATGTGTTTACAGATGCAATCAATCAGTTAATTGAACTTCAAAACATAGACCTAATCGTTATGGGAACTAACGGTGTAACTGGTGCAGATGAGGTTGTTTTTGGAAGTCATACACTTAACGTAATTAGAAAAGTTGAATGTCCAACACTAGTCATTCCAAAGGATTTTAAGTTTGAAATGCCTAACGAAGTTTTAATTCCTTTAGATGAAAAAGATCATTTAAATAAAACACGATTAAGCTTAATTTCTAGTCTTTTACATAATAAAGAAACTAAATTTCATATTCTAAGAGTTACAGAAACTGAAAGTGATAGCTTTAAAACTAAAGATTTAAAGGTTTTAAACACAAATTTTACTGAAGAAAACTTTAGCTATTTCAATATAAATAATGTGCCATTACATTATGTTGTAGATACTTATGTACAGATAAATACGATTGATTTTGAGGTGTTTATTATACAACAAACTACTTTTTTTGAAAGACTTTTTAAAGGATCACCAATTACCAAACATAGTAAAGTGGCAAAAGTACCTTTGTTTATTCTTCACGATTAAAACCAAAGACTTACAAAGCTAGAGATACCGATAATTAATATTAGGATTAACACAAAATTTCTAAATTGATCTTGAGATATTTTATTAAGGATTTTTTTACCAATGTAAGTTCCAATAACACTAATTACCAATAGAATAGGGATGAGGTATAAAATGTCTTTTTGTATGTAACCATTGTTATAATACACAACACTTCTACTTAAATCCACGCCTAAATCTATAATTGCAGAAGTAGCAATAAACTTTTCTTTATTCATTTTAAAGGCAGAAAGTGTTATGCCTCTAATTGCTCCGCCAGTACCTAACAAACCAGCGCTAAAACCAGACAAAATACCTCCTAAAATGGCGTTTTTATTGGATGCTTTGATGATTAATTCTTTAAAAATTAAAAAGATAAGACTAAGTACAATTAAAAATCCGCCTAAAAAATAAGTAAGTAATTTAGTGTTGAAAAACTGACTTACGTAAGCACCGATAATAACAAAAATAACAGCAGGAATACCTAAATACAAAATGATTTGTTTATCAATTCCTTTTTTGAAAAAAGCTATTTTAACCAGGTTACTAGATAAATGAAATAGAGCAGTAAGACCCAAAACAGTCTGAAAATCTAAAAAGAAATTAGCAACCGGAACAAAAAATACAGACGAGCCAAAACCACCAACAGTGCCTAAAATTTCGGCAAGTAGGACCAAAAATAAAAAAATACCAAAGTATTTTGATAACATGATTATTGAGGTGTTGGTATTATTGTTTCTTCCTCTAATACCAAGATAACCATTTTAATGTAATCTTTTACGCTTTCTTTTATGCTAGTTGGATCAATAATATCTATATAACCTTTCCAGATTAGGTTTCTGTCTTTGTTAGGACATAAACAGTAAACGCTAGTTTCGGCATTAAAAACATTATAATCTTCGTAATAATCAGGATTATAATATTGATCTTGATAAGCTATAAATTCTTCTTTAAAATTCTCTTGTTTTGTGTGGTCTTTATAATATTGGTCAGAGTATTTAATCTTGTTTTTTACACCAATAATTCTTGAAAAAATTACGGTATCATAGTTTAATTTTATTAAAGAATCTTCAAATTTTTTAATTTCAGCTTCAGTGTATTTTCTGTTTAAAAAGTCTTTACCTAAAACCACTTGACTTTTATCTGCATCAATACCAAGCAATTGTAATTGTGTTTCAAATTCGTTTTCAAACTCTTCTTTTGCTTCTTGGTTTTTGGTCATACCAATTATCAAAACTTTGTTTGGTGTATAGTTTTGAATTGTTGGATTTTTCCAATAGTCTATAAGCTGCGTCGTGTTTTCGCAGGTATATAAAAAGATTAGAGATAATATTGAAAACAGATATTTCATGTGTTTTATTTGATAAGGTGAGCCATTTTATCAATTTTGATAATGTCTTTTATCAGTTCAAAAATTTCAAATTTTACAGCTTTATAATCGTGGTAAAATGAACTTATTACACCAGTAATTTCTCTGTGTTCTTCTTTGTACTGGGTTTCTTTTTCAATTTCATCTTTACCATCTACCATTAATCTTAAATCATTTTCGTGTTGTACGATTTGATTTATTAGTTTTTCGCAACCTCTTTTGGTTCTGTATAAAGCAGTTGTAGCAGTTTGAGCTCTGGTTAAAGATTCGTCTTCTAATATTTTTTGAGTGTAATTAGTAATTAATTCTTCTAAAAAAACTTGTTCGTCTTTTATAAAATTTAAATCTGATAACCAGTTTTTAGACATTTCGTGCATACGTTCTGCACTGTACCATTCTACGATTGTTCCTTTATTAGTTTTCATCTTATTAAATTTTGGGTTAATAATTATATAATTAAAAGTACGTCTAATAGCTTGTAATAACTATGATAATTATCATGTAAAGCTTAGTTATCACTGTTGTGATTTGGGATAACTAAAAATGGTATTTGCGGATTAAAACCAATTTTTTTAATCACAGGTTCATTTATTATTTTTTCAAAAATGCTGTGTTTATAGTTAACCATGACTAGTAAACCAATGCTTAAATCTTTAATGAATGTATTGATGACTTCAGCTTTTTTATCAAAACTTGGTACGCTATGGTAATGAGTTTCAAAACCTTGTAAACTCTTTTTTAGAACAGATAAGTTATATTCTTGGACATTAGTTAGGGATGAGCCAGTTTCAATATGCATAACTCTTAGTGCTGCATTGTTATCATAAGCAACATCGTTGATAATTGTGAGTTCTTTTGTAGTATAAAAACGGTTTAAATCTGTAGAAAAAGCGATTTGTTGTATTGGTTTGTAATCATAATTATCTGGTATAATTAGTACAGGACATGACAATCTTTTATGCACTACATTAACACTATTAGTGCTAAAAAATGTAGTAAGATTATCTTTTGTGCCTTTTGTACACATAACAACTAAATCTATAGAAAACTCTTTTACAGCTTCTTTTACAGCTAGAGTTAACGGTTGAAACTTGATAATGGTTTTAAACTCATGATTAGCATTATGATCACTAGTTTCAATTTGCTCTTTAAAAAGTTTTAGTTGGTCGTTACCTAATTTTAAAACGTTTTCTATATAAACTTCGTTAAGAGAAGCTAGTATTTCTGGATCCAAAACTTCTGTGTGTAACAAATAAAAAGTACACAATTCATGTTTATATAACTTTACTGCATATACAAGTCCAGTCCAAGAATTATCTGAAAAATCTACAGGAACTAAAATATGTTTCATAACCTTAAGTTTTTGATTTACTTAAAATTAGTTGAAATTATTCTAACAAAATATGACAACTGTTAGGAAATAAAAAAGCCAGCTTAAAAAGCTGGCTTTTTAAATGTTTTTAAATGTAATTACTTGATTTTAAAAGTAATAACTGGTAATGAAGCATGATTTGCAATATCTTCTGAAATACTTCCAGATAAGAAATGAGTAAATCCTGTACGACCATGTGTTGCAACAGCTATTGCATCTGCACCAGAAACGTTAGCAAAGTTTAAAACACCTTTTTCTACTGTGTAATCTGCTACATATTTTACTTTGTCTAATTGACTTAAATCACCATCTGCTTTCTTTAAAAAGTCTGCAACAGTTTGCTCAATTTCTTGAGAGCTTTTAAAGTTGTCTCCTGGTGTATTTACATATAATAAATGTAACTTAGAACCTAAGCTTTTAAATAACTGAGTAGCGTTTAAATAAGGTGTTACACTTTTTTCTGTAAAGTCTGAAGCAAATACCACATTATCAAAACTTAAAGTAGCAGGTTGGTTTTTAACAACTAATACAGGTATATCTGCATGTCTAACCACTTTTTCTGTGTTAGATCCTACAAATATTTCTTTAATACCGCTACTACCATGAGATCCCATTACAATCATGTCTGCATTTTGTTCTTTAGCAACATCATTTACTTCGCTAAATACTTTAAAGTGTTTAACAATTGGTGTTACACTAATACCTTCTAAAAAGTCTTGCTCTAAAAACTCATTAAACTTCTTTTCTGCAAGTTTTATGAAGAAAACAGTTTCGTCTTGTAAAGCTGTTTCTCCTTTTGTTAATATAGTTTCAGAGATTTCTAACATGTGTAATGCTAAAATTTCTGCATCATATTTTTTTGCTAATTGTGCTGCAGCTTGTAAAGCATAATTTGAATGTTCGGAAAAATCTACTGGGACGATTATTTTTTTCATCGGTTTTGTTTTTAAGAGTTATTTATAAGGTTTGTTTATTTCAATATTCACGTAAAGTTAAAGCTATTTTTTATTTATGTTAATAAAACAGCTAAATTGTCATAGAAAAAAGTTGAGTTTCTGGCTTATTTCGCTGTAAAAGCATATCAAAAGCCATACAAATGTTTCTCACAAATGGTTTTCCTTTTTCTGTTACAAAGATTTGGTTTAATTCTATATGTACTAAGTCATCATCCTGCATTTCTTGTAATTTGATTAAAATCTCTGGTATTTCATCAAAATATAAGCCGTTTGCCATCCATTCTGTTTTAAAATGACACATTAAATTTAAAATGTGTTGTCTAATAATTAGATCTTCTTTGGTGAGAATGTGACCTCTAAATACAGGAATTATATTTTCATCTATAAGTTGATAATAATCTTCTAAATTTTTTACATTTTGTGCAAATGCGTACCAACTATCGCTTATAGAAGATACACCTAAACCAATCATAGCTTTGGTTTTTGATGCAGTGTAACCCATAAAGTTACGGTGCATTGTTTCATTTTTACTGGCTTTATATAAACTGTCTGTTTGTAAAGCAAAATGGTCCATACCAATATCATAGTAACCAGCATCTGCCAACAGTTTTTTACCTAATTGGTATTGGTTTTGTTTGCTATCTGCTTTTGGTAAGTCGCTGTCTTTAAATCCGCGTTGCCCGTTTCCTTTAATCCATGGGACATGCGCATAACTATAAAAAGCAATACGGTCTGGTAATAGCGCCTTTGTTTTTTTAATGGTTTCTTCTACGTGCGCTTCTGTTTGAAAAGGTAAACCAAAAATGATATCATGTCCAACAGAGGTATAACCAATTTCTCTAGCTTGTTCTGTTACACGCTTTACGTTTTCAAAAGGTTGAATACGGTGTATTGCTTTTTGTACCGTAGGATTATAATCTTGTACACCAAAACTAACACGTCTAAATCCTAAATTGTATAAGGTTTGTAAATGTTCTTTTGTGGTGTTATTTGGGTGACCTTCAAAACTAAATTCATACTCATCAGCAAGTTCTGCTTTTGCTTTAAGACC
>Ga0160419_101078_pt1 | contig 12608 bp, 20 predicted proteins | sample CelAP2metagpilot_2_FD_108196 | JGI IMG/M metagenome (GOLD analysis project Ga0160419, IMG submission 108196) | Phycosphere-associated microbial communities from Cellana algal ponds in Kailua-Kona, Hawaii, USA - Cellana AP2-4-25 metagenome pilot ... | reverse complement strand
GGGAGGGGTGGGGGAGGAGGATGTGGGGGGGGTGGGAAGGGTAGAGTAAGGCTTACGGCTTTGTGCCTGAGGTGGAGAATCTGGGGAGAGTGAGGGAGGAGATGGAGGAGGAGCATGCGGCGGCTGCTGCTGCTGCTGCCGGGGAGGGGGGGGGGGAGGAGGGAGGGAGGGGGGAAGAGCGGAGGATGCGGATGGTGGAGTTGTTGGTTGAGACGTTTCAGCAGCATGTGGACCTCAAGGGAATCTTAAACGATGCCTGGAAGTACAGAGAAGGTTGGAGGGCCCAGCAGCTGCTGCAGCTGCAGCTGCAGCAGCAGCAGCGGTTACCGGTGGGAGGAGGAGAAGCAGGAGGAGGAGGAGGAGGAGGAGGAGGAGGAGGGGGGAGAAGTGTAGCACCGGTGCCGGGCCTGGTGGCCCAAGCGTCAAGACCGGCAGCAGTAGCAGTAGTAGCAGCAGCCCCTGCAGCTCCAGCAGCGGTCGAAGGAGGGGGAGGGGGAGGGGCTGGGGTGTGCGCATATGTCCCTGGGCGGAAGCGGAAGAGTAGGGAGGAGATTGAGCAAGCGGCGAAAAAGCAGGGGGCCAAGGGGGGCTGAGGATCGTAATCCCTCGAAAGCACAGGGGTCACTGGAGGAGGGAAGGATTGAGGGCGGGAGGGAGGGCGGGGGGAAGGGGGGGGGACATGCACGAAATGTAGATAGCATGTTTCTTCTTCTTCTTCTTCTTCTTCATTTTAAGCTCTTTCATCTCTTCTCTTTTTCGAGAAAGCTTGATCCCAAAATCGTGATTTCGAGGAAGGATTGAGGGAGGGGGGAATCAGTAGGGATCGAGATAGGGTGGCCGGGAGCCTTCCTTCATAATGACGGCGCCCTTGACGTAAAGGGCCTTCTGGTGGTGTGGCACGACCATGTCATGCTGGTAGGAGTAACCCGGTCAGGGCCTTGAGACCGAAGGGGGCTGAGTAAAGCAGCAGGATCAGTAGATAAGAAGGAAGAGATGGAGGGATAGAGGGAGGGAAGGAGGAAAGGAGAGGAGCAAGCCGGGGGGAAAAGTGTTGATAGCGTTCAAGCGAACAAAGAAACAGAAGAAAAATACGGAGAGAAAGAATTTTCGTCCCATCGTATACCATCGAAATAACTTACAAAGACTTTCTCTTCTCCCATCACCCTTCTCTCCTCCCTCCTCCTCCTCCCTCCCTCTCCCTCCTCTCCTTCCTCCTCTCCTTCCTCCTCGCCATGCTCGCCAACGTTCCCTCCCACTCAACACATTTTCTCGACAACAACTCCACCACCTCATCATACACCGTCAGCATCTCTTCCATCTCCCTCGCCAGCGCCACAGCCACCGCCTCCATGTCCCAAAACTCCATTTCAAGTTTTGTCAGGCGTTGATGCAACGCCACTTCCTCCTTCCCTCCCTTCCCCTCGAGAAATGGCCCGGTGATGTACGCTTTTAGTTCGTCGATGTTTTGGAGGTAAGCCATAGTTTGTCGAAATTCCTCTTCTTGGCCCAATATCAGGGCCTCCTTTTCGGGGAGTCCAAGCAAGGCCGTGCCCGATGGGGGGGGCAGGCACAACTCGTCCCTCCCTCCTCCTGCCCCTGCTGATGTCGCAGAGGAGGAAGACTGGGAGGGCATGAACAGATCCTTTTCCAGCTGTCGCAGGAGTGCAGCGTCGCCCAGCCTGCGGGCATTGGTTTCCACGCGCGCGGTCACCTGCAAGAGCCGTCGCCATATCACACTCGAGCTCGTTCCGCCTCCAGCTGCGGCAGAGGAGACCGCAAGGGAACGAACCAGGTGTTCGTTGCCAGGACCAACAATTTCAGCTTCAACCCTGGCCAGGCGTACCGCTAGCTGCTCCAGAACATCGTCGTGCGCGAACGTGGCCATGGTGTGGGTACTGCTGGGTGAGTGGTGTGCCGTACGGAAGCCGCCTCGCCGAAGAAAATTAGGCGGTGAAGTTGTCGCCGTGGTGCGCCAAGCTACGGGGATGAGAGGACAAATCTATGAATAGGGGGAGTGTTTGTCTCGATGTGGAAGAGATTCGGGCGTCGCATAGAGGTCATGGGAATGGGAAGCAAGGGGAAGGCGTACTATGGCACCGCCGGGTAAATTTTCGCCCCAGGAGGTTATTTTTTTAGAGTGTTATAATCTTGACTTCTGTTTTTCCTTCTGTTTTTTTGTGTTTTACCACGTTCCCATTTCTTCCTCCTTCCCTTTTATTTCGCCTCTGCCTCTCTCAGAATGCACAGGGTACCGTCCCTCTGCTCCTCCTTGTCCATCACGTGACACCTGCCCTGCTTCCCTCCCTCCCTGCCTCCCCTTGTACCACCTCGCATCTCACGCGACAACTCTTGCTTTGTCCCTCCATCCTCTCTTTATCTTCACCGTAGAAGAGAGGATTAGGAGGAAGAGATATAAGAATTGACAGGCTATCTCGTTCTAAGTTAATTACAAAAGCCTCTACCTAACCAAAAATGAACCTTGTTCCTCTCCCTCATGCACTACCACTGCTATCAAAACCAATCCGTTCCCCAATTTATTGACTTTAAAGTCAAAATATGCACGCACTCTTTGACGGTCTGAAAGCATAAAGACACACACACTCTCTGTCACACACATACACGGACCAGAACAAAGAAAATTACGGTTGATTTTTTCCCCAAGACGTACCACCATGACCATGCACACGAAATACCTCAAAGAATTGATAGTTAATCACGTCAGTTGAACAAAGTCGAAGGTTATAACCTCTGTTCCTCTTCCTACTCCGTCTCCTTCCCAACCTCCGCTCCTTCCTTACGCCCATCTGCTCCCTGTTTCCACCGGGCCACCGCTCCCTCAGGCCCCCCTTCTACTAATGCCCCTTCCCCAACGCAGTTGCTGAGGGGAGAAGAGAGAAGTAGCGGGATAGTAGAAAAAATCGACTCCCTCCTCCTCCTCCTCCACCACCACCACCACTGTATTCTCCTCCTCCTCCTCCTCCTCCGCTTAGCCCAACATGCCGCTCTTGATCATGTATTCCTTCTGCATCTCAAACGACAAGAGGGCGATCCCGAACAAAGGCGCAACCACACACATTCGTGGCACACTGCCCTTGAATAAGGCTGTCGGGCCCTCCTCCTTCAGGACGGTCCTGAAACAGTTCCCAATGTCTCCATATTTCTCCTTCCCCCCCACCAGTTGCAACCTCGTCTTGATCACATCCGCCGGGGTTGCTGCCCACGACCCCATCGCTCCCGCCAGCCCCCCCGCCCCCAACAGAGACACAATCGAATTATCCCCTGTCGTCTTATCCGCAAACGCCCTCTTCAAGTTCGCGTAGAGCGGGAAGAAGATCAACGAGAACGGGATGTCTCGCGAGAGCGTGGCGGTAGTGCCTTGGTACATGCCCCTCAAGCCTAGTCCCCGGACCACATCCATGGTGCCCTGGCGCTCCGCAGCTGGCAGCAAAGCCTGCATCTGCATGCGGATTTTGACGATCTCCATGGGATTCGTCGCCACCACTTGACACAGACCCGCGCCTGCGAAGGTAGGTGCAAGGGTAGAAGGGGTCAGGATAGGTAAGAGGGGAAGGAGACATATTGAGGACAGGAAAAGCAGTGCGGGGGACGGCGATGATAGATGATGCTATCGTTTTTAGAACGAAAAGATGGGGGTGGTGATTTGTACTCAGAATCCGCTCCATCTCCCGACGTCCTCCTGCCCTTCCTCGCCCTCTCCCTCCCTCCCTCCCTCCTTTCCTTCATCCCTCTCGTCTTACCGGCGCCCGCCATCATCTCTCGGTGCAGCGGTAGGGTCCCGTCAGGGAGTTCTAACGCCTCACGCAGCAAGTCGTTTGCTGCCAGCTTGATGGCCTTCTCTGGCGTGACGCCTGCCAGGTTCGCACCCAGACCTGGGAAGGAGGGATGGAGGGAGGGCGGGAGGAAGGGGAGGGACGAGATCAGTGAGTAAAAGAAAGAGCCACAGTTGAGCAAGCAGGATCACGGGAGGACGGAGAAGCGGGGAAGAGAGATGGAGAAAAGGGCGCGGAGCACATACCACGGTAGAAACCTGCCACGCCTTCGCTCTTAAGGATGGCCTTGGCGGCCGAGATGGGGCCGGTGTAGAGAGCGTTCCCGCTTTGTAGGCGCGTTTTGACCATGTCTGTTCGAGGGGGGAGAGGAGGTGGCAGGAAAGGGGGTCGGTGATGATGTTAGGATGAGAAGGGATGAAGAATAAATGCTCAAGCGAACGACGAGCGGTGGGGCAGCGATCTAAGATGAGGAAAAGGGAGATGGGAGATAAAGTACAGGACTGTCTTGAGGCCATGAATAGGCTTAACATGAAGTACCCTGGGCCGAGCGTAGACACAGCATGCACGTGTTATAGTGTCCTGTGCCATCCGCACACCCCCTCTTGTTGGCGTGTATCATCTTGTCCTCACACGTACCTATGGGGAAGATACAGACGGTGCCCACTACGCCCGCCACGGCTCCGACGACCAACTTGGCAGCGAGAGGAACCTGGTGGGTGGAGAGGAGAGACAGCAGCGTGAGTAAAAAGTGCTCGACGGGATGCAGGAAGGACAGGCCAATACCCCCGCCTCTGGCTTCCGGCTGGAAATCTCTCTTACCTTGGGCACAGGCTTCTTCATGTCAATGGCAATCTCCTCTGTCCCAGAGACAGCAACGGCAGCAGACATGATGATGTTGTGGAGGCAGAGGGGTGGAAAACGAGCTAGCCTAAGTGGTATGATTGGGAAAGGGAAGGATGAACGGCGGTGCCATGGAAGCAAGTAGAATGACGTCCTGCTTTGTCCAACCATCAAAAGATCGACGAGTGCAAAAGCGTGATAAGGTGCGGAAGACCAAGCAAGGACGACCTCCCACCCCAATCCCATCATGTATCCCTGGGTGATGAAATCCACATGCATAAAAAACGGACAGATGCAGGCGCACAAAGAGTAAGGACTACGAAAAGGACAATCTGCAGCCGCTTGGTCTGTTCCCGGGACTGGGCCAGAGCGCGGCTGCTGACGGCTTTCGGAGGGGATTCACTCCGCCGCTTTTCGACGTCTCTTTTCAACAAGGCAAAGAACTGGAATAGGTGGCTTTCGTGCTTTTGTTCAGGATATATACAATGCTGCAAACTCCATGCTCTGTGTGTATGTGCACCAGTTCATTGGAATGCATTGATAGACCTCACGAGAGCTTTTGCTCGTCTTTTTCACTTCCTGGCTCCTTCACTCATTCTCACGCAAAACGAACGAGCAATGAAGCCCACAGAAACCCCTCGAGGCCGCGCGCTGTCGTCGCCGTAAGCCAGAGAGCTTGACCCTTGCCCCAGATACCATTTCTTTATCCCCGTTTTTCTCCTCTTTGCCTTTCCCTGCATGCATGGTTTTGCGACTCAGCATCTTTACGATGTCGGCATCTGGGTGGTCGCGAGGAAGAGGCAGGCACTGGACGGGTGAGCCTTGCTCTACACTTCCTCTCCTGGTCGCCTTTTGCCTCCAAGGGTTGTCATAAGTGCAAGCCGACCTTTGCTGGGGACTTCATGGTCTTGGGATGGCCTTGGCAAGCCTCGGCCACGTTCACAATCCTTTACTTTCCCTCACGCTGCACGGCGTATCCAATCAGGGAGAATGACCTACATGATGGTCCGCATTGCGACACCTCAAGATACACGGCAATCCCTCCTCTTTCCCATGCGCGTGGGTGGGTTGGGTCGGGTCGCTTGGCTAGGGTTGAAAGGTCAACCAGCGGTCAGGACACGGGACGCATCGACCACCGCGGTGGCTGGATACTGAGAGGCATGTTTGCTGCTGCTACGCAGGTGCCTTCGCAAGCCTTGGGCCGGACTTTGAAACCCGCCGGCGTGCAGTGTCCAAGGCATGCTGCATCTGGACAATCGATCCGATACCGCCTTTCAGGCTTTATGGCGCTCACATTTATTCCTACCCCACTGCGTACATCACACCACACAGACTATAGCCTCGTTGTTCAGATCGACCATGTCAGCGAAGACGGTAAGTCAATCAATCTCTCTTGTCCGTGTTCGACCAAAAGCTTGCCCTGTCTCGACTCAAGCGCCCTGCAAGCAGCCGTGAATGATAACCAGAGGAATGAGGAGGGGGCGGGGAACGGAAGTTTGATCACCAGGATAAGGTTTAAATGCAGCCTCTATGTCCACTGGTGTGCGTGTGCTGTACCTTTGCGCCGGGTCGCATGCCTCGTGTATATGAAGGATTGCAAAACAAGACTCCCTGTAACTGTCTCTACAACCCCAGCACCAGCACATCTTTCTCCCCTTGAACAATCTTCTCGACACATTATCTCACCTCCCGCTCTCCCTCCGTTCCCCCCTCCTTCTCACTCACACAGGCCTTCTGCCTCGCCTTCATGGCCCTCCCCACTGCCTCCGCCTTCCTCTTCCCCGCCTCCCACCCCATCTCCACCCAAGTCGGCCAACGCGTTCAACCCACCTGTGGCATGCGCGTTGCCCCCGAGACCCGACGAGGCGCCGCTGTCGCTGCTTCGGCCGCCACCCAAGCCAAGGCCGACACGGAGCGGGAGCTTACTTTGGCTGATGTCAAGGGCAGCAACTCGGACCCTGTCTGGAGCGAGGTACCGGAGGAGCTCTACTTTATTGCCAACTACGCCGCGGCCCTCGGTGGGGAATACCCCCCCGAAAACGTGGACAAGTCGTACTGGGAACAGATCAAGCCGGCGACCTACACCAAGCTGGCTGCCCTTGCCAAGACGGCGGACCCGACCACCATCTCCTCCGGGCAGTACTTGATGCTGATGGAGGCGATCGTGCGTGATGCCATCGCGGCGGACCCCAAGATGACCCGTCCCTCCATGGAAGAGCCCACCTTGACGGAGCAGCAGGAGTATATCTACAATTGGATCCAGACCGTCCCCAATTCCGAGTTCCTGAAGGTGAGGAAAGAGCAGGAAGGAGGGAGGGAAGGAGGGAGGGAACAAGGGTCAGCAATCATGGGAAAGGGAAGGACGGAGTCAAGGGGAAATGACCAACGGGGAGAAGAGGGACAAGAGAAGGGGAAAAGAGGATGAGGGTGCGTTTGAACTCATGGGGCCTTCCTGTCGTGCTTTCTTCACCTTTCATCCCTCCTTCCGTCCATCCCACAGTTCAAGGAGGAGTACAAGTTGGAGGACATGAGTCCTGCCGATTGGTGGTCTAAGATCGACGAAATTGCCAAGGACAACGCCGCGAAGGGCATTAACCTCCCCGAGGTACGTCCTCTCCCTCCCTCCCTCTTTTCCCTCTTCCTCCCATCCTTCTTTTGCCGTTTTTCCCACCCTTTAGCTTCCTACCGTTGCTGACCACGCCCTTCCCTCCTTCTCTCTCTCCCTCCCTCCCCCCCCTCTTTCCCCTTAGATGACTTTGGACCTAACCAAGGACGACTTTTTGGGTGTGGCCCGCGAGGAATTCGTGAAGTCCATTAAGCAGTTCCTCAAGGTTTGTCCTTACCCCTGCCCTCCCTCCCTCCCTCCCTCCCTCCCTCCCTCCCTCCCGCTCCTCACCAGGTGGAGTCCGAGCTCTACCCTGTATTTATCATCTCCAAGCCCGGCTGTGAGGAGGGTGCCAAGCTAGTGAACGTGAGTCGGGCCGAGGGAGGGAGGGAGGGAGGGAAGAGCATGTCTCATGACCGGCGACTTCCAGCAGAGAGGAGGGTGCTTACCAAAATAACGTCTCGTTTGCCTCCCTCCCTCCCTCACTCAGGCCTTCAACAAGACCATGGACATCCCTGTGCGCACGTACGAGGTATTTGGTTTCGATGCCTTCAACTTCAAGGTCAAGGCTGACTACGATTGGGGCGAGGCACGGCTGGAGGCGATTGAGGAGCTGACCGGCAGCAAGGTCAGGAAGGAGGGAGGGAGGGAAGGGGGGGGTGAGAGTGGGAGGGTGGGAAGGGGAATGGATAATCACTTTGGTGTAAGCCACAACGGACGGGATTGAACGAGTCAAAAGGCGACATAATGGATAAGCCCTTCAAAAAAGAAAGCCCATCTGACACACCCTCCTTCCCCCCCCCCTCCCTCTCGCCTCACAGGAGTTGCCGTTGGTGTACGTGGGTGGTAAGCTGATCGGCGGCGCCGAGAAAGTTAATGCTCAAATTGCAGACGGTAGCCTGAAGAAGACTGTGGCGACCTTGCGACAGGTAGACAGGGTGGGAAGGAGGAGGGGGGATGACCTCACAATAAAGAGGGATTTGGGTTGATTGAGAGGGGGATCTCTCTCTCCCAGCCAATGTGGGGATATAATTACAAATTCTTTCATATTGGTTTCTTTAATGCACTCATGCTCGTGTCCATGTCGTGGTGGACACGGCCAGGTTCTATCTTTCAACTTAAGGGAGAAAAGACCCTGTGCAATTGAAGCACACACACAAGCAGCAGCTGCTTACCCTCTCCTCCCTTCCCCCCGTTCTTTGCGCCTTTTTCTCCTTCACAGGCCATCGTGGACATGGTGGAGGCTCGCTTTCCCAAGCAAGAGGAGGAGAGCATGTATATTGGCATGCGTAAGGTGACAGCAGCGGAATATAAGGCCTATGAGGCGTTTCAGGCCAAGACAGGCGGATTGGACCCCTTGGAGGTGAACCGGAAGAAGGCCAAGGAGGCGGCGCAGAATAAGTAGGGGCTTGGGTTAGTTCTGGTTGGGAGGAGGGGGAAAAAGAGGGAAGGAGGGAGAAGGGAGTGTAGGGCGGGACAGTGGTGATGGGGGAGGGAGTATGTGTGCGTGTTTTTTATAAACGCCTAAGTGTCTCGTGGTACATTTTAAAGGAGGGAAGGAAGGTAGAGTGGTTGGGAGGGAAAGATAAAAGCGCCTGAGCGCTGTGTCGTTTGAGATAAGATGGGATGGCGAAAGACAAAAGAAGAGAAAGAAGAAGAGAAGGAGGGAAAAGAGCTACCCGGTGGAGAAGGGTCGACGCTTTATTAGGGTTATGTCTCTTCCTTTCATGTTTTCACCTCCTCATGCGCCTGTCTATGTGCATATGTGTCTGTGTTGTGCGTGCGTGCACTCCTACGTGTGCGATGTGCCTACGTGTGGGGGGGGTTCGTGTGCGGGGGTAGTGTGTAGGTGTACTACAACTGCTACTGCTATTCGCTTATGATATCGGTGCGAGGGCTCAACTCACATTTCTGTGTGACCACCAAACCCAACCATCCCCCCCTTTCCTCCTTCCCTTGTTCCTCCTCACTGTTCTCTCTCCCTTGGACACAGAAGTAGATGTGCCCAGGCAGGGGTGGCAGTAGCAGCAGCAGCAGCAGCAGCAGCAGCAGCAGCAGCAGCGACGAAGAGATAAGGAAATAAAAACCAGGAGGGAAAACAGGAACGCCACCCTCTAGTTGCCATCAATCCCCTGAAAATTTTTTCTTTCCATTTTCCCTTTCTGTTCCTTTGATTTAATACATCCCCACTTTAGGCATTTCCCCCTCCCTCCCATCCTACCTCCTTCCCTCCCATCTTCGTGACTTCACGCGCCTCCCTTCCACGGGACTCCGTACGTCTCCTCACACACCACCTCGTCCATATCAAACCTCAATGATGCCGGGGGCTGCTTCGATGACACTGCATGCCCCTCCTTCCCTTCCTGCGCCGCTTCCTCGGCAGGCGTGGCGGCATAGCCCACACAAACCACCACCGGCACTATGTACCGGGAAGGCACCTTCAACAATCTCCTCAACCGCCGGGCATCAAACCCCTCCATGGGGCACGTCGTCAGTCCATGCGATGATGCAGCCAACATAAAGGTCATGGCGGCAAGCATCGTATTCTTCGCTGCCCAGGTCTCCGGTCGCTCGAAGCGTGGCACTGGTTTGAATGTCCCCACCACGTTCATAACCATTCTCTTCCCCCAGTACAAACACCATCGAACCAAAGAAAATCGATACCCCGTCGAGAAAAGGGTCGCGAAAAAAGAAATTTGCTTGAGAAAGCCTTCTGGGAAAGTGCCTGTTCGACGAAAGAGCTCTACGACACGCGGCATGAGCCGCCCACTTTCCAAGTCGGCGGCAAAGATAACAGTGACAGGGGCGTTACGCACCCGGTCACCGTTGGCGCCGAGCATGGCATGCGTGGCCACCTTGTCGCGAAGGGTGGGATCTTGCAGGACGATGAGTTTGAACGGCTGGGTATTGAAGGAGGAAGGAGAGCGTTGTGTCAGGCGGAGGAGGTCGTTGAGGATGGTTCTTGACACGGACTTATGCGCGTAGTGAGAGTTGGAGTAACGGTTCCGCACGACGTCCGAAAAGGGTGCGGCCAGGATGGAAGGTGGCGGTTGATTCCCTCCCAAACTAGCCGCCGCAGCAGCAGCAGCGTCGAGAACCACAGGTGAAGGAGGATTGGAAGGGGAGGAGGCTCGTGATGATAATGCTGGGGGTGATGGTGACCGCAGGACAAAACCCTCGGCCGTCGCAGGCAGCAGTGTCAGGAGAAGGAATGGCAAAATGAGGAGGCGCATCATCTAGCGTAGTAATAGCTGGACAGTCGCCTGTGGTGTGAGGTGTGAGGATTAGATGATCGAAGGGAGTGGAGAAGCGATGGGGGAGGGTTTTGTTCTTTTCGATGACGGAGGCTTGGCTGCCGCGACGAGAGAAGCAGGGAGAGATGACACGAAACTCCCCCGCACACGCGCATTACATGTTGCGCCCTTGTCCACATAATAATGGAACACAGCACAGCATGGCAGCAGTCTCCTCTTCAAGTCGCTTTATCGCCCCAAGCGATGAGGGAGGCACCTAAAACCCATCTGCCTTCTTGATTCGATTCTACTGATGGCGCAAGCATGCAATGACGACGACAACCACACGTTCTGGACGCTGTCGCCTCCAACCCATATATTGCCACGCTTTTCTTATCAATCGTACAACCTTTCTGCTGTGCGCCTACCGCGTGCGCCCGCCACTCCTTTCCCTCGTCGCTCACATGTATTTCCCCGCTTCCCCGTCCCAGGCCACAGACCACTGCCACAAACCAAACATGCTTGCTGCTCGTACGGCTCTGCGTCCCGTTACTATGGCCGCTGCCCGCTCCTTCTCCTCCACCAAGTCTACGGCCGCCAAGGTTGCTGTGGTGGGTGCGTCGGGAGGCATTGGGCAGCCCTTATCCATGCTCCTAAAGCTGGACCCCAGCATCAAGGAGCTCAACTTGTACGATATTGTGCACACCCCCGGTGTGGCCGCGGATTTGTCCCACATCCCCTTCCCTGCGAAAGTCAAGGGATTCAAAGGTGCGGAATCCGTCGAAGCCGCGCTGAAGGGATGCGATGTGATTGTTGTCCCGGCCGGCGTGCCGCGAAAGCCTGGTATGACCCGTGACGACCTCTTCAACATCAATGCCGGCATTGTGAAGACAATTGCTGAGGCCGCCGCCAAGGTGGCGCCCAATGCCTGCTATTTGATCATCTCTAACCCGGTCAATTCCACAGTGCCCATCTTTGCGGAGGTGCTCAAGAAGGTGGGTATAGGTGGGAGTCAATCATGGCTGCAGGCATCCTTGCTCCCTCCCTTCCTGACACTTCTCAATCCTTCCTGATGCAATCCATCTTGTCATGTGTTACATTCACCTCCTTTCTTTCTCTTCTACCTCCTTTCTTCCTTTCCTCCGTGCCAGGCGGGGACCTACAACCCCAAGAAACTCTTCGGAGTCACCACGCTGGACGTCATCCGCGCCAACACCTTCGTGTCCGAGAATCAAGGCACGGATCCAACCTCCACCAACGTGACTGTCGTGGGCGGTCACGCCGGGACGACCATCCTTCCCCTCTTGTCTCAAGTGAAGGGAGCCAAGTTCTCCCCCGAGGCCCTGGCGGCACTGACCCACCGCATTCAGTTCGGAGGGGACGAGGTGGTTAAGGCTAAGGATGGCGCCGGATCCGCGACCCTAAGCATGGCATATGCTGGCTATTTGTTCACGGCCCAGTTGCTCAAGGCCCTCAAGGGCGAGAAGGGTGTGGTGGCGTGCACTTTCGTGGAGAACACCGTGACGGCCGCGCCCTTTTTCGCCGTGCCTGTGACGTTGGGGAAGGGGGGGGTGGAGAAAATCCATGGTTTGGGTGAGCTCTCGGCCGTGGAGAAGGAGGCCATGGACAAGGCGATTCCTGATTTGGTCGCGCAGGCCAAGAAGGGGGTGGAGTTCGTGAAGAACGCTAAATAGAGGGGAGGTAGGGAGAGAAGGAGGAAGGGAGGGAGAAAAGGAGGGACAGTTTTGATTATGCGAGTTGTTAGGTAGAGAAATATGTATCCTAGGCTCAGCGGAGAGAGACGGAAAGGGAGAGGAGAAAACGGGCAAGAGAGCAAGGGAATGTAGTAGCACACAAGAGAGGGAAGGAGGGAGGGAGGCAGGGAGGGAGGGAGTGGTCTCTCACAACTAGAAAATAAGAAGTGAAGCATAGGAAGGAAACGAGTCTCGATGAGTTTTTCAACACCAACAGCTGACGGTCTTAGATATCCGTTACTTATTGGGCGGCTTGCTCCCAAAGAATCGCTCCCACTTCCGTCCTTTCTCCTTCCCTCCCTCCTCTCCAAACCCCCTCCCTCCTCTCCCTTGGTCACCATCCTCTCCCATTCATGACAGCAACTCACTCAATTTCGGGTCCAGC
>Ga0160419_101077_pt1 | contig 12624 bp, 8 predicted proteins | sample CelAP2metagpilot_2_FD_108196 | JGI IMG/M metagenome (GOLD analysis project Ga0160419, IMG submission 108196) | Phycosphere-associated microbial communities from Cellana algal ponds in Kailua-Kona, Hawaii, USA - Cellana AP2-4-25 metagenome pilot ... | reverse complement strand
TCGCCGTGGCTCCGCTTGGTTCCGGGTTTCTGTCTCATCTCCACTCCTTGGTGGTTACGATGTGCCAGAAACCATCTCTTATCAAATCGACCTAAACTGTCCCATTGGTGCTGACGTCAGACATTCCTTCCCGACCCGTTCCATGACCGCAGTTCTGTCGGTGTTAATAGAGACTGCCGCAATTTTTGTTTCAGTCCTTGGGGCGCGCCCCGAGACTTCTGGCAAGCTACGACTGACCATGCCTACTAGCGACTTAGTGGTGATCCCAAACGTCGTTCGTACATAAGGTCGCGATAGTTCAGAAGCCCGCTTCGATCACAATGTCTCCGCGCGCACGTGTCGAGTAGTTGACGATCGTGAAGAAGAAACTGGCAGCCAAGTCTGGCAAAACAGCAATTCGACAAAAGGTGACGGATCAAATTCAGATCTGAAAGGTATGCGCGGTCAACAGCATGAAGACCGCAAATTCCAGCAACGGCGCATCACGCGGCCGCAATTGCTGAACCAATGTCCATCTTCCCGAATCTATCCCTTTGCATAGCCCCGCTAGACCAATCGCGCATCCGGTAGCCCTTTGGCCGTCTGTGTTCGACACCCCCTCAATCGTATTCAGGCACCAGAACTTTCAGTGTGAGGACTGTGGTGATGATAAAGAGTATTAGCAAAGCGTTCGCGTTAGTGAGCATCCTGGCGGTGGCAATCGCATTGGCCCCGCTCCCGGCGGATGCAGGCAGCAAGAAGGATAAGCCGCTGAGTGCGCCGTCCGTTTTCAATGCCGAAAAACGCAAATCGACGAGAAACAAATGGGGCCAGCGGCTTTCCTATAGCGGCTATGCGCAGTTCAAAGCACAGGGGGAAACGAACCTGGGCCGGGATGACGCGATCCAGGACAGGCGGGACGAGATGGCGCTCTACCTTGGTTTGGTGGGGCGGGTTGATCTGGGGCGCCGTGCCATTGGCTTTGCGCATGGCCAGTTGAAATGGACGCGCAAACAGTCTCACACCACAGATTATGACCCGACGCTGCAATGGATCACGAAAGAAGCGTTTGTGTCTTTCCAACTGTCTGCAAAGCAGCGGTTAACCGTCGGGCGAATGCGATTTTCAGACCTGACCCGCTGGGTCGTGGATGCATCCGTCGACGGTGTTCATTTTGCCCATCGCAGCCCGGATCAGGTTACCGAAGTTGCAGCCTTTGCCGCGACCGGCGACGACGAGGGTCGTTTTGTGATGGTCCATCATGGCCGGGTGCTGAACAAACTGCGGTACGGTGCAATTGCGCTGTTGGAAGACCTGCCGAATGACCGCCGCCTGAGGGTGTCGGGATATGCGCTTGGCCAAATGTCAAAGCAAACTTCCTTTGAAGCGAATGTCGCCGCCACGATGAGCGATGCGGCGGGCACCGGTTTGGCGTTCGATGTCCGGACCACACATAAATTCGGCGCCAGCCGCCTCAAGCCGCAAGTGTTGCTTGGGTTTGCCGCTGGCACCGCTGATTTTCGCCAATCCGGTGTGCATAGCAACAAGACCTACAATGGCGGGCAAACGCAGGTGCACCGCTATGGCTATGTGTTTCAACCGGACCTGACGAACCTTGCTGTCGGCACTGTTGCGGTGGGGCTGCGGCCCTCCAGAAACTTCTCTGTCGATCTTGGGCTGCATGTCTACGGCCAGGTCCAGAAATCACGGAGTGCGCCTGTGGCACGGTTCTCTGGCGCGATGACGGGGGACAGCCGTTTTGTGGGGACCGAAGTCAGCCTTGTCGGGGCATGGCGGCCCAACAAACGCTCTAAGGTCGATTTTAGGGTGGGGCGTTTCAAACCGGGCCGCGCGTTTGCCGACCGCTCTGACGTCACCCGGGTTTCCATCCGCCTGACTACAACTTTCTGAGGATAATCACATGACACGTTTTAGCTTTCTTACGACCCTGTTTCTTATTGCTGCCCCACAATGTGTTCTGGCTGATACCAGCCTCTATGCTGAGGCAGCGCCGGCGGATGCCAGCTTTGTGCGCTTTATCGGGTTCGATGGTGCCAACGAGGCGGAGTTTGACGGCTTTACTTTTGCGCTAAACGGCGATGTTGGGGAGGCATACATCCCCGTGTCCGCCGCCCTTTTGAAGGGCACAGAGCCGGGCCGCTATGTTTCTGTTTTCCGCCGCGCAGATGGTGAAATCCGGACGATCACCGAAGGGGCGCGCGCAAGTCGGTCCAAAGTGTCTCTGCTGATGGTGAACGCGGGCGATACGCCTGTGCATCTGCGGCTTGCTGATGGCAGCGTTCCAGTGGTCGAAGACGTGGGCCCCAACAGCGCCGCCCAGCGCGATGTCAATCCTGTTGCCATCTCGCTTGGGGTCTTTTCCGACAGTGCAGAGGCGCCTCTGGCGGTTTTCGATGTGGCGCTGCACCGTGGTCAGAACCTCAGCTTCGTCGTGGACGCGGGCAGCGTCCGTCTTATTGAAAATCAATTCGCGCCAGTTGCGAAGTAAGTCCAGACCTCCGGGATCAAGCAGATGATTTTTTCCAGTGTATTCTTCGTCTTCGGGTTTCTGCCTTTGTTTCTGACGCTCTATTATCTGGCGCCGCATCGGGCGCGTTCCTTGATGATCCTGCTGGGCAGCTACGCGTTTTATGGCTGGTGGCGACTGGATTATCTGGCGGTGGTCTTTGGCATCTCGATGTTCAGCTTTCTCGCAGCGCATGTCGCGGCGAACGTTCAAAGCCAAACGGCGCGGATCTGGGCGGTACGGGTTGGGGTGACCGTCGATCTGCTGGTTTTGGGGTTTTTCAAATACACGATGTTTGTGCTCGGCGGGTTGAGCGATCTGTCGCAGGCTTTTGGCGGTGCTTCTATCGCTGTGCCTGCCATCATCCTGCCGATCGGGATTTCGTTCCACACATTCCAATCTATCAGTTACATCATCGACGTGGCGCGAAAGGATGCGCCGCCTGCACGAAATCTGATAGATTTTCTGGCCTTCGGTGCGCTATTTCCACAGCTCATTGCGGGTCCGGTGTTGCGCTACAAGGATTTGGCGGAGCAATTCTCAGACCGCAGCCACACAGCCGCGAAATTTGTCGAAGGCATTGGCCGGTTCGCACAAGGCCTGGCGATGAAAGTCCTGATTGCGGACAACGTCGCACCCGTGGTGGACCGCGTGTTCGCAATGACGACCCCGACGGGCGGCGAGGCTTGGCTGGGGGCGCTGGCCTATACGATCCAGCTGTTTTTTGACTTTGCCGGATATTCCGCCATGGCCATTGGTCTGGGGCTGATGATTGGCTTTCGGTTTATCGAGAATTTCGACGCGCCCTACACCAGCCGATCCATCACGGAATTCTGGCGTCGCTGGCATATCAGCCTGTCATTGTGGCTGCGCGACTATCTCTATCTGCCGCTGGGGGGCAACCGGCGGGGGCCGCTGCGGACATATCTGAACCTGTCGCTGACGATGGTGCTGGGCGGGCTGTGGCACGGTGCAAACTGGACCTTCCTTTTGTGGGGGGCATGGCACGGGTTCTGGCTGGCCGTGGAGCGCGCACTGGGGTCAAAAACTAAGGGTACCGTTTGGCCGCATGTGATGGCTTGGCCCTTCACAATGGCACTGGTTGTTGTGGGATGGGTGATGTTCCGTGCCGCGACGGTGCGCGAAGCCTTTGCGCTCTATTCAGGCATGATTGGTCTGAATGGCTGGGTAATCGGCGAAGGTATGGCCTGGCAGTTTCAACCGACTGAGGGTGTTGCACTGTTGATCGGTGGTGTGATCGCCCTTGGCGGCAAACCGATGGCCGTCGCAATCCTACGGATCCCGCGCAGCCTCCGTCTTGCCGGAACTGCAAGCCTGATGGGTTTGGCCTGCACGGCGCTGATGGCGCAATCGCACTCCCCTTTTTTGTATTTCCAGTTTTAGGAGACGGACCATGACACCCGACCAAAACCGCAGTGACCTGATGGTCAGCCTGGGATTTGTCAGCGCCCTGGCCCTCATTGGAGCGTCCGCGCATCTGTCCATGAAGCAGCCTGACCCGAAGGTGGGCTTCACGGATGGGGCGTATCAAACGCTCTACGAAGAACGCTTTACCGACACCAATCCCGTGAACGACCTGGCGATCCATGCTTTCAGCGCGTTAAAACTGGCGGCCCTCGGACAGGTGTCGCAAGGGGCCGTTCGGGGCGTAGACAATTGGCTCTTCACCGCAGAAGAATTCGAGGTGCATGCCGGTTTCGAGGAAAACCTGATGGCGTCCGCGCAGGAGATTGCCCGCGTCAAAGATGTTTTGTCCCAGCGCGGTATCTCCCTGTTGCCTGTCATTGTGCCGGACAAGGCAGAGGTGGCTGCGCAATACGTGCAGACGCCCCGGCATGCCCGCGTCGCGTCACGGCACAAGACCTTCTTGGCACATCTGGCAGCGCTGGATGTCTCTTATCTGGATGCAACAGCGGCGCTGGAGCAGGTTGGCGTTGCCAGTTTTGTGAAAGACGACACGCATTGGTCGCCAGCAGGCAGTCAAGCGGTGGCAGAGGCCGTGGCCGAACGGACCGGCACCATGCCTCTCAATCTCACGAAGGCGCAGGTCACAACAGAGCCGATGGGCGAAACCTCCTTTGACGGCGACCTCTTGCGATATGTGCCAACCGGCATGTTCCGCCCACTTGTCGGCCCGCCGCAACAGCGCCTAGCAAGATTCGAAACCACGCTCCAGTCAGATACGGGTCTGTTCGGGGATGCGCAGGTCGATGTGGCACTGGTCGGTACCAGTTTCAGCGCCAAAGACGAATGGCATTTCGCCGGTTTTTTGCGCCAAGGCCTTCAAGCCGATCTTCTCAATTTCGCCAGCGAAGGGCAGGGGCCCTTTGCGCCGATGCAGTCTTTTCTGGCGTCCGCCGCCCTGCGGGACACACCCCCCAAACTCGTCATCTGGGAAATCCCGGCCCGCTATACATCAAAGGAATTGTAACCATGACATCTATTCTCAAAACTCTGAGCGTTGCCCTATCTCTTGCAGTCGCCTTGCCGGTTGCGGCAGATCCGTATTGCGCTGCGCTGGGGGATGCAGATCAACTGCCCAAAAAGTACCAGAAAAAGGGACCATTCTATATTGATGCGACAAGTGGCTGGATTGTCGGGCGGGATCAATTGAAAAGCGATTTTGCCGTGACAGCAGAAACTAGCGCCCTGTGGCGGGACATCCGCGAGGCCTTTGCTGAAAGAGGGGCGCAGCTTGTTGTGCTGGCGGCACCACCACGTCCGCTTTTTGCACCTGAGCACATGGCTTTGCCTGCGACCTATGACCGATTGAAACAGCAGCAGGATTTCTCGGACTACATCGCGGCGTTGAATGCTGCGGGGATCGCGACACCCGATCTATCGGGTTTTCACAGCATGGTTGATGAATACTACTTTGCCCGCGACACCCATTGGACGCCCATGGGGGCCTTTCACTCCGTGGTGCACCTCAAACGGGCCATGGGAGAGCAAACAAACCGTGGGGCCGGTGATGATATCGAGGCGGAAGGCACCTACACCGAAAAAGGATCGCTCTCCGCTGTGGTGGAGGCGACATGTGGCGCGCGGCCTGTGGCAGAAACCGTCCCTGCGGCCACCTATGTACAGCAAGGCGGTGCCGCGGCCCTGCTTGGGGATGACATGTCGCAGGACAAAATCGCCCTTGTCGGCACAAGCTTTTCGGACCGCTATCAACGCGATGCCTATCAAGTGGCTGACGCGCTGTCCTTTGTTATGGATCGGCCAGTCGACAATTATGCAGTCACCGGCGGCGGATTGACCGGGGCGTTGGAAGCCTTCCTGAACACCGAAAGCCTTGCGACGGCAGAGTACAAAACCGTCGTCTGGGAGGTTCCCTACACGTCCCCTCTGACACAGGTTGACGGTCTGCGACAGGTGCTGGGCAATTTGCACCGCCCGGTCGGGGCAGCGATGGAAACCAGGACACTCACGTTGGATGACACGTGGACAACTGTGGACCATGAGTTTTCCTTGTCAGAGGTTTCGGTCATAGAAGTCGAGACTCCAGGTGTCGATACGGGTAAATTGGTGATCGAGTTGATTGACCGTGACGGCACCAAGATCCGAAACAGGCTGACAAAGTCGGATCGTATCGACAGCGCGTCAAGATCACCGAATTGGACCATGGCAACCGACCATATGCCGATCAAGGACATCGCGCGGATCAAAGTGCGCCTGACGGGTGTGAAGTCACAAAGCACTGCAACCATTAAGTTTTTCTACGATCAAACAAGCTGACCGAGGGGCGGGCTATACTTTGGTATAGTTCGCTATACCCTTACCCGTTATGTAATTGCGCCACGGCTTGCTAGGAGAAGCCAAACCCTCAAGCCTTGGAGCACATCATGAACGTTCTTACCCCGCTAAGCGCCCTGATCCTCGTCGGACTTTCCTACGGAAGTGCTGTTGCTGAGACGTTGACGGCACCCAAAGGTGAGGTGCTGCTCAGCATCTCAGGGGCGATCACGCAGGACAATGGTAATGGCGTTGTCAGCCTCGATCTGGATCAGTTGCAGGCGATGGAGACCATGGAGTTCACAACCTCTACGATCTGGATGGAAGACGAGGTGACCTTCACCGGCGTCAGCCTGAGCGCGCTGCTCGATCTTGCGGGGGCCGAGGGCACGGCGATAAACGCTATTGCCTTGAACGATTATAAAGTTGAGATTCCAGTGGATGAGATCACGGAAGAGGCGCCCATCGTTGCCTACCTGATGAATGGTGAAGAAATGTCACCACGGGGCAAAGGCCCGCTTTGGGTTGTTTATCCATATGACGCGGATCCCGCCTACCGGTCAGAGGTTGTCTTTTCGCGATCCATCTGGCAGCTGGACCGGATCGAAGTAACCGACTGAGGCGCGTGCGGTGCGGCCTCTCGACGTAAGGATTGCGCCACGGGTGTTGGACCGTAGAACAAAGCTTCGCCAGTTTCTACCGCCTGCGGTGATGATCTTGGGCATTTGCCTGCTGGCGGGGCTGGCCTTTGTCATCACACAGCGCATGACCGAGCTGCGCGAAGCGCCCGGTGATAATCTGACCTGGACATTGTCGCAGGTTGAAGTGGACGTGCTGGTCCTGATGGATGAGACCTTGCTTGCCCAACAGCGCAACACGGTCGATCCCGCTGACATCCGGCGGCGGTTTAACAACCTCTACAGCCGGACCAGCACGTTGCGCGAAGCGCCGGTGTTTGCGCAGATGCGGCAGGATCCAACCTTCCTGTCACAGCTTGAAACGCTTGAGAGGTGCCTCGAAAAGCTCGCCGTGATCATCGACAGCCCGGATGATGTCCTTGTCCAGCGGCTGCCCGAGGTGGTGGAGGAGCTGTTGCGCATCCGCGAAGATGCCCATGCCATCGCGCTGACCGGGATCGGGTTACGGTCGCAGTACTCGGATGCCGAACGCGCCTCGCTCGCTGGCTTGTTGCTGACGGCGGCTTTTACCAGTCTGGCGCTGATCCTTTTTCTGGTGTTCGTCCTGCTGGTGATCCGGCGTCAGTATCATGAACACAAGGAAACAACTGAAGAGGTGAACCGCGCAAATGCTCGGATCAAATCCATCTTCGATGTCTCTCTCGACGCCATTGTGGTTGCCAATGATGACGGCGTTATTCTTGAGTTCAATTCTGCCGCCGAACAGGTGTTCGGGTTCACTTCCGAAGAAGCTATCGGGCAGGAGATGTCCGAGCTGATCATCCCCCATCATCTGCGGGATGCGCACAAGGCGGGGATGGAACGGTTCAACCGCACCAAAGAGCCGCATCTTGTAGGCAAGGGCAGGATTGAGGTGACAGCCCTGCGCAAATCGGGTGAGGAATTCCCCGTCGAGATCTCCATCGGCATGTCCACTGATCACCGCGGCACAATCTTTGTGTCCTACCTGCGCGACATCACCAAACGTCTGGCTGCGGAGGATTCCCTAAAAACCGCGCGTGACGAAGCCTTGGCGGCAGAACGGGCCAAATCGAATTTCCTGGCTGTCATGAGCCATGAGATGCGCACCCCGTTGAACGGAATCTTTGGCACGTTAGAGCTGTTGGGGAACTCTGACGTGGATGACAAACAGCGCGGTTATCTCGACATTGCCAAGCGGTCGGGCGACATCCTGTTGCACCACGTAAACGACGTGCTGGATCTGTCCCGGATCGACGCGGGCAAGATGGATCTGGTCGAAGACAGCATTGATCTGGAGGCTTTCTTTCGCGATGCCGTTGCCACCAACGAGGCGACAGCGGACGCCCAAAGCAACATGCTTGAACTGCAACTGGGGGTCATGCCCGAGTCAAGGGTGATGATGGATGAACAACGTCTGCGCCAGATCGTCTACAACCTGATCAGCAATGCGCTGAAGTTCACCAAGGATGGAAAGGTAACAGTCCGCGCCGCCACCGATCAGACCGACACGGGGGAGAGGTGGTTGCGCTTTGATGTGGAAGACACCGGCGTCGGGATTCATCCAGACGAACAACAGCATGTTTTTGATCGCTTCTACACACAAGAACGCTCGTATGATCGCTTCGCCTCCGGCGCTGGGCTGGGCTTGTCCATTAGCAAACAGTTGGTGGAAATGATGGGGGGGCAAATCACCCTCAAGAGTATCCCGTCCAAGGGCAGCGTCTTTTCGGTTTCCGTTCCCTTCGAACCCGATCTTGCGCCCCATGACAGCCACAGCGTGACAGCGCCAAACCTCGATGCGTCCCCCTTGCGCGATGTTGAGATTTTGCTGGTGGAGGACAATGAGATCAACCGGCTGATCGTGCATGAAATGCTGCGCTCCAACGGGCTGGTGGTACATGAGGCCCACAATGGCCAGCAAGCGGTCGAACTGGCGTCGCAGCAAAGGTATGCGGCGATCTTGATGGATGTCAGCATGCCGGTGATGAACGGTGTGGATGCAACGCACGCCATACGCGGGTCCCAAGGTCCGAACCAGCATACCAGGATCATTGGTCTGACGGCGCATGCCTTGGCGGAGGAGCAGGCGCGTTTCCTTGATGCGGGGATGGACCGGTGCCTGAACAAGCCCGTGTCTCAGGAAATGCTGGTCGATGCCCTTCTAGATGTGGTTCAGGGGGCCGCTGCACCGCAAGCGCCTGATGCAGATGGGGTGCCGGTGGATCTGCTTGCAGAAGAAACGATCTTGGGTCTGGAAGACCTGCTACCGGCAGAGCGGCTGCACCGTGTGGTGGCCGACTACATGCGCGAAGTGGATGCTTTGATCGCGCATCTCCCGGCCTTGCTGGAACAGGACGATCTGGGCGAGGTTGCCGCATGTGTGCACAAATGCATTGGGTCTTCCGGCATGATCGGAGCGGAGATGTTTCAAAAGGACCTGCGCAATCTGGAAACGGCTGCAAAATCAGGACAGAAGCCGCAGTTGCCCGGGCTGGTGGCCGCCGTAGAAACCGCATGGCCACAGACGCAGGCCGCCTTGCGCGCAAGGGTGCTGACCCCCAGAAGCTGACCTATGCTTCCGCATAGGGTGCTCTATGCACAATAGCGCTGTTCTGCGCTGTCGCGCACCCGACAGAAAACACCATCCCAGATAGAAAACCCAGGTGAGAGTCGCCGATTTTCGGTAAAAAAAATCTGGAGTATGTAATGAACATTCGTCACGAATGTCCGTTGCCCGATCTGTCTTTTTCAGTGACGGCACCGCTGTCCGTTACCAAAGCCAATGGGCGCAAGTTTGTTGCGCAGCGTTGGTCTTTGGCAGGGCTGTGGTGCGATGAAGACGCGGGCGACATGACAGGCGACGTTTTTCTGTCTGTGCCATTCCAAGGCGTTGATGTCTCTTTTCAGGTCACCCTCACATCCACCGATATGCCCGGATTTTTTGCTTTCCAAGACCTGACTGTGCGCCAGCGGGAGACATTGGGCCTTTTCCATCAAAGCCTGCTGGCCGGTCGCATGGTCTCTGCAGGGGAGATGATCACGGCACTGGACACGCCTGTGGATCTTGTTCCCATGGGAGAGACCGAAGAAGAGCAAATCGTAGGCGAGGCCAAGGTCAAACCACGCGGCGCACGCATCTTGTGGAACGCAGTCAGCTATGTGTTGATCGCCCTGTTTCTGGTGACCTTTCTTGGCACGCAAATCTGGCAGCAGCTATCCTATATCGCACTCGATCATGGCAGGTTCATCGCCCCCGTTGTGGCCTATGAGGCACCGCAGGCAGGGTATGTGGGCAAAGTCGCCGTCGCGGTTGGGGATCAGGTCAAAGCAGGCGATATCCTTGTGCGACTGGAAGACCCGGACCGGCAAAGCGACGTCGAAGAAGTCCGGGCCGAGATTTTGCTGGCCGAACAACAGTTGCGCATGGCACAGGACCGTTTGGCCCGCCACATCGCCCGCCGGGCCGCCGAAAAGGCGGCTTTGCAGCGCGCCTTTGATGTCCTGTGGGGGCCGTGGCAGCACAATGATCCGCATCTGCAGACCTATCCGGCTGAGATCGAAGCGGCACGCCTGACGCTCTACAACTTTGACCGAGGACGCGATGCGGAGGCGCTGATGCATCTCGACATGGTGCAGACCCTGCAGGATGCCGCGCACCAGCGCGAATTGGAACTGCGCCGCTGGAAACGCGAGCTGCGCCACCGCAAGGCCGCCGCGGATGAGCTGGTGGTGCGGGCAAAGTCCAACGGCACCGTGCATCATCTGCATACGGTCAAAGGCAGCTACGTTGCCCGCGGCGCTTTGGTTGTTGAAGTCGAAGACAATACGCCGCGACTTGCCATGGGGTGGGTCGATGATGATTTGGCCGCATCGGTCTTTGTTGGCATGCAGGCTGAGGTTGCCTTTATGCATCGCGGCCAATCTAAACGCATGCTGGGCGTCGTGAGTGATCTTCAGGCGGGCACACATACCGCCCAGCCGGACCGGTTTGGCTTGGTTGTCACGATCAAGGCCCAGGACACGGGCGTTAAAAACAGCCGCAAGTGGTTCCGTCGCAATGCCCCGGCGCAGCTGCGCCTGAAACGCGACATGTTCGCGGGATGGTTTGGGGGCGCAGATGAAAGCCCCTGATACGGTCTACGGCTTTGAAAAACATCTGGACGGTTGGCTGTCTGATCTTGCTGGCCCCGCGCCAAAGGGGCTACAGAAATGGCGACCACACTTCATTGCACAAGCTGTAATCCTGTTTGCCCTTCTGGCTGCGGCCATGGTGTTCCTGCCCAACACCTTCTTTCATCCCGACTTGATGTTCATCACGTTCTCGCTGGGCGCATTGGGCTTCTGGCGCTTTGGCTGGTGGTTCACCCATGCAGTCCGAGCCGAGATTTTCGCCCGCGCTGTCTTTCCCAAGATGCGCCGCGAGGCCGATGCGGTCTGGCGAGCGGGCTGGCGTCCGGGGCGTTTGCACATCCAGATGACCACCTATTATGAAGAACCTGCCATCACCCGGCGGGTGATCGGCTCCATCCTTGGGCAGATCCGGCGCGAAGGCATTCCGACCACGCTGTGGATTGGGACAGGGTCGTCTTATGACGAGGAGATCATTACCGAATTCGTGCGCACCCATGGCGCGGATGTGGACGCGGATCTGGTGTTTTTGCGCCAGAACCAACCCGGCAAACGCATGGCCATTGGGATGATCCTGCGTGCGATGAACCGCGCAGGCGTGCGGCCGGATGATCTGGTGATCTTTATGGATGGCGATGCGGTTTACGGCATCGACGTGCTGGAAAAAACCTGTTCGATGTTTGGCGCAGATCCAGATCTGCATGCGCTAACCACCAATGAAGAGGTCATCTGCTATGGCCCTGATTGGATCCAAAGCTGGCTGTCCATGCGGTTCGCCCAGCGGCGGTTGGCGATGCAAAGCCACGCTTTGTCCAAGCGGGTGCTGACGCTAACCGGGCGCATGTCCGTCTTCCGGGCGCGTTTTATCACCGATGAGAAGTTCATCCGCACCATTGAAGCCGACCATCTGGATCACTGGCTCTGGGGGCGGTTCCGATTTCTGTCCGGCGATGACAAAAGCACCTGGTATTACCTTTTGTCCAAACGCGCCAAGATGACCTACGTGCCAGATGCCTGCGTCTATACGATTGAGCAGATCGAAGGCTCTGGCACGGGCCGGATGGTACAGAACTTCCGCCGCTGGTCTGGTAACATGCTGCGCAACGGATCGCGCGCCATCGCGCTTGGCCCTCGGGTCGCTGTTCCTTTCATTTGGTGGTGTTTGGTCGATCAGCGCATTGCGATGTGGACCATGCTGGTCAGCCCGACACTGGCCGTGCTGTCGGTCTTTGTAGCTCCGATCTATCTGCTGAATTGCGTGATCTGGATCGTGCTCAGCCGATTGATCCTGTGCCTGTTTCTGTTCCGCCATGCCCGAAAGCCGGACATGACATGGCCGTTCATTCTGTATTTCAACCAGATCATCAACGCGAGCGTGAAGGTCTATATGATCTTTCACCTGAGCAAGCAGAAATGGTCCAACCGGGGCAATCAAAGCGCGGGGGGCGGCACTGCGTTGATTGACCGGGTAAAAAACGCGGTGGCCCTGTCGCAGATGATCACTACGGTTGTGGCCTTTGTCACCGGCTTGGCTGTCTACATCGGTGTGCTGCATCTGCCTGCACCTCTTTTCTG
>Ga0160419_101074_pt1 | contig 12667 bp, 12 predicted proteins | sample CelAP2metagpilot_2_FD_108196 | JGI IMG/M metagenome (GOLD analysis project Ga0160419, IMG submission 108196) | Phycosphere-associated microbial communities from Cellana algal ponds in Kailua-Kona, Hawaii, USA - Cellana AP2-4-25 metagenome pilot ... | reverse complement strand
GATTACGGCAACAACATCCGCCAGATGGCGCTGGAGGAGGGGCTGGAGAACGCATTCGACTTCCCGGGTTTCGTGCCCGCCTATATCCGCCCGCTGTTCTGCAAGGGCATCGGCCCGTTCCGCTGGTGCGCGCTGTCGGGCGACCCGGAGGATATCCGCAAGACCGACGCCAAGATGAAGGAGCTGTTCCCCGACAACGAGGGCCTGCACCGCTGGCTGGACATGGCACAGGAGCGCATTGCGTTTCAGGGCCTGCCCGCGCGGATCTGCTGGATCGGCCTCGGCGACCGCCACAAAGCGGGCCTCGCGTTCAACGAGATGGTCCGCAACGGCGAATTGTCAGCGCCGGTGGTGATTGGCCGCGACCATCTGGACTCGGGCTCTGTGGCGTCCCCCAACCGCGAGACCGAGGCGATGATGGACGGCTCTGACGCTGTCTCCGACTGGCCGCTCTTGAACGCGCTGCTGAACACCGCCTCCGGCGCCACCTGGGTGTCGTTGCACCACGGCGGCGGCGTTGGCATGGGCTTCTCGCAGCATTCCGGCGTGGTGATCTGCTGCGACGGCACCGAGGACGCCGACCGCCGCATCGGCCGCGTGCTGTGGAACGATCCGGCCACCGGCGTCATGCGCCACGCGGATGCGGGGTACGACATCGCCAAGGATTGCGCGCGCGAGCACGGGCTGAACCTGCCCGGCATTCTCTAGGCAAGGGGCATAGGGGCTCTGCCCCTCGGCCTCACGGCCTCACCCCGGAGTACTTGGGGAAACGTGATAGGCGGATTGCCTGTCATCTTTCCAAAAATACTCTGGGGTCCGGGGCAAAGCCCCGGTCGTCAAAAGAAAACGCGCCCCGTTTTGACAGGGCGCGCTTCCGTGGCAGACTTGGTCCGAAAATCAGTCGCGCAGCAGCTCGTTGATCCCGGTTTTCGAGCGGGTCTTTTCATCCACACGCTTCACGATGACCGCGCAGTAGAGGTTGATGCCATTCTTCGAAGGCATCGAGCCTGCGACGACAACAGAATAGGGCGGCACTTCGCCGTACATCACTTCACCGGTTTCGCGGTCGACGATCTTGGTGGACTTGCCGATAAAGACCCCCATGCCCAGAACCGAACCTTCACGCACGATGCAGCCTTCGACCACTTCAGAACGCGCACCGATGAAGCAGTTGTCCTCGATGATGGTCGGGCCTGCCTGCATCGGCTCCAGCACGCCGCCGATGCCAACGCCGCCGGACAGGTGCACGTTTTTGCCGATCTGAGCACAGGAGCCGACGGTGGCCCAGGTGTCGACCATGGTGCCTTCATCGACATAGGCGCCAAGGTTCACGAAGGACGGCATCAGAACCACGCCGGGAGCAATATAGGCGGATTTGCGAACCACGCAGTTCGGCACCGCGCGGAAACCGGCATCTTTCCACTGGCTGTCGCCCCAGCCTTTGAATTTGCTGTCGACCTTGTCCCACCAGCCAGAGCCCTGCGGGCCACCGGACTGTTCTTCCATGTCCTTGATGCGGAAGCCCAGCAGCACGGCCTTCTTGGCCCATTGGTTCACATGCCAATCGCCGCTTTCCAGCTTTTCGGCGACACGCAGTTTGCCGGAGTCCAATGCGTTCAGGGTCTCTTCGATGGCGTCGCGCTGCTCACCTGTGGTGGCGGGGGTGATGGTATCACGGGCCTCCCAGGCGGCCTCGATTGCGGTTTCCAGCTGAGCGTTGGACATATGTGGTATCTCCGGGGTGAGAGTGGCTAGATCAACTTGTCGCGGTTACATAACCGCATTTTGCGCCGGGGTCATGTGCGTATTGCGTCAATCCACACGGCAGCAGCGCCCCTATCGGACGCGGCGCAGGTGTCGGCGCAGAATATCGCAGGCGGTTGTGACATCGCGCCGACGCATCGCCTGCACCACCAGGGCATGATCCGTGTCCACCCGCTGGGTCCAGCGCTGTTTCCAATTGGCAAACAGATGTCGGGCCGAGGCAATGTGCAGATCGTCAATTGTCGCCAGCAGACGTGGCATTTGACAGGGCGTCAGGATGATCCGATGAAACGCGCGGTTTTTCTGCTCCCAATCGGTCATGTCGGTTGCGGCATCACAGGCCAGACGTGCGGTATCAGCCGCCATGATGTCCTCGGGGGTGAAATGGGCAAAGGCATTTTGCAGAGCCAGAAGCTCTAGCGACACCCGCATTTCGATCACTTCGCGGATTTCGGCAGGGTCAAGCGCCGTGACACGGGTCCCACGCCGAGGAATAGACAGGGCCAGGCCATGTGCCTCAAGCCGCAACAGCGCCTCGCGGACAGGAACATGGCTGGTGTTGAACTCACGTGCGATATGGTCCTGGCGGAGCTTTTCCCCCGCAGGAAGCTCACCCCTGACGATCCGCTCGCTCAGAGCGTGATAGATCCGATCAGAGATTGTCGCGTTCATTTGCCGACCTTGTTGCCAACCCGCAGCACTGGGCTGGCTACCTGATGTCCGATATCAGCCATCTGCGCCATCCACAGGATTTGGCGCTATATTGCCGCCACAGAGCAGAACCGCGACATGTTCACCCGGCTCGGGAACGTAAGCGCCACTTGTCAGGGCAGCCAGCGCCGTTGCCCCCGCAGGTTCAACCAGAATACGGCGGTCCTGCCATAGACGGCGCTGCGCCTCCACGATTGCCGCATCGCTCACGGTGAGCGAAGACAGATTGACGGCACCGGAGCTGGCGAGATCGTAACAGATCGATCCAATCCGACGCGCCCCCAGAGCATTGGCGGCAACGCCAGAGACGTCCACATCGACGGGTCCGCCTGCATCAATAGCCGCATTGAGGGCGCGGCTGGTTTGCGGTTCGACTGCGATGATCTTCTTTGACCCGCCATACCAGGCCATTGCGCCGGCAATCAGTCCGCCGCCACCGACGGCGATGAGGATCGTATCCGCCTCAAGCCCCTGCGCATCCCACTCGGCAAAACACGTGCCCTGCCCGATCACGGTTGCGGGGGCATCATACGCATGGACCTGCATCGCCCCGGTTTCTGCCTCGTAGGCCTTTGCCTTCTCCAGCGCATTCGCATAGGCGCCTGGCACGACTTCTAGATCTGCACCGCTGTCCCGGATCAGCGCGATCTTCGAAGGCCCCGCCATTTCAGGCACGTAGACGCGCGCCCGAAACCCCAGCTTTTGCGCCGCAAAAGCAACTGCCGCGCCATGATTGCCCCCTGATGCGGCAACGATGCCCGCGTCAGGAACAGATCCACCAAGCAAGGTATTGAAAGCTCCACGCGCCTTGAAACTACCGGTGTGCTGCATGTGCTCAAGCTTCAGCGCGATGGGGTGTTCCAGGCCGAATGCGGTGGTGTCCAGCACTGGGGTGCGCTGCACATAGCCCCGGATACGGGTCTCTGCGGCGCCGATATCCTGTGTCCAATGCATGATCAAATCCTTCTTTCCTGCGCGCCAAGCGTAATGGTCCGTCCCATTGGTACAAGGCGGACGTCACGGCCCAAAAAATGATCAGCCTGATGACGTTTCTTCACCATCGGTTGTGACACGGGATCGGCTCTGGCGCCATGCCTGTCGAACAGCTACTACTGAACTTCCGGTTTATTATACAGAAGAATAGGTTTGCCATGACTGATGATCGCCACAGCCGTTTGCGGGATGCACATTCCGACCGCGACCGCGCAGAGCACGTCCCTTCGACCCCGCAGACCGAAGCCCCGGCCTATCGGCTGGCGTTTGCTGACGATGATTTCCTGTGCCGGGATGAGCTGCGGCCAGTCCGCCTGCAATTGGAGCTGCTGAAGCCGCAGATGATGCTGGATGAGCATGGCATCGAGAGCACAATCGTCATGTTTGGAGGCGCCCGTATTCCTGCGCCGGCGGACAAGGAAAAGGCCCGCACACAAACCCTGCGTGATCTGTCCCATTTCTACGACGAGGCCCGCAAATTCGCCCGCCTCATGACTGAAAAATCAATGGCCAACGGGGGCAAGACAGATGTGATCGTCACGGGCGGCGGCCCTGGTGTGATGGAGGCCGGAAACCGGGGGGCAATTGATGCCGGAGGGGCTTCGATCGGGCTGAATATCGTTTTGCCGCATGAGCAGGCGCCGAATGAATATGTCACGCCTGACCTGTGCTTCAACTTTCACTACTTCGCGATCCGCAAAATGCATTTCCTGATGCGCGCTCGTGCCATCACGATCTTTCCGGGCGGCTTCGGGACACTGGATGAGATGTTTGAAAGCCTGACCCTGATTCAAACTGGCCGGATGGAGCGTGTCCCCTTCCTGCTATTTGGTCGTGCTTTTTGGGAAAAAATCATCAATTGGGATGCGCTGGCCGACGCCGGCACAATCTCGGATGAGGATCTTGATCTGTTCCGCTTTGTCGAAACCGCCGAGGAAGCGCTGCATATCATCGACAACTGGGAGCCTGCACCCGCCCGTGACAAGCTGCCTGGCCGCGACTGCTGAGTCAGACATCGTTCTGACAGGACATCTTCAGGGCCTGCCTGGTTCCATCGCGGATCAGGCGGGCCTTGGTCGTTCTGAGGCCTGATGCGTTCAGGCAAATTCGGGTGGAAGCACCCCAAGCGGCTGGCCCTGAGGCAGGCGTGTCAGAACCTGCTCGCCCTCCACGTCCTTGATTGCATAGCCATAGCCGCGCAGGCGAAATTTCCATTCCCGTGCGCTCAAGGCCTTGATGCGTTCTTCGCGCACAAGATCCAGAACTTGCGGTTCGATCGGCGCAGCGGCCGGAGTGTGACGTGCCATGGTCTTTTTCCCTTTCACTGACTGTCTACGATTTGGAAACTGTCGGCCGCGAATGGCAGAAATGTACCGCAATTGAGGAAATTTCTGGGCGCGCAGTGCCGCAGTGCAGCCAGCCCCCTAATAGCAGAGGGCAACACAGGCTGATTCCTTGCTTGAGAGGTGCGAAATCTGGTCTGGACAGGCGATTGATGCGGCTCCTCCTTTGGATCGGACACGGCCTTGATCCACCTGCGAAACCGACGTCACCATTCTAACCGCTTGATTCTCATGCCCTGAATGTTGACACGGCTGCGACCCCTGCCTTGCCGCGCCCAGAATCCCCCAAAATTCGACCCATCATGGCCACATTCATTGACGAGAGTATACCTCAACCGAGAGTGGAGCGGGACGATGCCCAGAATCACAGACTACACAGCGCTGCTGTATTATTTGGAAGGTGACCACTTCCGCTGGAACTCACCGTTCGCGGTCGGCACACAGGCCGTTATCACCTACAGCTTTACCCTTCCGGGAAATCTGCCTGACGTTACTCAGGATCCGGTTGGCGCGACGGGCTACTGGTCCTTTGATGCGACCCAACAAGCGCGGGCACAGGCTGTGTTTGATCAGTACGAAGCCATCGCGGGCGTGCGCTTTGTCGAGGTAGATGGCCCTTCGATGATCAATATCTACGGCTTTGATGGAGGCAGCGCAGATGGCTATGCCAACATCGCCTATTCCGGGTCCGGCTATACCGGATCCGGTGCGCTGACATCTGGCGAAACAGATCTGACGCCTGGAACCTACGGCCATATCGTGATGATGCACGAGCTGGGCCACGCTCTTGGCTTGCAGCATTCACATGATGGCAGCCTGACACTAGAACCGACCTGGGACCGACCAGAGCTGACGGTGATGACATACAATCACGCGCCCGACTATGTGACCGAACTGGGAACCTTTGACATTCAGGCGATGCAGCACCTCTACGGCACATCCGACAGCTTTGATGGCTGGGAGATTGTCGGCGGCGGAAGCAGCCGGATCATCATTCGCGGCAGTGCCGATGGCGACCGGATGATGGGAACAGATCAATCCACCACACTTAACGGCCGCGGTGGGCATGACCACATTCAGGGACGAGAAGCAGACGACATCCTGCGCGGCTCAGGCGGGCGCGATACGCTGGTTGGCGGGCTCGGAGATGACCGGCTGATCGGCGGACGAGGCCATGACGTCTTGATCGGCGGGCTTACCGACGATGGTCATTCCGGCGGACCGGACAATGACACGATGTACGGGCAGCGTGGATATGATCGGTTGGAGGGCGGCGCTGGCGCTGACCGTCTTGTCGGAGGGCGCGGCAAAGATACTCTAGTCGGAGGTGATGGCGCTGACACTCTAACTGGCGGGTCCGGTGCAGACACCTTTGTATTCGACTACGCTGATGTTGGTGAGACAGATCAGATAACTGATTTCGGACGCGGTGCAGATGTTATCAATCTGGCAGGTCTGGGCCTCACAGATTTCAATCAGCTCACAATCGATACTGTGTCCACTCCAGGAAACACAATCCTCAGGTATTCAGAGTTTTTTGAACTGGAACTCGCCGGATATACCGACCCCCTTACAGGATCGGATTTCATTTTCAGTTGAGGCAGCCGGGGACCTGCCCAGCGAGGCCGGGGGTCAGGGGTTCAGTCCCGCCTCGGCCTCGATTTGTTTGCGGCTCTTGCGCGCGCGCTCGGTTGCAGATTTCAGCTGTCCACATGCCGCCATGATATCATCACCTCGCGTCTTGCGGATCGGAGACGCATAACCCGCCTGGTAGATGATGTTCGCAAACGCCCGGATGCGGTTGTTTGAAGACCGCTTATACGGGCTGCCGGGCCATTCATTGAACGGAATCAAATTGATCTTGGCGGGGATTTTATACCGCTTGATGTGATCGATGAGACGGTGCGCGTCTTCATCGCTGTCATTCACACCATCCAGCATCACGTATTCGAAAGTGATCCGTTCGGAATTCGATGCCTTGGGATAGTCCGCAAGCGCCTGCAGCAGCTCGTCGATGTTCCAGCGTTTGTTGATTGGCACCAGAACGTCGCGCACCTCATTTGTGGTCGCATGGAAGGAGATCGCCAGCAGGCATCCGATTTCCTGCGCCGTTCGCGCGATTTCCGGGACAACGCCAGAGGTCGACAGGGTAATCCGGCGGCGGCTCAGAGAGATACCTTCCGGGTCCATCGCAATCTTCATCGCGTCTCGGACGTTTTCAAAGTTGTATAGCGGCTCTCCCATCCCCATCAGGACGATGTTGGACAAAAGCCGCGTCTCGTCCTTTGGTGCACCGGGGGTGGGCCATTCCTCCAGATCATCACGTGCCATCATGACCTGCCCGATGATTTCACCGGGTGTGAGATTGCGAACCAGCTTCTGGGTGCCGGTGTGACAGAAAGAACATGTCAGAGTGCAGCCAACCTGGGATGACACACACAGCGTGCCGCGGTCATCCTCCGGGATATAGACCACCTCAACTTCGTGGCCGCCCGCGATCCGCACGAGGTATTTACGTGTCCCATCCGTCGAAACCTGTTTGCTGACCACCTCTGGCACTGCAATTTCGAAGGTTTCTGCCAATTGTGCACGATACCCCTTGGCGAGATTGGTCATCTCTTCAAAGTCGCGTTTGCCCCATTGGTAGATCCATTGCCAGATCTGGCCCACACGCATCTTTGCCTGCTTTTCAGGAGTGCCATTTTCAATCAGCACATCGCGCATCTGCTCTCGGGTCAGACCGACAAGATTGATCTTGCCGCCCTCGGGCAGTTTGCGGGGCAGGGTCATGACATCCTGGGTGATCGGCGCTTTGACGGTCATGGCAACGAAACTCGTGGCTGTGGCGGTGGATGCAGCTCTATATAGGAATTTAGCCCAAGATCAAAAGGAATCCTGCAAAAAACAGCGCATAGCTGCCCCGCGCCCAGCGCGGACCAGCGGAGTGTCGGGGGACAAAAACAAAAAACCCCGACACCAGCCGGGGTTTCTGAGGGCGGACAAAAAGGTCTGCATCAGAAGCAGCGCTTCTCGGCCTCTTCAACGGCAGCTGTGAAGCCGAGAAGAGAGAACGTATCCTTCGTCTGGGTGCCACGGGCGGAGCGGCCAATCAAAACAGCCTGGGCGCCACGTTTCATCGCCGTAATGATCTTGGCGTCATCAGAGGCAGTCGCAGGCCAAGCCCATTCACCTTCGGTGAACAGTTCAAATTCGGAATCGCCGACAGCCATGTTCACGGTAGAGCCGGGTGCGAACGGATAGCCACCGGTAAAGGTGATCTGGCCACTCTTGCCGCTGTCGGGACGGAAGAAGACAAACAGCTGGATCTTGCCACGGCGCACGGCTTTGACCCGCCCATCACGCGTGTTGACAGTTTCCTTGGGTGCAGAAACACCCCAGCATTCTTTCGGGCTCTCGCCCTGGAACACACTCCAGTCGACATTGCTGGCGACGCGATTGTCAGTTTCTGCCTGCTGTGCGGTTGCGCTGGTGGCCATTGCGGCCAGACACAGGCCCGCGATGCTGCGGACGAGTTTTGATGTCATTTGTCCCGACTCCAAGACTGTCTTACCTCAAACTAGCAAGGGTCATGCGGCGTTGCATTCGCCGTCTGGTCCCGTTCCCCTCGCTTGTGTACTCATACACACTAACGTAACTATCGCCACGGGTGAAAGCCCGTTTTGGCGGGAAATTGCCAACAGGAAAGGCGTTTGTGATGACCAACCCCGTACCCATGACCGAAGTCTGGCGCGGTCCCCTTCTGGAAAGCCTGCATCTCGGACACGCCGTGGTGTGCAACGCGAAGGGCGAGATCGAACGCAGCTGGGGGGATCCGAACGCCGTGATCTATCCGCGCAGCTCTGCCAAAATGATTCAGGCGCTGCCGCTGATCACCTCTGGTGCGGCAGCAAAATACGGCCTGACCTCTGAGCAGCTGGCGCTGGCCTGCGCATCGCACAATGGCGCAGAAATCCACACAAGCCGGGTGAACAAATGGCTGGATCAGCTGGCGCTCAGTGACAGTGACTTTCGCTGCGGCCCGCAACTGCCTGATGATATCCCTGCCCGCAACGCCCTGATCAAGACGGACAGCAGCCCCTGTCAGGTCCACAACAACTGTTCCGGCAAACATGCAGGCTTTCTGACGCTCAACCAGCATCTTGGCGCTGGCCCGGAATATATCGACATCGACCACCCGGTGCAGCAGGCCTGCCGCACTGCCTTTGAACAGGTAACGGATGAGGCCAGCCCGGGATATGGCATCGATGGCTGCTCTGCCCCGAATTTTGCAACCACTGTCAAAGGTCTGGCCCGCGCGATGGCATGGTTTGCCTCTGCTGCGGATCGATCGGATCGCGATGCTGACGCAGCACAACAGCTGGTCGCTGCGATGACCGCTCACCCCGAGCTGGTTGCAGGGGAGACACGGGCCTGTACCAATCTGATGCGGGCCATGGGCGGGAAAGTCGCGATCAAGACAGGCGCCGAAGCCGTTTTCATTGCGATTCTGCCGGAACAGAAATTGGGCGTGGCACTGAAAATCACGGATGGTGCAACCCGTGCGAGCGAATGCGCGATCGCAAGCATTCTTGTGGGTCTTGGTGTGCTCGATCCAGAACACCCAATGACGCGCAAGTATCGCTATGCACCGCTGATGAACCGGCGAAACGTCAACTGCGGAGAGATCCGCCCGGCAGCTGAGCTGCTGTTCTGAATTAGGTGAAACACCTGAAATGCCGCCCTGAACGGATTGCCTCCGTTCAAGGCGCATCTGTTTCGGATCAACCTGTTCAGACTGTCGGGCCTACATTTCTATGATTTCCGCAACCTCGACGCTGCCGTCGCCCATGACGACCATTGGGCAATCCTTGGCCATGTCACATGCGGCCTGCTGGTCCGGAGCTTCAACAATCGAATAGCCTGACAGGGGGTTGGCGCCACCATTGTCGTCTACTCCGCCATGGTGGACCGTCCGCGACAGACCGACCGGCGCGCCAGGCACCACAAGCGCCTGCCCCAGCCCCTCCATCCAGCTGGACCACGCCGCCATGACCTTGCTGGCCTCTGCTTCGGTTTCAGGTGTCTTGCCGCCATGGTAGGCGAAAATGAACTGTGGCATCGGTCTTTCCTCCTTGGGATTTGGTTCAGCACGGTCAACCAAACGCCGGAAAGATCAGCTCACGCCCCTAGCTGTGACCCGTCAACGCCTGTCAGAGCATGTCCCACAGCAAACGCAGAGCAAGCACCACTGACGTTAGAACCAACAGTGGTTTGATCAGTCGCGCACCCTGTTTCTGCGCCATTCCAGCACCGGCGCGCGCTCCGGCAATCTGTGCCACTCCCATTGCCAAACCGACCGCCCACCAAGGGGTAGCGACGAATGCAAATGCCAAAAGCGCGCCGGCATTGGACGCGAAATTCAGCAACTTGGTGTGGGCAGTTGCCCGCAGAATACCATAGCCCGCCAAAGATACAAAACCGAGCATGTAAAAACTGCCCGCTCCCGGCCCCAAGAGCCCGTCATAGGCCCCGCATAGCGGCACGATGGTCGCAGCAAATACGAAGGGCGACACCCGACGAGCGCGATCACTGTCATCAAGCCCCTTCTTGGTGGCAAAGAACACCGCGATCCCGATCAGAAGGACGGGCAAGATAAGGCGGATCCAATCGGTCGGCAGCACAGACACCAGCAACGCCCCCGCAACAGAGGCAATCCCGGCAATCAACGCAGACCCCGCCTGCTCGCGCAGGTTCACATGTCCGCCCCGCGCATAACTGAGCGCAGCGGTGGCAGCCCCGAACAGACCTTGGATCTTGTTGGTTGCAAGCGCGGTAATGGGATTGGCACCTGCCAGCAGCAAAACCGGGACAGTGATCAGGCCCCCGCCCCCGGCCACAGCATCAATAAACCCCGCAGCAAACCCTGCCGCCATCAACAGCAGCAGGATGTCGAAACCGACTTCGAACATAAATTTAGCCTTTGAATTCGGACCGTGCGTAGCCCTGGATAAACAGAAGCGCGCTCAGGTCGCCGTGGTTGATACGAATATCACATTCAGCCGCAACCGATGGTTTGGCGTGTAGGGCGACACCCGCACCCGCACGCCCCAACATGCCCAGATCATTGGCCCCGTCACCAACCGCCATCACATCCGCCTCTGACAACCCAAGGCGCGTTGTAATCTGTTCCAGGGCTTCGACCTTTGCAGCCCGGCCCAGAATCGGACGCGCGGCCTCTCCGGTCAGCTTGCCATTCTCAACCATCAGAGTGTTGGCCCGGTTCTCATCAAACCCCAGCTCCGCAGCAACCTTTGCCGTAAAGGCCGTGAACCCACCAGAGACAAGCGCGGCATAGGCGCCATCTGCCTTCATGGTGGCGAGAAGTGCCTTGCCCCCTGGCATCAGTGTGATGCGGTTTTCCAGCACTTCGTCGATCACGCTTTCCGGCAGCCCTTTCAGGAGAGCGACACGTTCGGTCAGAGCACCTTCGAAATCCAGCTCTCCGTTCATGGCGCGGGCGGTGATGTCCTTGACCCATGCACCTACGCCTGCCTCTTCGGCAAGTTCGTCAATACATTCCTGCTGGATCATCGTGCTGTCCATATCCGCCAACAGCATCTTTTTACGGCGCCCGGCGGCGGGTTGGACGATCAGATCGACACCCATCTGCTGCAGATCCGCCCAGACGTCCCATTGATTATCCGGGCGATGCTCCAGCGTGAACTCGGCAGCCTCATCCGGTGCAAGCCACTGCGCATCACCCCCACCCCAGGCATTGCGCAGGGATTCGACCAAAGCAGGCGCAAGGGTCGGAGAGGTCGGATCGCACAGCAGCGTAGCAACAAACATGAAAGAGGCTCCGGTCATATGGGTTGCGCCAGTCATACGCCCCTCTCCCCGATCCCGCCAAGCCCCTGATTCATCTCTCCTCGCCCGAAACCGCCGAATGGCCCAGCCACTGGTCCGCAAACTGCGCCATGCTGCACCCGCAGAAGGCATCTGTTTCCGAAAGGCGTCAAAATGCGTCGCTATTGATGGAAGAATGGCCGCAATCTGCCATTTTTCGTATTGTTCGACGCGAGTTCAGCCAGTAGCCCTGTCTGTGGGACACCTCTCCCCAACGAGAGGCGCTTATCTGGAAGGGTAGCATTCATGGCTATTGAACAACCGGCAACGCGGCCGGCCAACCCGCGTTTTTCTTCTGGCCCCTGCGCCAAACCCCCCGCATATGATCTGACCAAACTCGCAGGCGCCCCCTTGGGTCGCAGCCACCGTGCCGCTGTCGGCAAGGAAAAACTGCTTACCGCGATTGAAGGCACCCGTGAGATCCTAGGCGTTCCGGCAGATTACAAAATCGGGATCGTGCCCGCCTCTGACACCGGCGCTGTTGAAATGGCGATGTGGAACCTGCTTGGAGCGCGCGGCACCGAGATGCTCGCCTGGGAGAGTTTTGGCGCAGGCTGGGTCACCGATGTGGTCAAACAGCTAAAGCTCGACGCGGTTGTGAAAACCGCCGACTACGGAGAGCTAGTCGATCTGGCTTCGGTCGATTTCAACAACGATGTTGTCTTCACCTGGAACGGCACCACTTCCGGGGTGCGGGTGCCAAACGGCGATTGGATCGCTGACGACCGGGCGGGGCTCACCATCTGCGATGCGACATCCGCTGCATTTGCTCAGGACCTGCCTTGGGACAAACTGGATGTGACCACCTTCTCCTGGCAGAAGGTTCTGGGCGGCGAGGCCGCACACGGCATGATCATCCTGTCGCCGCGCGCCGTGGAACGACTGGAAAGCTACACACCTGCATGGCCCCTGCCCAAGATTTTTCGCCTGACCAAGGGTGGCAAGCTGAT
>Ga0160419_101072_pt1 | contig 12700 bp, 9 predicted proteins | sample CelAP2metagpilot_2_FD_108196 | JGI IMG/M metagenome (GOLD analysis project Ga0160419, IMG submission 108196) | Phycosphere-associated microbial communities from Cellana algal ponds in Kailua-Kona, Hawaii, USA - Cellana AP2-4-25 metagenome pilot ... | reverse complement strand
TAGTATCTTGAACGGTAATTGTTTGTGTAGCTGTTGCTGAATTACCACAAGTGTCCGTAATAGTGAAAGTTCTAGTAACAATTATAGGACAATCATTAGTTGAAGTTATAACATCATTATAAGTAATACTTTCGATATTATAGTCATCTGATGCATTGTAATTACTATTTGAAGAAAATATAGTTTGAACATCATTTGATCCGAACTCATTAAATTCAAAAATAGCATTTGAACTAGTAATATCCGAAGCTGAGCAACCTTCTATTGTAATTTCAGAAGGGACTGATATTGTTGGTAAAGTTGTATCTACTAAAGTTATTACTTGGGTATAGTTTTCAATTGTATTTCCGCATGCATCTGTAAAATTCCAAGTATTGGTAATAGTTCCTACAGTAGGACATGAAGCATCGGCAACAAAGTTACCTGAAGTTTTGATAGGAGTAAGATTACTACAACTAGCTACAGGTGCTAATAACTGAGCATTATTTATTGCATTTGTATCATTATATTCTACGGTTGTGTCTAGTTCGTTAGGAGCTGTTAACCACGTTGCAGGTGCAGGAGGATTTACATTTACTGTTGTGTAAAGATAATTACCTTGATTACAAGCATCAATGCTATTAGAACTTAAAGTATTATATGTGCTTCCATTTATAACTCCAGAATAAGTTGCAGTTAATTGAGAGCTTAAAGTTGCAGAGCAACCATTTTCTAAATAATAACATTGGTCATTAACAGTTGTTTCAAAACTTAAGCTTAATGAATCTCCTACGTCTAACAGACCATTAGCAGCATAAAAAGTTAATTGTCTAGTACTGTTATTGTAACTGTACGTAACACCAGACGGTAATCCTGCAATAGGTTCTACTAATTCAGAACCTATAGGTACCGTAGTTGTAAAAGAAATATTTGCAGCATCATCATTACCTGAATTGGTGGTAGATGCTGTATAAGTTACTGTTTGTGGTCCTCCGTTAGGTGTAATGTTATTTGGAGTAGCCGTGTAAAATATAGGGTCTAATTTTGGTTCATACACTTCTACAGCAAGACCTAATAGATATAAACCATAAGCTTCTTGATTAGAAGTTAATCTTAAAGTTGTAGATGTTTGGTTATTGTGTAATAATGTATTTCCGGTGTTATTTAAAGAAAAGACAGCAGAATCAAATCCTAAAGTGTTTAAGCTAGAAGGATTTCTATCGACAAAATTAGAGTTGCCATTTGTAATTCTACTATTAAAAAAGTTATCCGAAGGTCTTAACGGAGCATCTAAATCTACAAAGTTATTAGAAGAGTTTAGCATTTGTAATCTGTCTCCAGACAAATCACGATCACCTTCTAAAGCTCCAATAATTAAATCAGAATTGACTGGACCATTTGGTACAGTTTGAAAACCACTAAAATTAATATTAAAATTGTTATTTGAACTAGTTACATTAGCATAACCATCAAAAAGAGATATGTTTTTTCTTGTTAATTGATCTGTTTTGTATACTAATACAATTTGCCAACCACCAGAAGTACCAGTGTTATTTCCGTCATGAGAGTAAAGGTAACCTTCTCTACCTTCAACGTTAGCAACTTGGTATTTTCCAAAAGAATTATTGTTATTTAAAACACTAGAAGTGATATCTTTTACACAAATGTAAGCATCATTGATAAAGTGAGGATTTTCATCACGTCCTCTAAAAATGACTTCATCTGCAGATACAGTTGTATAATTTGTTTGCCCAGGAAGCATTAATTTAACTTTATTGTAATGCCAATTAGGTTGATTATCATATTCATAACCATTATTTTCAACACCTTTGTCTGCTGCTGCCCAATAAAGTAAAACCTTATCAATTGTTAAACAAGCATCATTAGGGTATGGATTAGAAATGTTTGCACTACTAGAATTAAAAGTAGAGTTATCATTATCAATATCTACATAAACATTATTAGAGAAGTCATGGTTTCCATCTTCTCCGTTATAATTTCCAGTAGCAGTTCTAGAAATTGTATTGTTACCCACAACAATAACATCTCCGTTAATACTACTTTGGTATCTAAGGGAAAATCCTTTTTTTACTTGAGCTGTACCTGCTGTTGCAAATGCTAATGCAGCAATTACGGTAAGAGCTTTAAGACTTTTTATTATAATAGTAAGTTTTTTCAAAATGGTAAAAATTAATTTATAGCTAATAGATAATTAACAGTATAAAACTGTTTCACATTTACATTCTTAAAGAAAGTCGATTTGGTTTTTAAAATATTGTAACACATACACACACTGTTTTACTTTATAATTTTTAAAAAATTACATACATTTAAGGTGCTACTACAATGTTTAAGGGAAAAGTTATGTAGGGTCTTAGTATTTAGATTCAAGGGTGAAAATTAATTAATAGCTTTACAAATGAAGTTTTAATTATGCTTACAAAAAAAAAAAAATGATATATCACAAATTTTATCGACAAACGGTAAATGGATTTCTAATAATCTTAAAAATATACACTTAAACGACCACTATGAACAAGATTTTACAGCTATTTAGACACGGAAAATCATCTTGGAAGCACAATTTACCAGACCACGATAGACCATTGAAGCAAAGAGGCTTTAACGATATTAATCTAGTTTCAGAGCACATAAAAAAAGATTTTTTAAAGCCAGATTTGATACTTTCAAGTACAGCAAATAGAGCACGTACTACTTCGGAAAATTACATCGAAAATTTAGGACTAAAAACTGTCAATTTTCAGCTAAAAAAAGAACTTTATGATTTTTCTGGAGAAGCTGTTTTAAATCAAATTTATAATTGTGATAATTCAGTAAATATTTTAACCATTTTTGGACATAATTTTGCACTAACAGATATATGTAACCAGTTAGGAAACAATTATATAGATAATTTAACCACTAGTGGTTTTGTGCAAATTGAATTTGAGCAAAATGATTGGAAAAAAATTAAAAATGGTAACACTACAAGAATTGTCTTTCCAAAACATTTAAAATAGCCAATCTATTTAAATATATTTGTAGTAAAAATTTGGCTTAATGAACAACTACATCATAGACAATAAGTACATTAACAGAGAGCTAAGCTGGCTTCAGTTTAATCACCGTGTTTTACAAGAAGCAGCAGATGAGTCTGTTCCGTTAATAGAAAGATTACGTTTTTTAGGAATTTTTTCTAATAATTTAGACGAATTTTTTAAAGTACGTTACGCCACAGTAAAACGTATTGACTATGCTGGTAAAGCAGGAAAAAGCCAATTAGGAGGTATAAAAGCTTCAGATTTGTTAGATATTATAACAAAAACCGTTATTGATCATCAAACCGAAAGTCTTAAAATTTTAAGTAAAATTCAGAAAGAGTTAGAGGCCGAAAATATTTTCATCATTAAAGAAAATAAAGTCAACAAGTCTCAAAAACAGTTTCTTAAGCAGTATTTTTTAGAAAAAGTTAGTCCAGCTTTAGTAACTATTATTTTAAATCCAGATATAGAACTTCCAAACCTAAAAGACAGTAATGCTTACTTAGCAATTAATATGGTTATGGAAGACAAAGCTAACCAATATGCGTTGATCGAAATATCTAAATCAATGCAACGCTTTATAGTACTTCCTAAAGTAGATGATAAGCAATATATTATCATGTTAGATGATATGTTACGTTTATTTTTAGACGATATTTTTAATGTCTTTAGTTATCAAACAATATCTGCGCACATGATTAAAATTACTCGTGACGCAGAGTTAGATTTAGACAGTGATTTGTCTAAAAGTTTTATGGAAAAAATAAGTGATAGCGTTAAAGATAGATTGGTTGGAGAGCCTGTAAGATTTGTGTATGATAAAACAATAGATAAAACCACTTTAGACTTTTTAATGTCTATAATGGGTATTGATAATACAGATAGTATCATCCCTGGTGGACGTTATCATAACAGACGAGATTACATGGATTTTCCTAGTTTAGGGAGAACAGATTTGTTGTACGATAAAATTGCACCTTTACAAGTCAAAGGATTAAGTCTTCAAGACAGTATTTTTGAATCTATAGCTAAAAAAGACTATTTACAATACGCACCATATCATACGTTTACATATGTAGTTAAGTTTTTACGTGAAGCAGCTTTAGACCCAAAAGTAAAGTCGATAAAAATTACTATTTACAGATTAGCACAGATTTCTCACGTTGCAAGTTCGCTTATAAATGCTGCTAAAAACGGAAAAAAGGTAACTGTTTCTATGGAAATTCAAGCGCGTTTTGATGAAGAGGCTAATATCGCTTACGCGGAACAAATGCAGCGAGAAGGTGTTAACCTAATTTTTGGAGTTCAAGGATTAAAAGTACACAGTAAAATGTGTGTGATAGAGCGTGAAGAAGATAAGAAAACCAAACGCTACGGATTTATAAGCACAGGTAATTTTAACGAATCTACAGCACGTGTTTATACAGATTTTACTTTGTTTACAGCCAATCAAAAAATATTAAAAGATATCAATAAAGTCTTTAACTTTTTTGAAGTTAACTATAAAATTTACAGACATAAACATATAATAACATCTCCGCATTACACTAAGGATAAATTATTTGCTTTAATTGATAACGAAATTGAAAACGTTAAGCAAGGCAAGCCGGCTTTTATCAAGTTAAAAATGAATAGCATATCAAGTTACAAAATGGTTGATAAGTTATATGAAGCAAGCCAAGCAGGAGTAAAAATACAGATGATTGTTAGAGGTATTTGTTGTTTGGTGCCTGGTGTAAAAGGAATAAGTGAAAATATAGAAGTTATCAGTATTGTAGATAAGTTTTTAGAACATACAAGACTTTATATTTTCTGTAATAATGATGATAATAAAGTTTATATTTCGTCTGCAGATTGGATGACTAGAAATATAGACAATAGAGTAGAAGTCTCATGTCCAATTTATCAAGAAGATATCAAACAAGAATTATTAGACATCTATGATATTTGTTGGAGTGATAATGTAAAAGCTAGAGTATTAGACAAATCTCAAAAAAATCATTACCGTAAAAACAATCAACCAAAAGTAAGATCGCAATTTGCTACTTATGATTATTTAAAAGAAAAACTAAACTAACAACATGTTAACCATTCAAAAATATGCTGCAATAGACATTGGTTCTAACGCTGTTCGACTTTTAATTTCAAATATAATTGAAGAAAAAGGTAAACCAGTACGCTTTAAAAAAAGTTCGTTAGTGCGTGTTCCTGTTCGTCTTGGTGCAGATGTATTTATAAAAGAAAAAATCTCAAAAACGAATAAAGAACGAATGCTAAAAACCATGCAAGCGTTTAGTTTGTTAATGCAAACACACAATGTTGTTAGGTACAAGGCATGTGCAACGTCTGCAATGCGCGAAGCAAAAAACGGACAACAAATAGCAGATTTAGTATTACAAGAAACAGGAATTAAAATAGATATTATTGGAGGAGAGGAAGAAGCTGCAATTATAGCAGCTACAGATCTTCAAAGTTATATTGACGAGAATAAAACCTATTTATATGTAGATGTTGGTGGAGGAAGTACTGAATTTTCAGTAATAGATAAAGGGGAAAAAGTATCGTCAAAATCGTTTAAAATTGGTACAGTACGTCTTTTAAATGATGTGGTTAAAAAAGAAGCTTGGCAAGAACTTGAAGAATGGATAAAAGCCGAAACTGCTAGATTTGAAAAAATAGATGTTATTGGTTCTGGAGGAAACATTAATAAAATATTTAAAATTTCAGGAAAAACTTTAGGTAAACCTTTATCGTATTTCTACTTGACTTCATATTATAACACACTACAAACTTATTCTTATGAAGAGCGTATTTCGCAATTAGACTTAAACCAAGATAGGGCAGATGTAATTATACCAGCAACACGTATTTATTTATCTGCGATGAAGTGGAGTGGCGCAAAAGATATTTTTGTCCCTAAGATTGGTTTGGCAGACGGAATCATAAAAAGTATATATAATGATACGGTTAAGAGCCATACAAAGTTAAAATAATACACTTCGTCTGTTTATTGTTATAGATTAAATAATAATATATATATTTACTATTAAGATTTTAAAAAACTAAACTCAACCTCTTATAACTTTTAAAATATGAAAAAAACTATCCTTTTCCTTACTTTAATCTTAGCTTCTTTTTATGGATTTTCTCAAAACTCTGTATACGGAGTTAGAGCAGGTATAAATATTTCTGATTTAGATTTTGAAGATCAGTTTGATGATACGCCTCATACACACAGAAACGGTTTTATGATTGGTTTTTTTGGAGAGTATAAATTATCTAATTTAATTGATATAGCTCCAGAAATTCAGTTCTCTGCTGAAGGATCTAAAGAAGAAGAATTAAGAATTAATTATATTCAATTACCAGTATTATTTAAGTTTAACTTATCTAATGATTTTGCATTAGCAGTTGGACCACAAGCAAGTTTAAAAGCTCACGAATATGAAGATGGTGTAAAAAACTTTACATTTTCTGGTGTAGCTGGAATTGACTACATGATTACTGATGAATTTTTCTTAGACTTTAGATACAAGTATGGTTTACAAAACCTAATTGATGACGAACAAGGTATTGAAATAAAAGGAAATACAATGCAAATAGGATTTGGAGTAAAATTCTAATATATTCAATAAATAGTAAGTGTTAAAAAGCCTTTTCTAATTTAGAAAAGGCTTTTTTATTTTTATCCGTGTACAGTTTCTTTTGTACCTAAGTCTTTCATAATATTGGCTTCATACTCTAATAAATCTTGCCATTTTTTATCAACTTCTTCTCGGTTTCCGTATTTACGTGCGTAACCTAAAAACATGGTGTAATGATTGGCTTCACTAACCATTAATCTTCTATAAAATTCGGCTAATTCTTTATCTTTTAATTCTTCAGAAAGTAACCTAAAACGTTCGCAACTTCTAGCTTCAATCAAAGCAGCATACAATAATCTATGTACTAATTGGTTGGTTCTGCTGCCTCCTTTTGGAAAGAATTTTAAAAGTTGAATAACATACTCATCCTTTCTATCTCTACCTAAAGTCCAACCACGTTCAATAATCTTATCGTGCACCATTTTAAAGTGGCTCATTTCTTCTTTAACCAAAGCGGTCATTTCTTGAACAAGCTCTGTATATTCAGGAAAGCTTACAATTAATGATATAGCTGTACTTGTTGCTTTTTGCTCACAAAAGGCGTGATCGGTAAGTATTTCTTCTATATTTTTTTCTACAATATTAACCCAACGCGGATCGGTTGGTAATTTTAATCCTAGCATAATAATGTATTAAGCAGTTAAGTAATTTTGATTTAAATCGGTAAGGTTGATTAGTTTTTTGTCTCCTTTGTTATCAATAACTAATTCAAAAACCTTTTCAGCATTTGTTTTTGGTTGCGTAAAAAGAATATTTAAAACTAATTTATTTTGATTTAAACCTTCTTCTTGATTTACCCAAACACTTTTTAAAATTGAAGTTTCCATGTAATAAGAAACCGTTTTGTCATATTTTAAAACATACTGTTTGTCAATAACATCATGAAAGATAATAGAGTTGTGCCTTGCAACTATTTCAGCTTTAAAATCTCGATAATGATATTTGTAATTTATAGAGTCGTGTTTAAATTGTTTAAGATATGAAGATTCCATATCTGTAAATGTTTTTACGTTAACATGATAGCCATTACTTAAAATGGTATCTGTTTTTACTTCAGAATATTCTTGTGGGAAATAAGATACACGTTCAGAAAAGGACTCCAATAAGTTTTTTTCTTTTAAAATTTCTTTTGGTGTTCTGTTTATTCTATCTCTAGCATCACAGCTAATTAGTGTAATGATAATTCCTAAAATTAATACGGTAAACTTGTTCATAGTCATAAAGTTACAACTTATACATCTAAATCAAAAGCTTTACGAAGCAATTCAATATTCGGGTTTTTTTCCTTTAGCTTCTCGTATTTTTCAATAGGTGTATACGCATATTTTTTTTCCATTACTTCATCTACGGTAATATCTAAATTGATGTCATAATTATTTAGACTTTTTCGTAAATAAGACATTAAGTCGAAAGACTGACGCTCAACTTCAACCTTATTTGTTGCATTAGGAAATGTTAGTTTTACCGTCACACCATCTTCTGCTAAAGTTGGTTGGTCAATAGATAGAATGGAAGCAAGGTTAAATTGACCTTTGGCTTCAATTTCGTTAACAAATAAATTCCAATGATTGGTTAATTCTTCTTCTGTAAAAGCATCTTTAGGAAGGTTTTCTTCATCTATAACAACATCAAGTTGTCTAATTTCGTGTTCCTTTTTGGCTTTTATGCTTTTTAAAGATAATCCAGAAGTACGCTTTTTTGTTGAAGCAATACCTTTTTCTAAAACAATTTTAGGTTTTGCTGGTTCTACAAATTTTTGAAGTTCTGGATTAACTTTTGGAGTTTCTTTTTCTGTATTAGTTGTGACTTCAACAGGTTTTTTAACAGGAATAGGAGTAATGCCCTTTTTTCTGAAATAACTTGGCGGAATTATGTAACGTCTGCTATTTTTTTTTTCTCCATCAAAAGTGATAGAGGCAAGTTGCATTAAAGTAAGTTCGACCAGAAGGCGCTGATTTTTACTGCTTTTATATTTTAAATCGCAGTCGTTTGCCAGATTTATACCTTGTATTAAAAACTGCTGACTTGATTTTGTAGCTTGATTTTCGTACTTCTTTTTAGTGTCTTCTCCAACTTCTAAAAGTTCTATCGTAGCTGGGTTTTTACAAACTAATAAATCTCTAAAATGTGATGCAAGTCCAGCTATGTAATGATGACCATCAAAACCTTTAGATAACGTTTTATTAAATTGAAGTAATAACTCAGGAATTTTATTATTTAAAATAAGGTCTGTACTTTCAAAGTAAGTTTCGTAATCTAATACGTTTAAATTTTCTGTAACAGCCTGTCTGGTTAAATCTTTACCAGAAAAACTAACCACACGATCAAAGATTGAAAGTGCATCACGCATGGCACCATCTGCTTTTTGAGCAATGATATGTAATGCATCATCTTCTGCATTTACACCTTGCTCTTCGGCAATGTATTTTAAATATTCTTTAGCATCTTTAACTGTAATACGTTTAAAATCAAAAATTTGACAACGCGATAAAATAGTAGGGATTATTTTATGTTTTTCAGTAGTTGCTAAAATAAAAATACAATGTTTTGGTGGCTCTTCTAAAGTCTTTAAAAAGGCATTAAAAGCGGCTTGAGATAACATATGTACCTCATCGATAATATAGACTTTATACTTACCAACTTGTGGCGGAATACGAACTTGATCTGTTAAGTTTCTAATATCGTCTACAGAGTTGTTGGAAGCTGCATCTAACTCAAAAATATTAAAGGCGTAATCTTCTTCAGAGTTTTCATTGCCTTCACTATTAATCATCTTTGCCAAAATACGAGCGCAAGTTGTTTTACCAACACCACGTGGACCAGTAAATAACAATGCTTGTGCTAGATGATTGTTTTCTATGGCGTTAAGTAAAGTGTTTGTAATAGCAGATTGACCAACAACATCCTTAAAGGTTTGTGGTCTGTATTTTCTGGCTGATACTACAAAATGTTCCATAGACATTAAATTGATTACAAATTTAAAAAATAGCTTAATAAAAAGGAAGTTTGTTGCTCCAATTTATTTTGAGTTATTAACAAAAATTGAAGAGTAATAGTTTTTTTAATTATTATATTAACTGTAACAAAAGATAATTATTCTTGTCCTTACATAAAAGAATTAAAATGATAAAAAAACTGACTGCTTTTACTTTTCTTACACTTTTATCAACATTTGGATTTTGCCAAAATTTAGATGCTGAAATAGATAAAATTTATCAAGTAGAAGATAATACACCTGGTTTTTCAATTTTAGTTTCTAAAGGCGAAAACACCTTAGTAGAAAAGCAATATGGAATATCTAATTTAGATTATGACATACCAATTACAAACAAAACAGTTTTTGACATCGGTTCAATTGCTAAACAATTTACTGCATACGCAATACTTTTGCTAGAAGAACAAGGTAAATTATCTATTAAAGAGCCTGCTTATAAATACATTAATAATTTACCTCAATATCAAAAAGGAAATCCAACCATTGAACAATTATTAAACCAGACAAGTGGTATAAAAGAAGTAGATGGCATTGCGGGAATTGTGGATTTAGGTAGGAACGATTTACTTACTCAATCGCAAATGATGAATTTTATTACAAAAACGACATCATTAAACTTCAAACCAGGCGAGTATTTTCAATACACAAATTCAAACTATATCTTATTGGCTGATATTGTAACTAAAGTTTCTGGGAAGTCTTTTGCTAATTTTATGCAAGAAGATGTTTTTGAACCATTCGGAATGGAAAATACAATAAAGAAATCAAGTACTTATTCTATTATTAAAAATAGAGCAATAGGATATGTAAAAGATGAAAGCAGTTTTTATAAAACACATTTACACGCTTTTATCTATAATGGTGATGGTCAGGTGTTAACCACAGCAAAAGATATGTTGAAGTGGCATATAGGTTTACAAAATGTAAAAAAGCTAAGTCCTGAATTATATAATAAAATGCATACCAAAGCCAAGTTAAATAATGGTAATACTATCAATTTTGGTTTAGGAGTAGAGTTTGAAACTTATAATAACTATCAAGCATTTGGTTTTGACGGAATGATATTAGGCGGCTTTGTTTCTAAATACCTTTATTTTCCTGAATTAGATATGATGTTTTTTACTACTCAAAACACCTTTGATTCAGATTTTGAAGATCAGTTTTTTAAGTTAGTTAACTTATACATTCCTAAAAATAATTTCAATAACGAAACAAAAAATAGCAGAAAGGTGAAAAAAGTAAAGCTTTCAAAAAAAAATCTAAAATTATATGAAGGAAGTTATCTCTTTACCGGAAGCGATGTAGAGACAATTAAAACAAACACAATTCAACTTAAAAATAATGAACTTACTGTACTAACGATTGATGGAGAAGAAATAACAAGATTACAACCTATCGGAAATAATCAATTTATGTTTAATGATAAATTAGTTGTTTTTGACATAGAGTCTAATAAAAAAAGTTATAGATATTATGATTCTGAAAACCAATTACCTTGGCTATTTAAAGAATACAATCCTACTACTTACAACGAAAAGCAATTAAAAGAATTTGAAGGACAATATTTTAATGCAGATTTTCAAATCAGTAAAAAAATTAAACTAATAGACGGTAAACTTTTTGTTTTTAGCAGAAATGGTGCTTGGAAAAATGAGATTATACCTCTTGATAAAGATGCTTTTGATTACTCTTCTGACCTAATAACCTTTCTTAGAGATAACAATAACTCTATAGTTGGTCTTAAAATTATAGATGTTTTATTTAAAAAAATATAATTATTATTTTATACAAATACATACATTAGTTTATCGTAATTTAGCACCAGTAAATTGCCTTATCGCTAAAAACTCAACTTGATTGAGTTTCTCTTTTTTTGAGATTCCCGCATTCGCGAGAATTTAGAGGAAAGTCCGGACACCATAGTGCAATTATAGTGGTTAACAGCCATCCGCCGAAAGGTGAGGAAAAGTGCAACAGAAAGAATGTACAGGTCATGCTGTAGTGAAATCAGGTAAACTCTATAAGGTGCAATACCATGTATATTAACGTTTGAGTGCTGCACGCACGATGTTAAAGGGTAGGTAGCTAAAGTGTGTTGGTAACAGCACATTCAGATAAATGATAAGGACGCTTTTGCGTACAGAATCCGGCTTATAGATTTACTATTTTATAAAGAAACCACCTTTTTTAGGTGGTTCTTTATTTTTTGTCATTTCGTACAAAGTGAGAAATCACATAAGGATGAGATTACTCGATTCCTCGGAATTATAAATTGGTTTTAAGAATACTATTCTTCTGTCAGTTCAAAAAAGCTAAACATATTTCCGCCATAACTTTTAGAATGAGAATACTGAGGTAAACCTGATAAGTCGGTATGTTTAGAGTGTTCTAAAATTAAAAGTCCATCTTCTTCTAATAGGTTATTTTGAAAGACTAATTCTGGGATTTTTGAAAATTCTTCCAAAGGAAATTCATATGGTGGATCTGCAAAAATAATAGTGTAAGGTTGTTGATGATTTTCTAAAAAACTAAATACATCACTTTTAATGGTATTGATAGACATTTCAAAACTTTCAGCAGTTTCATTAATGTATTTTATACAACCATAATTTTGATCAACGCAGGTAATGTTTTCGGTACCTCGTGATGCAAATTCATAACTGATATTACCCGTACCAGCAAATAAATCTAATACTGAAATTTCATCAAAATAATATTGATTATTAAGGATGTTAAATAAGGCTTCTTTAGCCATGTCTGTTGTTGGTCTAACGGGTAGTTTTTTTGGTGCAACTAACTTTCGTCCTTTGTATTTTCCGGATATAATACGCATTAGAGACTTTTTAATAAGGTAAAATTAGAATAGTTATTTGTTGGTTTTTCCGCGAAAGCGAAAGTGTCAAATCTATTACCAAAACTAACATGTCTTACATACTTGTAAGCTATTTTATAAATAGGATGTTCTTTATCTAAATTTCCTAAAAAGACAAGCTCGATAGTTTCTGGATTAAGCTGTAATTGCTCTAAAGTAAAGAGTAAAT
>Ga0160419_101070_pt1 | contig 12708 bp, 16 predicted proteins | sample CelAP2metagpilot_2_FD_108196 | JGI IMG/M metagenome (GOLD analysis project Ga0160419, IMG submission 108196) | Phycosphere-associated microbial communities from Cellana algal ponds in Kailua-Kona, Hawaii, USA - Cellana AP2-4-25 metagenome pilot ... | reverse complement strand
TCCTCCTCCTTGGACTCCTCTTACCTCTCGTTTTACAACCAGCAACAACAACAACAACAACAACAACAACAACAACAACAACAACAGCAACAGCAACAGCAACAACAGCAACAACAACAACAACAACAACAACAACAACAACAGCAACAACAACAACAACAACAACAGCAACAGCAGCAGCAACAGTGCAGCGCGGTGCTTAACTCTTCTTCTCCTCCCACTGGGGCTGGAACTGTCACAGACGACGACAACACCCTCCCTCCCTCCTTTCCTCTCCCTCCTCCTCCTCCTCCTCCTCCTTCCCAAAGCCACAAGTCTAAACATAACTCGCAGCAGCAGCAGCAGCAGCAGCAGAAGCTTGCTCAAGACATGAAGAGTCTCCTTGCCTCGTCCCAATCCATCACCACCACCACCACCCACCCTCCCTCCCTCCCTCCCTCCCTGACCATGAACGACGCCGACATGCACGCGTACCTCGCCCATCTCGGGCTCTTCAACCCCCCCAAAACTTCCCCTTCCTCCCTCCCGTCTTCGTCCTCGTCCCTCTGGAAACCCACGCGAGGAGGAAGCGAGGCAGAAGGGAGGGAGGGAGGGAGGGAGGGAGGAAGGGAGGGGGGCTACGTGTTTGGGAAGGACGCAAGCATTGGTGAGGGCCTGCCGATGATGGAAGGACGGTATGTTGGCAAGAGAGGAAGGGATGGAGAGATGGAGGGAGGGAGGAAGCTTTGGCTTTCGGCTGAAGATTCGTTGATTCGTTTACTCTCCTCACAAAATCACCCCGTCCCTCCATCCCTCCCTCCCTCCCTCCCTCCTGCAGACTTGACCAGCAACATCTGCCGCATATCGATGACGACGTGCTCTTTGGCCAGGCGGAGGGACAGGTAGGGGGAGAGGGAGGGAGGGAGGGAGGGAGGGAGGGCGGGCAGAACACTTTACACACGATGTATGCTCGAGACGTGAATTAACTCACCACTCCCCTCTCCTTTTTCCCTCCCTCCCTCCCTCCCTCCCTCCCTCTTTTCTTTCTTCTCCTCCTCTTCCCCTTCTTCCTCTCCAGGATCTGTTCCACGTGTCGCTCAACAGCCAAGGGTGGGAGGCAGCGAGGGAGGGAGGGGAGCACGGCACACTTACACTTGGCCCTACTTTTCCTCCTCTCGTCTACAGTGCGGGGCTGAAGATAGATGGAGGGAAGGAGGGAGGGATGGAGGGAGGGATGGAGGGAGGAATAGAGGGAGGGCGTTCGAATTTGTCACAATTTTTGACGGCGTTGGGAGGGGAGCCGCAGCAGCAGCAGCAGCAGCAGTACGACAAACACCTTTATCAGCAGCAGCTGCTCACGGGCACAGAGACAGGGCAGGAGAGAGGGAAGAAGCGAGGGAGGGAGGGAGGGGTGGAAGAAGGGAGGGAGGGAGGGACAGGGCAGCGGTTAGTGTCCAGGGCGTCGTAGGGGGGGGTGGACGCGTTGGTGGTACCTATCGAGGAGAAGGAGACGGAGGGGGAGGGGGAGGAGGAGGGAGGGGGGGAGGAAGGGCAGGTGCTTTGGGGGATAGGCGGGATAGAGAAGAAGCAGAGGATGATGGAAATGACCTGAGGGAGAAAAGGAGGGAGGGAGGGAGGAAATAGGGTGAAAGTTGATGGGTAGGTTTGTGTTATATTTATATTGTAGGTCTAAATTACGTCTCTTTATATTATTACATTCATTTGTATCCATATTATTCTTTCTCGAGTTGCCATATCATCAGAGAAGAAGAAGAGAAAGACGAAGAAGATGAGAAAAATGACGAGAAAGAAGGAGAGAGAAGGGGGGGGTATGATGAAGGAGACGATGATGAAAAGGGAGAGAGGGGGAAAACGATGAAGAAGGGAACGAAGAGGATGGAAGGGGATAAATAGAAGAAGGAGGAAGAAGAAGAAGAAGAAGAAGAAGAAGAAGATGACGAAGAAGAAGCATAAAAAAAGGAGTGTGAGCATTGGAGGGAAGGAGGGAGGGAGGGAGGGAGGGAGGGAGGGCGGGAGGGAGGTGCCTGTGCCTCTTGAAGTCGCCTTTTCCGCATCGTTCGAGGAAGGGAGAGAGAGCGAAAAAGATTGCGAAAGGTAGGGAGAGTGAGAGAGTGACGGACAGAGTGAGGAAGTGAAAGAGTGAGAGAGAGGAAGCCCGAGAGGAGGCTCAAAGAGGAAAGAAAGTGAAAATATGAATGTCATCTAAACTACATCACAGACCAACCACACTCATACACACATATGAATGAGAACGGGAAAGAAGGAGGAAAGGCGGAAGAGAGTGAGAGGAAGTGAGTGTATCGGCGAGGAGAGAAGGGAAGGAATGGCATAGGCGTTGTCGGGTATTCGCTTTTCTCTCTATTTCCTGATCATTGGGGAGTTAGAAGGTGACTGCGTGTGAGGGAGTGTGGATTTGTATTTTTTTCATGGAGATCGAAAAGAGAGAAAAAGAGAGATGGAGAAAGGGAGAGAAAGAGAGAAAGAAAAAGGAGAGAAAGATAAGGGCAAGGCCCTGCGCAAAGAGGCGAAGAAAAAGGGTCGAGTACAGGCAGCAGAAGTAGCGTCAATATATACCATTCTACACAATGAAAGAAAGGAGACGAGCATATTTCACTCATTTTTTAATTGTTTCCTCTAGCGCGAAGCCTTTTTGCATCGTTATTTTTTCTTTTGAAGAAACTAGTAGTGACTTGACCGTTTGGTCGATAAATTCCTCTTAGTCGCATTACTGTCATCTGTCTTATGTGATCCCTGATCCAAGTTTTGACTTCCTTTTTTAAAAAAAAAATATTATATGAGAGGAATGCGACTGAGCTAGTTTCCTGCTAAAGGATGAAAGGTGAAAGATGGAACGCAAGGACCTAAAAGATGGAGGCGATGTACGTTGGAAGACGAGAGAGGGAGGAGGTCGTACTTCCTCCATTTTCGAATTTGGCACCAACGGCTTGGATAGAAAAACGTTGGGAGCAGCCAAAACTCAATCAGAAGACCACGTGTACCCATCGCCAGCCGCGTCGCCCGTCATACACAGCTCATACCTTGCTTATGTGCCTTATCTCATGTGGGATTCTCATCCTGCTGACATCGCGCGGGTTGGTAGAACCGGGTGTGTCTCCACTCTCGTGTGGAGCACGCAGTCTACGAGCTGCCATCTGCCCTCGCCCTCCCCCTCATTAATTAGTTCACTCATTTCCCCTCTCCTACGCCGAACCCACGCAGGACCATGGCTGTTCGAGTAACTCACGGGACAAGCATCCTGAGCGAGCTTCGGGGTCGATTTCGCTATCCTGGCTCCGCCTCTTTCAGACAAGAAGGAGACGAGCAGCAGCAGCAGGAGCAGCAGCAATTGGAGGAAGAAGACGCAGAGGCAGGGGAGCAGCACACGGTGGCGGCCTTGGACAGTGATTCAGACGCTACAGTGAACACGGATCCTTTGAGTGAGCTTGAAGAATACTTCCCCGCGGGCGAGGAGGACGACGACATCGAGGACGAGGACGAGGAGGAGGTGGAGGGACACGATGGTGGCACCACCCGCAAGCAGGGCTTATATCCTTCAATCCTGATCGAAGACCAGCAAGAAAAAGGAGAGACGACAACGTTATCTCCCTCCTCAATCTTGTCCCTGGTGGAGAAACGACTCCACCACAACCAAGCGTCTGCTGCCCTCCCTCGTGGTGCTCCTACCGGCGCAGGAACCTCTCCCTCCATCCCGCCAACCTCCGACGCCTCCCAGCCGTCGAGCTCTCCCTCCATCCCTCCTTCTTTCTCCTCCTCCCCTTCTCCGTCAAAGAAAGCAAGCCCCTTCTTCCAACTCATAGAACGAAGGCAATCTTCTTCCTCCACTGTTTTAGGGCTTAATTCTCCCTTCCCTTCCTCCCTTCGTACACCCGCCTCAGCCGCGACCGATGCTGGAGAAAAGAGGGAAAGCAAGAGGGAAAAAATGCAGGGAGGGGAAGAGACGCCCAAGACGACGTCAATGTTTGCGTTTTACCCCCTCAAGACTAGGACGGAGGGGGGGAAGGAAGGGAGGAAGGAGGGAGGGAGGGAGGAGGGAATGGAGAGAGAGAAGGAGGTCACGAAGCGCTTCATTCGTTCCCTTGACATCTATGGTTTGTGCGCAGAAGGCAGGAAGGGGAACGGAGAAATGGGTGAGGAGGGATTTGACATGAGCGAGGAAAAGCAAATGTGTTTGTTGGGAAGTCGGGGGGACAATGCGCTGTTGCTGGCTGCCCGTTTGAATGATGCAGAGATGGTGAGGAGACTCCTTGAAGAGGGGAGATGGAAGAGTGATGTGAGAAATGCGTATGGTGAGACACTGCTCCACCTGGCGGTGAGTGGTGGGAGAGGCCATGTCTCTCTCTTGCCTTTCCTGGGAATATTAGTCGGAGAGGGAAGGAGGGTGGGAGGGACGGAGGGAGGGAATGTGGGTGGGTGGAATGTTCGGACTGTCCTCGGAAGGACGCCGTGGATGGAGGCGGCGGTGTGTGGTAATATAGAGGGTTTGAAGGCATTGTGGAGGGAGGGAGGGAGGGAGGGCGGGCTGGAGGTCGGGGCCGTTGATAATGATGGGAGGAACGCCTTACATCTCGCTGTCATGTATCGGCAGGAAGAGGCAGTTTATTGGTTGGTCGAGAGGGATGGAGGAAGGGAGGGCGATGGATGGAGGAAGGGAGTGTTGTTACAGGGGAGGGATAAGGATGGGATGACACCGCTTCATTTTGCGGCCATGTACAACAGTGTGAAATTGGCGCAGATGCTTTTGAACGAGGGAGGAAGTGAGGGAGGGAGGGCGAGGACGAAGGAAGGGGAAACCCCAATGCAGGTGGCGGAGAGATTTGGGCATGTGTGGACGAGGAGGGCTCTGGAAATAATGATGGAGGAGGCAAAGGACGAGGAAAGGGGGGTGGAAGGGGAGGAGGAAGAGGGGGCGATGGAGAGTCAGATAAACAGCAAGGCTAGATTGCACAAGTGGAACGGAGGGAAGGGGGAAGGGAGGGAGGAAGTAAGCGGGGGAATGCAGGTGAGGATAATGGTGGGGGGGAGGGAAGTGATTTTGGAGGGGATGCAAATTGAATGTGTCGAGATAGTGGGGGGATGGGAGAGAGGGAGAGAGGGAGGGGGGTTGGCGATGTAACATAAAAAGAAGAAGTACGATAGTGGGTTGGTACCTCTTTATGAGAGGTGAGGAAAACTGATGAGGAGAAGGAGCAAAGCCCATCCTCGCCGAGCCATACATGCTTCTCACTTACAAGCGGGTGAAAGAACCAACAACGCGATACGTCCACGTTGCTTACCATCAAAAATTGACCGACAAACATCATCACCTAGGACATTTAGGCCGCAAGGCAACTCCTCCGACAAAACCTGAACGAATAAGCCAGATAATTTTTACCTGATAAAACCTGACTATAAAAGGGCAGGCATAAGACGAGCTAGATAGAGGCCTGCAGGTACTAGACACCATTGTTACAAAGACGGAAAAACAAAAAAGAAATGGAAAATGCGTGTCCTTCGACCTCGTCGTCGAAAAGCTGCTGAATCTAAACGCAGTCCTTATTTCGGCATTCGGGCACTGTCGTCCCGCAAACCGTAGTCAAAGGAAAGGACACGCCTACATAGTCCGCTTCGAAGGATTTTCGAGTTTCCTTTATTGTTGTTTGGCCTCCTTGTCGTCAAAAAGTAGCTGAACCTCCGACCAGTCCACATGCAGCGTTCGACTTGTGCGGTCTCGCACACTGTACCCAAAAGTCACACCTGCATCATCTGCTTTGAAGCCCAAGCAATACTCAACATCTGGGTCTTTTTCAAAGGTGAAGGGCAGACTGTAGCGCGTGATGGATTTCAGATGTTCGTCAAGCACCACAATGCGATGACTATAGTAACGCAGCTGCCCAGGGCGGTATAACACAGCATGTGTCACGAACCACCATTCGTTTTCATGCAAGACGCCGTTCGTCGATCCCCGCATGGATGAAAATGATTTCGGGGACTCAATCGACGTGTGTATGACCAACTCAGATGCAGCCAAGTCGATTGCACCGATCTGAATGGAGGGATACCATCCATAGACAATATTTTGGAGGCCATCCGCAAAGACCCAGTTTTTCTCGTGATGCTCTGGATTGGGACTTTTGATTACGTCCTGAATAGTCATTGTCCATGTCGCCGGATCAAGGATGCCTAGCACTTGATTAATGTGCCCGCTCACCCGGGTGTACTCAGATGAGCTCGAGAGAGTATAAATCGGAGCATTCTTATCATGCACCAGAAATCGTGTGTCTTCTAGGCCGGTTACATACACGTCGGGGTAACGCAGATTTTCTTGCGCGGCAATGACTGAAAATGCTGGTGATTCAGTGACACTGATCCACTCGTCTGTCTCCGCGACCAGCATCTTTGTCTTCACTTGGTGGTCATTCGAGACATGGTAGGATCCATCGAGGTCCACGTAGTAATTGACAACTCGGATTATGGTACGATCGGGTGTCAAGAAGCCGGGCGATGAAAATCGCCAGTCTGCATCGTTTGGTTTTATCTCCCGGAGCACTGTTGTATGCCCCTTTAAGTTCCTAATATAGGAAGGAAGAGTTTTAAGGATTGTGTCTCGTAGATCCCAAGACAGGTCCTTGTCGAGGAGTTGCATGGCCATGGCCAATCCGCACTTTAAGTGCCTATTCCTGTACGATTCTTCCGCCTCCAAGAATGTTTGAATTGTATTTATTTCCTCGTTGTGGCCAAATTCATAGTTTGCAGGAGCCTTTTCTTCAGTCTCCGGTGATATGACCATTGGTGAAGGTGTTTCCTCGTACGATTTGGTGGGAAGGACATGAGTGCCATTCAACCAGCTGAGGACAAACAGCGTAGGCAATGCAATCAGCGTAAGTGTTTGATAGCTGAGTTGCCACTTTTTCTTTGCCAGTCTATGGTATTTTTCTTTCTGTATGTATAAATGCATTGCAGAATCAAAGAACATGACATGACGGTTCTGGACATTTATAAGCAAATGGTCACACGACGACCAAACATACCTTTGTGCGTGGAAGAAACTCGGGCGATTTCGATCGGTGGGAAAGCTGTATAGAAGGCATCATCACTAGGCTTTTATGCGTCTCTTTGTCGGGCTACAATATTGTCGACGGCAGTGGTTTCAGCAAACGAGGGCGACTTTGAGGCCTCGGCGTCTAATATCCCGAGGCGGCTCAACGTCTTCTTAAAATCTGACCTTGCCTTGTAAGCGCAGTTATAGTCTTCTCGCCGCAGATCCCGACCTGTTTGATGGGAGGGTAACAATCATAATGAGGCGGGTGGTAAGTACAGCACTGTCTGGAGCGTGATTTGAAAAGACGCTGTGAACAAACGCAGGAGACGGTGATAAGTATCGGGGGACCTCTTGCCACTCAAACGAGGCACAACTCCAGATGGTGGACCTCTCAGTCGGTTGCTACGCCGGAGCACATGTCGCAGGGCTTCTAGTCGCGCTGATGCGATGAGCAAATGAGCAATCTCTGGGCGCGACCGAGGAGATGCGTCCACTGGCATGCCAAGCGCTCTACGCATCGCAGCACACACAGCACAGCACCTCCACGTCCTTTCATGGAGTGCTAGAATTCCCAAGCTACCATGCGAGGGGCGCTACGCGTAACAATAATATACCTCACCATGCAGCACCCCTGGCTTGCTCGCCTGTGGGCTTGCGCTTTTGTGTTAACGGCCGAGACGAGCAACGGTCGCGTTCACCGAATTGCGTTCCCCGAGTCGCTGAGATTGTCAAAACCTCAAGGCAATTTCCTTTGAGTTCCTTCTCACTCTTCTTCTGGACTCTTACGGCAAGAGAAACACAGCCATGCTAGATTCGACCCTACAAGAAGGATGAGGGGAGAGAAAGAGAAGCAAAATATTTCATGTGGCGGCCGTCGTGTTTTTGTTTGATTCTTTCTTTTGGGGACTTTTCACCTCCCTTCTTCAGACCCCCCCTCTGTTTGGAATTGAGGTCCAGGGAAAATTATAGAAAAGGTGGGTCGATCATGTCCATGTCTGTGAGAAGCTTATGGGTACTCACCCACCTCGCGTTATGCTCCTTCATCTCGTACTCTTCCTCCCGTTTGTCGGGTAGCGTCGACATCGCTTCTCTATCTTGCACCCATCCTCTTCTTTAATTTCTTCCTTCCCACGTCAATATATCAAGCAAATGTATAGGGAAGCAAATGCCAACTCACCCATCATTCCCTTTACCTCCCCTAAGGAACTCTCTTCTCGCTCTCTTTCTCTCATTCTCCTTATTCTCGTCTTCGTCATCGTCCTCGCTGTCCTCCCTCTACCCCCTTTCCGGTGAATGTACTCGATCAGTCGTCTCCCTTCCTTTGTCTCTCCTTCGTTCTCTCCCTCCCTCTCTCCTTTTGAAGTAAGCAAATCACTGCCCTGTTTTATTTAATAAGTAAAGTACTGCCCTTCTCGGATACCGCATTTCTCATAGGAAGGAATGACGGCGAGTTTGATCATGGGCGGGGGTCCACAGACAAGGTAGAAGGAGGAGGAGGAGGGGGGGGGTTGGCGATCCTGGAGGGGGAGGGAGAGAGGGAGGGAGGGAGGAAGGAAGGGAGGGAGGGAGGGTGAGCATGGCGGTGGTGGTTTGAGAAATAAGGGAACGAGAAACAGGGGGGAAGGGAGGGGAGGAAGGGAGGGAGGGAGGGAGAATCAAAAGTTTGACGACCAAGTCCAGTTCCAAAGGAAGGGAGGAAGGGAGGGAGAAGGGAGGGGAGGGGAGGTACCTTGACCATCTCGGGTGTTATGAATCCGATGCCCTGCTTCCACTTGGTGGGAGGTCTGTCCAACGTGTTGTAGAGCTGCAAAGGGAGGGAGTGATGAGGAGGGAGGAAAAGAGTGATGGGGAGGGAGGGATAAGGTGGATGGATTGTGGAGGAGATACGACATGGATTAGACTGTGGAATGATTCAACCATTTTCCCCTCCCTCCCTCCCTCCCTCCCTCCCTCCCTCCCTCCCTCCCTACCTGGAATCTGTCCGGGTGCTTCTGCGCGATATCATCCAACTCCTCCTGCAGGAGCATATCATTCTCGGTCTGGTTGGCGTACAGAAGCCAGACCTGAGGGAGGGATGGAGGGAGGGAGGGAGGGAGGTAGGTAGGTAGGAAATGGTTGTATTGTGTTTTACAGACTTTCTTCTCGCCCCTCCCTCCCTCCCTCACTCCCTCCCTCACTCCGTACCTTTGTCTTATCGCCCGTGTCCTTGAGCATCTCCCGCAAGATCTGAAGCATGGGAGTGATGCCCGTCCCCCCCGCGATCATTCCTACTTGAGAGACCTGAAAAGACAGGGAGGGAGGGAGGGAGGGAGGGAGAGAGGGAAGGGTGAGTTTCTTTTTGGGAAGAGATTGTACGGGGGGAATGGGTGTCATTCTGACGGGCGTGAGGAGATTGAGACGATGATGAGAAGGGAGGGAGGGAGGGAGGAAGGGAGGGCGGGCGGAAGGGTATACCTTCTTGTGGGTGACGACCCCCCGGCTCTTAATAGCGAATAAACCGCGACCGTTGTAAGTGAGCGAGCCCTTGGGTCCGCGCATGAGGATAGAGTCGCCTGAGGGAGGGAGGGAGGGAGGGAGGGAGGGGGGGAAGGAAGGGAGGGAGAGGACGTACCGAGCTTGAGGGACTCCAGGTGCTGGCTCATCTTCCCTCCCTCTGGGAACTTGGGATGGGTGTTGGCGAAATACACCTTAATGCAAAAATCCACGTAGCCCAAATCGTCGTCTGAGGAGACGGGAGTGTAGGACCTGAGAAAGGGAGGGAGGGAGGGAGGAATATATGGTGCACTATGTCAGCTAGCGGCATGGGCTTGGCAAAGCGGGTTGGAATGATCGTGGCCGTCCGTCAGTCCGTCCGTCGGTCCCTCCATCCCTCGGTCCCTCCCGCACCGTGACACGTCTTTGCCATCCTTGTCCGTGTATTTAAGCGAGATGTGCTGTCCCACTGGCAGGCCCAAGACATGCTTAGCACTAGGAAGGGCGAAGCGGAAGCGGCGAGTGTTGTGTGTCAGCTCCTCACGCTCGATCAGCTGAGGGAGGGGAGGTAGGGAGGGAGGGAGGAAGGGAGAAGTTAGAACGATGTCGTTCTGATCCTCTCCTTCTCTTTTCTCCTTCCCCCCTTCTCCCCTCCTATGCCTCCCTACCTTGTAAGCGACGTAATTGTCTGGATTCAGTGCAATCGGACCACTGGGTCTCTTTCTCTTGGGCGGGCTGGAGGGAGGGAGGGAGGGAGGGAGGGAGAAATGGAGGGAAGGAGGGAAGGAGGTGGGTGCAAGTGCCAGACTAACGCTTTCATGGGCCTTTCGATATCCCTGCCTGTCTTCGGATAGCGGCTTCCAATCTCCCTCCCTCTCTTCTTCCCCTTCCTCCCTCCCTCTCGTCCCCCTCACCTCTGCAGCGTCAGAATGGCGATGGTGGTCAACACCACCAACACGCCCGCGACCACTGCCACGCCATTGTCCTACAAGGGAGAAGGGAGGGAGGGAGGGAGGGAGGGAGGGAGGGAGGAAGGATTGAGTGGGTGACGACTCTTGACGGAAAGGATCGAATGGCATGTGGTCCAAGCCTCTTATGGAGGAGCCTTTATGTCCTTTGTCCATCCCTCCCCTTCTTTTCCTCCTCTTCATACTCCACGCACCTGCAAGAAGGGCGTTAATTGCTCCATCCTCCCGCTCGCCGCTGCTATTGCTGCTGATGCTGCTGCTGCTGCCGCTGCTGCTGCCGCTGCTGCTGCTGCTGCAACTCCTTCCTTCTCCTTCCACGTCCCGAAAAATCGCGACAACCTGTCAACTGAGTGTGTACATTATGTGAGGGAAAAATGTACTTGCACACAATCGGGGACGGAAGAATGCTGTGAAATTCGTGCTGGCACGCATATCGCTTGTCCTGGGCTGCTGACTTGGGATTGCGCAGTGCGTGCGTGTGGTGGGGAAAGACGAGCTCTGACATGGGGTTGCGAGCGCGAAAAGGCGAGCTGCTATCAACGGTCACACACGGGGAAAGACCACCATGCGAAGGGCATGAGACACACCTCACGATACTAGAGGCCACGTTCCCGACACGAGAAAACACACCAAAAGCGAAGTAGAGGGAAACCAGCGCCCGCGGCGCATCAGGCTCATGTCCCCGTCGAAGGGGACGGGTCAAACCCATCACTTAATTGAGCATCAGTCGCCTCGCCGTGCGCCGTGCCGCTGCTGCTGCTGCTGCTGCTTTTTGTCGGTCCTCTCAGTGTCCCATGAATGCATGCTCTTTCAGAAGCGGAGGCTTTAAGAAGAATGTTATGAGACGATTGCTTTGGAAAGCCCTACGTAGCCAGCACACTATCTATGGACTCCACGAGAAAGCTTATTCTCCCTAGTAAATAGAACAAACCAATCACAGCATCGTCCCTTCCTCCCTCCCTCCCTCCCTCCCTCCCTCCCTCCCGTCCCTTTCGACGACAGGTCCAAAAAAGAGCCGTGCCATGAAAGGGTGAAGACACACAGGGGCGGCAGGCACGGCAGATCAATCGAATACCAAGCACAGGAAGGGAAAAAAGCCGGCATACGCGCGACGACTCGGCGCTCTCCCTCAGGCCCACGATCCTGCAGACCAGTTCAGCAGCAAGCAGGCACAACATGGAAGAAGAAGAAACAGAAGAGAAGGAGGAGGAGTACGATTTTGAGTACAGTGACGATGAAGAGCAGGAGCCGGACGTGGAGTTGGAAAATGAATACTACGCAGGTAGGGAGGGAGGGAGGGCGGGCGGGAGGTGGACGAAAAATTATAATACAGCGACGTTTTTGTGGCGCTTGAGAATACAAACAAGGAGGATATGGAGGGAAAGAGGTGGGAAGGAAGGACGGAAGGAAGGCAGGAAGGTCGGAAGGAAGGCAGGAAGGAAGGAAGGAAGGGAGAGAGGGAGAGAGGGGCAGTTCGTGAATTGCTAATTATGTAATGCAAGCCCAATGCCTCCGCAGGCATCCTAATCACGCGGAAGATCATGCTCCTCTATTGACTCCCTTCCCTCCTTCCCGCCTCCCCGGTACCTCAGCCAAAGGTCTCAAAGCCCAAGGGAAGTTGGACGAGGCGTTACGAGGCATGCAACGAATGGTAGCTCTGGAGATGGAGAGGGAGGGAGGGAGAGGGGAGTGGGGGTTTAAGGCACTCAAGCAAAGTGTCAAGATGTTGTTCACCCTAGGCAGACACGAGGTAGGGAGGGAAAGAGGGGGAGAGGGAGGGAGAAAGGGAGAAAGGGATGGAGGGATGGAGGGATGGAGGGAGGGTGAACATGAAGAGGCCGAGGCACCCACCGTCCCTCCCGCCTCCCTCACACATTCCCTCCCTACCTCCCTCCCATTCAAAACAACAGGAGATGCTCAGGTGCTACGTCTTCCTTCTCGATAACTATGCTTCTTCGTCTCCCTCCCCCTCCTCCTCCTCTACCCCCTCCTCGATCTCCTTTTCTTCCTTCTTCCCTTCATCCTCCTCGTCCTCCTTCCCTCCTTCCCTCCCACCCTCCACCTGTGGCGGTGGCGGCGGCAGCTCGGCTGCGGTCACCCAAGTAGGTTGTCTGGGCCCTCCCTCCCTCCCTCCTTTCCTCCCCCCCTCCCCCCCCCCCATCCCTCCTCTCCCCCCTCCCTACCCCCCTTCCCTCCCCCCCCCCCCCCCTCTCTTCTCCCCCCCCCCTC
>Ga0160419_101069_pt1 | contig 12740 bp, 14 predicted proteins | sample CelAP2metagpilot_2_FD_108196 | JGI IMG/M metagenome (GOLD analysis project Ga0160419, IMG submission 108196) | Phycosphere-associated microbial communities from Cellana algal ponds in Kailua-Kona, Hawaii, USA - Cellana AP2-4-25 metagenome pilot ... | reverse complement strand
CTCAATTTGAGCGCATTTTAATTTCTGGAAATTCAAAATTTGACCGTTACTTGTTAGGACAAGCTACACTAACACCACAAGAACAAGAAGGTTTAAATATTTTTATGGATGAAGATCGTGGCGACTGTTTTCATTGTCATGGTAACCCAAATAATCCGCTTTGGACAGACAACCAATTTCACAACAATGGTTTAGATGCTACTTTTACAGATTTAGGCTTAGGAGCAGTAACTGGTAATCATAACGATGATGGTAAATTTAGATCTCCTTCATTACGTAACCTTGCATATACAGCGCCTTACATGCACGATGGTAGATTTGCTACTTTAGATGAAGTTATAGAACATTACAGCACAGGTTTACAAGACTCAGACACTATTGACACTTTAATGAAAAAAGTAGATGAAGGTGGCGTACAACTTTCAGAAGTTGATAAAGCCAATTTAAAAGCCTTTTTATTATCACTTTCTGACCCTTCTTTTTTAAACAATCCTGCATTTCTTCCTCAATAAGAAAAATCAATTAACCTATTTATTAATATAATGTTACTAAATATGGTAAACAGAGACTTAAATTGTATCTTTGCACTCTATTTAGATAAATTCTAATTAACAGGTATGATAAAAGTTTCTGATACAGCAAAAAAGAAAGTCATCGAATTGATGAATGAAGATGGCTTTAACCCAAGCACAGACTACGTTAGAGTTGGTGTTAAAAGTGGTGGTTGCTCTGGCTTATCTTACGATTTAAAGTTTGACAAAACCAAAGCAGAAGAAGATAAAGTTTTTGAAGATAATGAGGTAAAAATTATTGTTGACAAAAAAAGTTTTTTATACCTAATTGGTACCACTTTAGAATATTCTGGAGGATTAAACGGAACTGGTTTTGTGTTTAATAATCCAAACGCTAACCGTACTTGTGGTTGTGGCGAGAGTTTTTCACTTTAAAAAAAGAAGACAAAAATTACTATGTCAAAATATACTGAAGACGATTTAAGAGAAGAATTAAAAACTAAAGAATACGAATACGGTTTTTATACAGATATTGAATCTGATACCTTTCCTGTAGGCTTAAACGAGGATATTGTTCGTGCTATTTCGGTTAAAAAAGAAGAACCAGAATGGATGACTGAATGGCGTCTTGATGCCTTTAGGTCATGGAAAGAAATGGTAGAACCAGAATGGGCAAATGTACATTACGAAAAACCAGATTTTCAAGCTATTTCTTATTATTCGGCTCCAAACAACAAGCCTAAATACGATAGTTTAGACGAAGTTGATCCAGAATTATTAGACACGTTTAATAAACTTGGTATCTCTTTAGACGAGCAAAAAAAATTAGCTGGTGTAGCTATGGATGTTGTTGTAGACTCGGTTTCCGTAGCAACAACGTTTAAAAAGACATTAGCTGAGAAAGGTATTATTTTCTGTTCAATCTCTGAAGCTATTCGCGAATATCCAGATTTAGTAAAAAAATATATTGGTACCGTTGTACCTAAAAAAGATAATTTTTATGCGGCATTAAATAGCGCTGTATTTAGTGATGGTAGTTTTTGCTACATCCCTAAAGGTGTAAGATGCCCAATGGAATTATCTACCTATTTCCGTATTAATCAGGCAGGAACAGGACAGTTTGAGCGTACATTAGTTGTAGCAGATCAAGGTAGTTATGTAAGTTACCTAGAAGGTTGTACAGCACCAAGTCGTGACGAAAACCAACTACACGCCGCAGTTGTAGAACTTATTGCTTTAGATGACGCCGAAATAAAATACAGTACCGTACAAAACTGGTTTCCTGGAAATGCAGAAGGAAAAGGTGGTGTTTACAATTTTGTGACCAAACGTGGGTTGTGCGAGAAAAACGCAAAAATTTCTTGGACACAAGTAGAAACTGGTAGTGCTGTAACTTGGAAGTACCCAAGTTGCGTATTAAAAGGTGATAATTCGGTGGGCGAGTTTTACTCTATCGCTGTAACTAATAATTTTCAGCAAGCAGATACGGGTACTAAGATGATTCATCTTGGAAAAAACACTAAATCTACAATTATTTCTAAAGGAATTTCTGCAGGAAAATCTCAAAACTCATATCGTGGACTAGTACAAATTGCAGGTCGTGCTGATAATGCACGTAACTTCTCGCAATGCGATAGTTTACTAATGGGTAACGAATGTGGCGCACATACATTCCCATACATTGAAGCAAAAAATAAATCGGCACAAATAGAACACGAAGCTACAACAAGTAAGATTGGAGAAGACCAAATCTTTTATTGTAACCAACGTGGTATTGATACCGAAAAAGCAATTGCATTAATCGTAAACGGTTTTAGTAAAGAAGTATTAAATAAATTACCTATGGAATTTGCAGTAGAAGCGCAAAAGCTTTTAGAAATTTCATTAGAAGGTTCTGTTGGATAATCAATTTTTAACTATGAAAAAACTAATCATTCTTCTTATTACCCTTTCTTTCTTTGTCGCTTGTAAAAAAGACAAAAAAGAACCTGTTGTAGAACAAACAGAAACTGAAGTAAAAAAAGAACCTATCAAAATGTTTATGTTTGATGGTGGTACTGTTCAAGTTAACATGCTTGAAATTTTTTCTCAAGATGATGCTTACAAAGGACAATCAAAAACCTTTGCAGATGCTTTTTATTTAATTCAGCATCCAGACGGTAACTTATTATGGGACGCAGGATTGTCTGAAGATTTAATAGGAAAAGAACCATTTACAACTCCAGAAGGCGCTTTTACAGTAAGTAGAAAAACAGGAATTGAAGAACAACTAAAGTCAATAGGCTTATCAACTGATGATGTAAAATATATTGCGCTATCACATACACATTTTGACCATTCTGGATCTGCATCTAAATTATCAAACGCCATTTGGATCGTTCAAGAAACCGAGTATAACTTTGTAACTAGCGAAGAACAAAAAAAACAAAGTCCAGACAACTTTAATGCTATAAAAAATTTAAAAGCTTTAAAGAAAATAAATGGTAACTATGATGTTTTTGGTGACGGAAGAGTTGTAATACTATCAACTCCAGGTCATACACCAGGTCACCAGTCTTTATTTGTAGATTTAGAACAAGAAGGACCACTAATGCTTACAGGAGACATGTATCACATGGAAGAAAGTAGAGAAAACTCAAGAGTACCTATCTTTAATCATGATGTTGACCAAACTTTAGCATCAATGGAAGTTTTTGAAACATTTGCAAAAGAAAAAGGAGCACGTGTTATTATACAACATTCATCAAAAGATTATAACAGTTTAAATCCAGCACCAGAACCAATTCAATAGTAAAAAATGAAAAAATTAATTCTTATTTGTACTATCATTCTAGCTTTTGGTTGTAAAGACGAAAAGAAAGATACTGAAACGACTTCAACAGAAACAAACGTTGAAACCAAAAGGTTGGTTGGCGAGTTTGTGTATTATGCAGACGCAGCAGTTTTTCAAGTTAAAAATGATATTTATGGTGTTATTTTAGATGAAAAATCTGAAGCTTTAAATAAAGAAGCAGAGCCTTACAAAAAAGAAGCAACAGATATGGTAATGGCAGATGTAGAAGCACAAATCATCCCAAAAGATGAAAATGAAGAAGGCTGGCCATACAAACTAAAAATAGAAAAAATATATAGTGTTAAAGCACTAGACCCGAATAAAAACGACGTTATTAAATTAGGAAAATAAACAGTATGTTAAAGATAAATAACTTACACGCAAGCGTAGAAGACAAGTCTATATTAAAAGGTATTAACCTTGAAGTAAAACCAGGTGAAGTACACGCCATTATGGGACCAAACGGTTCTGGTAAAAGTACATTAGCATCTGTAATTGCTGGTAAAGAAGATTACGAAGTTGAGGATGGAGATATCTTTTTAGAAGGAGAAAACATTAACGAGCTTGCAGCAGAAGAGCGCGCACATAAAGGTGTATTTTTATCGTTTCAATATCCAGTAGAAATCCCTGGAGTTTCGGTAACCAACTTTATGAAAACTGCTATAAACGAATCTAGAAAAGCAAAAGGGCTAGAAGATATGCCAGCTAACGAGATGCTAAAGCTAATTCGTGAAAAATCAGAGTTACTAGAGATAGACCGTAAATTCTTATCTCGTTCTTTAAACGAAGGGTTTTCTGGAGGAGAAAAAAAGCGTAACGAAATTTTCCAAATGGCAATGTTAGAACCAAAATTAGCTATTCTTGACGAAACTGATTCTGGTTTAGATATTGACGCTTTACGTATTGTTGCAAACGGTGTAAATAAATTAAAAAACAAAGATAACGCTGTTGTAGTAATTACGCACTACCAACGCTTGTTAGATTACATCGTACCAGATTATGTACACGTGCTATTAAATGGACGAATCGTTAAATCTGGAACTAAAGAATTAGCACACGAGCTAGAAGAAAAAGGTTACGATTGGATTAAAGAAGAGGTTGGTGCTTAAGCACTTTCCGCTAAATTAAAATGATGTAGAATAAAACAGCTTCAAATTGCATTAACTGCATACTGAAGTCTGAATACTGAAACTTAAAAAATGAGTTTAAAAGAAAAATTAGTATCCTCTTTCATGGCGTTTGAAGACCATGTAGATATCGATGCTAAAGTACATGATATTCGCACAGAAGCTATAAAATTATTTGAAGATAAAGGCTTTCCTTCAAAAAAGGATGAAGCTTGGAAATACACCTCTTTAAATAGTATTTTAAAACATGACTACAGTGTGTTTCCTAAGCAAGAAAACGCTTTAGAATATAGTGATGTAAAACAATATTTTATTCACGATATAGACACTTACAAAATTGTTTTTATCGACGGTAAATACTCTTCTCACTTATCACAAACTACGCACGAAGGTATGGATGTTTGCTTAATGTCTGCTGCATTAACAAAACCAAAATACCAATTAGTCATAGAAAATTACTTTAATAAAGTAGCAGAAAAAGATGGGTTATCATCTTTAAACACAGCATTTTCTCAAGAAGGTGCATTTATTCATATTCCAAAGAATAAAGTAGTTAACAAACCTATTCAAATTGTACATTTTTCTACAGGTAATGAGTCTGCACTTATGCTTCAACCTCGTAATTTAATTGTGGTTGATGAGAATAGTCATGTTCAAATTATAGAGCGTCATCAAAGTCTTACAGACAACCCTGTATTAACCAATAGTGTTACAGAAATATTTGCAAACAAGCGCGCCATTGTTGATTATTATAAAATTCAAAATGATAATTTAAACGCTTCTTTAATAGATAACACTTTTGTAGAGCAAAAGCAAGAAAGTCATGCTTCTGTTCACACCTTTAGTTTTGGTGGTAAATTAACTCGTAACAACCTTAACTATTATCAAAACGGAGAGCGCATAGATTCAACATTAAAAGGAGTAACCATTATTGGTGAAAAACAACATGTAGATCACAACACTTTAGTCCATCATATAGAACCAAATTGCGAAAGTCATCAAGATTACAAAGGTATTTTTGATGATAACGCAACAGGTGTATTTAACGGTAAGGTTATTGTTGAAAAGGAAGCGCAAAAAACAAATGCATTTCAATCTAACAACAACATTTTAGTTAGCGATAAAGCTACAATTAACACCAAACCACAATTAGAAATTTTTGCAGACGATGTAAAATGTTCTCATGGTTGTACAATTGGTCAGTTAGACGAAAGCGCTTTATTTTACTTAAAATCTAGAGGTATCCCAGAAAAAGAAGCTAAAGGGTTACTAATGTTTGCGTTTAGCAATAACGTATTAAGCTCGGTAAAAATTCCAGAACTAAAACAACGTATTACCAAACTTATAGCGCTTAAATTAGGCGTCAATATAGGATTTGACTTATAAAAAAAAGCAGCTAATTAATTAGCTGCTTTTTTTACACCAATTTAAAAATACGTCAATTGCCTAATGTTATATGGTATTGTCTTCACTTAAATTTGACAAAAACAATATCATGAAATATCTAAGCACATTTATTTGCCTAATCATCACTTCTCTAGCAATAGCGCAAAACAATCCTTTAATTAAAGAAGCTCCTTTAAATCCAATAGTTTTAAAATACAAACTAGAACATTTCAATTTAGTAGGAAATATAGAAACCGTAACACTTAACAACTCATTTCAGTTACAATTTAATGAAGATGGTTTATTAGTTAAAGTATATAACAATGTATACGATGCTGATAAAAAACTAACCAAAGAATATAAGTATCCAAATAAAACAACAATATTAGAGACAAAGTATGAAGGAGAAAACGGTGTAATAAACTCTAAATACACGCTAAACAATGACCAAAATATCATTCATTACGAAGTATTAAATACAAAAGACATTCCTGAGTATTATATTTTAGACCCAATCACATACGAGTATAAAGACCAATTACTTGTAAAAGCTTCTTCAGATAAAAGTAAACATAACTATAACTACAAAAGTGAAACAACAACTTATAAATACGACAACAAAAAAAGACTTATACAAAGTAGTTTATTTTATGATAATAAGGAACACATCGATTTTAGAAACACTTATGATTACTCTAAATTTAATGAAGGAAAAATTTTAATCTTAAGAGACAACGGTTATTATGAGATTAATCAAGAATACAATAGCAAAGGAACATTGACTTATGAGACAGTTAAAGAAAATGGTTACCGTGCCAATCCAAAATCTAAAGTCTACCGCAATCCTAAGTACGATGAATATGGAAATTTATCTACTTTTAGTGATGGAGAATATAGATATACTTTTTTCAAAAAATAATCTCTAAATAAATTATAAAAATTCAATTTTAAGCATTACAAATAGTAAATTTGTAGCATGCTAGATGTAAATAAAATAAGACAAGATTTCCCAATACTTAACAGACAAGTAAACGGCAAACCTTTAGTGTATTTTGACAATGCTGCAACATCGCAAACACCACAACAAGTTATAGATGTTATTGTAGATTATTATTCTAATTACAATGCAAACATACATCGTGGTGTACATGCGTTAAGCCAAGAAGCAACAGATAAATACGAAGCTGCACGTAAAACTGTCCAAAATCATTTTAATGCAAAACACGCCTATGAAGTTATTTTAACTTCAGGAACAACACACAGCATTAACTTGGTTGCAAATGGATTTGCTTCACTTTTAAATGAAAAAGATGAACTTATTGTATCTGCATTAGAACATCATAGTAACATTGTTCCATGGCAAATGCTTTGCGAAAAAACAGGCGCATCACTTAAAGTTATTCCAATGAATAATGACGGTGAATTAGACATGGATGCCTATACTAATTTACTTTCTATAAACACAAAATTAGTCTTTGTTAATCATATTTCTAACGCATTAGGAACCATTAATCCAATTGAGACTATTATTGAAAAAGCACATCAAGTTGGTGCTGCTGTTTTAATAGATGGTGCACAAGCTTGTCCACATATAAAAACAGATGTTCAAGCATTAGATGTCGATTTTTATGTGGCATCAGCACACAAAATGTGTGGACCAACAGGTGTTGGTGTGCTTTACGGAAAAGAAGAATGGTTAAAAAAACTTCCACCTTATCAAGGTGGCGGAGAAATGATTGACCAAGTTACTTTTGAAAAAACAACATATGCAGGTTTACCTCATAAATTTGAAGCAGGAACACCAAACATTTGTGGTGGTATAGCTTTTGGAGCCGCAATAGATTACATGAATGCTATTGGTTTTGATAACATTTCTAATTATGAGCATGAGCTTTTAGAATACGGCACACAAAAACTTTTAGAAATTGAAGGCTTAAAAATCTACGGAACTTCAAAAAACAAAACATCGGTAATATCTTTTAACTTAGAAGGTATACATCCTTATGATGTTGGTACATTATTAGATAAAATGGGTATTGCTGTTCGTACAGGTCATCATTGTACACAACCTATAATGGATTTTTACAACATACCTGGTACAGTAAGAGCTTCATTTGCATTTTACAATAACAAAGAAGAAATAGATGCTTTGGTTACTGCAGTTAAAAAAGCAAAAATGATGTTAAGCTAAACTTTGGCGTCTTTTTTGTATTATTATAGTAAATAATAAATTTCAATTAAGATGAAAACCTACACTATCATACTTATAACCATATTTTTAAACGCATGTGGCGCTTCTAAAAATATGCAATCCGACTTAGCTGAAAACAGTACAGAAACACCAACTATGTCTAAAACAAGTCAAACAGAAAACATGACTTTTGAATATACAGCCATTACTAGAGGTACCTACACTATGGTAAAAGCTAATAAAAACACTATTACTTACCAATTATCACGTACATCTAAAGAAGAAACTAAAGACTGTACCTCTCAAAATTGGGACACACTAACTAATCTAGCTACTAATGTTGATATAACAAAAATAGACCAGTTAGAAGCGCCAAGCAAAGCACACCAATATGATGGTGCAGCTATCGCAAATTTAAATGTAACTGTAGGAGATAAAACATACCGTACACAATCTTTTGACGCAGGTAATCCTCCAAAAGAAATAGCAGAGATAGTCAATTATCTTTTAAGCTTAACGCCTAAAAATTAAGGACAGTTTAACAGCAAATCAAGGCTTGCAATAGCAGAATATTCATTAATTTTGCAACAGAAAAAGACAGAAACGATTTATGCCTAGTATAAAAGATATTAAAGAAGAAATAATAGACGAATTTTCAATGTTTGAAGATTGGGAAGAACGCTACCAATACATGATAGACCTTGGTAAAACTTTACCATTAATAGAAGAGCAATATAAAACCGACGATAATATTATTAAAGGTTGTCAAAGCAAAGTTTGGGTACATGCAGAAATGCATGACGATAAAGTTGCTTTTACTGCAGATAGCGACGCTATTATAACCAAAGGAATTATCGCTATTTTAATTCGTGTGTTTTCAAATCAACATCCAAAAGATATTATCGAAGCAGACACCGATTTTATTGATGAAATTGGCTTAAAAGAGCACCTATCGCCTACTAGAGCAAACGGATTAGTTAGTATGATTAAGCAATTAAAAATGTATGCTATTGCTTATCAAACACAATTAAAATAATTTCGCTTTCGCGGAAAAACAAAAGAAAAAGAAAATGAGTACCATAGATACAGCAGACTTAGGAGAAAAAATAGTAAAGGTTTTAAAAACCATTTACGATCCTGAAATACCAGTAGACATCTACGAGTTAGGATTAATTTACGACGTATTAGTAAACGAAGATTACGAAGTAAAAATCCTAATGACCTTAACAACACCAAACTGTCCAGTTGCAGAAACTTTACCTCTTGAAGTTGAAGAAAAAGTAAAATCTCTTAACGACATAAAAGATGCCGAAGTAGAAATTACTTTTGATCCACCATGGTCACAAGACTTAATGAGCGAAGAAGCAAAACTAGAATTAGGAATGCTATAAAAGCAATTAAAATGGCAGACGAAATTATAAACCGCGTAGCCAATAGCAAACTACAAGTTATAAACTTAGAAGATTTTTATCCTGAAGGTAAACGTGTAGTTTTTGATATTAAAGATTGGTTATACGAAGGATTAGTACTTAGAGAAAAAGATTTTAGAGCAAACGTAAAAGCCTACGATTGGTCACAACATAAAAATCAATTTGTAGCATTAACCTGTAGTGCAGATGCTATTATTCCTGATTGGGCATTTATGTTATTGGTCGTAAATTTAGAGCCATTTGTCGAAAAGTGCCATATTGGAAGCCTTGAGGATTTAGAGACTTCAATTTATCAAGATAAAATCAATCAATTAGACACCTTAGTTTACCAAGATAAGCCAGTTATTATAAAAGGCTGTAGTAATAAGCCAGTACCCATAAACGCTTACACTATGCTTACTTCTAAGCTTAAAAAACACGCAAAATCTATCATGTACGGAGAAGCGTGTTCTTCTGTACCGTTATTTAAACGTTAACAACTCTGTTAATTATTTAATTCTCTGATTTAAAGATAATTATGCTTTTGTAGTAATTTTAATAAAATAAAAGCTAAAGCATATCTTTGCACTCGTTTTATTAAAAACTTAAATTTTATGAAAAAAGTATTACTTATCGGAGCTTTATTTTTAGGAATCGTTTCCGTAAATGCTCAAACTAAAGAAGAATTAAAAGCTGAAAAAGCTGAAAAACAAGCACAAGCTGATAAGTTTCAAGCAGAAGCAAATGCTATACAAGCTCAAATAGATGCTTTACCTGGTTGGAGAGTTGGTGCTTTTGGTACCATTGGAGGAAGTATCTCTGAATTTAACAATTGGTATGCTCAAGCAGCACCTAACAATGCATCTGGTAATATTGGTTTTACTGTTAATGGTTATGCTAATTTAATTGAAGAGAAATTTTTCTGGCGTAATAACTTAAACGTAAACTTAGGTTGGGTAAAATTAGATGATAAAGATGATCCAACAGATAGTGATAAGTTTAGAGAAAACACAGACGTTTTCAACATCACTTCTCTTTACGGTAGAAAAATAAGTGATAAATGGGCTGTTTCTGGATTAGGAGAATACAGAACAACATTATTAAACAACTTTAATAACCCAGGTTATTTAGACCTTGGTGTTGGTGCAACTTGGACACCAATAGAAAACTTAGTAGTTGTGATTCATCCATTAAACTACAACTTTGTTTTTGCTGATGAAGGTACTGTTTTTGAATCTTCTTTAGGTGCTAAATTTGTTGCAGACTACACAAGACAAATTGGTAAAATAAACTTTAAATCTAACTTTTCCGGTTTTGCTAGTTACAAAAGTGGTGACTACTCTAACTGGACATGGATTAACAGTTTTGGTTATACATTATGGAAAAACATCGGAGTTGGTTTTGACTTTGGTTTAAGAAGTAACAAACAAGAAGCTGCTGCTTACCAAGGTGTAAGTTTAGATAACGCTGACAACGAATTACAATCTTACTGGTTATTTGGTTTAAACTACAAACTATAATAAACTATTAAGATTTTAGATATCAAAAAAGTGCTTTCAAAATGAAAGCACTTTTTTTATGCGTTAGGGATTGAGCAATTGTTGGAGCACATCTTTGATTGCGACTTGCGAAAGCCCGACGCACTTTTGCCTTTATAAGCAAAAGTGAGTAACGCCCAAATTATTTTACTCTTCTTCGCCTAAATTTTCGTAATCGTAATCTGGATACAAGAAGTGATTATAAGGAAAACGTGTAACGTGTATTTCTCTCACTTCATTATACACACGCTTTTTAAATTCTTCTAAATTCCTTTTATTTAATGCTGAAATAAATAACGCATTATCTTCTCCTACTCTATTCATCCAAGTCTTTTTCCACTCGGCTAAGCTATAATGGTCTGTGGTACGCTCGGCTGTTAAATCGGTCTCATCAAAGGGTTCTGCCTTGTATGCATCAATCTTATTAAACACCATAATTGTAGGCTTGTCTGCGCTATCAATTTCACCTAAAATTTTATTTACAGAAGCAATATGTTCTTCAAAATTTGGATGCGAAATATCTACAACGTGAAGTAATAAATCTGCCTCACGTACTTCATCTAACGTACTTTTAAAACTTTCTACCAATTGCGTTGGTAGCTTACGGATAAACCCAACAGTATCGGTTAGTAAGAATGGTAAATTTTGAATCACAACCTTTCTAACAGTAGTGTCTAAAGTTGCAAATAATTTGTTTTCTGCAAAGACTTCAGACTTGCTAATGGTATTCATCAAAGTAGATTTACCAACGTTAGTATAACCAACCAAAGCAACACGCACCATTTTACCACGGTTACCACGTTGTACAGCCATTTGCTTATCTATGGTTTTAATTTTTGCCTTTAATAGTGCAATTTTATCACGTACAATACGTCTATCTGTTTCTATTTCGGTTTCACCTGGTCCACGCATACCAATACCACCTTTTTGACGCTCAAGGTGTGTCCACATTCCTTTAAGTCTTGGTAACAAGTATTCGCATTGCGCTAATTCTACTTGCGTACGTGCATAACTGGTTTGCGCGCGTTGCGCAAAAATATCTAAGATAAGGTTGGTACGGTCTAAAACTTTTACGCCTAAAATCTTACTAATATTTCGCTCTTGTGCAGCGCTAAGTTCGTCATCAAAAATAGCGGTACCAATTTCATTATCATCAATAAACTGCTTGACTTCTTCCATTTTACCTGTTCCAATAAATGTTTTTGGATTAGGCATATCCATTTTTTGGGTAAAGCGTTTTTTTACTTCGCCACCAGCAGTATATGTTAAAAATTCAAGTTCATCTAAATATTCTTTAGATTGAGCTTCATCTTGTTCTTTTGTTACAACGCCAATTAATACAGCGCTTTCTAATTCTATGTCTTTTTTCTCTAGCATATAAATATTTATACTGCAAATTTACATAATTGTAACCACAATAAATTTGCTATTTTTAGACTTTTAAAATTCTACCCTTTTGAAGTTTAATATATTTAAATCTAAAACCAATAAACAAACTGTTGCATTTTATAATATTGAAAACCTTTTTGATATTTATGATGATGAATTTACACGCGACGACGATTTTGTGCCAACTTCTGAAAAACGTTGGACAGTAAAACGTTACAAAAACAAACTACGAAAAATTGGCTATGCTATTTCTAATATTGGAAGAAAAGAAACCAATACACATCCAGCAATTATTGGTTTAGCCGAAGTAGAAAATGCTGCTGTTTTAAAAGATTTAATAGCTTCTAAACATCTT
>Ga0160419_101068_pt1 | contig 12742 bp, 8 predicted proteins | sample CelAP2metagpilot_2_FD_108196 | JGI IMG/M metagenome (GOLD analysis project Ga0160419, IMG submission 108196) | Phycosphere-associated microbial communities from Cellana algal ponds in Kailua-Kona, Hawaii, USA - Cellana AP2-4-25 metagenome pilot ... | reverse complement strand
TACCATTATTTTTTAGTTGGAGGCGCCATGTTTTGTGCTGTACTTTTTGGTATTTTATATTATACGTTTTCACCATTTAGTTTATTGTTTGTTATTGCTTTTATTCCGTTATCATTGCATTTGTCTAAAGTTAACAAAGTGTCAGACCCAAAGAATTTTGACCCAGAATTAAAAAAATTAGCATTATCAACAGTATTGTATAGTATACTTTTGGGTGTTGGGTATTTACTTTAATTACCTCACAGCACTTTTCATTACAAAACGATGTAATAGTTTAGGGAAGAAACGCTTTAGGTACACACCTAAAATTTCCTTTTTACCAATATAAGCTTCAAATTTTTCTTTTTCGATAGCTTTAATCATGCGACTGCAAAACTGTTGGACTGTAAGTCCATTTTCAGTTGCTTGATCTTGGCTATTTTGTAAGCTACCATCACCTATTAAAGCATTTTTAGCAATATTAGTATTGACAAAACCAGGACAGACAATAGTCACTTTTATATTGTCTTTTTGGTGTTCCATGCGTAAGGCATCAAAAAAACCGTGTAAAGCGTGTTTTGCTCCACAATAACCAGAACGATAAGGCGAGCTAAACTTACCCATCAAACTGGTAACCACAACAAATTGACCCTTTTGATTTGTAATAAAATGTGGCAATATAGCTTTGCTTAGAGCAACAGTACCTAAATAATCAACTTCCATTAATTTTTTATCTACACTTATGTCTGTATCTACAATTAATGATCGTTGACTAATACCACCATTATTAATTAAAATATCAATCTTTCCAAAGCAGTTAATAGCCTTTTCAACTACCGTTTTCATGTTATCAATTTCAGCTAAATCAAAAGGAATAACAGCTACATTTTCAGGAGTTTTACAGGTTTGTTTTATATCTTCTAACTTGGCTTTATTTCTTGCAGAAATAATTAATTTACAATCCATTTTAGATAAGTGTTCAACTAAACCTTTCCCGATTCCGCTAGAAGCGCCAGTAATCCAAACAACTTTATTTTTAAAGGTCATTTCAGTTTTTATTTTAAGTGAATTTACAAAAATAAATACCTATTTTTGAAACTAACTTTATGAAAGCAACCTACAAACAGCATATTCTAAACTTCAAAGTCCCAAGCGGCACATCTAGAGGTGTTTTAAAAACCAAAGAAACCTGGTACATCATTATTGAAAATGAAGGTAAACGTGGTATTGGTGAATGCGGAATTTTAAGAGGTTTAAGTGCAGACGATAGACCAGATTACGAAGCACAATTACATCACACGTGTAATAATATTGAAAAAGGCTTAGACGTACTTTATACTGAAAATATAGAATTTCCGAGTATTCAAATAGGATTAGAAATGGCTTTTAAAAGTTTAGAAGCTAATTCTACTTTCGAATTATTTCCTTCAAACTTTACAAAAGGAAACGCCACAATTCCAATCAACGGATTGATTTGGATGGGTGATAAAGCCTTTATGAATCAGCAAATCAAACAAAAAATAGCAGATGGTTTTGATTGCATAAAAATGAAAATAGGCGCTATAGATTTTCAAACAGAATTAGAAGTTTTAAAAGGAATTAGACAAAATTTCAGCGAAAGCGATATAGAAATTAGAGTAGATGCTAATGGAGCTTTTAGTATTGATTCTGCTTTAGAAAAACTAAAACGTTTATCAGATTTCAAATTACATTCTATTGAGCAGCCAATAAAACCAAATCAATGGGAAGAAATGGCAAAACTTTGTGATAAAACGCCACTTCCAATAGCATTAGACGAAGAGTTGATAGGTGTTTTTAATGACGATAGAAAGCAGCAACTATTAAACACAATCAATCCGCAATATATTATCTTAAAACCAAGTTTTATTGGAGGTTTTAATGGTAGTGATACATGGATTAATCTTGCTGAAAAACAAAATATTGGCTGGTGGATTACTAGTGCTTTAGAAAGTAATGTTGGACTTAACGGTATTGCACAATACACGTATTTAAAAGAAGTTACTAAGCCTCAAGGATTAGGTACAGGTAGTTTATTTACTAATAATGTTTCTTCACCATTAATTGTAAAAAATGGTACATTGCAGTACGATAGAAATTTAAATTGGGATTTTAATTTTTAACCTATGGATTATATAAAACAAGCGTTTTACGCTAAGCACGACGCCTGGCGTTACATTGTTGGAATATTATTAGTTATAGTAGCTTGGCAATTTATCGGTGCTATTCCTTTATTGATAGCTTTAGTAATGGCTGTATTTAAGCAAGGTGGAGATTTAAATAACACACCTTCAGATATTGCTGGTTTAACCAATCTTTTAGGACAAAATAACTTTTTGTTATTAATGTTAATCTCTTTTGTTATTGGTCTTATAGGTTTACTTTTAGTTGTTAAATATCTTCATAAGCAATCGTTTAAATCATTAACCACAGCAAGAGCTAAAGTAGATTGGAAACGTATTTTGTTTGCGTTTTTCTTTTGGGGAATTATTTCTTCTGCAATGGTGATTTTGGATTATAAATTAGCACCAGAAGATTATGTTTGGAATTTCGATTTGCAAAAATTCTTGGTTTTAGCAGTTATAGGTATCGTATTGTTACCATTTCAAACCAGTTTTGAAGAATATTTATTTAGAGGCTATTTGATGCAAGGTATTGGTGTAATGGCAAAAAATAGATGGTTGCCACTTGTGATTACTTCAGTAATTTTTGGTGTAATGCATATTGCAAATCCAGAAGTAGAAAAACTGGGTTACGTGATCATGGTATATTATATAGGAACAGGTTTTTTCTTAGGAATTATAACTTTAATGGACGAAGGTATGGAGCTAGCGCTAGGTTTTCACGCAGCAAATAACTTGTTTACAGCATTATTGGTAACAGCAGATTGGACAGCATTACAGACAGATTCTATTCTAAAAGATATTTCTGAACCAGGCGAAATGGCTTTAGGAGAAATCTTTGTTCCAGTATTTATAATCTTTCCAATTCTACTATTTATTTTTTCAAAAATGTATAAATGGAACAACTGGAACGACCGATTATTTGGTAAAGTTGAAGCTCCAGAATTAGATATAACCACACAAATAGGCAATGAAACCAACATATAAAAACATTCATAATCGTTTTAAATTAAACGGTACACATTACAATTTTGAAGATTTAAAAGAAGTTGCTTATAGCTTTATAAAAGAAGGCTTAGATTTTGAAAAGCAAATAGGAGATTTTTTAAATCATTGGCAAGACGAAAACGAGTTTATTGATGTAAAAACCTCAGGATCTACAGGTCAGCCAAAAACCATAAGTTTAAGTAAACAAGCAATGGTTAATTCGGCAATTGCTACAGGAGATTTCTTTGGTTTAGAACCAGGTAATACAGCTTTAATGTGTCTTCCTGCAAATTATATAGCAGGAAAAATGATGTTAGTTCGTGCACTAATTTTAGGTTTAGACATTGAAGTTATCGAACCAAAAACAAATCCAGTTTTTGATAACGAAGTACATTATGATTTTTGTGCTATGATACCTGTTCAGCTTCAAAAAACTTTAAAGCGAATTGATAATATTAAAACTATAATTGTAGGTGGTGCATCTGTTTCTTATCAATTAAAAGAACAAATCCAAGGTTTAAAAACCAATATTTTTGAAACCTATGGCATGACCGAAACCATTACTCACGTTGCTGTAAAAAAGCTAAATAACTTCCATGATGATGAAGATAGTAACACAGTTAAAGCCTCATATTTTCAGACGTTACCGAATATCAAAATTTCACAAAATAAATCGCAGTGTTTAGTCATTGATGCACCAAATATTTTAGATGAAACTATAGCAACAAACGATGTTGTAAAGTTACACTCAGACACTACTTTTGAATGGTTAGGACGCAAAGATAACGTGATTAATTCTGGTGGTGTAAAACTATTTCCAGAACAGATTGAAACCAAATTACAGCCACAAATAGCTTCACGATTTTTTATTTCGAAAGAAGAAGATGATAAGTTTGGTGAGCATGTCATACTTGTTGTAGAAGAAAAAGATTTCAACTTAAAACCTTCAGATTTAAAAGGTTTAACTAAGATAGAAGCACCAAAAAAAATCTATGTTTTAGAGCAGTTTGAAGAAACATCTTCCGGAAAAATAAATAGAGGCAAAACATTGCAACTACTTCAAAAGTAGACTTCACTCAACAAAAAACATACTTCACTCAATACCAGTTTTATAAGCTTTGGTTTGGTTATAGTTTAGCTGTAAACTTTAAAACCAAGGATTATGAAACTAGCCAAAGTATTTATTTTATTTCTTTTTCCAATATTTTTATTTGGTCAAGAAATTCCTAAAGTAAAATTAAATGACTCAACATTTTTAAAATTATCTAAACTAGATGTTGAAACTGATATTATAGGAAATATAGCTTCTACAACTTTTAAAATGAAGTTTTATAATAATACAGACAGAGTTTTAGAAGGAGAATTAGCATTTCCTCTTGGACAAGGTCAATCTGTTACAAGCTTTGCTATGGACGTAAATGGTAAAATGAGAGAAGCTGTTATTGTTGAAAAAGAAATAGGTAGAGTTGCTTTTGAAAGTACTGTTAGACAAACTATAGATCCTGGATTATTAGAAATAACAAAGGGTAATAACTATAAAGCAAGAGTTTACCCAATACCATCTAATGGCTATAAAACAATTAGTATAACATTTGAAGAAGAATTAAATGCATTTGACAATAAACATATTTATTCTCTACCATTAAACTTTACAGAATCATTAGATTTTAGCTTAAAAATTAATTTTTACAATCAAAATCAAACTCCTAAAGTTGTAGAGGGAAAATCTTATAATTTAAAATTTGATAAAATAGATTATAAGTTAATAGCTACTACTTGTAAAACAGACTTTATAGCAGATAAATTTTTAAAAATAGAGTTTCCAATAGCTAATCATGAAGTTGTAGATACTTATTATGATTATTTTAATATTTATAAAGCATTTGATAATAAATCTAGATTAAAAGAAAAACCTAAATCCATAACAATCCTTTGGGATGCTTCTTTCTCTATGAAATATAGGAGAATAGATAAAGAAATTAAATTATTAGAGGATTATATAAATTATTTAAGTGAAGTCGAAGTCAATTTAATAACATTTAGTAATGATATTAGTGAACAAAAATCTTTTAAAATACAAAATGGAAAGTGGGAGAATTTAAAAGATGTGCTAGTTAATACTATTTATGATGGAGGAACATCATTTAAAAGTTTCCCTATTATATCAACGGATGAGGCACTAATTTTTTCAGATGGTATGTATAATTTAGGAGAAATAGATTCTAATTATAAAGGACGTATATATACTATTAACTCTTTAAATTCAGCAAATCATCAATTTTTAAATCAAACAGCCGAGTTTAATAAAGGTAAATACATAAATCTAAAAACCGTTTCATTATCTAATGCCATTAAAGAATTGAAAACAGAATCTTTTAAGTTTTTGGGGTGTACTAAAAACTCTAAAATAGTAGAAGTTTTTCCTAAAGCAAATACAACAGTTTATTCTGATTTTTCTATATCTGGTAAATTTAACGAGAACACTTCAATCCAATTGTTATTTGGTTACAATAATGAAATAACGGAACGTTTTACAGTCTCTTTAACTTCTTCAAGTTATAATAGTATAGTTAAAAGGTTATGGGCTAAAAAAAAGCTTGCTTATTTAAATAAAAATAAAGAAGACAATAAAAATGAAATTATTAACCTTTCTAAAAAGTACCATTTAATTACAGATTTTACATCTCTTATAATATTGGATAGATTAGAAGACTATGTTAGATATAAAATAGAACCACCAAGTGAATTAAAATCAGAATACAAGCAGAGAATTTCTGAAATAGAAAATGAAGAAAAAAATAGATTAGAAGAAATTAATATCAGAAAAAATGAATTAATAGAAGATTATAAAGAACTAAAAACTTGGTATAACACAACGTTTCCAATAGTAAAAAAGGTTGTCGAAAATAAAAAGACAGAAACAACTTTAAATAATGAAAATCAAACAGAACCTATTGCAGAAGAAAATAACTCTAATAACCAAAACCAAATTCCTACTAATACATTAGCAGATGTTGATTCTTCAAAAAATACCATCTCAGGAGTTGTATCTGATGAAAATGGATTACCATTACCAAGTGCTACAATTAATATAAAAGGTCAATCAACTGGAGTAGTTACAGATTTTGATGGTAATTATGTAATTAATGCTAATTTAGGAGATATTTTAGAGTTTAGTTATGTTGGTTATGGAACAACTGAAGTTGTTGTGGGTAACTTAAACACAATAAACAGTGTACTACATCCAGATAATACATTAGATGAAGTTATTGTTATTGGCTATGGAGTGCAAACAGAAAGACAATCTGTATCGTATTCCGTTCAGACTATTCAATCAGAGTCTGTTTCTAGCGCTATACAATCTTTAAATGGGGAAGTATCAGGATTACAAATACAAGAACATAAAGGAAGTTTGGGTAGTAGTCCAAATATAGTTATAAGAGGCAATTCATCTATCGTATCTAATAATAATCCACTGTACGTTATAGATGGAGTAGTTGTTAGTAATAATGAATTTAAAAATATTCCAACAGATCAAATAAGTTCATTAACTGTGCTAAAAGAGTCTTCTGGAAGTTCTTTGTTTGGTTTTCGTGGAGCAAATGGAGTAATTGTAATTACAACAAATGAAGGTTTAAAAAACAATAAAACAGAAATTGATAGCTTAAACTACAAAATAGATAATGATTTTCAGTTTAAACCATGGAAACCAGATAATGATTATTTAAAAATCTTAGAAGCACAATCTACTGTTGAAGATGCATATAAAGTTTACTTAAACTTAAGATTAGATTATAAAAACACACCTTCATTTTTTCTAGATGTATCAGATTTTTTCGACTCAAAAAACAGAAAAGATTTAGCAATAAAAATTTTATCAAACTTAGCAGAAATTGATATTGACAATCATGAAGTATTAAGAGCTTTAGCTTATAAATTAGAATATTATAAAGCTTTTAATTTAGCACTATATATTTATAAAGAGGTATTAAAATTAAGACCAGAAGAACCTCAATCAACCAGGGATTTGGCTTTAGCTTTTGAAAGTACAGGAAATTATCAAAAAGCTTTTGATTTGTTGTACAACATAATAGAAGGTAATTTAATTGAAAAAGATTTAGAAGATAGGTTTTATGGAATAGAACATATTGCTTTGATAGAAGCAGGTCACATATATAATAAATACAAAAATCAAATTGTTTTAACCAAAGTACAAAAAGACAATGTTTTTCCAGTTGAAGTTGATTTAAGAGTTTTAGTTGATTGGAATCATAATGATACAGATATAGATTTATGGGTAGATAATCCAAAAGATCAACTTATAACATATCAAAACCAACGTACTGATTATGGAGATAGATTATCAGAAGACATGACGGAAGGTTATGGTCCAGAAGAATATATGATAAAAGAAGGTTTAAAAGGAGAATATGAAGTAGAGATAGATTATTTTTCTGATGAAGTTCAAAAAATTTCGGGACCAACAATTTTAAAAATTACAATCTTTAAAAATTATGGAAGAAAAAACGAAACAAAAGAAATAAGAATTTTAAGATTAAAACAAGGAGAAGAAAATATTGAGGTTGGTAGTATTAATCTTTTTTAATACGTTTTATTGATTTTTAAAGAGTGTTTTACAAAAGTGTTATCAAGTTTTGGTAACACTTTTTTTAAGACAGCTTAGCATATATAGTTAGCAAACAAACTTCAACTTTTTGATATTCTCTCTACCAATTTAGAACTTGGTTGTATTTTTAATTATTATTCATTTATTTTTATGGTCTAACTAAAAATACAACCTATGAGTTCTAAATTTTACGATTTTAAAAACTTAAAAGGAGATTTAACTGGCGGATTAGTAGCTGGTGTTGTTGCTTTACCTTTAGCATTAGCATTTGGTGTACAATCTGGTTTAGGTGCAATTGCAGGACTTTATGGCGCAATAGCTGTTGGTATTTGTGCCGCTATTTTTGGTGGTACAGCAACACAAGCAAGTGGACCAACTGGTCCAATGACGGTTGTTTCTGCAGCATTAGTAGCTGCTTCAATAGAAATTACCGGTAGTTTGGAAGCTGCAATGCCAATTATAATTCTTACGTTTTTATTAGGCGGAATTTTTCAGATTGTTTTTGGATTTTTAAACATTGCAGGTTACGTTAAATACTTTCCTTATCCAGTAGTTTCTGGGTTTATGAGTGGCGTAGGATTAATAATAATTATCCTTCAGTTGTTCCCATTTGTAGGCTTAGATTCAGAAAAATCAACTTGGTTGGTGATGCAGGATTTACCTAGATTGTTTTCAGATTTTAACTGGCAAGCTTTAGTTTTAGGTGTTATAACAATTATTGTTTATTTTGTTTTTCCGTATATAACAAAAGCCATTCCTAGTGCTTTAGTAGCTTTAATTTTTTCATCTGTATTATCATTTTTGTTAAAATGGGATGTACCAATTATTGGCGAAATTCCTTCAGGTTTACCAAGTTTACAAGTTTCTGGATTATTTTCAATAGACGCTAGTGCTTATGCTTTAGTGTTAGAGTACGCTTTGGTTTTAGCTGTTTTAGGCTCGATAGATTCGTTATTGACTTCGGTTATTGCAGATAATATGACAAAGACCAAACACAATAGTAATCGCGAATTAATCGGTCAAGGAATAGGTAACTCAATTGCTGCAATTTTTGGCGGTATTCCTGGTGCTGGCGCAACCAAAGGAACAGTGATAAACATAAATTCTGGCGGACGTACAAGATTATCTGGTGCAACACACGGATTATTTTTATTAGCAGTTTTATTAGGTTTAGGTAAGTTAGCAGCGTTTATTCCGTTATCGGTTTTAGCAGGACTATTAATCCCGATTGCCTTTAAAATCATTGATGTTAAAGGTTTAAAACACTTATTAGTTGTGCCAAGAGCAGATGCTGTAGTTTTAATAATCGTTTTACTAATCACCACATTTGGTAGTTTAATACAAGCAGTAGGAATTGGATTATTATTAGCTTCTTTATTATTTATGAAACGCGCTAGTGATATTGGTGAAAAAGGTATGGAAGTTGGTACTTTGGCTGGTTTTGATGGTGAAAAACCTTGGCAAGACGAAAAAGAATTTTACGAAGCGCATAAGGACAAAGTATATATAAAACACCTTTACGGACCGTTATTTTTTGGATTTACCTCTCATTTTCAAGATGAAATTGCAAGCATACCAGAGCAAGTAAAGGCGTTAATTATTAGATTAGATCGTGTACCATACATTGATCAATCTGGTTTATATGCTTTAGAAAATGCAGTGTTAGATCTAGAACAACGTGGTATAGAAGTGCTTTTAACTGCAGTACAAGAGCAACCAAAAGATAAGTTGGTGTCTATAGATATTGTACCAGATTTAATATCTGAAGAACATATTTTTGATACTATTGAAGACGCTTACGAGTACTTAAGAACGCATTTTAAATTATAGCTGTTTACAGTCTATCTTTGTAGACCAAATCTTTGTTTAGATTGTAAGCTTTCCATAGACCAACTTGTTCATCTTTACGGTATTTTCCGCTAATTTTTAAAATACCATTTGGATAAAATTCTTGGTATTTACCGTGTTTTAAACCGTCTTTTAGTTCTACTACAATATGTGGTTTTCCGTTAGCGTAGTTTTTGGTGAAACTTCTAGCGGTTAAGTCTGTTGGATATAATTCGGCAACGTTAAATACTGTGTTTTTGTCTAAATTTTCTTCTGTAATTTCTACGGAATAAGATGAAGCGTATTGCTTTTCTTCTTTAAAAATGAAATTGTTTTTCACAGATTCTACAGATTCATATTGCATGACAATTTTACTGCTAAAAAACTTATTTTCAGGCGTTAATTGTAATCCAATTTGAGGAAAACAGATAAAGTAATCTTTGTTCGCCTTTAGTTGCTTTTTGGTGTCATTATCTACAAATTGGTAAGCCGAATTATATAAACTTGGTGTATTAATATAGGTAAAAACACTAGATCTATTTTCAAACTGATCTTCAAAGTCTTTAAAGGCTTCAAAATTATTTAGCGTTTCTTTATCAATATAAGTGTTTATAATGCTTTTAAGCGTGTTTGGATGATTGCTAAACACGACATAATCATCAATTATAGTAAAGTAAGGCTTCTCAATATCTTCAAATAATCCGCCTAAAAATAGCTTAAAAAAGCCTTTAATTTGCATGTAATTAATAGCGTAACCTTTGTAGTTTATTTCCTTAAATTTTACAGGACTTCGCTTTCTAATTTGTTCTAAAACAAAGCCTAAATTTTCTTTAGCATCATCTTTATGTTTTGCTTTTAAAACTAAAGCGACATCTTGTTTAGATTGCGAAACCGACGAATGTAATTGAAGTAAAGCCACTTCATCATCAACCCAATTTATAAAGTGTCTTTTAATGTTTATTTTAAGGAAACTTTCAAATTGCTCGATACCTTCGGTATAAGATTTAAATTGTTCTGGATTTTCTTTTTGAAGCGCTTCAAAATTCTCATAAAATTCAGAAAAACGACTGAAACCAAAGCTAAGATATAACGCGGTTTGTTTTGGCGCTATTTCGGTAATACTACGCCCGCCTTTGCCTGATTTTTGTAAGGCTTTAAGATAGATACCAGCATTTGGATTTACATTTGTAATTCCGTTTGCAGTAATAATATTTTTATTTAAATCGAAACTAAAGCCACTAAACGCCAAACTTTTACTAATTGATGTGGAAAGTGTATTTGTTTTATCGGAGAAAACTTTGACAAATTCATCTAAATAATCATATTGAAAATATAGGCGAAACATTTCATCACCGTCGACTTCTTTTTTAACCTCTAAAAAATTAAGATTTCGACCAATTTCTGGTTCTAAATATTGATCAATTGATGCTTCTACTAACGTGTGCACGTAGGATGCAATCATTTGATTTTTTATAAAACTTATGTATAGCGTTTCATGTGTTTTGTTATCGTAAACTTCAGTGATTTCATGAGTATTATAATCTCTTTTACTCACTTTATAATTGTTGTTTACAACAGTGTTTAAATGCGACTTTAATACATTTAATCGTGATAGTTTTTGTAGGTCAACAACATAAAAAAAGCCATATTTTTTTGGCGCATACACGTGAGCAGAAACTAAAACATCTCGATTGCCAATACGATTAAAAATCGATTCTTTTTCTTTAAAAATAGAATCGAGTTTATTTAGATTTTTAGCAAGCGTATTAAAATAGTCGTTAGTGTTTAGATATTGCCAAATTTCACTTTTACTAATTGTAGCCCAATTATCTACAGGTTGATCGGTTTCAATCACATAAACCGCATCTTTTGGTACTAAATATATGGATTGAATGTTATCGTTTGTAGCAAAGTAAAACACATAAATTTGATACAAACAAAAAGCTATAAACAATACGCCTAAAGCAGATAAGATGGGACGTTTTTTCATTAATCTTAATAAGGATGAATAAAGTTCATCTTCCTACCTGTTTTTTCTAAAACTTCTTTTGCTCTTTTATGTTGATTCATAAATGTTTCGTAATCTGTACCTTTACAAATACCATAGGAGTAGTGATATTTTAATAATTCTTTATCCATACTAGAAAAAGTTTTATCTTTTGAGTAACAATTAGAGAAGTAGCTATTACAATCTAAGTATTTTGATAAATTAAAATGGCCTAAGCTTCGTACAAAAAATTCTTTTAATGCATTTAAAAAAAGTATATCGTTAAAGAATAAGGTTTTATTTATTTTAACAGCACCTTTATATATTTGATTATTGCCATTCCATGATATATAATAATCTGTTCCATTTTCTTTAATTCTTGGTTCAAAATTGTAATCTTCATTAGAAAAAATCACAAAATTAGAATCTTCAATTTTATTTACTTTTTGTATTGATAAAGAATCAATAGGATTGCTAATGTCATTGGCAAATTTTAAAAAATCTTTTTTTACTGATTTAGAAATATTTTCAGCAAAATAAATTTTAATTGGTTGCTTCCAATAATACATTTTTTGTTGTTTATCTAAACTATCAATATCTTTTAATCTAAATGCGGAATAAGAATAATGTCTTAAAAAAATAGAATCTTTAGGAATATAAGTTACACTTGTTCCTTTAGGTTTTTCGTAATCTTTTAATAAAACCAAGGTGTCATTATTTTTAATTAAAAAATTTAGACTATCATTTGCTGTTAATGGTTTATTGTATTTTTTCTTATATTCTTTTAAAGAAATATATGCTCTGGTAAGTTTTACTGTATTAGATTGAGAATAACTTAAAAAACTCGTTGTAAACAAGCAAAGAAAAATTATTGATTTCATTTTAATGGTTTTTAGCGACTTCAATTAATTGATTAAATTTTTTTAGATTTATAGGAGAATTATAAATACGTTGATAGTGAATATTTAGAATAGACTTATCAAAATCTGAAAGACTGGTTTCGTTTAAATAATTATTATTTAAGAGACTTTTATTGTTTTTAACATTTATACCAATAAAATTACCTAAACTTTTAAAAATTAATCGTTTCAATCTTCTAATATAATCAATATCTGATTCAATTTTTTTAGGATTAATCCTTAAAGTACATCCATAAAATTTGTAGTTTTTATCGGTAATTAAATTATACGTTGC
>Ga0160419_101067_pt1 | contig 12760 bp, 13 predicted proteins | sample CelAP2metagpilot_2_FD_108196 | JGI IMG/M metagenome (GOLD analysis project Ga0160419, IMG submission 108196) | Phycosphere-associated microbial communities from Cellana algal ponds in Kailua-Kona, Hawaii, USA - Cellana AP2-4-25 metagenome pilot ... | reverse complement strand
TCAGTCAGAGGGACTGGATTCACAGACAGGTAAGACAAGGAAATGTGGACTTATTGTATATTGGCTGGGCGGCCACGGACCCTGAGTTGCCACCTGGCCTGGGTGTGTCGGTTGGAGGGGGGGGAGGGAGGGAGGGAGGGAGGGAGGAAGGGAGGAAGGGAGAGGGGAAGGGAGGAAGGGCGGAGGAGAGAGAGGGGGGTTGAAGGGCAGAAAGTTAAATAACTAAGATATTTACACACGAGGATAAGGTCGTGATTCACCATCCCCACTCACTCAATGACTGGATGGATGCATGGATGCATGGACAGGTGTATGAGACGCATGCCCGGATTGCCCTGGAGGCCGGGGATTTAGGCGAGTTCTTGGTGGCTGCGGCCAGGCTGGACGACATTAGGTGCGTGCGGGGGGAGGGAGGGAGGGAGGGAGGGAGGGGAGCTTGATGGTCCCTGCCGACGGTCTTCACTTCCCTTTTTTCGTTCTTTAGCTTCCGATCCATTCCGTCATCATCATCTTATAGCTCACGGTATGATCGTCGTCGGATGCCTCCTTCTTATTCTCCCTCCCTCCCTACGCAGGCGCCTTCACGCCTCCTCCCCTTCTTCCTTCCCTACCTCCTCCTCCTCCTCCTCAATCTCGTCTTCAGCCGAGTTCCTGGCCTACCGCCTCCTCCATGCCCTCTACCTCGCCCACCCCGCGCAGATCCGCCTCCTTTTGCTCCAGGCACGGGAGGAGGAAGAGATATGGTGCCACCCGGCGATTGTGCATGTACGTTACGATCGTGGAGGAGGGAGAAAGGAAGAGAAGGAGGGAGGGAGGGAGGGAAGGAGGGAGGGGTATCTGTGCTGCTTCGACCGACCATCTCCCCTCTCGCACTCTTCCCCCTATCCCTACTTCCTCCTCCTCCTCCTCCTCCTCCTCCTCCTCCTTCTCCTCCTCCTCTCCCTCCTCCTCCTCCTCCCCCTTCCTGTACCCCAGGCGCGAGCTGTCGTAAGTGCGGATGCCCAAGGGAACTTCCATCGCTTCTTTCACCTCTACACCCGGGCGCCCCACATGTCCGCCTACCTCATGGACTTCCTCCTTCTGTAAGTCTGCCATCCATCCATCCATCCCTCCCTCCCTCCCTTCCTCCCCCCTATCGGAAGCGGGCACGTGCCGTGCTCTCTCCCCTCTTACTCGCCTACCATCCTCCCCCTTCCTCCCTTCTTCCCTCCCTCCCCCTTTGTATCGTCGCAGACGCATGCGGCGCCTCGCTCTGTCCCGTGTGCTTGTTGCGTATGGTCCCGAAACCCTCCCCCTCCTCTTCCTCAGCCAGGAGCTGGGGTTCGAAACGGAGGCAGAATGCAGGGAGTATGTGGAGGGGAAGGAGGGGTGGGTGGTAAGGAGGGAGGGAGTGAGGGGGGGCCGGTGGATGGTGCACTTGAGGGAGACGAGGATGAGGAGGAAAGATGGTGGAAGAAAAATAGTGGAGGGAAGGGCGGAGGAGGAGGAGGAGGAGGAGGAGGAGAGGGAGCAGGGTGAAAGGATGAAGATGAAAATGAAAAAGGAGAAGATAAAAAAGATGAAGAGGAAGGAAGAGACGAAGAAGAAAAAGGGCAGCCATTGAAAGAGGGATCTATAATGGCATGAAGCAAAGAAAAGCCAACAAAGTAAGTTAAAAACTCAGATGAACATCCCACCTCATCGCATCACTTTTTTGAAGTTCTTTCTTTCTCTCTTGAAATCAGTACATCCACACGGCTCTTCCCTCCGACCAATTCGGTTTAAATGAATACTCCTGCCCACAATGTGAGAAAAAGGGTGCCAAATCCGAGGAGAGTGGACGAAAGAGTGGCCATGGACAACTCAGTGATGATGGATCGGGAGGAGTGCTCGTGCGAGACCTAGGGAAGGGAGGGGGCAAGCGGTGTGGGTGAGTGCGATCAGCAAGGTCATACTTGCCACAATTTGCATAATGACAGAACAAGTACAGCGCTCGGGTACCACCTAGGGCACAAACCACGCAGCTATTCCTTCTTCCCCCCTCTTGCCCTTCCTCCCCCTTCCCAAAAGACACCCTGTCCCCCCTCTCTGGTATCTCCACTTACCTTCATCTCGTACACGAAGAACATTGCCATGAACGAAAGCCCCGAGCCAATCAAGATGAGGGACAGGATGCCGAACAAAGCGGGGTCCACGGGGCTGTAGTAAGCGGCCTGATCAACGCAGCGATCATAGGGTTGGAAGGAAGGGAGGGTGGGGTGGGAAGGGAGGGCGTCAGTGTGAGGAGGAAATGTGCCTGCGCACAACGTGCATGGAATGAAGCATTGATACAAGAAAACAGGGGCTTGTGGCGTTGCGTACCTCCGTAGTCATGGTGGTGGTGCGGAGAGGTGGAGTGCAGTGGCTTTGCTTCGGTGTCCCTGTGGCAGAAAGGAAGGGGAGGAGGAAAGCGGAGGCGATAAGGGGGAAGTGCTCGGTCGCAGAGGCGACGAGGGGGACGGCAGGCAGGGGATGCTCTCAAGGCGATGTGGCAGCGTGTTAGTGAGCCAGCGTACATCCCAAGACATGGTTGTATGGAGGGATCATTATTATTGGTCATGTGATGAAGAATCAGTTTTGGACTTTTCGAGCGACGAAGCGATGATGAATTCAAAGAGCGACCTTCCCCCCCGACCAAACTCACAGCCGCAACACACTCTTTCTATACCCCACGATCACAGGTCGACAGACTTGTCCACACCAGCATCATCTCTTGCATCTGTTTCCCTTCTCGTGGCCGGGGTTTGGATGCACGTGAGGATGAAAGGCTCAGGCGGAAGCAGCAACCACGCGGCAGGAATCGCAGGAGCAGGAGCGGGAGCAGGAAATCAGTCCTTTGGGGATTGGTACGCGCAGTACGCACAACGACAGCAGGCAGGAGGTACGTGTGAATCATCACCAGTATGATGCGATTTTCGGGGGCCTACAGTTAGTTGTAGGCGTCTCTGCAAGACCCTCCTTCCCTCTGTCCCGTCATCCCCCCTGCACTTCCTCCCTTCACTGCCTGCCTTTCCCTCTACATAAATTAGATCTCCGCTGTATCTGTTATAAATTTGCTGTATTCCGTCTTCTTAACTGTCCTTGATCCCTTTTTTCCCTATTGTTGACCTCCACAAACACACCCCACCCTCCCAGCAAACGATGACGTCGAGATGGGCCTGCTTGGCAACGTAGAGCGGTTTTTCCACGGCCACGGCATGGGGGACGCACACGATCAAGTCTCAGGATTTGCGGGTCGATTCATTACCAGCATCCGCGGGGACGGTGAGGGGAACCCTGGTCTGGTGGGAGGCGCCAAGGCAACGGTCGAGACGACACTGAATTACGGCGCGCGGTTACGGGGGTTTGTAGGTCTATTGTTGTTAGGCGTGTTGTTTTATTTGTTGGCCTTCTTTGTCGGCTTGCCGGCGATTGTGTTTCGACCTGCCAAGTTTGCCTTATGCGCGACAATTGGGAGTGTGTGCACGATGGGCAGTTTCTCGGTATTGGTCGGACCGAAAGCCCACCTTCAGTCCCTCCTTGTTTGGGAGCGTTTGCCCTTTACGGCCGCCTACATCGGGTCTCTCATTTTCACCTTGTATGCGTCCTTGATCGTAAGGAGTTATTTACTGGTCATTTTGTCCACTGTCGTCCAGATTGGAGCGTTTGTGTGGTATCTGCTCGCTTTCCTTCCGGGGGGACCTGCGGGGCTACGGGTGCTAGGTGGCATCATCGTGAAGGGGTTCACAGGGTGTGGTAGGACCATGACATGGTGTGTATCGAGCCTTGTGTCTTGAGAATGGAGCTGAGATGCATGAAGAAATGAGGAAAATACACACGAGAAAGTGTGCTTATATTCGTGTGAATGCGCTGTATGTAAATAAATACCTTGACCTCGAAGGGACTGAACGAATAGCAAATGCAATGTCAAACTATGACGGGTAACTAAATGCGAGTGTACAGAAAGGATTGGTCACGTCCAGCTCACTTACTGCCTTAACCTTTTTTCATTTCCTTCATTTACTTGCGCCACACATATACCTGACCTTTTCTGTACACTATATATATTGATGTGCTCTTGACCATGCGTTGTGTCTTTCGACCCTCCTTTTTGCTGCATCTTACTTAGCACACATTTTCCCCCGCTAAGACACAGTCCTTTCAAATGTACGTAGCTAGGCCCACATATTGCCGCATCAGCACGTTTGGATCCGTGGCTAAGTCCACCAATACCTCCACTTGCTCTGCCACCGTCAGTCGCTCTACACCCTTTTTTCCGTCCTCGCTTTCTTTTCTTCCTACTTTCCTCCGATGCAACCGTGCCCTCAGCCGCTCTGCCCCTCCGTTTACTACCTCCCTGATCCGCCCGAAGCTATTAAATTTCTTGATGACATGCAGATTTTTTTCCAGGTCACTGCAGAGAATTTCCACCGGGTTAGCTCCGTCCAGCTTGGCGCCAGCAAGTAGAATCTTCCTCGAGGGCTCCCACAAGGTTGCAGTTGAAGAAGTGGAAGAGTTACCGATACTATTGGGCCCATAGAGAGGAGAATCTTCTTCCTTCTCCCCCTTGGCGGCGGCGGCGCCGTGCCAATCCACGACGGGGTCCAGTAGATACAACTCCAAGGTGGAAAGGAGAAGGACCTTGCAATCGCGAAGAGCGCGGAGGGTTTGATGCATGGCCGTTTTGAGAAGACCCTGCGTAAAACATAAGGGAGGAAGGATTGAAAAGAGGAGGAAAGGTTTCAGATGATTTGTATGGCACAGGAGATATTCATGTTGACATATGAAAATTCTGACGAGGGTGAGAGACACTAGAGACCTAAACCCTCCGATTAAGCATCTCTTGGTCGTCTTTGTCTCACTCTCTTTCGCATTTCAATCCCCTTCAATCCCCTGCAATCCTCACCTCGCTGTCTAAAGGCTGCAGCACATTAAGCATCTGACGAGTCAATCGGAAAGGGATAAGCTCGGGCACCGGCAGCGCCGAGGTCCCGAGGCCAAAGGCAACGCCAAAGTCGATACCTACCAGCGAGCCCGTGCGTGTGTCAAGAAGGAAGTTCTCGAGGTGTCGGTCTCCAACCCCTGCGATATAGGAACAGATGGAAAAGGCTGCAAGACTCTTGGCGAAGGTCGCGCGGACGGTCAGAAAGGACTCGGGGGCCGGAGCAAGGGTAAGGAGGTAGCGGCGGAGGCAGTCCCAAGGGACTCGCGCATGAAAGGCCGCCAGCTTCTCACTGGCGTCGCGCGAAGTGAGCTTCCCATACATATCATGATACTTTTTAGTGTCAGGATAAAGTTGCATGTATTCATGCCCGAGTTGGGAGTAGAAGTCAGCTCCTCTGCTTCCACCTACTCCTGCTCCCGATTCCCAATGCATGGCGTGGCCCCTCTTGATGACATCCTTCAGAACAACAGTCCCCGCGCACCACTCTATCAGCCCCATGGTCGAAGACACGGGCACGATCTTGTAAGTCCGACACGACAAGCGTGTTTGCGCACATGCCCCATCAGCAGCCATGACATCATTCATCACTTCGAACAACTGCTCGATCCGTTCGTCATTTCGAGTGTCTTCCCCACCCTTCACCAAAAAGGCGTAACTCCGCTCGTCATCCCCGTGGAACACTACCTTCTTCGGCCGCTGCTTTGACGACAAGGTCAGCACCACTGGGTCTAAACTCACTATGTGTGCATGCAATTCAGGTCTTGGCGGCCCGCATGACCTCCTTCCCTGGCCTTCGTACTGCCCGGGAACCTCAATCTTCGTCCCTCCTTGCCCTGCTATCATCTGATACTGCGCCATCCACACACTATACTTCTCTAACCGCTCATAAGGGCCCTTCAACTCTTCCATCACTACCAAGTGCTGGTCTACTCCTACCTTCCTAAAGGTATTGAGACTTAATAACTCCCCTTTTCGACCCACGATAGGATCGAGCCGCTTCACTAACTCGTTCTCCATCCACCTCTTGGGGTTTAAACCACGGTCTCCCTCCGGGGCTGCAGTCAACGTATCCCGCCAGGCGACATACACACGTCGAATTTGATGCAGGTCTACCTTCTCTCGAAACATCGTGCCTATACGGCTGACAATGCCTTTCCAAAACGTTTGGGGGTGGACAAGCAAAGCCAAATTTTCGGCGAATCTTTCCAAAAAAGGATCGGCAAGGAGTTGGGTCAGTTTGTGTGCTCGCGCAAGGGCCTCGAGGGAAAGACCTTCCTTGGTGACGCGAAAAGGGAAGAAGAGTGCTTGCGGGTAGGCCTGAGCAAGGCGAATAAGAGGAGGGAGCACAACATCAGCTTCAGATGCGTCCAGTCCGGCTAGGAGTTGAGAGGCCACGGGGAGGAACGCCCAAGTCGGAACAAAGGAAGCGTAAGCTTGCAAGGCCTGTCGTGCCGCTTGCGTACAAGCCACAGACTCGGCTCCAGTGCCTTTGCTGCGAATCATGTCAACAATTCGAGGGAGAGCTTGAGAGGCTTCTCCTGGCGCCCAAGCCAGGGCCTTAAGGTAGTGCTGCACAGCCTGCGCAGCAAGAGCTGGAGGAGTAAGGACCGCAGAGCCTCCCCTTCCCCCACGTCCTCCTTCAGAGTTTAGGTCCTCGCTACGTTTCCCTCTCGACAGTGTGTCGCAGAAACCAGCAAACGTCACAGCAGCTCTGGCTGCTGCCTTGGGACCGCCCAACAGGCGCATTTCACCGGTTTCCTCCCCTCCCTCCAACACCGAGCGGTAACCGTAATAAGCCTCCTGCAGCCATTCCCGTCTTAAGGCCACCGAGTTTACATCCCTTTCTATTATTCCATCTTTCCAAACCTTACAGTATTTCGTGGCTACCACGTTCAAAAATTCTTTTCCTACTTCCCTACCTCCCTCCCCAATGCCATCGCTCGGCAGAAGCATTCCATGGGCCGACACAAACCACTCCGCCTTCAGGTGCTGCACAATCCCCCACTCTGTAGGGGAGAGGGATGATTTCCCGTTCACCAACACCTGCCGGAGCGCCTTGGCTGTCCGGCCCCACAGCACCCTCCCGACCACGTCCTCACTCTTCTTCCCTCCCTCGCTGAGTGCCCTCTTCATCTTCATCTTGTCTATGCCGGAAATGATTCTTATTTGGGACACCACCACGTCGGGCACCATGCCCACCGCCCTCTCTTCCTCCTTTCCCCCTTGTGACTTCACTAAATCATCCAGTGCTCTGTACGCTTTTTTGGCCTTCTGCCAGAAACGCCACGCCACCCCTCCTTCCCCCCACCTCCCCACCGCCGACTCTGCCGCCTCCCTCCATAGCCTCAAATGATGCCGTAGCCTCTCCGCTCGGAAGGCCAACACCTTCAACCCTCCTTCCCCTGTCCCTCCCTCTCTTCCTCTTTCCTTCTCGGCAGGAAGTGCCAAGCACCACTCCCGGAGCATGCCTACGTCCGACCAGACGGGTGAAGGGTCTTTTTCAATCACCGGCGACTGGCCCCCCTGCCATTTGAGGAGGAGGCGGGTTTGGGCCGTGGAAGGGAGGGAGGAGATGAGGGGAGACGAATAGGAGGAGGAGGAGGAGGAGGATGAGAAGGAGGCAGCGGCGCGGTAGGCAACTAGGGCCTCTTCCATCTCGACCAGGTACTCGAGCCCTTCAAGCCGGGCCAAACGCGCCGCTGCTGCTGCTGGATGCAGGCCCCCCCAGCCTTGGAGGAAGAGGCGATAGGCGCTTTCGACTGTGGAGAGGGCGCGGGCATTGTCCCCGAGAAAGAGGTGGGCGGTGGCAAGGAGGGAGGGGTGGGTGGATTCCAACCATTGGCGACGGGCGTCGTTGTCGTCTTCGGTCAGGGAGAAGAGGTCTGCTTCCCGCAAACGCAGGTCTCGGTACCGACGACTGCTCCTGCCGACTTCCTCCTCTTCTTCCATCGCGTCCTCTCTCCTCTCTCCCTCTCCATCGCTACTGACGAGGCGTTCCGGAGGATAGAGATGTATGACGCTCTCGATCCAGTGCGAAAGCAGGCCCTCCCCTCTACCGTCCTCCCCTTCTCCTCCTTCCTCCCTTCCTCGCTCTCGCTCTTGTTCGAACCGCCACAGTCGGTCGTAGGATGTCTCAGAGGAAAAAGGTGTGGAAAGAGAGGAACCACCGGAGGATAGAGCAACCATGGCTGTGTTCTCGGCCTCGTCCCTCAATGAATCCCACGACCCCAGCCGTCGCTGGCACTCCCTTCGACGTGCCTCCCACATTGCCTTCACCTCTGCCCCGCCCTCCTTTCCTCCCTCCCTCACAGCTCCCTTATGATCTTGCAATAGAAGTGAATACACCCTCAAGGCTTCTTCCCAATCCCCCTCTAACTCACACGCCAACGCTTGACGAGTCGACGACCTTCGCTTTCTTCCTTCCCTCCCTCCCTCCTCTCCTTCCTCCCCCCCTTCCTCCTCCCCTTCTTCCGCATCCTCAGAGACGGCTTTCTCCACGATGCCTCGCAATATATCTCCTTCGCCCAAAGCGCGATACAATCGAGCAAGTTCCAGCCATGCAGCAGGTGAAGGGGCTGAGGAAGAAGAGAGAGAGGATGGGAGCGAGAGGGCGGAGGAAGAGGAGGCGCGTCGCGGTGATGACGAGGAGGAAGCATGCATTCCTCCCTTGATCTGTTTGCTGCCACTTTCTTCTCCTCGTCCTCCTGGGCCCATTCCTAGTGCCCGCAGAAACTGTTCCTCTAAGACTAGCACTGCTGATTGGTAATTCAATGACCGCAAGCCCGACTCGGCAACCAAATGCGGGGACATCTCCTCCTCTGCCACCTCTTCTTCGATCCCTCCCTCCCCTCGGTCGCTGCTGCTGCTGACGTTCATGGCAGCTCTGTAAGCATCATGCAGGCCTGCTACCAATTCTGTCTCTTGCATCGCCCCCTCCAATGCCACTTTCAACCCTCTCAACAACGCCTTCCTCCCTCCCTCCCTTCCGGATGAACCTGACGCCGCTGCACATAAGGGAGCAAAGAGGGCGACAAACATCAAGCGAGCTACCGAGCCGTCTCTCAGACATAAACCCTGCAACGGCTTCAATATATCTCGAAGGGTAATCTGAATGTCAGGCAGTTCCCCTTGTCTGTACCGTCGATACAGCACCACTGGCCTTCCTCGTCCCCGTCCTCGCACCCTCCCTCCCTGCCCGCCACCTTCTTCTTCTTCTTCTTCTCCTTCTTCTCCCTCTATTTCTCCGTCCTCCTCCATGGACAGGCTGTCTTCTTCCCCTCCTTCTACTCCCCGTCCCCTCATCCTCACTCTTTCTCGGTCCTCCTCAGTCAATCCCTTTCTCCCCCTTGGCGGCGGGGGAGGCATCAGGATCCTCGCGGCCCTACCTACCCCTTGTCCTCCCACCTGAGTTTTGGCTACCATCAACGCACTCTCCTTCGGCCCCGCCTGCGATGCGGCCGCCGTCGACGTCACCACACGATAACCCCCCCCTCCTCCATTACCACCTCCTCCTCCAAAAACGTGCTGTGTCTGAGTCCACGCACCCATGGCCCCCTCTTGCGTCGCTCTCAACCATCCCGTCCTCACTTGAGAAACATCCGACGACTGTGTCCCTCCCTCCCTCCCTCCCCCTTGTGAAAGCACCTGGGAAGTGCGATGGAATGAGAAGAGGGGGGCCATGATGGGCGAGGAGAAAGCGAAGGAGGGACCGCGGGGAGAGGGGGTCAGGGAGAGCTTGAGGTCCACAAGCTTGATGTCTTCCAGGGGATGGGGGAAGAGGAGGGAGGAGGAGGAGGGGGAGGAGAGGGAGAGGGAGAGGAGGAGGTAGGTGGTGGAGGGGAGAAGGGCACTGGGATTGGACGGGTGGAATAGCGTCGACAGCAAGGTCTGCAGTCGGCTCACGGGCGACAAGGAGGAGAAAGAGGACGAGGAAGGGGCATTGAAGAAGTCAATGACACGCCGCCGTATGCCCTTTCTCTTCGTCGCCTTCGTCATCGCTGCCTCCCCTCCCTCCTCCTCGCCTTGCCCCCCTTCCTCGTCTACGGCCTCTAATCCCCGATCGTCGGGGTCAGAGAGGCCCTTGACAAGACATAAGACCAACCGCTCTTTCGCCAGCTGTAGCGTTGCCCTCGCGCTCTCTTTGGGGCCGGTGATGGAGGAGGAGACAGAGGATGAGGGGCCGGACGAAGCGGAGGCGGAGGACGGAGTGGAAATGGAGGAGGAGGGGGGGGGCAAAGAGGGAGAGAAGAAGCGGTGAAGATCCATGATCAACCCGAAAACTTCCTCGCGCACTTCCAGGTCGGTGGTGGACGGGTTAGAGGCGAGGGTGACCAGGCTGAGGGAGGGAGGAAGGGAGAGAGGAAAGGAGAAGGTTAAGTATGTGTATATGACGAAGAAAGGAGGAATCTGACGGAGGGAGGGAAGGAGCAGTAGAAATATCCTTACCTATGCGACACCTTCCGCTCATCACCTAGGTAGCCTCCACTCAGCAACGCCTTGGCTACCTGCAGCCTCATCTCCTCCCCCCTCTCCTGCTCCCCCTCCCTCCATCCCTCCCCTGCTTTTGCGCCCATCATCTCTCTCACCCCCTTCCCTAGCAACTTCACCCCCGCCAGCTGCACCCCCGGGCGCCAAGCCCCTTTCAGGTAGGCGCGAGAGGTGTCCGTGAGACAGGAGGGGAGGAAGGGATGACACTCCTGCAATAGAATCAAGTCCTGGGGATGTCTCGCATCTGCCAGTACCTGCAGTAGCCCCGCCATGGCCTTGGGACTCACCCTCTTGGCCTTGCTCAGTGCCTTGACCACCTCCCTCCAGAGCCGCCGGCTCTCCCCCCCCTGGGCCCCGTCCAGGAGTTCGCTGAAGCCTCCCTTGCTCGGCGAGACCAGCGCCACGAGGGATCGAGGTCCTTGCTCCTCCTTGCTAGGGTCGCCCTCCCACCTCCTGCTAAATTGGTCGAGCAATAGCGTCCGAATTTGCTTCACGAGGCTCTTGGCGTGCTCGTCCACGTCAGGACGGGTGGGGAGGGGTCGATCTGTTTCGTGGTAGCCTCCCTCCTCTCCCTCCTCCTCCTCCTGCCCCTCCTGCCTCCCACCCTCCCTTTGGGAGATGGGGAAAGGGGACAGCGGGTAAAGGAAGCGAAGGAGGAGGCCTCCGACTTCTGCAGCAACTTCATAGACGAGGCTGCTGTGGGATTGCATCGCCTGGAGGAGGTGGCGGAGGAGGGACTGGGCGAGGGCGGGATGATGAGAGGAGACGACGTTGATTTTTCCAGCAGTTAGGAGGAGGGCGAGAATGTTCACACCGGTAGTGCGACGCCTGGTGAGGCGGATCCCTAGGCTGTCTTTGCTATGATGCTTCCCGTTAGCGGCTGTGGAAGGAGCGCTGAGAAGGGAGAGGAGGGCGGCGAAAGGCCCGACGCTGCTGGCACTGCTGCTGTTGCTGCTGCTGGGGACCTCCGGGTTGGTGGTGGAGGAGGGGGAGGACGAGGAAAGTGGGAGGGAAGAGGGTGGGTCAGAGAATAGTGCGGCTTCGAAAGTTTGTCGAAGGGCCTCATTTTTGCGGAGGAGGAGGGAAAAAGCGGAGGAGGGGCCGGGAAGGAGAGAGGGAGGGGCGATCCAGAGGGACAGGAGGGAGGAGAGAAAGTAGAGATTGCGGCGGGTGACGGGCATGAGAGTGTCGTCGTGGGCGTAGGTGAGGAAGTGACAGAGGAAGGAGGTGCTGTCGATCAGTTCGTTTGAGGAGGAAAGGAGCGAGGGAGGGGAGGGGCGGTAGTCTTGCCAGGCGGTTAGGAAGGTGTCGGCAACGTCACACAGGAAATAGTGACATGCGCTGGAGGAGGGCTGGCCGGAGGAGGGGGGGGAGGGAGGGGTGAGGAGGAGGGAGGCCACAGTGCTCAGGACCTTGCCTCCAAGATCCTGGTTGATCCATCGCGCGAGAATAGACGCGGCGGGCTCGTTCAAGCACGCCTGAAGGACGAAAAGCCGAGCATTACGGTGAAGGCCTGTGCCTTCCTCGAGCGCCTGTTCCAAGGCCGCTACCCATGAGGGCTTCGACTGCTGCTGCTGCTGCTGCTGCTGCTGCTGCTCTAGGAAGGCCTTGGCGGCTAGCGTGTCAATGACGGCCATAAAGGAGGACATGCAGGCCTCCCGGTTGAGGTCTCGAAGTCGGCGCAAGGCCCGAGAAAAAGTAGAGGCCGAGGAGGAAGGGAAGGGAGACGAGCTTACACTTGACCCGCCATCCTCCTTTTCATCCACCTCCATTGCATCCGCGTTCCCCTCCTCTTCCTCTTCCTCCTCCTCCTCTTCCTCCTCCTCCTCCCTCCTTCCCTTCCCTAGGCTTTGTAATTGACTCAATTGCGATACCCCTACACCCCCTCTTCGTATCCTCCCTCCTTTCCATTTCTCCCTCCTTCTCTCCTTCCTATGCATCTCTCTTCCTTCCTCCCCCGCTTTCTCCTCCCTTTCCTCTTCCTCCTCAACCTCCATCCCACCCCCTTGCACCATCTGTGAAAGAGAAGACTGAGAGAGCATAAAGGCACCCATCTGAGTGTATCCGCCCATGGCCAATGTCATAACCCCCCCATACATCTGGGTCCCGCCGATGAGCTGCTGTCTGTAGGAGGAAGAGGAGGAGGACGGGAGGGAGGACAAGGGTAGGAGACGGTTCGTCCCTGACTCCCAGGCCTTGAATCGGTATCTCTTGGACGGGTCGACGATCTGACGGAGGGAAGGAGGGAGGCGAGTGAATCAAAGGTTTGCTGTATAGACATCGTTGCTCCCTCCCTCCCTCCCTCCCTCCCTCCCTCCCTCCCTCCCTCCC
>Ga0160419_101066_pt1 | contig 12769 bp, 12 predicted proteins | sample CelAP2metagpilot_2_FD_108196 | JGI IMG/M metagenome (GOLD analysis project Ga0160419, IMG submission 108196) | Phycosphere-associated microbial communities from Cellana algal ponds in Kailua-Kona, Hawaii, USA - Cellana AP2-4-25 metagenome pilot ... | reverse complement strand
GGGGCGGCCCTGCGTCTTCAGCGGGCGGCCTGCTCGAAGCGGCGCAGCAGGGCGTTGCCCCGCTCCACGGCGCTGTCGAGGGCTTCCTGGGCTTCCTTGTCACCGGACCAGACGGCCTCCAGCTCCTCGTCGATGATGCCGCGGATCTGGTCGAAGGAGCCGAGGCGCAGGCCCTTGGAGTTGTCCGTGGGCTCCTTGGCGGTCATCTGGGTGACGGCCACGTCGGTGCCCGGGTTGGCCTCGTAGAAGCCCTGGCTGCGGGTCAGGTCACCGGCCTCCGAGGTGATCGGCAGGTAGCCCGTGTCCTGGTGCCACTTGGCCTGGATCTCGGGTGAGGAGAGGAAGTCGAGGAAGGCGGCGACGCCCGCGTACTCCTCGGCCTCATGGCCCTCCATCACCCAGAGCGAGGCGCCGCCGATGATGGTGTTCTGGGGCTCATCGGCCACCGCTTCCCAGTAGGGCAGCGGGCGCACCTCGAAGTCGAAGTCCGCCTCGGCCTTGATGCCCGCGTAGCCGGCCGAGCTTTCGGTGAAGAGCGCGCATTCGCCGCCGCGGAAGTTGGCGCCGCCCTCGTTGCGGCGGCCGGCGTAGATAAACTTGCCCTCCTCGGCCCAGTCACCCATGGCCGAGATGTGGGCCACCTGGGCGGCGCTGTTGAAGGCCAGCTCGGTGTCGGTGCCGCCAAAGCCGTTGGCCTTCGTGGCGAAGGGCGTGTCGTGGTAGGCCGAGAAGTTCTCCAGGTGGATCCAGCTCTGCCAGGCGGTGGTCATGGGGCATTCCACGCCCGCCTCCTTGAGCTGGTCGAGCACCTGGCCCACCTGCTCCCAGGTCTTCATCTCGGTATCGGGGTCGATGCCCGCCTCGCTCAGCATGTCGCGGTTGACCCAGAGCACGGGGGTGGAGGAGTTGAAGGGCAGCGAGAGCATGTTGCCGTCCGAGGAGGTGTAGTAGCCCTTGACCGAGCCGATGTACTTGGACTGGTCAAAGCCCTCGCCCATTACCTCGTAGACCGGCTTGATGGCGCCCTTGGCGGCCATCATGGTGGCGGTGCCCACCTCGAAGACCATCAGGATGTGCGGCTGCTCACCGGCGCGGAAGGCGGCGATGCCGGCGTTCAGGGTCTCGGAGTAGTTGCCCTTGTGGCTCTGGACGACGGTGTAGTCGTCCTGGCTGGCGTTGAAGGTCTCGACCTGCTCGGCGACAAGCTCGCCCAGGCGGCCGGTGAAGGCGTGCCAGAAGTCGATCTCGGTCTCGGCGTAGGCCATGTGGCCGGTGCCCAGCACGGCGGCCGTGGCAAGGATGGATGTGCTCAGTTTCATGGTTTGGGTCTCCCTTTGGTTCTGGTTTGCAGGCAGGCGGGGGCCGTCTGGCGGCGGGCGGCGGGGCTCATCGGCCCCTCCCGCCGCCGCTGGCGGCCCTGGCATCGGGGCCCAGCAGGGCTTCGACAAGCCCCGGCAGGGCGGCGAAGTCATCGAACTGGGCAGCGTGGGGAATGCGCTCGGGCGGGCGCTTGCGGTAGCCCTTGGTGAAAAGCAGGAAGGGCACACCCGCCCGCTCGGCGGTCTCGGCGTCGATCTCGCTGTCCCCGACAAAAAGACAGGGCCCCTCGCCCAGTTCCATGAGCGTGGCGAAGAGAGGGGCCGGATCGGGCTTGCGGCCCTGGGGGTTGTCGCCGCCGGTGATGGCGCCGAAGTGCTCTGCCAGCCCGAGGTGGCGCAGCACCTTGAGGCAGGGCGAGCGCAGCTTGTTGGTGCAGATGCCCAGCCGGTACTCCCGGGCCAGCCGCGCCAGCACCTCGGGCACGCCCGGGTAGGTCACGGTGTCGCTGTGGGCCTCCTCGTAGCGGGCCGTCATGTCCGCCAGCAGCGGCGCCTGCCGCTCTTGCCCAAGGTCACGTGCGGCGCGCATCCGGGCCACGAAGGTCTCGATGCCCTCACCGATGAAGGCCCGGGTCTCCTCCAGGCTCAGGGGCGCGGCCCCCAGGGTGGCAAGGCTCGCGCTGGCGATGCGGCGGATGTCGGGGGCGCTGTCGATCAGCGTGCCGTCAAGGTCGAAGACGATGCGCGCGCTCATGGCCGGTCCACCAGGTAGTCGGGCACGATCCCGGAGCGGGCGATGGCCGCCTCCACGTCCTGACCCGAGAAGAAGCCCCAGTGGGCGATCAGCGCTGAGGCCACCCCGGCCCCTTGGGCGCCAAGGATGTCCGTGTGCAGGCTATCGCCCACCATCAGCACGCGGCTGCGGTCTACCGGGCCGAGCCGGGCGAAGGCCCGCTCGAAGATGTTGGTGAAGGGCTTGCCGAAGAAGCGCGGCGCGATCCGCGTACGGTCCGCCAGGCGGTGGGCAAAGTGCCCCGGCTCCGCCGAGAAGCCGCTCTCGCGCGGGGCCACGATGTCCGGGTTGCCCACCAGGACGGGGCGCGGGCGCTCTTCCAGAGCCGCCTCCAGAAGCGCCTGACGGGCATCGGTCCAGGCCGCCGCGCCGATCATCAGGAACCCATCCACCTCCGCATAGGGGCCCGGCTCCTCCTCCAGGTAGGTGAGGTTCAGCCCCTCCAGATCCGCCAGGCCGGTGCTGCGGGTCGCCATGAGCCCCCAGTGCAACCCGCGCTGGCCGTTGAGCCCGGCCAGCAGGGTGGCGCGGCTGGTGATCACGTCTTCGGGGGCGAAGCGGTAGCCGAGACGGGCGTACTTCTCCATCAGGGCGGCGTGGGAGGTGCCGGCCGCGTTGGAGACGATCAGCACCCGCTTGCCCGCCGCCTGGAGGGCCGCGATGCGCTCGGGCGTGCCGGGGATGGCGCTCTCGCCGATGTTCAGCACCCCGAAGGCGTCGAGAAGGAAGACGTCGAAGTCCTCGGCCAGCTCTTCCAAGGTGGCGGCCCGGCGGAAGCCCCCGGCGCGCGCCGCCACGGGCGGCAGGCGGTGGCGGACCGCCTCGTAGGCCAGGAAGGCCTCCTCTGCCGACAGGGCGCTCAAATGATCGCCCCCCGCACCTTGGCCGAGACCCACTCGCTGATGACCACGGCGGCCAGGATGACCAGCAGGATCAGGCTCACCTGGGGCCAGGCCAGGACATTGAGCGAGGCCGAGAGCTGAAGCCCGATGCCGCCCGCGCCGACAAGGCCGAGAACGGTGGATTCGCGGATGTTGATGTCCCAGCGGAAGACGGCGATGCCGGCGAAGGCGGGCAGGATTTGCGGCACGATCCCGTAGGCCATGACCTGCCAACGGCTCGCGCCGGTGGCGGTGATCGCCTCCACCTGGGTCTGGTCGATCTCCTCGATCGCCTCGTAAAGCAGCTTCGCGCAGAAACCGATGGAGCGAATGGCGATGGCCACCACCCCGGCAAAGACCCCGGGCCCGATGATGGCGATCAGCAGGAGCGCCCAGATCAGCGAGTTGATCGAACGGGTGGAGACGATGATCAAAAGTGCGACGGGCCGCACAAGGAAGCGCGAGGGGGTGGTGTTGGAGGCCGCCAGGAAGGCCACCGGCACGGCCAGGCAGAGGGCGATGAGGGTGCCCAGGGTGGCGATGTTGAGGGTGTCCCAGATCGGGCGGCCCAGCTGGGCGATATATTCCCAACGCGGCGGGGTCGCCCTTGTCCAGATGTCGCCCGCGATGCGCGGCGCGTCCCAGACGAAGAACCAGGTCGTGGCCTCGGAGATGAGCTGCCAGCAGTAGAGAAAGACCGCCACGCCAAGCAGCCAGCCGAACCAGCGCAGAAGGCTCTCGTTACGGGTCCGGCGGCGCCAGACGGCGGTTCCCTGTCTTTCCAGCACCGGCATTACTGGACCCTCGCGCGGATCACGCCCGAGAGATACTCGAGCGCCATGACGATTCCGATGATCAGGATCAGGATGGCGGCGGCCGTGTCATACTCGTAGCGGTCGAAGGCCGTGTTGAGGGTGGCGCCGATGCCCCCGGCGCCCACCAGGCCCAGGATCGCGCTTTCCCGGAAGTTGATGTCCACCCGGTACATCGAAAGGCCGACAAGTCGTGGCATGACTTGGGGTTGGACGCCGTAGTTGATCCACTGCATCCAGCGCGCGCCCGAGGCGCGGATGGCCTCGGCCTGGCTCCGGTCCATCGCCTCGATGTCTTCGGCCAGGAGCTTGGAGAGAAAGCCGATGGTGGCGAAGGAGAGGGTCAGGAAACCGGCCAGCGGGCCGAAGCCGAAGATCGCCACCAGCAGGATCGCGACGATGATCTCCTGCAAGGCGCGGCTCACGGCGACGATGCCGCGGCAGATCACGTAGACCGGCAGGGGCGCGATGTTGCGCGCCGCCCCGAGGCCGATGGGAATGGAGATGAGGATGCCCACCACCGAGGCGGCGACGGTCATGACGATGGATTCCAGCAGCCCGCTCCAGATGTCGCTCCAGCGCGAGAGAAAGTCCGGGCTGGTGAAGGCCAGGACAAAGGCCCAGCCCCGGTCCAGCCCCTCGTAGACGCGGTTCCAGTCCACCTCGATGGTTAGGTAGGCGGCCACCAGGTAGGCGGCAAAGCCCAGGCCGAGGCTCCAGCGCAGGAGCGCGCTGCGCACGAAGGGCGGCTTGCGCCAGCCCCTGCCCAGCATGTCGTCCAGTTCGCGGTGCTGGCTCATTCCGCCGCCCTCATGTCGGCGTCATCCTCTTCCTCTTCTTCCTCCACCTTCTCGATGGTGGCCTCCCAGTCCTCCTCGCCGTAGATCTCGGTCAGCTTGTCGGGGGTCAGGCCGGTGGGGCCGCCGTCGTAGACGATCTCCCCGAAGCGCAGGCCGACGACGCGCGGCACGAACATCTGCGCCAGGGCCACGTCGTGGATGTTGATGATGGCCGCCAGGCCGCGCTCACGGCAAAGCTCGGTGATGAGCCGCATGATCTGGCGGCTGGTCTTGGGGTCGAGCGAGGCGGTGGGCTCGTCCACCAGCAAGAGCTTGGGGTTCTGGATCAGCGCCCGGCAGATGCCCACGCGCTGGCGCTGGCCGCCGGAAAGCTCGTCGGCGCGCTTGTCGGCCATGTGCAGCAGGCCCACCCGGTCCAGCAGGCGGAAAGCCTCGTCCACGTCCGCCTGGGGATAGCGGCGCAGGAAGGAGCGCCAGAAGCCCACGTAGCCCAGCCGCCCGGAGAGGACGTTCTCCATCACTGTGAGCCGCTCCACCAGGGCATACTCCTGGAAGATCATGCCCATCTCGCGGCGCGCGCGGCGCAGGGCCCCGGCCCCGAGGCGCGTCAGGTCCGTCCCGGCCAGCAGGACGGCCCCGCCGGTGGGCTCCACCAGCCGGTTGATGCAGCGGATCATGGTCGATTTGCCCGCGCCCGAAGGCCCGATCAGGGCCAGGACCTGCCCCTCGGGCACCTCCAGGTCGATCTCCTTCAGGGCCTGATCGCCGGTTTTGTATGTCTTTGTCAGCTTTTCAAGGCGCAGCATGGTGAAGCCCCTAAAGGCGCAGTGTGACAGGCCCGTGACAGGCCTGCCTCTTCTGCGGTTTTCTTTTTATTCGCAGGCGTAGGAGACGCCGTTGGCCGCGTCGATCTTGCGGATCACCTCCCAGAAGTCCTTGTAGTTCATCTCAAGGAACTGGCCCTCGCCGTTCTTCTCGAACTCTTCCTGCAGGCTGGTGCCTTCCCAGTCGAAGTTGAAGAAGGCGTTCTGGATCTTCTCCTGAAGCTCGGGCTTGAGGTTGTAGACCACGCCGTAGCCCGTGGTGGGGAAGGTCTGGCTCTTGTAGATCGAGACGAGCTGATCCTCGGAGACCACGTCGCGCTCCAGCATCCGCGCCAGGACGGAGTTGGCGATGGAGGCCGCCGGATAGTCCTTGTTGGCGACGCCCAGGATGGAGTTGTCGTGCTTGCCCGAGAAGACCGGCTCGAAGTCGCGGTCGGCCTCCATGTCGAAGTCGCTCTTGAGGATCGCCGAGGGCGCCTTGAAGCCCGAGTTGGAGGTGGGCGAGGTGAAGGCGAGCTGCTTGCCCTTGATGTCCTCGACGCTCTCGATGCCCGATCCGGGGTGGGTCAGAATCTCCATCTCGTAGCCGAAGCTGCCGTCGGGGGCGGCCATGATGGTGAAGGGCCGGAAGCCAGCGCAGTTCACCGCCAGCGGGTTGGAGCCGGTGTTGAAGCCCGCGATGTGCAGGCGGCCCGAGCGCATGGCCTCGATCTGGGCGGCATTGTTCTGCACCGGGAAGAAGACCACCTCCTTGCCGGTCTCCGCCTCCAGGTGCTCCAGGAAGTCGGACCAGGCGGTCTTGTAGACGGCCGGATCCTCCACCGGGGTGTAGGCAAAGATAAGGGTGTCCGGATCAAGCTGGTCCGCCGGATCGCTGGGAATGTCGGCGATCAGGTCGCCATCGGCGTCGCAGAAGCGCGCATCGAGATCGCCGCGCGGGCAATCCTGGGCGGCGGCCCCGCCCGCCATCAGCGCGATGGCCGAGGCCCCGAGCAGAAGTTTGAAGTCTATCATCATGTTTTTTCTCCCTGTTTTGGCGGCGAAATGGTGCCGCGAATCCCTCACTATCAGTCCTCTGTAACAATGATATCGACATTCCCGGCCACAAGCGCGCTCAGGAGCGCCCCCTTGGGCCGGGCATCGACGACGATGGAGCTGAGGCCAGACATCTCTCCCACCTGGGCCAGCCCCTTGCGGCCGAATTTCTGCGAGTCGATCAGCAGGTGCCGCCGCTCAGCCCGCTGCAGCATCATGCGCTTGACCGCGGCAAAACCCTGGACGGTCTCCGAAGGCCCCTCGGCGGAAACGCCGGAGGAGCCGATCATGCAGCGGTCCACGTTGAAGCGGGACAGGAACTCCAGCGTCTCGGTCCCGATGACGGCGGATTCCGCCGCCAGATACTCCCCCGGGCAAAGCAGCACCTGGGGCGCGCCGTGGCCCAGGGTCATGGCGACGGGGATGGAATTGGTGATGACGGTGCAGGGCGTCCCCAGATAGGCCAGCGCGCGGGCCATCTGGATCGTGGTGGAGCCGGAATCGATCATCACGGTCTCCCCCTCGTTGACCAGCTCGGCGGCCCGGCGGCCGATCCGCTCGCGCTGCTCGATGCGGGCGGTCACCCGCTCGTCCAGGCTGGGATAGTGGCCCTGGGTCGGGGCCGAGGCGCCGCCGTGGGCGCGCGCGATCAGGCCATCGTCCGAGAGGGCATCGAGATCCCGGCGCACGGTCTCGGTGGAGACGTTGAAACGGTCGGACAGGTCCGAGATGCGGACATGGGGGCGCAGCTTGAGCTCCAGCAGGATCAGCCGACGGCGCTCGGATTTCTTGAGCCGCGTCGTGCCCTCGCCATCCTTCTCCCTTGCGCGTGTCTTCGACATTCGCCCTCCCCCGGTGCGCCGAACTTGTGGCCTTTCCGGCGAAATATCAACGATTTTGTTGCATTAGCCACTTTTTGGTGTGACATTTCCAAAAACCACAAGGAATTTCGAGGCTTGACCAGCAGATTGCCAGATCGCCACCCCGCCCCGGGAGGGCCCGCCGGATGATCCTCATGGCGGCCCACCTGGCGGCTGCGGTCGCCCTTCTGCTCTGGTCCGTGCGGCTCATCCGCACCGGGGTCGAGCGGGCCTTCATGCCCGAGCTCAAGCGCCGCCTGAAGGAGCTCTCGGGCAACCATCTCTCGGCCGCGGCGGGGGGCCTCCTGGCCGCCATGGCGATGCAGAGCTCCACCGCCGTGGTGCTCATCGCGGCGGGCTTCGCCACCTCCGGCATGCTCACCTTCGCCGCCGCCCTGGCGCTGATCCTGGGGGCCGATCTGGGCACCGCGCTGATGGCCCAGGTGCTGATACTGCCGGTCAGCCAGGTGATCCCCTTCGCCCTGCTCGCCGGGGTCCTGATCTTCTCCAAGGCGCGCAGCCGCCGCACCAAGCAACTTGGCCGCATCATCATCGGCCTGGCCCTAGTGCTCATCTCGCTGGGCATGATCCGCGCCGCCACCGCTCCCATCGGCGAGAACGAGATCGTCCAGGCCATCGCCGTCTACTTCGAGCGCGATCTCATCAGCGCCTTCGCCCTGGGCGCGCTCCTGGCCTGGGCCATGCACTCCAGCCTGGCCGCCGTCCTCACCTTCGCCGCCTTCGCGGGCACCGGCCTGGTCTCCCTGCCCGTGGCCCTGGCCCTGGTGATCGGGGCCAACCTGGGCGGCGCCCTCATCCCCTTCGGCCTGCTCTGGTCCGGACCCCGGCCCGCGCGCATCGTGGCCCTCGGCAACCTCCTGGCGCGCGGCGCGGCCACCCTGCTCTTCCTCGCGCTGCTGCTTCTGGCGCCCCCCACCGCGCTCCTGACCACGCTCGATCCGGCCCAGGGCGCCATCGCCCTGCACATTGCGCTCAACCTGGCCCTGCTCTGCCTCGCCCTGCCCCTGGTCCGCCCCACCGTGGCCCTGATGGAGCGCCTGGTGCCGCGCCACCTGGAGAGCGACGCCCCCTCCGTCACGGCGCTGGACCGCGCCGCCCTCGACCACACGCCCCTGGCGCTGGCCTGCGCCCGCCGCGAGCTTCTGCGCATGGCCGAGACGGTGCAGGCCATGCTGGTCCCGGTGATCCACCTGCTGCGCGCCTGGGACGACGAGGTGGCCCGCACCATCGAGATGCGCGAGCAGTCGATCGACAGGATGCACTTCGAGACCAAGATCTACGTCTCCCAGCTGCGCGAGAAGAACCTCTCCCCCGAGGAGGAGAAGAAGACCCTCGAGATCGTCACCATGGCCAACAGCCTGGAAGAGGCGGGCGACCGCATCGCCGTCAACCTCGTCTCCCTGGCCCGCAAGATGCGCGACGAGGCCCTCTCCTTCTCCGATCAGGGCCTGGCCGACGTGGCCCACTTCCACGACCAGGTGGTGACCAACGGCCAGCTCGCCCTCAGCGTCCTGACCACCGGCGATGTGGAGGCGGCCCTGCAACTGGTGGCCGAAAAGGACCGCCTGCGGGTCGAGGAACAGCGCCTCCAGGAGCGCCACCTGAAGCGCCTGCAGGAACGCGCCACCGCCTCCATCGAGACGACCAACATCCACCAGGAGGTGCTGCGCCTGCTCAAGCAGATCAACGCCTCCCTCTCCTACCTGGCCTACCCCATCGCCGAGGAGACCGGCGACCTCCTGGGCAGCCGCCTGGCCCGCCCCGACCGGATCGAGGGCCTGGGATGAGCGGCAAGGGTAAGGACAAGAAGGACAAGCCGGCCCGCCAGATCGCCGCCCTGCCGGTGCACTGGGACAAGAATGGCAAGCTCCGGGTGCTCATGGTCACCTCCCGCGACACGGGCCGCTGGGTCATGCCCAAGGGCTGGCTGATGGATGGCAAGAAACCCTGGGAGGCGGCCAAGATCGAGGCCCTGGAAGAGGCCGGCGCGGTGGGCTGGATCTCCGACCAGGCGATCGGCCGCTACCACTACGCCAAGCGCCTCGCCAAGGGCCGCAAGCTGCGCACCCGCGTGGTCGTCTACCCGATGCTGGTGGAAAAGCTGAAGCGCCGCTGGAAGGAACGCAAGGAACGCAAGCGCCACTGGTTCTCGCTCAAGAAGGCCGCCAAGCTGGTGGACGAGCCGGAACTTACGGACCTGCTCCTCGCCCTCGCCAAGGATTCCGAGGCCCTGGCCGAGGTGGAGCAGCGCCAGGCGTCCTGAGGGGCGCCGGGGCTTCCATGCCGGCGCGCAATTCTGTAGGACAGCCGCGATGGTCGAAAAGCGACCCTCACGATGTCGGTTTTGACGAGAGGCTTCGCTTTCCGCACGCTTCTTGGGCGTCCTCCGGGATTTCCGCCCAATAACCGTGCAGAAAGCCCGGCCCCGCGCCCCGCGCGCCGTCAGGCAGCCCGGAAAGTTGATTTCGCCGGGTTCCGCCCCATCGTCAAAGCCAGATCAGAGGTGCCCCCTCCCGGGCGCGCACCCGAACGAGCCCGCAGCCGCCCCCCGGGGCGCCCGCCGCGGCCCTACCGAAACGACAGACAGGACCCTATGAATCTGACAACAGACACCGCCATCGACCCCATCGCCAACAAGAAGCTCGTCATCGCAACCGATCTCGACGGCACCTTCCTGGGCGGCACCGAGACCGCGCGCCAGGGCCTCTACCGCTGGATCGAGCAGAACCGCGAACAGGTCGGGCTGATCTTCGTCACCGGGCGCGAGCCCCGCTTCGTGCGCGACCTCTGCCGCTCGGGCAAGGTGCCGCGCCCCGACTTCGTCGTCGGTGACGTGGGCACCACCGTCGCCCGCATGGAGAAGGAGCTGCTGCTGGCCCCCATCGCGGAGCTGGAGGAGGAGATCGCCAGCGCCTGGGGCGATGCGGGCAACCGCGTCCAGGCCAAGCTGCGCGGCGTCGCGGGCCTCACCGCCCAGTCCACCGGCTTCCGCTACCGCATGAGCTACGACATGGACCCGGCGCGCTTCGACAACCGCGCGCTCGACATCGTGGCCGAGATGGGGCTCGACGCGCTCATCTCCGACAACCGCTTCTTCGATGTCCTGCCCAAGGGCGTGAGCAAGGGCCCCTCGCTGCTGCGCCTGCTGACCCACCTGGAGGTGGACAGCCGCCGCGTGCTGGTGGCGGGCGACACGCTGAACGATCTCTCCATGCTGGAGCTGGGCCTGCCCGCCGTCATGGTGGGCAACAGCGAGACCGCGCTGGTCGAGAAGCTGACGGGCCGGGATCACGTCTACCACGCCAAGGGCGAGGGGGCCGAGGGCATCGCCGAGGCCATCCTGCAGTTCGATTTTTTCGGTAAGAAAGCAGCCTGAAGGAGCCTGCCATGTCCTCTGACCTCGTCATCGTCTACCACCGCCAACCCTACGAAGAGGTGGAGGGCCCCGATGGCGAGGTCACCCTGAAGGAGAACTCCTCGCCCAACGGCATCGTGCCGACCCTGAAGAGCTTCTTCGGCTCGGTCGATCACGGCGCCTGGGTGGCCTGGAAGCTGGCCGAGGATCCCTCCAACCCGGGCTTCGACAAGGTGGTCGAGATCAAGGACAGCTACGGGACCTACTCGGTCTCGCGGCTGCCCCTCTCCTCGGACCAGGTGCGCGAATTCTATCACGTCACCTCCAAGGAGGCCTTCTGGCCGATCCTGCACAGCTTCAAGGACAAGTACAATTACGACCGGGTGGACTGGCCCAACTTCCGCGAGGTGAACTGGGCCTTCGCCGAGGCCGCCGCCAACGAGGCCGCCCAGGGGGCCCTCGTCTGGATTCACGATTACAACCTCTGGCTGGTGCCCGGCTACCTGCGCAAGCTGCGCCCCGACGTGCGCATCGCCTTCTTCCACCACACCCCCTTCCCCTCGGCCGACATGTTCAACGTCCTGCCCTGGCGGCGCGAAATCGTGGAGAGCCTGCTCTGCTGCGACGACGTGGGCTTCCATATCCCGCGCTACGCCCAGAACTTCGCCGCCGTGGCCCAGAGCCTCTTCGACGTGGACCCGGGCACGCCGGTCCGGGTGCCCGAGAGCCTGGTTTCCGAGGGCACGGCCCTTTCGGAGGGGCGCTGCCACGAAAAGCTCAGCTACGCGGGCCGCGAGATCAGCCTCAGCGTCACCCCCGTCGGGGTCCACGTGGACTATATCGAGAGCCTCTCGAAGCGGCCCGAGACGGATGCCGCGGCCCGGGCCATCCGCGAGGACCTGGGCGAGTGCCAGCTCATCCTCTCGGTCGGCCGGACGGACTACACCAAGGGCGGCATCGAGCAGCTCTCCAGCTTCGCGCGCCTGCTGGACGATCACCCCGAGCTGCGCGGCCGGGTGCGGCTCATGCACGTCTCGGTCAGCGCCAACCGCAACATGACCGTCTACAACCGCATCCAGAGCGAGATCGAGCGCATGGCGGGCCAGATCAACGGCGCCCACGGGCGGCTCGACTGGCAGCCGGTGACCCTCATCTCCCGGCCCATCGCCTTTGACGAGCTGGTGGGCTACTACCGCGCCGCCGACGTGGCCTGGATCACCCCCCTGGCGGACGGCATGAACCTTGTCTGCAAGGAATTCGCCGCCGCCCGGCTGGACGAGGACGGGGTGCTTGTCCTGTCGGAATTCGCCGGCGCCGCGGTGGAGCTGCAGGAGGCGGTGATCACCAATCCCTTCTCCAACCGCTCCATGGACACGGCGATCCTCCAGGCCCTGCGCATGGAAAAGACCGAGCGTGCCGACAGGATGCGCGCCCTGCGCGCCCGGGTCCGCGAGGGCGACATCAAGGCCTGGGGCGATGCCGTGCGGGCGGGCCACCGCAAGAATGCGGGCCCCGGCCCGATCTCCGACACCGCCGCCTGAGCGCCGCGCCTCAGTCCGCCCCGTCCGGGGCGGGCCCGAGGGCGCGGGCAAAGAGCACCTCGTAGCCCGGCAGCAGCCGCTCCGGCCCCAAGAGGGTCGGCCCGAAGGGGGCCGCCGCGTCGGCCTGCCAGCGGCCCGGCGGCAGGGTCACCGCCTGGGCATCGGGGCTCAGGTTGAAGGCGCAGAAGAGCCGCTCCTCCCCCTCGCACCGCAGAAAACTCAAAAGCTCCGGCTGGCGGTCCAGGAATTCGATCGAGCCCAGCCGCAGGGCGCTGCGGGCACGGCGGTAGGCAATCATCCGGCGGTAGAACTCCAGCATCGAGTCGCGCACCCCGGCCTGGCGCGCCACCGCCTTCTCGCCGTGGTCCACCGCCGCGGGCAGCCAGGGCTTGGCGCCCGAGAACCCCCAGTTGGGCCGGTCCCCCTCCCAGGGGATGGGCGTGCGGCAGCCGTCGCGCCCGTGGTAGCGCGGCCAGAAGCGCAGCCCGTAGGGGTCCTGCAGGTCCTCGAAAGGCACGTAGGCCTCGG
>Ga0160419_101060_pt1 | contig 12835 bp, 9 predicted proteins | sample CelAP2metagpilot_2_FD_108196 | JGI IMG/M metagenome (GOLD analysis project Ga0160419, IMG submission 108196) | Phycosphere-associated microbial communities from Cellana algal ponds in Kailua-Kona, Hawaii, USA - Cellana AP2-4-25 metagenome pilot ... | reverse complement strand
TTGCAGCTGGCCACATGGCCAAACTATCGGTCAATTTCACGCCTATTTTCTCTTCCACCTTCATCATATCCCAAATTGTCAGTTTTTCCAAATGGTCGGGACAGGCTGGATAGCCCGGTGCAGGTCGAATACCTCGGTATTTTTCTTTAATCAGAGCGTCGTTATCCAGATTCTCATCCACGGCATAGCCCCAATGTTTGGTTCGTACCTCCTTGTGCAAATATTCAGCAAAAGCTTCAGCCAACCTATCTGCCAGAGCTTTGATCATAATGGAATTGTAATCATCGTGATTCTTTTCAAACTCAGTGGCCAATTCTTGGGTTCCAAATCCTGTGCTCACACAAAAACAACCTATATAATCCTGAATTCCCGAATCTTTTGGGGCGATAAAATCTGCTAATCCGATATTTGGAACAGTTTCGCGCTTTTTTAATTGTTGACGCAGCGTTCTGAAGATAAAGATTTCACCATCCTTGTCTACTTCAATATCATCTTCATCAATTTGATTGGCTGGAAATAACCCAAAGATAGCTTTGCCTTTCAACAGTTTCTCGTCCAAGACTTGTTTTAAAAGTTCTTTGGCATCCTTAAAAAGCTCCTTGGCCTGTTCCCCTACCACCTCATCGTTCAAAATATCAGGATATTTTCCATGCAGATCCCAACTTCGGAAGAATGGAGACCAATCGATGAATTCCTCCAATTTAGTCAAATCGAAATCTTCCAACACTTGAACACCCAATTGGTTCGGTTTTTTAATATCTGATGGATTCCATTCGATTTGCAATTTATTTTTTCGAGCATCTTCCAACGTCAAATATTCCTTGTGCTTGGAACGATTCAAAAACTTATCGCGAAAACTCTCGTAATCCAGTTTGATGGATTTTTTATACTTCACCGAAGTCTCCTCCTGAAGCAAATCACCCACCACGGTTACGGCTCTGGAAGCATCGTTCACATGCACCACAGAATGACTGTATTGTGGGTCGATTTTTACAGCAGTGTGAGCTTTGCTGGTTGTGGCGCCACCAATCAAAAGGGGCACTTCAAAGTTTTGGCGTTCCATTTCCTTGGCCAAAAACACCATTTCATCCAAAGATGGGGTTATCAAACCGCTCAAACCGATAATATCCACTTGTTCTTCCTTGGCCTTATTAATGATTTTTTCAGGAGGCACCATCACCCCCATATCTACAATCTCGTAATTATTACAGGCCAGCTCCACACTCACAATATTCTTCCCGATATCGTGCACATCGCCTTTAACCGTAGCCATCAAAATTTTACCTGCTGCTTTGGCATCTTTATCTTTGGAAGCTTCAATATAAGGGGTTAGATAGGCCACAGCCTTTTTCATTACCCTAGCAGACTTTACCACTTGGGGCAAGAACATTTTTCCGCTACCGAACAAATCACCAACCACATTCATACCTGTCATCAAGTTGCCCTCGATGACTTCCAAAGGTTTGGTTGCTTGCTGACGAGCTTCTTCTACATCTTCAACTATATATTGATCTATTCCCTTGACCAAGGCACGGGTAATCCTATCTTGCAGCGGTTCTTCCCGCCAAGACAGATCCACCTTACTCTCTTTGGCTTTACCTACAACGGTTTCGGCAAACTCCAAGAGTCTTTCGGTAGCATCATCACGCCTATCCAAAAGCACATCCTCCACATATTCCAAAAGATCTTTAGGGATATCATCGTAGACCTCCAACATTGTCGGATTTACGATGCCTATATTCATTCCGGCTTTTATGGCATGGAACAAAAAGGCAGAATTAATAGCCTCACGGACCGGGTTATTGCCCCGAAATGAAAAAGACACATTGCTCACCCCTCCACTAACACTGCAATAGGGTAAGTTTTCCCTAACCCAACGAGTGGCCTCAATAAAGTCGACGGCATTTTTCCTGTGTTCTTCCATTCCTGTGGCCACTGGAAAAATATTGAGATCGAAAATGATGTCTTCTGGAGGAAAGTTCACTTTGTTGACCAACACATCATAGGATCGTTTGGCTATTTCAATTCGTCGTTCAAAATTATCTGCCTGTCCAACTTCGTCAAAAGCCATCACGATTACAGCGGCTCCATAACGTTTTATCAACTTGGCGTGGCGGATAAATTCTTCTTCTCCTTCTTTTAGACTAATGGAGTTTACTACACATTTTCCTTGTACCACTTGCAGACCTGCTTCGATGATTTCCCATTTGGAACTATCGATCATAATGGGAACGCGGGCAATATCCGGTTCGGAAACTATCAAATTCAGGAATCTGACCATGGCTTCCTTTCCATCGATCAGACCATCATCCATGTTAATGTCTATAATCTGGGCACCACCTTCTACTTGATCACGCGCAACATCTAAGGCTTCGTCGTACTTTTCTTCCTTTATCAACCGTAAAAAACGCTTGGAACCTGCCACATTGGTCCGTTCTCCCACATTGATAAAATTACTGTCGGGGGTTACCACCAATGGTTCAAGGCCACTCAGGCGTAAAAAGCGTTGTTCGTTGATCGTTGTTCGTTGTTCGTTTATTTCCATCGCTATATTTCCAACAACATTAACAAATTACGGATAACGATAGTGACCTTGGCTCATAATCCTTTACTACATCTGCAATGGCCTTGATATGTTCCGGAGTGGTTCCACAACATCCACCTACGATATTTACCAACCCTTTTTCTACGTATTCTTTTATTTGTGCGGCCATTTGCTCTGGTGTTTCATCGTATTCACCAAAGGCATTGGGCAACCCCGCATTGGGGTGTGCAGAAACCGCAAATTCTGATTTGGCGGAAACCACCTCTAAATGAGGTACCAATTGTTTGGCTCCCAGCGCGCAGTTGAACCCTACCGATAAAATCGGGATATGCGAAATGGAAATCAAAAAGGCTTCGGCAGTCTGACCAGACAATGTTCTGCCCGAAGCATCGGTAATGGTACCGCTGACCATCACGGGAACTTCTATATTCCGCTCATCTTTTACTTCCTCAATGGCAAAAAGAGCTGCCTTGGCATTCAGTGTATCAAAAATGGTTTCCACCAGTAAAATATCCACACCGCCATCGAGCAGCGCCTCAACTTGTTGTTTGTATGCAATTCGAAGTTCATCAAAGGATATGGCACGAAATCCTGGGTCATTCACATCGGGCGACATACTGGCTGTCTTATTGGTCGGGCCAATACTTCCCGCTACAAACCTTGGTTTGTTTGGGTTTTTATCAGTGAATTCATCGGCCACTTCCTTTGCAAGCTTGGCCGATTCATAATTGAGTTCATATACCAATTCTTCCATACCATAATCTGCCATGGCTATGGTTGTTCCTGAAAACGTATTGGTTTCCAAAATATCTGCCCCAGCTTGTAAAAAGCTGCGATGTACTTCTTTTACCGCCTCTGGCTGAGTCAACGAAAGTAGATCGTTGTTGCCTTGTAGGTCGCTTGGCCAATCTTTGAAACGTTCGCCCCTAAAATCCTCCTCCTTGAATTTATAGCGTTGTAGCATAGTGCCCATGGCTCCATCCAACACTAAAATCCGTTTCTTTAATATATCTTCAATTTTTTCCATAATACAATTTCCTTTTAAAAAGGATATAGTGAGATCAAGAGAAGTGTGTGGAACCGATGTTGTATTTGTCCGTTATCCTTCCCCTTACCGTTTAGATTTCCTAAAATATCTTGATTTTTTTCAAGATGAGGGTAGAATGTAGCACCTTCTCGAGGTCGAGGGTTGCTAAGGCTTCACAGGGTCCAATCCCTCCACCTTTCTTGATAACACTTTCAATTTATAAATGAACTGAACTACAAAGAAACGGCTCTCCTCATTGAAAAGCAAAAAAAGCCCCTGAATATTTAGAAAACATACCATTAAAAAAACGGGCTGATCGAACAACCCGTTCCTTTTTTAATCACGTTATGTTAATTTACAGCAGCATTCCCCCGGATACTTCGATACGCTGCCCATTGATCCATTTGGCTTCTTCAGTGCATAAAAATGCAACCACACCTCCAACATCGTCCGGGACTCCTACTCGACCCAATGCCGTAATATTGGTTATGGCCGTTCTTTTTCCTTCATCATTTTTATTGGATCCACCACCAAAATCGGTCTCAATGGCCCCAGGTGCTACCACATTTGCCCTTATTCTTCGGCCTGCCAATTCTTTCGCCTGGTATCTTGTCAAGGTCTCAACTGCTGCTTTCAAGGAACCGTACACCGAAAATCCGGGAAATGAAAAACGGGTCAATCCACTCGAAATGTTCACAATAGCACCTCCATCTGATAGTATGGGCAACAATTTTTGGGTTAGAAAAAAGACTCCTTTAAAGTGGACATTCACCAAAACATCGAACTGATCTTCGGTAGTCTCGAGTATAGGAGTATTGATTCCTATTCCTGCATTATTTATTAAAAAATTAATCGTTGATGCTTTAAAATAGCTGTTCAACACTTTTTTTGCTTCACCTACAAAGGCATCAAAACTTTGATTGTCCGCCACATCCAGCTGGAGTGCATATGCTTTTTGACCATTTTTTTCAATTTGGTTTACCGTTTTATCAGCTTCTTTTTTATTGCTATGGTATGTCAACAGAACATGGAATCCTTTTTTGGACAATTTGATGGCCATATCCTCGCCAAGTCCGCGGCTTCCTCCTGTTACCAATGCTATTTTTGCTTTGTTCATTTTACTTGATTTTTGATTATGAACAAAAGTAACCCCAACAGCCGAAGTTTGCTTGCGAGTATCAAACTGTTATTTGTAAAAATCAAACATTGAGGGCCGACCTAAATTTTAAAGGGGAAAGTTGTGCGTGTTTTTTAAAAAAATTGGAAAAATGTGCTACTTCTTCAAACCCAAGACTAAATGCGATTTCAGAAATGGTCCAATCGGTGTTATTGAGCAAGATCTTGGCTTCCTCAAAAATTCTGGAATGAATAATAGTGGTAGTGGTGAGGCCTGTGGTCTCCTTTAAAACCTTGTTTAAATGATTGGCGTGCACGGCCAATTGTGCGGCATAATCGTTGGCCGTTTTGAGCATCAATCGTTGAACCCTCGAATTTATAGGAAACTGTCGCTCGAGCAATTCAACAAACATATCCGTAATGCGGGTAGAGGCATTATGACTGTTTTCTGTTGGGAGTTTTGGTTGGAGTTTTTGCCCTATGTGCAGCAATTCAATAATATAGGCACGAATCAAATCGAATTTAAAGGGATAATCGGAAGACAATTCGCTATCCATTTTTTGAAAAAGCAGTTCCAAGTCGGCGTATTCTTGATTGGAAATTGTTAGGATAGGATAACTTCCCGGTTGAAATAACGGGAACTTTTCTAAAATAACCCCACTCTTATCTTTAGATAAAAAATTTTCGGTGAAGACACAAAAATACCCCGCCTGTTCCCCTTCCTTTGGCAGATAGTGATATGGGATTTTGGGCGATGCGAACAACAGCGCCTTATCATTTATTTGAATCACCTTATCGGCATATTCCGCCGTGTTCTTACCACTGATCAAGCTTATTTTAAAATAAGAACGGCGATCATATCGCATTTCCCCCTTGTTCAACTTTGTGCGGTACTCGTTAATATTGAACACATTAAAATGTCCAATGTCCTTGCCGATACCCTCGGGAATGGGCAATTGGAGTTTTCCATAAAAGTCCTCAAGCGTGAACATTTCGGCCTTTTTTTTGTAAAATTCAAATATAACCTAAAAACAAAAACACCCTCCAAAATTGCTTCTGAAAGAGTGCCCCTGCTTCTAAAAACTAAATTATCTAGTTGATACTCTGTACCACTTCTTTTTTGGCTTCTTTTTTGGTACCATCAAATCCTTGAACACCACCCACCGTGGTATACTTCATTACAAATCGCTTATCTGGATTAATGATTTGATAGGCAAATTGGCACATCACGGCAGCTTCGTGGAAGCCCGACAAAATCAATTTAAGTTTCCCAGGATAGGTATTTACATCGCCAATGGCAAATACGCCGGGAATATTGGTCTGGTAATCTTTTGCATTGTTTACTTTGATGGCATTCTTTTCGATTTCCAATCCCCAGTTACCGATAGGCCCCAGTTTTGGCGACAATCCAAAAAGCGGGATAAAATAATCGGTTTCTACGTAAGCATCTTCCTTTGCTTGATCATTATATTTTATTACGACGGCATGCAATTCGTCCTTCCCATGAATTTCTTTTACCTCAGCTTCGGTATATAGTCGAATCTTGCCCAATTTGGCCAACTCCCGCGCTTTTTCCACCGAATCCAGAGCCCCACGGAATTCGTTTCTACGGTGTACCAAAGATACCTCGGAGGCTACATCGGCCAGAAATATGGCCCAGTCCAAAGCTGAATCACCACCACCAGAAATCACTACTTTTTTATCACGGAATTGCTCTGGGTCCTTAATCATGTACTCCACACCCCTACTTTCGAACAATCCGATATTGGCGATCAAAGGTTTTCTAGGTTCAAAAGAACCTAACCCCCCTGCAATAACCACTACGGGAGCTTGATGTTGTGTTCCTTTACTTGTAGTCACGATAAAGGATCCATCCTCTTGCTTTTCCAAAGTTTCAGCTCGCTCACCCAACGTAAAACCAGGCTCGAACGGCTTTATTTGCTCCATAAGATTATCCACCAAGGTACCCGCCAAAATTTCTGGATAGGCTGGAATATCGTAAATCGGTTTTTTAGGATAGATCTCGGAACATTGGCCTCCCGGTTGTGCCAATGCATCAATTAAATGACATTTTAGCTTTAACAATCCTGCTTCAAAAACAGTGAACAAACCCGTTGGTCCCGCCCCGATTATAATGATATCTGTTTTGATCATACTACTACTTTTTAATTCGTCCTTAAAGCCCCTTCGACTCCGCTCTGGGTCCTAAAGTGCTGACATTTGATTTAATTTTTCTCTAGCAATTTTTCTCCCTTAATTTGATACTCTTCTTGAATATCCAATATTTTTTGACGGTGATTCACCACTTCTCCGATTACAATGATCGCTGGATTGGATAACTGCTGCCCCCTTGCCTTGTTCTCAATAGAGGCAACAGTTGCTATTCCAACCCTTTCGTGATTTGTTGTGCCATTTTGGATAATGGCCACTGGTGTATTTTCTTTTCCTTCTTTTTTGAAGAGTTCCATAATCTCCCCCAGTTTGGACATCCCCATAAGTATGATGACCGTGGCGTTGGATTTTGCGGCCAAAGCCACATCATTGGACAGTTTATGTTCTTTGGTGGTTCCTGTAATGACCCAAAAGCTTTCGGCGGCGCCTCTCTTGGTCACAGGAATATGTTGTGATGCCGGTACGGATACCGAAGATGATATTCCCGGCACACCTGCAACCTCGATTCCATACTGAGCGGCATGTTCCATTTCTTCTGCCCCACGGCCAAAAACAAATGGGTCACCTCCTTTTAACCGCACCACATGCAGCCCTAGGTTTGCTCGTTGCACGATCAAATCATTGATTTGCTCTTGTTGATAAGCATAACATCCTTTGCGCTTTCCCACAAATATTTGCTCGGCCTGATCGGTATACTCCAATAACTCCGTCGACACCAATGCATCATACAACACAACGTCTGCACTTTGTAAGGCCTTGATACCTTTTAGGGTAATCAACTCCACATCTCCCGGGCCTGCGCCAACTACTGTCAACTTTCCTTTACGCATGTTCCAATTCCAATTTTCTGAACGTTTCCAAACGTTGCAGCACTGTTTTGGCATCTTCCAAATAGCTTTTTGCAAATGCTTCGGATGGTTCGTTCTTGTTTAATTGAAGGGCCACTTTATCAAAACCTCCCTCAAAGGCTATTTTTCCTGTTTCCACATACAGCCTATCAAAATCCTTGATGATGCTGGCATGAGTATTGGTCTTTACTTTTTCGGCCGTCAACAATGCCTTCGCAGAATTCACAATGGATTGGTAGGAGTAATAAATACTTGCCGCCCATTTTCTTTCTTTGATGGCCTCTTCGGCATTTTCAATCTTCTCTTGGCTTTCAAAGAACAATGTGGCCACAAGGTCAACAATGACTCCCGCACATTCCCCGATTCCAATCTCCTTTTTATATTTTTCCTCGTTGCCCCAATCGATAAAATCGTCTTGGGTCAAATTATCCACATCCGTCAACGGTTTAAGGAAATCATAGAAATAATGTTGTCCTTTATCTTCATAATAATCGGTAAAAGAAGTTCCATTTCCGTTGGCTTCGAAGTCATCCAAAATAAGACGCAAAGCCTGCGGCCCTCTTTTACTTGGAATCTTAGCGACTTTGTCGGCAAATCTTGCTTTTCCATCACCATAATTTCCTCCGCCCAATAAAACTTGAAGTGCGGGTGCCACCAATTTATCCTTGGTTCTAACGGACATGCCTTGAAACCCAATATGTGCCATGTTATGCTGACCACAAGCGTTCATACATCCACTGATCTTGATAACCACATCCGGATTTTTGATGTATTGGGGATATTCAGCTTTGATTACCCTTTCCAACTCATCGGCAATTCCCGTGCTACTGGCAATACCCAAATTACAGGTATCGGTTCCCGGACACGCGGTGATATCCAGTGCTTTGTTATAGCCAGCTTCGGCAAAGCCAAGTTTATTCAATTCTTGGTAAAAGAATGGCACCAATTCCTCTTTTACATATGGAACCAATATGTTTTGTCTTAGGGACAAACGAATCTCCCCTGCTGCATAATTCTGCACCAATCTGGCCAGTTTACGTGCCTTATCCGTGTAGAAATCTCCCAATAGCACTTTAATCCCAATAGCCACATAACCTTCTTGTTTTTGAGGCACCAAGTTGGTGGATTTCCACTCTTCAAACGCATTTTGGTTTTCAATTATAACTTCTGGAGTATCAACTTCAGCAATTTTTACTTTTGGATAATCTTCAAAATTGATGGGGTAGGTTTGGTGTGGAACTGCGGTTTGTTCTTCTTCCAGCAATTGTTTAAAACCATCCAGACCGATATCCTTCAGCAAAAATTTCATCCGGGCTTTTGCTCTACTTTTTCGCTCTCCGTATCTATCGAACACACGGATTACACCTTCCATCAACGGAATAATTTTATCCGTAGGCAAAAAGCTGTAGAGTTCATCGGCATGGCGTGGTTGAGAACCCAATCCGCCTGCCAACATGACTTTGAACCCTCTTTCACCATCTTTTTCTTTGGCGATAAAACCAAGGTCGTGCATATAGGAAAGTCCGGTGTCGGCATCACTGGCAGAAAAAGAAACTTTGAATTTTCTTCCCATTTCCTGCCCAATAGGGTTTCTCAAGAAATATTCGAATACTGCTTGGGCGTAGGGGGAAACATCAAAAGGTTCATCTACATCGATTCCTGCAGTTTCACTAGCGGTTACGTTGCGAACGGTATTTCCACAAGCTTCTCGAATGGTTACTTCATCCTTCTCCAGTTGCGCCCAAAGCTCCGGAGTGCGTTCCAAGTCCACATAATGAATCTGGATATCTTGACGAGTAGTGATATGCAATCGTCCTCTGGAGTACTCATCGGAAACATCTGCAATCCGCAACAACTGATTTGAGGTCACCTTTCCGTAAGGCAACTTAATCCGGATCATTTGTACCCCGGGCTGGCGTTGACCATAAATACCTCGAGCCAACCGAAGGCTTCGGAATTTTTCCTCGTCAATATTGCCTCCATTGAACTGATTGATTTTTTTCTCCAAATCAATGATGTCCTTTTCCACTACCGGGTTTTCTATTTCTGTTCTAAAGCTTTGCATCTCCTATTTATCCTATCTTTTTTGTAGATTTATATTAAAAAAATATACTTCTTCTTTCCTTGGGCAAGAAGATGTTATTCAATAAACCCTACCCCTGCTGTATTATTTGTTCGGCTATCGATTAAAATAAATGAGCCATTTGTGCGGTGATTTTTGAACTTATCATAAAAAATGGGTTTGTTGAGCCTGAAACGTACTTTGGCAATGTCGTTCATTTGCAAAGCAGAAACATTTTCCTCTATCCCTGAATAGTCCGGATTGATTTTATGCTCTATGGCATCCACTCTGGCCAGCACTTTATTTATCCCATGTTGTAGTACATATTTTCCTCCGGGAATAAAACTGGTACCATCCATCCACGATATGGTTGCGGTTAATTGCTTGTCCACGGTAGGCAAGTCACCTACCTTGACCAACATATCGCCCCTGCTAACATTTACCTCATCTTCCAAGGTAATGGTTACCGAAGAGCGTCGTGGCGCAGTTTGGTAATTTTTATCATAAAAATAAATATCCTTTATTGTAGAACGAGTCATGGATGGCAACACTATTACTTCGTCCCCAACACTGAGTTCTCCACCATACACTTTCCCAGCAAATCCACGGAAATCGTGGAAATCGTCTGTTTTTGGACGGATTACATATTGTACAGGAAAACGAGGTGTACCTGTATTATAAATATCTTTTTGGTCCAGTTCTTCCAAGTGTTCCAACAGAGTTTGGCCGTTGTACCAAGACATATGCTCTGAACGATTTACCACATTATCCCCTTTTAATGCGCTGACTGGGATAAAGGTGATGGTCTGGTCTTGATATTCCCGTTTTTTCATCAACTCCTCAAAGTCAGCTTTGATGTTGTTGTACCTCTCCTCTGAGAAATCTACCAGGTCCATTTTGTTTATGGCCACTATCACGTCTTTTATCCTTAATAGGTTATTGATAAAAAAGTGGCGATGTGTTTGCTCGATCACCCCTTTACGTGCATCAATTAAAATAATGGATGCTTGGGATGTTGATGCTCCTGTAACCATATTGCGTGTGTATTCGACATGTCCAGGTGTATCGGCAATAATGTAACTCTTGGATGGTGTTGAAAAGTAAATGTGGGCCACATCGATAGTGATTCCCTGCTCCCTCTCGGCTACCAATCCATCGGTAGCCAATGAAAAATCGAGATAATCGTACCCTTTTTGTTTGCTGGTACGTTCTATGGCCTCTAATTTATCGTCGGTCATGGATTTTGTGTCGTACAACAATCTTCCGATCAAGGTACTTTTACCATCGTCCACACTACCTGCTGTTGCTAATTTTAAAACTTCCATTTGTTGCTTCTTAAAAGTATCCTTGTTGTTTTCGTTTTTCCATGGCTGCTTCGGAACGTTTGTCATCAATCCGAGCGCCCCGTTCAGAAATTCTGGAGTCCCTGATTTCGGCTACTACCTTATCAATGGTATCGGCATATGATTCCACTGCGGCCGTACAGCTCATATCGCCAACGGTTCTAAAACGCACCATTCTTTCCTCTACTTGTTCGTCTTCAGCACGAAAAACGACTTCGTCTTCTGCGGACCAAATCAATCCATCACGCAAGAAGGTATTTCGCTTATGGGCAAAATAGATTGATGGTATCTCGATGTTCTCCTTTTGGATGTAGCTCCAAACGTCCAACTCTGTCCAGTTGCTTATTGGAAATACCCGTACATTCTGACCTATTTCGATTTCTCCGTTAAGCATATCGAACAGTTCTGGACGTTGATTCTTTTCGTCCCACTGACCAAAATCGTCTCGAACCGAAAAAATACGCTCCTTGGCCCGTGCCTTTTCTTCATCTCTTCTTGCTCCACCAATACAGGCATCGAACTTAAACTCCTCGATTGCATCCAACAAAGTTGTGGTCTGGAGCATATTCCTACTGGCGTACTTACCAGTTTCCTCCACTACTTTTCCTTCATCAATGGAATCTTGGACATTGCGAACTATAAGTTCCACTCCAAGTTCTTCTACTAACTTATCCCTGAACTCAATGGTTTCGGGAAAGTTGTGCCCTGTATCTATATGCATTAATGGGAAGGGAATTTTGGCAGGCCAAAACGCTTTTTGTGCCAAACGCACCAACGTTATCGAGTCTTTTCCTCCGGAGAACAGTAGTACAGGTTTTTCAAACTGTGCCGCTACCTCCCTAATAATGTAAATTGCTTCATGTTCCAAAGCGTTTGCGCTTGGTCTTTCGTCACCTATCAAAGTGTCTGATTTTTTAATTGGTTCTGTTAGTGTGCTCAAGGCTATGTGTTTTTATCAAATTACCTTCTACCATAGGTAAGGCAATAGTTTATATTATTTAGGTATGCAAACCACATTCTCGGTTTTCCAATACTTTTGTCGGGTCAAAATATTTATGCTCGTTGGGCAGTCCATGTTTTTGTAAATAAGCATCTAACTGGGTATCGCTCCAATGATAAAAAGGACTCACCTTTAAAACTCCATCTTTGCTCAAACTCAACACATCCAAAGAATCTCTATGTGCAGTTTGACCTTTACGAAGATTGGTGAACCAAACATCGGGTCTATGTTCTTCCATAGCTCTTCTGAACGGCTCCAACTTTACCTGCTCCGTAAATATGGCATGCTTTGGATCGTCTATATGTGGAATCCCCATTACAGCATCTCGATGGGATGATGTTTGTTTTGGAACATATAATTTAATGTTCAATTCCAATCTTGAAATTAACTCTTCTGCATGTTTATAGGTTTGAGGGGTATTGTAGCCCGTGTCGCACCATATTACAGGTATGGAGTTATCTACTTTTGTTGTTGCATGCAGGATGGCAACCTCGTAAGGTCTAAAGTTCGTAGTTACAACGGGAGTTTTACCGTGCTGTATTGCCCAAGAAATGATTTCTTCTGGAGAAATACCCTTAAACTGTTTATTTAAATTCTGGATTTCTTGTTGGTTCAATGCCATAACATTTTTTATTTACCCCATTTGATGGAGTTCCAAATTCTTTCATGAAAAAAGTACAGTATCATTTTGGTAACGAGCTCCACCAAACCTATTGAAAAGG
>Ga0160419_101059_pt1 | contig 12841 bp, 18 predicted proteins | sample CelAP2metagpilot_2_FD_108196 | JGI IMG/M metagenome (GOLD analysis project Ga0160419, IMG submission 108196) | Phycosphere-associated microbial communities from Cellana algal ponds in Kailua-Kona, Hawaii, USA - Cellana AP2-4-25 metagenome pilot ... | reverse complement strand
CAACCAAGGACGCCACTCACGACGAGCTCATCTCCGCCGATGAAATCCTCGCCTCTGGCCGCATGTCCAAAGAGGACTGGGACGTAAGCCCTCTCTCTCTCCCCCTCCCTCCCTTCCTCCACTTCACCGTTGCCTTCCTCCCCTCCCTCCCTCCCTCCCTCCCTAGCTCTGTGCCTCCTATTCCCAAGCGCTCTTTGCCTTTGGTCAGCGAGTGGCGGCCGAGCGTGGACTCATTCTGGTCGACACCAAATACGAATTCGGAAAGGTACGTCTTCCCCGCCCTCCCTCCCTCCCTCCCTCTTTCCCCCCCTTTCGTAGACGGAAGACGGGCAAATCATTATCGTTGATGAAATACATACCCCGGATTCCTCCCGCTACTGGGTCGCTGAGACCTATGAGGCGCGCATGGCACAGGTAGGGAGGGAGGGAGGGAGGGAGGGAGGGAGGAGGAGTTATACGATGGGATAGGGTACAAACGTGCAAAGTGGCCCACTCTCTTACTCCCTTTCTCCTTCCCTCTTTTCCTCCCTCCCTCCCTCCCTCCCTCCCTGCCTTCCTCCCTCAGGGCCTGGAACCAGAGAACATTGACAAAGAATTTCTCCGCTTGTGGTTCAAGGTACGCCGCTCTCCTTCCCTCCCTCCTTCCCTCCCTCCTTCCCTCCCTCCCTCTCTCCCTCCCTCCTTCCCTTTTTCCCCCAGGACCGGGATGACCCCTGCAAGAAAATCTCCCTCCGTCCCTCCCTCCCTCCCTCCGTCCCTCCGTCCCTCTCTCCCTCCCTCCCTCTCTCCCTCCCTCCCTCCCATCCTCTCATCCCTCGCTTCCTCCCTCGCTCTCTCCTTTCCCTTGCACCGGACCTCTTACCCATCCCTCCCTTCCTCCCTTCCTCCCTCCCTCTCTCCCTCCCTCTTTTCTGTAGGACCGATGCGACCCTTACAAGGACGCCACCCTCCCCGAGGCTCCGGCTGACTTGGTCAACGAGCTCTCTCGCCGGTACATTATGCTCTACGAGTGTATCACAGGTGACTAACCACGCGTATAGACAAGCCATCATTCCCTCCCTCCCTCCCTACTCCCCTTCCTCCTTCGCGTTAGGCGATCCCTTCCTAGTTCTTTACGAAGTACTTCTCCCTCCCCCTCTTCTCCCTCCATTCTGCTCCCCCTCCTTTCCTCCCTTCTTCCAGGGTTGGACTTTGCGTTCCCTGATGTCAAAATTACTGCCAACGACTCGCTTCGTGCGGCCTTGGGATCTCACTACAAGAAGCAGTAGAGAGAGGGAGGGTGGGAAGTAAGAGGGCGTTGTCCTCGGATGTGGCAAACTTCCATAGAGAGATAGAGATTATGTGGATGCTGGCTGATTTGATTTAACTATCTTTGGCAGCGACGGCGGGAGTGCGGAGGGAAAGAGGGCATTAATGGAGATTCTTTCGGTAAAGAAGAAGGAGAAGAAGTAGCAAGATTCACAATAACTGGCCTGTGCTTTGAAATCAGTTTCCTAAGACCCTTGTCTGCTTCTTTTTTGCCTTCGCCGTTCCCCACGAAAACTCACGGATGTACAATGCACACGCACTGGATGACCCTCACATATGATCGCTTGGCGCGACTGGGTGGCTGGATGAAATTCAACGATTTACTTACCTCCTCTTGTTGAGCACACATGCGTCATCTAAGACTCTTCCTGGTTGCTCTCTTTGTCTGTTGGTTTTAAATTTCTCTTCTTTCATTTTCTACCCCTATATATGTTGTTCGTGTTCGCAGCAGTGTCTCCGGAAGATGTTTCCTTTCTTTCCTTTTCCCTGTCATTCATTTGGTTTCCGACCTCTTCGTTTCGTTTGTTTTGCGGCTGGCGTCATGTTCTTATGGAATCACTGTACAATTTTGGGCCCACCATACGTATCGGCCTCTTTTTAACCATGCGAAAACGCACTGTTCGGATTGATTCAATTGATTAAGCGAGGCTATTCGCCATCATATGTACACGGCCAATGACGTCTTACTGCTTGAATAAAGCACAACGCCACTTCCTTCCTTCCAGTCGACACATATAATTACGCTGCAGACATGTGAAATTGCTCTCTTATGGGCGGTGTGGATTTCTGTGAAGACTTCCTTGTTATTCTATGCCACTGGCGTTGTTTCGATTTAAGCTTCTTCTACAAGTACGGTCACACGCACACGTACACGCATTCCACGGTTGTCCTTTTCTTTTCGCCTGAAACACATTTCGGAACTTCCTTTCCCGTCCACCCCCCACCTTCCCCTTGATACATAAAGCTACAAGTTTCCTGCCTCTTCACCCTCTGCCTATCCGTCTTCTGAGCCTTCCCCCCAAGAAAAGGCTTTTATTTTTTATTATTTTGCCCTTAACATTGCCCACGGAAGATGCAATCGTCCAAGTACTTCCAGACCACACCGAACGCCATACCTTGGACGCCATTCGCCATCAAACGCAGGCCTAATCCACGACCCAACAATCCTTTCACTCCATCCGTAGCCAAGATCTGTTCCGTCGTCTGCCGATAGGTCAGGAGCTCCACGCTTGCTTGTTTGCAGACCTTGATGACAGTCAAGGAATTCGAGAGGATGTCGGAGGCCACACTGGCCGCGAAACCGATAAAGGCATTCCGGAACAGGCGGGACTTCATATCGGAGGGCTCCGGGAGCTCGGACTCACAAAGGTTATAAATGGCAAACCAAGGAAAATGTCCCAATACGTTTGCAGAGAAGGATGCCCCTGCGCCTTGGAAAAGCACCGACGGGCCCTTTCGAATCAGCTTGCGGTAGAGGGAGGACCAGCCGGGGTCTCCTTGCACTTGCTGGCAGATGATGATCGTGTCCAAAGGCATGATCACGATGCGCCACAATGCCGAAGCCACAGAACCTGCGGCCGTCTTGAAGACAATGGGCAAGTTTTGGGTCTCCGCATGCCGGTCTAGCCAGGCCAGCATTCCGGCGTTGCCGGCCGTATCTCCAAAGCGGGAGGCGGGGGCATGAATCAAGGCCGGGATCAAACCACGATAGAATCGGCGTACGCCACCCTGCCGGTAAAGAACGCCAACTGTCTTGGCCAAAGGTGTGCCATGTGCTTGTTGATAGGACATGATCGTGCGGAGCCACATAAAGGCAGCCACATTGATGCCCATGGCGATTGCTCCCGACACTCCCCCCGAAATCGTCCGCCCCCATACGGTGGTATCGAGTTCCTCTTGAAATTCTGAGTCAAACTTGAAGAAACCGGGGTCTTTCCCCTCCTGCTTCTCTCTCTGATTTAGGTAGGCATTAATGGCGTGCGTGCGGGTAGGGGGGATGGCGACGGGTGCGGCAGAACGAGAAAGAGATGAGTGACGCCTCAGTATCGCTGCGCGTTGGGACTGGTGGGGCGGCGGGTACCCGGATCGGGGTCGAAGTACTTCCTCTAGCAGCACCCATGGCTCCTTATCACACGCGATACCGCATGCCTCCCGAGGAAGCAGCGGCGAGCCCTTGGCTGTATACCCGCTGCTGTTGGTACCGCTGCTAGTGCTGGTGATGCGAGTGCGGGTGATGCTCCTGGAAAGGGCAGGATAGGTCACGCACCCTACCACACTTGTCACGCCTCTGTGACAGAGGCTGCCACCGCAAGTCAAGGAAGAGGAGGAGGAGAAGGAGGAGGAAGAAGAGGAAGAAGAAGAAGAGGAAGAGTGGGACGGAAAGGACCAGGCGGACGAATGCAGGCGGATATTCTCCAGGATTGTACTTGTTGTAATTTAGGTAGGGTAGATGGTGATGGATGGCGCGTGGGACGTTGTTAAATCAAGTAGGACAATCACAAGCTTTTTATTGACGTCGTCTCTTTGCGAAATTTCAGGATAATCTGTGGTTGTTGAGTACGCATGTGGAGGGAAAGGAAGAGTGCTGGATAGATGAGATCAAGCCCTATTGCCTCAGGTGGTGTCAACCACGCAGGCCCTAGCCTTCCTTTTCCTCCAAATCTATTTACGTACTTCGTTTGTGTTGCAGTTGGCGTCGTAAGTGCATGCGTGTCGTCTTGTGTCCCCTCTTCTAAGCTGAAGTGGGTGCCTTTGTGTTGGGCTTGGAGATGAGGAGACGGCAGAAGGGGAGGATGAGGATTGAGTATGGAAAATTCAGCCTTTTAATCTGAAGGCCTCTGTTACAGTTCCACGGTCAGTTGTTCCAAATAAACCTGGCCCCCGAAGCCGATTCCGTGGAATACTTGTGCAGGAGTGTTGGGGGAGGTAGGGTGGGTGATGTGTTATTTTCCCATCATACACTCAAGATCGTGGGTGCAAGCACAAGCATGACACTTTCAAGTGTGCAGTCGAGCAAAAAGCGACGGGGAAGGAACTCCGCACGACGGAGTGGAAACTTTTCAAGCAGCAGATGCACTTGAAGTAAGGATTATGGCATGAACTCCAGCGCCTCGGAGTGAAGCACTCACCACTTTTGTGATAAAGGTAGCTTTCCAGCTTCAGGCAATGCTAGCCACACATACTGAATTGTTTGATGGTATTGAAAACAAGCTGCCCATTTTACCTCTCAAGTCAATCGCCTTGATCGCCACAGAACACATTTCAGGACGCAGCAGGAGCAGAGTATCTTCGAAGCTCTCTTGCCCTGTCTGAAACGCAGCAGTGCAATCGGGGAAAAAAGCGAGACGCGGAAGTTGACACAGAGAGATGGAAGCATCATTCAAGGCATAGACCCTGCCCCCTCCCTCTGCCGGGGGCATCAGCTTGACATACAGGAAAGAAGAACGTGACACGAGAAGGCGATGTGACATGAAAAGGCGAGCCTGTTGAACCTCCTCGCAGAGTCTCATTACACCGGCACTTAACCCACGAAAGCCAAGTAAATCACAACGTAAACATCACAGCCCGCCGCGCAACATCTTTTTCGTTTCGTTTCGTCGTTTGTTTGTTTTTGGTTTTGGCGGACGTCGGTGGCAAGCGGTGGAGGATAGGACCAACGGACTGTCCCTCCCTTCCCCGCCTGTGAGACCTCAAAATGGTTGCTGCTTTGATGCTCTTTTCCCATAAACTCGCTCTCCCGTACTATCTAGCAAGCAGCAATGTTCTCGTGCTCCAGGCCCAAGCTCGCGCCAAGCCCTCAGCCACCTCAACCTCCCCCCTAGATCCTTTTCTCCCAATCCTCCCTCCACTTTCCTTCGAAGCCATTTTTTACTCCTTATCGCCCTCCGCAGCTTTCCCCCGACGGATGCCCGCGAGCTTGGCCTCGTTAACGACTACCCGCAAGTGAGTGTAGGCACGAAACTTTTTCAACTCCTCTGAGACAGACACAAACTCCACCGGCTTCTTGCCCGTGGGCAACGGTTGGATGGTCCCTGTCGTCTGGATCGCTGCACGGCACTCAGCCGTGGTGCTGTCACCGGCCTTGGGCTTTTTCACACGGCCTATGGGAAAGACGATGAGCTTGGACTTGTACTCCTTCAGGCGTTGCACATTCGCTTGCAGGGACTCCACAGAGAGGTTGGTGCGGCGGTGGTCGACCGCGATCCCCACCGACTTGGCGTAGCTCTTTGTGATGCCGGCCTCTTTGAGCTCCTGTTTTACAGTAGATTCAGGAACAATTGGTGAGTGAGTGGTACATCGGAAAAGGCGGAGAGTCGGCTACGCACAGGATGCATCGTGAACTGAAATTCATGGAAAGAAGGGACCTTCCAGTACAGGCAACACAGAACAGCACAGCACACCTCTCCCCTCATTTCATCGCGTTTGCTAAATTTCCCATTCTCTCTACTGCCTATCCTCCTTCCTCCTCAACTCTCTCCATGCCTTTGGCCACCCTTCCTTCTCTCCGCACCTGCATGGAAAAACCCTTGCCCAGGCGGGTCTTGTGGTTGTAGCGTTGGGTGGGAGGGTGCACCACCGGGCGGAGGAGCTGAGTGGGCCTCGGGGCGATGGCAGCCGCCTTAGCCTTGCGTGCTAGGCGGCGGGCCTTCTTCTTGGCGGGCTGTGGAGGGAGGGGGGAGGGAGGGAGGGAGGAAGGAAGGGGAGGAACATGGGACGGAGGGATGATGGTGAAAAGACATAGATGGAAGAAACAACACACAAGGTGTGACATGATAACGCGGGTACACCAACACGAAGGCCTACAGATAGGACCAAAAGCTTGACCAAAATCAAAAGTGAGGCCTTTTACGCCACTACACACACCATGCGACCGTGCATACACGCAGATGTGAAGATGGGGACTCCGCCGCTGGTGCATTCACACGTACCTGGTCAAACCATGTCTTGACACGGTTCTGCCAGTCCTTGTGGAAGTGCTGGTTGGGGATAACGTTGTTGTGTCGCACCATCCTTCCCTGTGAACGTATGAATGAGGATGGAGAGAGGAGGGATAGGTGGGCGTGACAATGAGGGGAGGAGGATGATGCAGAGCGTTCTCTGCCTGCCAACCCGAGGCTTGTTTCGGGCCATCTGCTCGACAACTGAAGGCACAATTTGCTGGTTGCCGGTGCTGCCGTAACCAGCTAGGTATGGTCACCACGGCCATGCCACAAGGCCAATGCAGACACGCCACTAGCAAAGAAGAAGGCATGCGGTGCGGCGAGGAGAAGAGGAGGCCGGGGTCTGTTGCTGCTGACCATCCACAGGCCTATTCCTCGTCCCCATTTCACCGTTTTGCTAGCAGCATAACAATGATGGAAAGGTTGACAGAGAGTTAAACGGGTATGACGGGCATAGACTGTGGTAATTATGTGTACGAGGCCAAAGCGAAAGAACGCAAGGAGTGGATGGCGAGACGATGGCTTGGTGCCGACTACACAGGTCTGTCCTCGCGAACCCCCCTTCTAAATCATGCTCCTGCACGTTTTTCCAAAGTTGTTCCTCGACCCACAGCGACTGCAAGGCACGGCGTTTGACCCAGTGGTGTACTCCTTGCTGTGTTTAGTAATCTCATCAAAGAGGTGTCGAAGCCATCTCACTCGAAGACCTGCAAGAAGTACAATAACTGCCACAAGACCTTGTAAGCTTCTCTTACCATACCGGTGTCGACCTCCCTCTCCCTGACCCTCCCCCCTCCCTCAAGTAGGTACAACATGAGCCCCAATCTGCCCACAAAATAAACCTGGTGCATGCGATAACTACAGAAGCAGCTACCTATGGGCAAAGGAAGCAAAAAAGGAGGCGTTGCTGCCGCAAAAAATAGCATGCCTCCCCCCTCTTCTTCCCCTTTACCACTCCTCCACCCGACAGCGACAGCTCAATCTACCCCTATGGAGATACGTGTCAGACAAGTAGCGGTATGCATTTGTTACACTTTTTTTTTTGGGAGGTTCTAGTGATACTTGTCCGAAATGCTCTCCTCACACCAACCCATCTTACCATGCCCCATCCCTCCTTCCCTCCGCTCCCTCCCTCCCTCACTCCCACACTCCAACTCCACAAGGCCTCCCTCCTCCAAGAGGAAGGCGGAGGACCCGATAATTTTTTTGCCATGACCCGCACACTTTCTCGGCTCAAAGAACAAGCCGCAATGAACACCCTTGCCTTCCAACGAGGCCGAGGCGACAGCGGCGGCAGCGGAGGAGTAAGAGGTGTTGAGGGCCTGGGACCGGATTCCGTGACATTAAAGCAGATGAGAGCAACATTGGTGAACACGGCAAGGTGCTGTGGAAGAATAGCGCACGAGGCAGAGGCATGTCTAGAGCTGCTAAAGCAGGAGCAGGAGCAGGAGCATCAGGGAGGAGGGGGTGGAGGGACGAAGAAGGAGAGTGGAAGGAGAGGAGGAGGAGGGGGAAGAATGGAAAAAGGGATGGAGGAAGAGGAGATGGACGAGATGATGATGTTTGCACAACAATCGTACGACGGCAGCTCGAGCCACCTCTTCCTCCCCGCCCTCCCCCCCTCCCTCCCTTCCCCTTCCTCCCTCCCTTTCCACCCTTCTTCGACTCCATCCCACCAGGGCCCCCGAGGGACATTGAGCACACACACGTCCGGTGGCGCCAGCACCAGCACCAGCACCAGCACCAGCACCAGCACCAGCGAAACCAGCAATACTGCTGTCATCCTTGCCAAGCAAGGTCGAAGGCTCGCGGCGATCGTCCACAAGGCCCGGCAAACACGGGAGGGCGGAAGGGAGGAAGGGGGGGAGGAACCCCGTCCCTCCTCCTCATTCTTCAAGCCGGTCAAACTCCCACATCTGGATCGGGCGCCGGAAGAAGGTGATGAGGCCGCTGCGAAGGTCTCCCCTGACGCAGCTGCCTGGGCGCTAACCACCGTCTTGGCCTTCAATATGGTCACGGACAAGGTACATTCACATCTCCCTCCCTCCCTCCCTCCCTTCCTCCCTACCTCCCTCCCTCGTCCATCGTCCAGGGTCATGTTGCCTCCATCCCCCCTCCATCCCCCCCCCCTTTCCTCCCTCCCTCCCTCCCCCCTTCCCTCCCCTCCTCAGGTGGAAGTTGTGGACTTGGACGATGTCCGGCGACGCTCGTACCTCATCGAGAGGAAAGACGTGATGCTCCTCCCCCGTCCTCATGCAGGAGGAGGAGAAGGAGGAGGAGGAGGAGGAGGAGGAGGGAAAGCGGAAGGGAAGAAACGGTCAGGCGGAGAGGCGGTGCCAAAGTACTACCCGAAGGAGTCGAGGGTGTTTGCCCTGTATCCTGGAACGACGGTGAGGGAGGGAGGGAGGGAGGGAGGGAGGGTGGGAGTGGAATGGAGCATTGTTTTCTTCCGGAAATCATCTTTCCCCCTCTCCCTTTGTTGTCGTTTCTAATGCCTCTTCTCGCCTTGGTGTTTGTCGTCCCGTTTCTGTTGTTGGTGTTTGTCGTCCCGTTTCTCGCCTTGGTGTTTGTCGTCCCGTTTCTGTTGTTGGTGTTCCTCATCTCTTTTCTCCTTCCATCCCATCCCGGCCTCTCGACCCTTTTCCAGTGTTTCTATCCAGCCGTCGTCGTGTCCTCCCTCCCTCTCTCCCTCCCGCCCTCCTCCTCTTCAGAGCCGGGGAGGGAGGGAGGGAGGGAGGAAGCGATGTGCGCCCTATGGTTCGACGACGACGAAGACGAGAGGGGTAACCCCAACGTGGTTGAGGTACGGAGGAAGGGAGGAAGGGAGGGAGGGCATGATTCCGCATGAATCCAGGTGCTCATCCACCCCTCCCTCCCTCCCTCCCTCCCTCCCACGCTCCCTCCCTCCCAGGTGCCATTCAAGTACATCACAATGGTTCCTGAGGAATAGGGCGGCGTCGATAGAGAGAGGGAGGGTAGGAGGGAAGGAGGGAGGGAGGGAGGTGATGAATGAAACGTTTACAAAAGCGTGGATGAAAGAAGGATGATATAAATGACCGGTAAATAAGAGTGAGAAACAGGGGGTAACGAGGGAATTCGAAATAAAGAGAAAGAGAGAGGAAACGAGAAAGGAAAAAAAAAAACCAGCAAGAGGGTGAAAGCGAAGAAACCAACAAGAGACGAATGAACTGGGCGATCGGTTGCCTTGGTCGTCATGCTTACCTTCCTTCCTTCCTTCCTTCCTTTTTCCTTCTGAAGGGCATGACTGCTCCCTTCCTTCCTCCCTCCCTCCCTCCCTCCCTCCCTCCCTCCCTTCCTCTTCCCTTCCGCCATCGTGTATCTTCTCCATACCACACACTTCCCTCCCTCCCTCGATCATTCCCTCCCTCCCTCCCTGCTTGAGCCTAAAAGCGATCATTCATTCTGTTAGCCTGAGGGGCCTCAACACCTTTTTTGTGCTGGAAGGCAATCTCGACAGCGGTTTGCGTCTAACGGAGGGAGGGAGAAGTTGGAAGTTGGAGGATGAAATAAAGGGAGAGGGAAACAGGTGACCGACAAATGGAGGAGGCGGCTCCAAGAAGAAAGAAGGAGAGTCGAAAGGAGAGAAACCATATCCCTCCCTCCCTCCCTCCCTGCCTGCCTCACCTGCATGCAGCCTTGCACGGTGCAGAAGGTGATATGTGCGATATGTCGCAGAATCCGCGCGCCTTCCCTAAGGTCCTCGATACAGATAGAAGCCAGGGAGCAAATGCAGGAGAGGCATTGGATAGCGTTACTGCATCGGACTGCAGGGAGGGAAGCAGCGAGGGAGGGTGAGAGGGAAGGTGGAAAGCAGGACGCTTGAAATATTGACAGGTCTCACATCGCCCTCGACCCTTATCCAAAGAATAATTGTTCTCTTCCTCCCTCCCTCCTTCCCTCCCTCCCTCTCCTCCCTACCGATCTGATAGTCCATCGGGTCCGGATGAATGCTGTACTTGTCCATCAAGTAATTTCGAGTTGCCGACACGGCGCATGTGAAGCAGCAGGTGGCTTCCAAGCACAGACAGAGGCTTGGGCAAGAGCTTTCACCCACCTCGCCGGGGCGCATACCGCAGAGGGGGTAATACCTTTTAACGTGATATATATGTAGGCATGAGTGTGAATGTTTAGGTATACAATGCATGGAGATGGAGGTCAGGAGAGGGACTCTCATCTACGTTTACTGAGAGAGGGATGACAGGAAAGCGAAGGGATGCTGCTACAGATCATTTTCCGCCTATCTCCTCCCAGGGTACAGCGCAGAGGGCGGATTGTACAAGGAAGGGATGTATGAGGAAGGACTTTGTCAGTGGATCTGAGGGAGGAATAGCACGATCCATCATGCGTGAATGGGTGATTCGCGGTACTAGTAGTCACACATGTTGGGAGGTGAGAAATGCGGTACCACCAATCACTGCGAGAGGCACACCACTAATCATTTTCTCCAAAATGCTATATCTACACAATCCCTCTTCAAGTCACTCACCCTTGACAACATTTGTACTCTTCCATCTTCCCCTCCAACGCCCTGTGCCGGTTGATACACGCCACAGGCAAGGGACATACCAACGAGGCTAGGCAGCAGCACGGGTCTGCAATGCAGGTCTTGGCCATGGACACCTGAAATGTGTAGGGATTGTCCGACCGCGCATAGCCGCTTTGGTGTGTTGTAAGGGAAAAGGGAAGGGAGAGATAGAGTATCGGGTGAAGGGAAAGGGGAGAATATATCGGTGTAAAAGAAGGGAGATTTAGGCACTTTAATTTACATTTATGCACGTAAAATCAGGTGAAGCACCCCTACACGACCATGTATATACTTTATATTTATAATGCTTTACACAAGCGGGGAACAACTACAACCACCTAGGCCATGCACGTACGGAATAACGTCGTCGGGGAAGCAGAGAAAGCAGATGCTCATAGTTTCAGACTGCTGAGGGTAGGTAGGGGCGTTGCCTGTGCGGTTTGAGGAAGCGGTTTGTGAGTGAGTGTGGTGGGTGGGCGGCTGTCGGGCTTGAGCTTGATAAATCGCGGAAGGAAGTCTTGGCGATCGGGCCTTTTGGACAGAAGGCCTACCAGCACCAACGTCGTCGTCTTGACTGTCCCTGTGTGTGTCTGTGTATCACGTGTGAGTCCGTGGGTTTTTATAAGAGGCACACACGCAACGTGTCCAAGCGCTTGCTTTAGCCTTCCCCCATCCGTGAAGGAGAGCAAATTATCACGGTGGCAACGCCCATGTCCTCCTCCCCTCCAGCCCCCTTCATCCTCATGCCCACACACGCCTCCTCCGCCTCATATACACGCAGAAAAAGCCTGTCAGTTGACTTTGGGTTAGGATCGTTTCACCTCTTGTATCTATGTCCTGTCCCTCTGCTGCATCATCATCACCATGTAAGTCTCACCCTCCTCACCCCGTTCCCATCCCTTGGCAGTAGATAGGTCTGCGGCAACTCCAGCAGCCATGACACGGCACGTTCATCAACATCACCCTCCGGTCACCCTGGATGCTATTGCGGCCATTCGGTACGTCTTCATTCGTCCTCCCTCCCCTTCTGTCTATCGGTCCCTCTTGTCAGCCCGCGTACCCTCCCATCCCCTCCCCTCCCCTCTCTTTGTTCCTAGGTACTACGTGGATCGAATCGTGTCGAGCATCGAGGGCATGAAAGTCTTGCTGCTGGACGAGGAGACTACGCAGATCGTCTCCACAGTCTACTCCCAGGTGGGTAGGAAGAGAGGGAGGGAAGGAGGGCGGGTCGATGGAGAGATGAAAAACGCGCGTGCTTTCCCGCACTCCTTGAGGGATATCTTGCGACTACGAAGACGATACCGAGGCTTTGCGATCCCTCTTTTCAGCACACCTCCCTCCTCCTCACTAACATTTCCCCCTCTCTCTGTTTGAAATCTTAGACGACTATTCTCGAACGTGAGGTGTACCTGGTCGAGCGCCTTAATCCCGATGTGCCTCACGAGCCTATGATGCACCTGAGGGCGGTTTGCTTCCTCCGACCGACGGGTAAGGGGAAAGACGACCAGCTGGATAGCAAGAAGGTGTTAATCGAAGGAAGAAATCGTACATAGATAGATTTCAAGTACTAATAACATCAAAAACAAGAATGATGTCTATCTTCTTAAGGAGGGATGGGAGTGGATCGACCGTTTAGAATGTGATGAATTCCCTCTCTTACCCTCCCTCCCTCCCTCCTCCTCTTTTCAGAGGAGAACGCGGCTCTGCTGGCGCGCGAGCTGGCGCAGCCCAAGTACGCGGAATATCACATCTTTTTCTCCAACATCTGTTCAGCCAACCTCCTCCGCAGCGTAGCGGAGGCGGACGAGCTCGAGAGTGTGCGGCAGGTAGAAAGGAGGGAGGGAGGGAGGGAGGGAGGTTGGGGAGGGGTGGAAGCGTCTTGGAACACACCATGAGAGAAATATGACAGAACAAATTACTTACACGTCCCTTCCCCTCCCTCCCTCCCCCCCTCTCTCCCTCCCACCCAGTTGCGAAAACCACACGTCACACCCCCCCACCTACTTCTACTTACTACGACGCCCCTCACAATTCCAAAACAGCGCCT
>Ga0160419_101057_pt1 | contig 12875 bp, 17 predicted proteins | sample CelAP2metagpilot_2_FD_108196 | JGI IMG/M metagenome (GOLD analysis project Ga0160419, IMG submission 108196) | Phycosphere-associated microbial communities from Cellana algal ponds in Kailua-Kona, Hawaii, USA - Cellana AP2-4-25 metagenome pilot ... | reverse complement strand
GGGGGGGGGGGGGGGGGGGGGGGGGGGGGGGTGGGGGGAAAGGAGGGACGGGCGAGCGAGATGGACACCACCGCGTTAAGAACTTTTTCTTAAAGAGTGCAGCTCCACCGTCTTGGTACATGTCCAAGCTTCCCCCTGTTTTGCCTTTGCGAAACGTTTTCCCTTCACGCGTCGCGTAACAAAAACGTACCGTTCCTGCTGTTCTTGAGCAGGGTACAGGCGACTTGCCTACTGCTGCTAATGGCCACCAGTTGGCGGGACGCCATGATAGAGAGCACCATCCTTCTTCCTGTGTCTACATGAGCGTAGGCAGAGGTGAGAGGGACACTTAGACAGAACGGGGCATGCGCCGAGTGGCGAGTATCTGTTGCTTGCTTGCTGAGGTGGGTGGGTTGGGGGGGTGGGGAGGCTAACACGAAGCAACAGAGAGAGAGAGAGATGTTGTGCGATGGTAAAGCCATTCCGCACGCTAATCAGGCCTAGGAAGGTGTTTTTTAATATCTCCGGAAGGTTTGCTAATGTGCTGGCGTGGTTTGTGTGCACAACACAGTTCCTATTCCTGCTTGCTGCCGCACGCTCGTTCTTGGTAAGCGACCGATGACAACACCGGCGATAGAGGCCTCCGTGTGGCTGTGCGGCGTTAGTCCACACCTGCCGTCCATAGACAGCCCAAGACAATGGCGAGAGCATGGGAGCAAAAGAGGCATGCCGCATGACTGCGTGGCTGCCTGCTTTTCATCTCTATGCGTGTATCTGTGAATGTGTGAGGGCGCCATGATCATCACTTAATGAGACTTTTGCAAGGGACGGACGGCCACGAGCAGCTTGCCTCCCCTCCCTCCCTTCTTCCACGCTTCTTCTCCTCCTTCTTCCTTCTCGTCATCCATCTCACCCACCCAATCCCTCCCATCACGGGTACATTAACTACATTCGCTCACAGAGTGTAACCATGGCGGACAAAGGCCCCGTGACCATTCGCTCCCGGAAGTTCATCCGTAATGCCCTTCTCGCGCGGCGTCAGATGGTAAGTGTCCCACGCCTAAGCCACAGCGTCTCTAAATTCCATGTCATGCCTTGGTTTGCATGAACATCCATTCACTCACGATCTCCTATCATTACTCACTACAGATCATTGACGTGCTTCACCCCGGCCGTGCCAACGTGCCCAAGGCGGAGCTGCAAGAGATCATCGCAGGGGTAAGTTTCTGCTCGCCTGAAAGTTGACGAGTGATGGGGAGAGGGGGCTTGGTGGAGGACCTGCAGTGATCAAGTCCATACGAAAATAAGGAGAAGTAGGAAAGGGAGGGTGTGTGAAGGAGGATGCTGCGATAGACGATACGACGACCCGGAGCTCTCCTCTCGCCCTTTGATGCCCACAACCCTCCCCATCAAACTCACCCTCTTTCTTCCCCACTTCCCCACACTCATAACGACAGATGCACAAGGGCGCCAAGCCGGAGACGACGTTCCTGTTTGGCTTCCGCACGGCCTTCGGTGGGGGGAAGAGCACGGGTTTTGCCTTGATTTACGATACGGTAGAGGATGCGAAGAAGTTTGAGCCTAAACACCGGTTGGTCCGCGCGGGGTTGAAGGAGAAGAAGGAGACTTCGCGAAAGCAGATTAAAGAGGCCAAGAACCGAGGAAAGAAGATTCGTGGTACAGGCCGACGGCTGGCCAGGCACAAGGCCAAGAAGGCGAACAAGGGGTAAAGCAGCAGCAGCAGCAGGAGGAGGAATGGCGAGCCGAGTGGTTGCGAGGGAAGGAGGGGTAGAAGGGTTTAGAGCGAGCCGTGTTCAGAGAGGCAGGCACGGACGAGGTAGGGGAAGAGGGAAAAGGTCGAAAGACTTTTATTTCTTGCTTCTTTCTCCTCTACTCTTCTTGTCGTTCTTCTTTTGGTGTTCCTCTCTGTGGAGGGGAGGTGTTAGGGAGGGCTCATGGCTGTTGGTGACGATAAGTCAGTTAAGAAAGAAGCAAGGCTGGCCAAGCCGACAACTATCAAAACAACCATACAGGGCAGCTGTGGGAGGGAGAGCAGGAGGGTGGGGACGGTATCGCGGTCAGGTGCACTGACGGTAGTGATGTATTTCTTTCCTTCGTATCAATGATGCCCTCTATTTATTTTTTTAACATGCGTTTGGGTATGCGCTGTGGTGTCCAGATTTCATTCCTTTTGTGATTGGCGTGGATAGCTTGTCGTGGTTAATCCTGGTGCATCAAAACCTCCTCCATCCTCCTCGCGGTCTTCATCATTCATTCCGAAGTCACCACCTCAGGCAGTAGAAGCCTTTGTCGACGACGAAGACGACAAGCTCTCTGATATATATATATCCCCCTTCTCCTCCCTCCCTCCTTCCCTTCCTCTCTTCCTCCTTTTCCCCCTGTCACCCACCACCGGCATAGACCCGTGCCCTCAAGAGGAGGATAATGCCCGTCCCTCGAAGGTGTGGGTGGCTGGACCCTCTCTAATTGAGACTATGGTAAAGATGACGACCTCACCTCAATCACCTCCATATCTTCCTCCATCGCTCCCTCCCCCCCCTCCTCCCTCTCTTCCCCTCTATCTAACACCGGCACAAACTCCGGCGGAGGGTAAGGTGCAACCCGCCTCGGCTTAGGTGCTTTCTTAATACCTCTCTGGATCAGATCAAGGGCATACTCAGGCTTCATCGCATCCACCTCCTTCCTGCTGTAATTCATCTCTTCGATCAACTCCCTCTTCATGTCCCTCGTGATCATGAAAGGTATTGACGCGCTCTGGGGCTGGATAGGGTACCTCAACCCTCCTCCCTCCTCCCCTCCCTCCCTCCCTTCCTCCACTTCTTCTTTGTCGCTCAATACATTCCCATCCCACCCGCGTACTGCCTCGTTTCCCTCCTCCTCCTCCTCCTCCTCCTCCTCCTTCTCCTGCTCCTGCTGCTCCTGCTGCTGTTCCTGCTGCTGCTGCATAACTTTTTGAACTTGCCGTTGTCTCAACCGTTCCTGCCCCCTTGCATCCACACCTCCCTCCTTCCCTCTCTTCTCCTCCCCCGCCAGGCCCAACCCCCTCTCTACCCTCCTCCTTTTGGCTTGAAGCCCCTCCTGATATTTCTTCCATTCCTGCGCCTGCTGCTGTCGCTGTTGCCGCCGGTAGAGTTCCCAAGCCCGCGCTCTCTCCATCTCCTCCTTCTCGGCAGCCAGCCTCTCTGCATCCTCCTGGGCTCGCGCCTGTTTCTCCCGTAGGACGGCTCTGGCTCTTTCTACCTCCCACAACTGTCGTTCGCTCTCCATCGCTTTTTTAACCGCCTCGTCTCTCTCCTTCTTCAGACGCAATGCCACCGCTGCCTTTCCCTCCTTCTCCTCCTCTCGGCTTCGCCTCCGCTTCTCCTCTGCTGCCTTTCGTACTACCCCTGCTTGTGTTTCTGCTGCTGCCTCTGTTGCTGCGTCTGTCTCTACTTTTGCGTCCGCCTCGTCTTCTGCTGTGGAACGCATCAGCTCTTTCCATGCCCTCCTAACTGCCAATGCCCGGTCCTCCTCCAATTGCCTCCTCAATCTCTCCCTCTCCTCCCTCCTCTTTTCCTCCTCCGCCCTCCCCTTCTCCACCATCTCTCTTGTCCTCGCCGCCTCCTCCTCCAACGCCCTCCGCCGCGTCTCCTCTTCCTCTCTCCGTGCCTCCTCTTCCGCCTCCCTCCTAGCCTGTAACTCCGCCTGCCGCCGAGCAAGCTTTTCCTCCTCTGCCCTTCGTGCCTGTAGCTGCTGTGAGAGCATCTCTTTTTCCTTTGCATTTTGTACCCAAGAGGCCTTTTGTAGGTCTTGCCAGGCTGCGCGACTAGCGGCCAGTTGGGCTCGCCGCAGGGCAGCGGCCGAGGCATCAGCGTCGCGGTTGGTGTCTGCTTGCTGTTCAGTTTGTGATTGTTGTTGTAGTGGTGGTGGTTGTTGTTGCTGCTGCAGATGTTGTTGTTGTTGTTGTTGTGGTGGTGGTGGTGGTTGTTGTTGTTGTTGTGGTGGTGGTGGTGGTGGTTGTTGTTCCTGCTGCAGCTGCTGCATTTGTTGCTGCTGTCGTTGCTGCTGCCGTAGCTGCTGCTGTTGCTGCGGTTGTTGCGGCTGTCGTTGCTGCTGCTGCAGTTGCTGCTGCTGCTGGGATTGAGTCGCAAAGGATTCGACCGTCTCCTCCTCTTCCTGCTCCTCCTGGTGACTCTTCCTCGACGCCGTCGCCAGCGCCTCCAGCAGGTCATCCCACGACAAGCCTGACCCTTCTTTAGGCATCATCGGCTGCAACTCCTCCTCCTCCATTCTCTCCCTCTCCTCCCACTCAGCGACTCGGCGTCGCTCCTCCTCTTCCTCGTCCCTCGCACGCGCCTCTGCCTCTTTGCTCAGTAAGCGGCCGGAGGATGGAGAGGAAAGCGTTGATTTCTCACCACCGAATGAAGAGGAATGTCCAACCTCTCCTCTCTTCCCATTCCCTTCCCTCCTTCCCTCCGCCCTCCGAGGGGGATCGACATGAGGGATAGTCACCAGCTCCTGAGCAGGTTGTCGCCAGTACTCCTTCTCTTCCTCCAATGCCTCCTCCTCCCCCCCCTCTCCCCCTACCTCCCTCCCCCCCACGCCAAAATTGGGATGAGCAAAGGGGGGCTTGGCATAAGCCGCCCTCTCCTCCTCGGTTAGGTCAACGTCGAACAACCCTTTGATTGATCGTTCGACCTCCTTCCGTCCCTCCTTCGCGGCCTCCACTTGTGCGCGTCGCACTTTCTGAAGATCGCTCACTTCCCTCTGCGCTTGGACCCCCCGGTGTTTCTCCATCTCCTCCCTCACTTTCCAGGCCTGCTCCAGCAGCTCATTCCAAGATTCCGCCTTCGTCGTCGCATCTTCTGTCCCAATCTCCTCCTCCTCCTCCTCCTCTTGTTCCTTTCTATTTTCCTCTTCTTCCTCTTCCTGCGCCTCCCGCAACTGCCGTTCATACTCCCTCAGCCTCTCCTCCCTCACCCTGTCCTTTCCCTCCCTCCCTCCCTCCCTCACTCCCACGTCCACGACGGAGGGAAGCAGGGGCCAGGAGCGACCTTGCGACATCCGCGTCATCACCTCACTGGCTAGCCGTTGCGTGGCCGCGTCGTTGGGAGAGAGCAGGAGGGCGCGCTGAATGCAGGCAAGGGCGAGCTTGAATCGTCCCTGTGGAAGGAAAGAGGGGAGGAGGGAGGGAGGGAGGGAGGGAGGGGCATGTGAGTGAGAGGGTTATCAAAAGGGCATGGAGAGGGGAGGGAGGCAAAGAGAAAGGGTAGAAGGGGAGGGAGGGACAAGACGAACCTGACGGACGGTGAGTGCCGCCAGGTTCTGCAATGCGGGTGCATAGAGTCCGTCGATCTCAAGGGCTTTTTTGTAGGCTTGAAGGGCAGGGGCCGCGTTTCCGGTTTCCTGAAGAGCGACACCGAGATTGTTGAACGCCGCCTTGTTCTCGGGGTCTAGATAGAGAGGGAGAGAGAGAAGGGGGGAGGGAGAGGCAACAATGAAGGTGGTGAGCCCTTACGTATCTGCGTGATAAATACTACCCTCCCTCCCTCACTCACTCACTCATTCCCTCCCTCCCTCCTTCCCGCCCACCTAACCCACCTAACTGAATGGCGCGGTAGTACCACCCACACGCCCCCGCCGGATCCCCTTGGTCGTGCAACGCAATCCCGTACTTCAACGCCACCTTCCCGCCCTCCTTCCCCCCCATCCCCACCTCCTCCTCCATCTTCTTCCGTTCCTCCAGCTCCAGTACCCTTTGGTACGTTTTTCTGGCCTCATGCACCCGGCCCATGCGATGCTGAGCCTCGCCCAGGCGACTCAACATCACCGAATCCTCCATGAATCTCTCTGGGTCTGATTCTAACGCCTGATTCAAATAATAAGACGCGATCTCCGGGGATCCGGAGAGGGAGTAGGCTTCGGCCAGCCGGCACAGGGCGTTGTAGTGGTCCTTATTGGTGTTGCTCGAAGCGGAGGGGTGAGAGAGGGGGGAGGAGGAGGAGGAGGAGGAGGAGGAGGGGAAGGAGGAGGAGGAATGGAGGAGGTCTTCGAAGGTCTGGGCGACAAAGTCCCGGCCTGGAAGGTTTCGTTGCTGTTGCCGCTGTTGCCGCTGTTGCCACTGTTGCTGCTGCTGCTGCTGCCGAAACGAAGGGGAGGAAACGGAGGACGGAGAAGGCATAGGACCGCTCATTCCTTGGCGAGACAAGATGAAGTCGCGAAGCTCGTCACGAGTAGGGGAAAGACGAACGCGGTTTTGAGAAATCGGACGAGAAGAAGAAGGGGAGGAGGAGGAGGAGGAGGAAAAGGGGGAGAGACGAGGGCGGGGACGAGGGGGGGTATTGTAGATGGCGTAGGTTTTCCCTGTTCGAGGGTCTCGAAAAAGGCGATAGCTTGCTCTCTCATCATCTTCCTGCTCCTCCGATGCATCGCCCTCCCCCTCCTCTTCCTCCTCTTGCTGCTGCTGCTGCTGCTGCTGCTGCTGTTGTTGTTGTTGTTGTTGTTGCGGCCGCGCATCCCCTCGAGGTACTGACAAAGAGGGAGAATGAGCAGGAGAAGCAGAAACAGGAGAAGAAGCACTGTCGGTGAGAATCACTTGTCCATTCCCCGCCGGGTTCCGGACGTACAGTTGACTCGCAGGTCGACGGACCAACACTGGAAGGGGCCTCCCTGCCACGTGGCATTGCAACACATATTGCCCATCTGCTTCCCTCCCCATCACCAAACCAGGCCCTTGCAAGTCTGCAATATACACCTGCGTACCAGGACGCAATCCTCCTTCAGCAGAAGGGGAGGAGGGGGGGAAAGGGGGACTACGGGGGGTGGGGTTGACACTCAGGAAAGGATCGTTTACGAGGAAGAAGTCCTCAAAAGGCGAGGACTGGAGGGCAGTGCGACTCTTTCGATTCTTTGTAGTGATGAGATGTCGTGCGGGCGAGGAGAAAAGATGGGAAGGGGTCGGAAGTTGGAAGGCTTGGACGACGGACGATGGTCCTCTGGCATGCTTTTGTTCCAGAACGAGCAGAAGGGTGGGCCCGGCGAGAAGGAGTAAAAATACAGGGCTTGGCCAGGGAAACGTGCGGTGACGCATACTGGGGTTAAATGGTGGTGGGGGATAGTGATGTGTGTCGGTGTGTGAGTCGTGTGGCTGTGCATCGTGGATTGGAAAAGGGGTAGGGACAGGTGGTAATTCCAGACAAAGTTGAAGTCGGACTTGGATACTTCCTCCGAGTCGTTAACATGTGCACCCTCATGGAGGGCTTCTTATTGCGCGTGCCGTAGCAGGCCTCACTGTACGTGCAGAGCAATACATCACCACGGTCAGGATGCTCCCCTCTTTTGTACTCAGCACTTGCACAGCTCTGGAACATGTATGCCCGTCCTCGAAAATTAGCAATGGGTATGTTCCAATCTGCCTATCAACCCCCCTCTCTGAACTGAATAGGTCCCAAGTCACGTTGGACGACTACCAATATTCCTTAGTCTGTCGTTAGTAATCCCGCCCCTCCGATTGTGCACAACTATTGGCCGTCACAGTCGTCGAAGATTGAGATGATGCGACTGTAAGTTGTCACAGTCGTTGGAGATGGGGATGATGCACGACTGTAAGTCGTCATGGTCGTCAGAGATCGAAATGATGCACGACTACGACGACTATAAGTCGTCCGCTCCTACGATTGTGCCGACTATTACGACTATTACGACAATCTCAGGAAAAAATGTCTCTGATTGTGCCTGTGGGATACCAGACTAACCAGGGGTCAAAAATATATGAAAAAAAAGTTATGGCTTTGCGACTGAATTTCGGTCGGGGTGAGAGCAAAGTCAAACTCACGAAGGACAGAAGTAAAAAAGGAAAGTGTAATTACACGCAGGGATTCACGAACAGCATAGTAATGTGTCGCAACGAGGTGGACGGGCACGATGTGAGACAAGCTCAAGTGGCTAGATTATCTTCTTTTTTTTTTAATGCCTTATTCTTTTCGTAATTTGGTCTTTCTACTGTTACTGTCGGGGTCGTGTCTCCCGTTCTGCATTCCTCCGTTCTCTACCCTCCGTTTTGAAATCGACTGCCAAGGTAAATATATATGACTGTTTTCATGGGTTTTCATCTAAAAAATGTGTGATTGTGAATGTGTGCATGTGTGTTTTCTTTCGCACTATCTAAATTACACCCCGGGCCGGTGCTTGTCAAAATTGATTGCTTATCCTCCTTTGTCCTCTGCTTCCTTGCTTGCTGCTGCTCCCTTTGCTCGATATTCTGTGCCTCCTCGTGCATTTAAGTGTAGATCGCTATGTCCCTGCTTCTCGTCCTACTCGCATTTCCCGTCCATCTTCCCTGCGACACCTTCCATCTTCCCACTCTTATCTCTCCCTCCAACCCACTCCTCCACCGCATCCCAAGCCACCCTAAATCATGACGGCCTTCACTGACATCATACACATGTAAAATTCCTTCTTCCCTCCCTCCCTCACTCCCTTCCTCCCTCTCTCCCTCCCCCAGAACCTTTCCTCCATCCTCTTTACCTCCCATCCGCCCCAACCGCCGTCTTCAAGGTTACCAGCGTGGCCCGCAAGCCAATAAATGCAAACACCGTATACGTTATGAAAAACAAAAACGACATGACGCAATGCGCCGCCCGTTGATGCTCCGTCTTGTACGTCCCTGCCATCCCTCCCCCCCTCCCTCCCATCCCCCCGGCCTCCGCCGCCTGTCGCTTCTCCTCCAATATGGCCGCAATCATTTCTTTGAGAGCCGTCACTTTGTCAAAATTTCCCCCGTCCGCGGTCGAGCTCCCCCCTCCTCCTCCTCCCCTCCCTCCCGCCCTCGCCCCTAGCAAATCCTCCATCTCCCCGGACTGGATCGGCAACAACTCACTCTCCTCCCCCTCCATCAACACGTCATCCTTCTCCTCCTCCCCCGGCACCCTCGACAACGGGGTCCTGGTCGAGGCTGTTGTATCACTCACGTCCACGCCTCCCTCCCCCTCGTCCTCCCCTCCCCGCTTGCGCCCCAACACCAGGTCCTCGTCCCACTCCATCCGCTCCCCATCCTCGTCTTTCACAATCCGCATCCCCCTCTTCCTCCCTCCTTTCTTCAAGTCCTCCTCCTCCTCCCCCTCCATCCCCATCCCTACCCCCCCGATCCCCCCCGGCTCAAACGGCGACATCTGCGCCACCCTCTCCCTACTGTACGCCGCGTTTTCCTGCGCTAGTGCATGGCATACCACCGTGACGAATTCCGCAACGGCTAGGGTTGTTTCGGGGGCGTTGGCAAGACGGGCAAGCCGGGAGAGGAAGTCCGACATGTTGGACATGAGGTCTTTGGCTTGCTCTGAAGGGGGGGGGGGGAAGGAAGGAGGGGGGGAGAGAGGGAGGGAGGAAATGAGTGACCACTTCGGCTGACATTATTATATGTACAAGGGAAGGCAAGCAAACCCACACAAACACACAGACAACTTACAACATGAAATGATATTATTCATCCATACATAGCCACCAGCTTACAGGGAGGCGGGCACATGCTCACACAAACACCCACACCCACACCCACACCCACCGGTAGCTAACACTTCCAACCCTCTCGTCCCCAGCTTGAACCCCTGAGTAATCGCCGCGTGCATCTCCGGCGTATCCACCGCCTCTGCCAACTTTACAAAGGTCATCCCACTTTCCAACACCAATGCTCTTCCCTTCGGCGCCGCCACCGTCTCCACTAGCCCATCAATCACGTTCCGTGCCGCAAACCCCAACTCATTCCCACCCTCCGTATAGGCCAACTTGGTAATATGCGCACCGGCATCCCAAAAAATCGTTGCCAACCGCTTAAGCCTTGGAGGGGTAATATCACTCACCCATGCAAACATGAACTCCCCCCATCCGAACGGCCCGCCCAGCTGATTCGCCACAGATCCCAACGTCCACTTACTCACGCCCAGCATCCCACGGGCCACGGCAGTCAAAACTGCACTACCTCCACCGGGTGTGGAAGTGGCGCTCCTTCCTGACCCTTCCCCACCTTCGCTTTGACGGCTCATAGAGGTAGAGGATGGATGGTCGGGCGATGGTTCGCGGTTGGAGGGCACGTCCTGGTTACGGCGTCTTCGCATGCCCGTGACTTCCTCCATGCTTTCACTCACGTTTTGATTGGTTTTCTTGTTGTATAGTTCCGCGCGAGAAGGGGTGCGGGATTCGTTGCCGCTTTTGCCAGGGACAGGGGAGGGACCTTTAGTGTTGCTGGTGCTGCCGCCGCCCCCAGTACTGTTGTCACTGATGCTGTAGAAAGGGCTACTGCCCTTGACCCCGCCGCCGCTTCCGCTTACTTTGGCAGGAGCAGGAGGAAGGGGAGGACGTGGCGGAGGATAGGGGGCCCTGGATTGTTGTTGGTCCGACGAGTCGTCGGTCATGGCTTTGATACAAGGGGAGGTGCAGGTTGAAATTGAGGTTCTGATGGGCGTTGTAGTGGGTTGAAGGCGGGAGCGTTGTTGGGACGGCGCTGGAGAAAGGCAATGGCGAAACCAATTTTCCCCGCTGATGTTTCGCTCTGTGCGGTGATGCCGACGAGTTATGGGAGTGGGTGATTGTCTATCAGCATTGCAGGGCAATTTTGAAACGCGGATGAGCTTCTCTATGGTTCGGTATTGCTTCTCTCCTGTGATTCTGATGAGCGATGATGACGAATGCATTGATGGGTTCGAAACGCTCGAGCAAGTCAAGCCCTTCGATTGTTGCTCTTGTCGGTGTTGACGTTCGGACCACGGGCCCTTGTTGAATGCAAAGCTCTGCATTTTGTGTTGCAATGCTTCAGTTGCCCATTGTATGACCGGCTATCGAATCATGACATTGCTCGTCAAAGCTTCTCATCGAGCCCTGCAACAATTTATCCTGCCACCAAAAGACGGGGACCAGTCGCTTACAGCTCGGACCATTGCAATTCCTCTCAGTCATCCCGACCACACCCTTCACAACAGGAGCCAATCACGGTGCCGCCAGTTTTTGATATCGCACGCGGCGGGAAGTCCGCGGGTGGGGGTGAAAGACACGAGAGCATGCTGGACGACCACCTGTCAGGACCCTCGTCCTCGTCTGCCTCATCTCCCGCACCACTTCCAAGCACTGCTCCCGCGGAGAGCAGCAGTATGACGGGCGACAGCGCGAGCAGCAGTAGCAGCAGTGTAGATAAGACCCCAAAGTCTCCATCTGTAACCCTGGCGCCGCCCTCCCCTCTTTGTGTCAAGCCGGGCCAGGAGGAGGAGCCGCAGCAACGACCGCGCGAGCCTGCTCCTCATCAACCAAAACCGCACCAGCATGACCAGCGGGACGATCACTCCCTCCCTCTACACCATGATGACGGTCCCCTTGTTGCCCCTTCCTCCTCCCTCTCATCCTCCACGTCTTCCACGTCCTCTCCTTCGGTCGCCACTGTACCTGTAGCATTGATGGAAAGGTTGGTCAAGCGGATCGATTTGCTGGAGGCCGAAGTCACCAGCTGGCGGCAAAAGGGACAAGAAGGAGGAAAGAATCATAGGGCTGGCCAACGACGTAATCGCCATCGTCAGCAGCAGCAGGCATCCTCTTCTCCCTCTGCCTGTCCCCGCCCCATCACCACGGCGGACTCGCTGATGGAACTGCAATCTGCGGGGGTCCGGGCGCGGAACGCCGGGAAGACCCACCCAGCTTGGCCGTTGCTGCAGAGCATAGACACCATTGATTTACCCGACAGTGCGCGGAACTCGCCGACACATAGCAGCAGGAGCAGTAGCAGTAGCAGTAGTAGTAGTAGTAGTAGCAGCAGCAGCAGTAGTAGTAGGCATCAGGAGACGAGTGGTGAAGAAGAGGAAGGGGGTGAGGATGAGGAGGAAGAGGAGGAAGAGGAGGTGAAAGAAGAGGGGGAGAAGAGAAAAAAGAGAGAGCGCATCGCTATTTCGGCGTCGGCTGCTGCATTGCAAGCGGAGGAGGAGGAAGGGGGTAAGGAAGAGGAGGTGGTCTTACCCTTGTCCGAGGGTGAAGAGGGCGATGAGGCGGAGGACGAGGCACGAAAGGAAGAGGGAAAGGAGGATGTGGAGGTGGAGGAAGGGAAGGAGGACGAGGACGAGGACAAGAGGCCCGTCCAAGCAGGAGTAATTGAGGAACGCAGCGAGCTCCGGCATAGAGGCAAGCAACCTCTTCCCTCCTCTTCCTCCTTCTCCTCCTCCACCACCTCCTCTTCCTCCTCGCCCTCACTCATGCCCGCTGCTGCTGTTGCGGTGGTGGGGATGGGGGGTCAAGACACAACTAACAAGGGAGGGGCTGCCATCGAGGAGCACGGCGGCGGCAGGAGTAGCAGTAGCAGCAGCAGCAGCAGCAGTCTCCCGGGGAGCGGAGAGAAGAGAGATCTTCTCCGCCTCTTCAATGAACCATCTGTCACCTCTCCCACCTCCGCTGCCCTTCCTTCCTCTCTCACCTCGAACTCCTCCTCATCCTCCTCCACCACCGTCGCCGCCCCCTCCGCAAATGCTGCTGCCTCCTCCACCTCCACTTCTACCTACATTACCACCTCCACCGCATGCACCAGCAACAGCACAACCACGTCAGAAACCGGCGGAGCTCCCTCCCTAGCCACAACCACAAGTGCCACACGCCGGAATCGGAGCAACAGCACCTGCAGCGATACCTCTCATCGACGCCGACACCACCGCCATACCCATCACCACCATCATCACCTCACACACTCCTGCAAAGGCGGCGCAGCCCTTTCCTCCCCCCCCTCCACGCCTACCCACGTCTCCTCCTCCTCCTCCTCCTCCTCCTCCTCCTTTATCAAACCCCTCCCTCCCCCCCCACCCCCCCCCCCCCCCCCCCCCCCCCCCCCCCCCCCCCCCCCCCCCCCCCCCCCCCCCCCCCCCCCCCCCCCCCCC
>Ga0160419_101054_pt1 | contig 12918 bp, 11 predicted proteins | sample CelAP2metagpilot_2_FD_108196 | JGI IMG/M metagenome (GOLD analysis project Ga0160419, IMG submission 108196) | Phycosphere-associated microbial communities from Cellana algal ponds in Kailua-Kona, Hawaii, USA - Cellana AP2-4-25 metagenome pilot ... | reverse complement strand
CGCGCACCAAGCCCAACCACCACCATTATCTTCACTACCGGCCTCATCCCGCCCTTCACCCTCCTCCTCTTCCTCCACCTCCACCACTCCCCCCCCTCCCCAATTCCTCCCCCCCTCCCCCCCTCCCTCCCTAGATCCCGTGGCTTTGGGTTCATCACCTTTGCGGACGCAGCCGCCGTCGACCGGGTCTTGTCCCAAGACAACCACATACTGGACTCGAGAAGAGTGGAGGCCAAGCGCGCCGTGCCTCGTTCAGAGACTCTCCTGAAGGAGGGCGGGGTGGGGGGAGGGGGAGGAGGGGGGATGGGACAGCCGCCTACCCCACCCATGAGGCCTTTGGCTTTTGTAGGGGGAGGGGGAGGGAGGGAAAGAGGGGCGATGGGAGGAGGAGGGGGAACTCACCACCCGCATCCAATAGGAGGCGGAGGAGGCGATTACGCGCACCAAGCCCAACCACCACCATTATCTTCACTACCGGCCTCATCCCGCCCTTCATCCTCCTCCTCTTCCTCCACCTCCACCACTCCCCCCCTCTCCCAATTCCTCCCACCCTCCCTCCTCGCCTCCCTCCCGCCCACCCTCCCTCCTTCCCTCGGCACTGCGGGGGGGCTGAATAGCCTGGCCACCAACAAAATCTTTGTAGGCGGGCTGCATTACGAAACGAAGAACAACGACTTCCGGAGCTATTTCTCCCTCTTCGGGCGTGTGCTCTCCGCCGAGGTCATGTTCAACCGAGAGACGCACAAGAGGTCCGTCCTTCCCCTCCCTCGCTCCCTTCTCCAATCCCTCTTTTAATTTTAATTAAATCTCCAAAAATGTAACTTAACACCTCCTCAACTCACCCTTTCCTCCCTCCCTCCCTTCCTCCCTTCCTTCCTTCCTTCCAGCCGTGGGTTCGGTTTCGTCGTCTTCGAGGACGAGGCGAGCGTCGACTCATGCCTCTCCCTCCCCCAGCACCTCATCGACGGCAAGATGGTGGAAGTAAAGCGGGCCATTCCGAGGAACCACGTCGGGTCGCCTTCCCTCCCTCCCTCGTCCTCCGTCCCTTCCTCGTTCGGAGGGGGGAGGTTGAGCCCGTCGGGATTTGGGAGGGAGGCAGGGAGGGAGGGAGTGCGAGATAGAGGAGGTCCCCCTTCCTTTTCCTTGGGAGTAGGGAGAGATAGAGGAGGAGGAGGAGGGGCCACGAGTTACGCGCAAGTGCTGCGAGGGAGGGAGGGAGGAATGGGGATGTACGGACAGTATCAGCAGCAGCCGCAGCAGCAACAGCCGCAGTTCCATCGTCAGCAGCAACAGCAGCAGCTGCAGCAGTTGACGGAGGGGATAGGGGGAATCTCACTACTGCAAAAACAGGAGGCACTAGCCGCATTGTTAGGAGGGAGGGAAGTCGGTTTGGGTGGTGGAGGAGGAGGAGGAGGAGGAGGAGGAGGAGGTGGAGGGTCCTGGACAAGCATTGAAGAGCTGCTGGCCGGTATGGATGCTGAAGGCCAGGCAGGCAGGGAGGGAGGGAGGGAGGGAGGGATGGGTGGTGGAGGAGGGTATGGAGCAGTAGCCGCGTTGCAGCAGCAGCAGCAGCAGCAGCAGCAGCAGCAGCAGCAGCTTGCTTTCGTTCAGGCGCAGGCTCAAGCCCAGGTCTATCAGCAGCAGCATCGACTACTGCAGCAGCAGCAGCAGCAGCAGCAGTACCAGCGGCAGCAATTTCACCAGCAAGAGCTGCCACCAGGGCTGGGCGGCGGCGGCGGCGGCGGCGGCGGAGGAGGAGGAGGAGGAGGAGGGGGTTCAAACGTTTACTCATCCTATCAGCAGCAGCAGCCTCATCGACTAACACCACCAATACCAGCGGGAGGGGAAGGAAGGGAGGGAGGGAGGGAGGGGGGGGAGGCGTCACGTTACCCCTTCGCGGTAGGAGAGCAGCAGCAGCAGCAGCAGCAGCAACAGCAACAGCAGCAGAACCACGCCCCCGTACCGCCAATAGAAAGGAGAAGTCCCCCTCTCCCTCCAGGAGGAGAGGGAGGGAGGGAAGGAGGGCGGCGGACTTTGTCCTGGGAGCAAATGATATATTCCTCATCGGCTTCGTCCTTGGGTGGACCGGAGGAAGGAGGAGGGGGAGAGGGAGGGGAAGGAAGGGTTTGAAGGAGTAGGGGCTGCTGGAGGGAGGAGGGCGGGAAGGAGGGAGGGAGGGGAAAGTCTTTGTCGCCTTCTCAACGATCTCCTTTAGTCATATCTTCCTTGATGTAATTGAAGATGGTTGGAATGACGAACTTATTATGATTAATCAATTATTGATTGATTTTGATTGATCATTGACCATTATCATTTGTCTTATTTGATAAATTATTTAATTTATTAAATAGACATTTTGGGAGTCATTCATTACCTTTTCTCACGAGTAGTAATTGCAGCTGACTTCATGATTGTACATGCAAAATCACCGCTTGGAGGACGATGAGGAAGGGAGGGAGGGAAGTAGGGAAGAGAATTCACTATGTGTCATATTTTTAATAGGAAGGGAGTTCATCCATAAAGTATCGAGCAGTCAGAAAGAAGACGACATTTTGTGCCTCTTCTTTCCCGTCCTCTATCCCTCCCTCTTTTTCTCCCCTCCGACGAGGACGGGAGAGGGAGGGGATGGGGTGGGGCGGGCAAGAGGAGGAAGGAGGAAAGGAGCACTGCCCACCACTAACTACACGAGAAACCAAAATAACTTCTGAAAAATGAAGCTCTAGATCATTGCCCACGTCAAGAAGAGCAGCAGCAACAGCGGCAGCAACAGCAGCAGCAGCAGCAGCGGAAATAGGAGACCGACCACTAGGAATATGCTTAGGAGACGGGATTAATAAATGATAGCGGAAGATAGAGTTGTCCCCCCCCACCTCTTTTTCCCCTCGCTCCTTCCCTCCCCTCCCGTACATGCCTGTTAACAATCCGTTTACATATTTAACACTATCAAAGGATGGGAACGAGGGCAAGAGCGAGGGAGGGTAAGAGAAGAGGGAATGGCGGGGGGAGGAAGTACATGTGCTGTTTATACTTAGGGATGAGTCAGTGAGAGGAAGATGAAGAAGGAATTGAGAGTAAGCTATTGCAAAGGGCACTCGAAGAGGAAGAGGGGTGCACTTGAGCAAGAGCAAGGGTGAGGGGGAGGTAGTCGAAAAAAGGCCACAGAAAGGAATTAGTGGTCGCAGCAGTCCGAGCAGCCATAGCAGCCGCAGCTGGAAGAAGTATCAATTATCAAGGACAGCAAGAACAAGGCGAGTATGAAGAGGGTGAAAACGTCGAAAGGGATTGACGGGGTTTAAAGGGATTTCGGAAGAGAAAGGGGGAAAGTAGATATTATTATGGTGCCAAGGAGATGAAGAAAAAGAAGTAGAACGAGGATGCAGAAACAGTAAAGAGAAAGAGGCGTTTGAGTATGACAAAACAAATAGACATCCAAAAGTAGGGAGGGGTGATAGCAACAAGACATACAGGCGACGACTCACGGCGCCCTCTTCCTCTATCTCTCTTTCTTCCTCCCTTCCTTCTTCTGTTTGTCTCATCCTTGCGATGAGGGCAGTTGTATCAAGGAAGTGAAGAGGGAAGGAAGGAGATTGATAGCAATAAAACAGGGAAAAGGAAATTTCCTGTGCTCTTCCTCCCCCCCCCCCCGTTCCTTCACCCCCCCACCTTCCCTTCTACCTCTTTCGTAGAGAATGAGCGACTGTCCATTTTGAATTTTGAGTGGATGGAACTTGACAGGAGGGGAGGGAGAGAGAGGGAGGGATTGAGAGAAAGATGCTGAGGTCAAATGAGTTTAAGACGAGAAGGGGGAAGAGTCAAACATGCATACGCACGTCGATCGAGCATCACCCCACAGACATTTGCCAAATGATGGGAAGAAACCACGACACACACACGAAAGGAAAAGAAATTAGAAAGAATGGATCCACCACTTCCGCTTGCGAATGAGACAATGAGGTGGCGAGGCTCGTCCATGTGAGTCTTACTCGTTTTGTTTTGTTTTTTAAATATATTTATCAACATGGCTCATACTCCAGAAAAGGCGAAAAGGCTCGTGTTTTTCTTAAGGCAAATGTCTGAAGCCGAGTTGGTTCTCCACCGACTCCTCTCCTCTGCTTCCTCCCATCTATCGTTTCGTGGCCTCCATCCTTGCTCTTCCTTCGTTTTCCATCAGGCCATCACCTGCCCTCACCCATCCGCACATTTGTTTCTATACTCCGACCGGGCCTTCATCCATCCTCTGGCAAAAGAGATCCAGGGCAGCCCGCGAGACGAAAGTGAGAGCACAATTATTCCTCCCCTATTTAAACTTATCAGCCCCTGAAGCTCCCCCCACCCCACCCCCTTCCCCTTTGACGAAAAGCTTTCTTTACTTTTTTTTGGGGGGATTTTCGGCCAGTGCATGTCTGCCCCCGCACGTCGTTTTGTCTTCCCTCGTCTACAATAAGCGTGCTGTCAATATCCTCTGCACAATACGTCCGCATTGTCTTTTGTTGGATACAATGCTGGAGTTCTTGGTGATGATTGAATCAATCATCCCCTGCTGCCGCTTTCTCCTGCTGCTGCCGCTGCTGCCGCAGCTGATGGTGCTGTTGCTTATGTTGCTTGGCCCTCTTCCCCGTCTACTTTAGGTGGAAGACGGGCTTTCACGGCCTCCATTATTTTGGTGTCAATGTTCTCATCGTCCGGCCTGCGGAAGGGAGTGAAAGAAAGAGAACATGAGGGGAAGGAGGGTTGTGTGCATTAGGGAATGGGGAAACATGGAGGGCCACCACAGAGCTGAGTGGCATGCAACCAAGTAGGGGGACTTAGATATGCAAGCCTCGAAAGAAAGAGGAGAAGAAAATCGACAAACAAAGACTTGATTCCCTCGACACCCCACACGCATTCAACCTCCCCCCCCCTGCCCCACTCCTTGTCTCCCTCCCTCACCGCCTACTCGACTCACGTCATGATCACATATCCCACCGATGCCAATGTTATTAAAAGGACTGCAGGATACACTCGATTGCGCCCTGAAGGAGGAGGGGGAGGGACGGGCGTAGCTTGGGTTGTTTCAGTGGCAAAGCCCCGCTGCGGCTGCTGTAGCTGGAGAAAATACTTGTGGTGGCCGGAAAAGTGTGGGGGAGACGATGCAGAGGAGGAGGAAGAAGAGGGTAGAGATCGCTTCAGAGCTGTGCTGGCCTGGCGGCAGGCCTGGAGTGCAATGCCACGAGCGAGGCCAACGGCGGAGGTTGGAGATAGTGGCATGGTGTTGTGACTCTGTGTGTTTGTGAGAGTGGTAGAGGAGTGGGAACAACAGTGACAGTGTTTAACAGTCGGAACGCATACTTCGCGTGGGAGTAGACCAGCCCTTCAAGCAAGATGATTGATGTGTGATGGTATGTCTTTGCCCCTCCGTTCCAGACAGCGCACGTAGGCAGTAGGCATAATCTGGCCGTTATCGGCGGCGTTCCACGACCATGTTCCCAACCTCCGACGGGGTCACGATTGTTCTGTGTCACCCTCCTCCTGTGCACGCATAGATTTACACACGCGCATGCACGAAACAACGGCGATGGTCTAGGTCGGCATGTGCGTCATCTGCTGCTTTGTGACCTCTCTGGACGCTGTGCGGTTTTGCGAGGCTCCCACACGCCTGCTGACGCAGCACATCATTCTTCATTTCACACATGCTGCCCGTCTACTTTTCGAGCACACATAAAGAAGCCACTGTGTTAGCATGCATTTCTCTCTCCTCTCAGTCATGGCATTTGACCGTTGGACTGATGAAGACATCGTGTCACCCTTTGTCTCTCAAAACCATTCCCTCTCGTGCAGTGCAACCCCTTGCCGGCAATGTCGCAGCAATTTTTGGTGTTCGAACCCCCAGCCCTCTTCCCAACCCACCCAATCCACACAAAAAACAGCCACCCTCCCTTGTCCTGCCTGCGTCCTTCCCCTCTCCACCACCCTGCCTGCCCCGGTGGCCCTGGCCTTATTATTGGTTGGGACAATCGCAAACCATGGCCTCCTCCACAGCCCGTGTACTCCTTCAACAGTTCTTTCTTGCTGGTGACGACGACCTGCTGCTGAAAGGGGCAGGTGGCGCGGTCTTCCTTCTCTACAATGCACAAACATGGCTCCCCCACCACTACCTCCTATGGGGACTCCTCGTGCTAGCCGGGCTCGAGATTCTCGCGTGTCTAGTCTTTGTTTTCGGTCATGCCTGCCGAGCAGCCTCCATTCCTATGCGAGGGAAACACCTGGATGTCCTTGAAAAGTGGGATTTGATTTTTATATCGTTCAACAAGCTAGCCACCACCCTCTTCTCCTACCACCTCCTCAAGTTCCAATGGTTTTCGTCCAGCCCTTCTCAATTCGCTTGGAAAATCTCCGAGCTCACTTGGATGAACACTCTGGTCGCCTTGCCATCACTCTACGTCACATACGATTTCTTTTACACATTATTCCACCGATGTTTGCATCACCGGAGTGTGTACAAATACATCCACAAACATCATCACCGTCAGAAGGCGCCAAGTCGTGGTAACGTCGATGCCGTTAACGTCCACCCCGTCGAATTCTTGATCGGAGAATACAATCATTTGTTCGCCCTGTGGTTGGTGTCCAGGTTTGTGGTCCCTGTCCACGTATACACCTCATTGGTGTTTATTGTGCTAGGAGGTTTTTTGGCTTCTTTGAACCACACTCGGTTCGACGTGTCTACGAGCGGGTGGTGCAGTGGACTGTATGAGGTGAGGAACCACGATGTACACCATTGGTTCCCCGAGTCGAATTACGGGCAGTACCTCATGCTGTGGGACCACGTCTTTGGCTCGTTCAAGCCGTATCCGGAGAGTCGTAAGAAGGAGTAAAGCAAGGGGAGGAAAGCAAGAGGGAGGGACGTATGATGTGACGAGAGGAAGGAGGAGGGTGGAAGAGATTGGATAGGACGGGGTTGAGAGCTAGCATAGGGGAGTGGAAAAGGAGAGAAGGGGATGGTCCGAAATTTTGTGAAGGTGGAGACTGAAAATAGCGGTGAGAAAAGGCGGAGACAGAGACTGGGGGAAATGGTGGGAGAGTACCAAATTAGAATAATCAAAGAACCCATTCAATAAAAGTGTAACACCAGAACAGAAAAAAGTGCGACCTACTGCTCTGCATTCTTTCGTCCGCGCTATTCCTCGCATTACTTTCCTCGGCTACTTCATTTCCCTCCTTCGATGTCCTACTTGTTCTCTTCTCTTGTCTGAAGCGTGGTCTTTAATTTTTCGCACTATTGGTCTATCACTTATCACGCTCCCTTCATCTTTTCCTATTGTTTATTCACGTCCTCGTAACCTTCGATTTTCTTGTCTATTCATTAATATCCATTAATATTATTCTTCTATCCCGTCCTCGTCCTCGTCGTCCTCCTCCTCGTCCTTGTTCGTGTGTTTCACCTCCTCTTCTTCTCCCGCTGCCTCCCTGCCAACCGTATTCTCACGATGACGCTTATCGTCATTACACGCGCCTGTCCGTAATCCTTCCTTCTCTTCACGCTCCTCTTTCTCATCGTTTGCATCCTTTTTCTACTTCCTGTTCTCATCGTCATCGTCGCTTTCTTCATCGCTGTCATCCTCCACAAAAAGTTTCTCCTCCTCACCACTCTTTCCACCGCCTCTTCTACCATTCCCTCCTTCGTCAAAGAACCTCATGTCCACCCTTTCCCTCCATTCTCCGGCTTCTCTCACATGCAACTCCGCGCTAACCCTGCTTTCCTCCTCCTTCACCAGAACGGCTCTCACCTGTTCCTCCACTGCTGCCTCCGTCCTCACCCATGCCTCCCTCATAGCTTGCGCTTGTTCAGTAACACTCAGAAACTTTACGGCGCATAGAGAAATCTCAAATCCGACAAGTACTTTTGATGGCTGCTGCTCTTGTCCTTCTGGCTGTTGTAGCTGTTGAAAGCGAGAAAGAGGAAGAGGAAGGGGAGGAGGAGGGTGGTCGCAGACGTCCGTGAAGTGAGGGACACCTAAAGCTCCTCCGGCGGCATCCAGAAATGTAGGCTCTGACTCACACTCCGCCAACTCCCCTTCCTCCTTCTCAATCTGACAATTTTTCTTCAAGTCATTGAGCAGCTCGAAGCGACACCGCAAGCAAGGCACTGCTGTTGCTGCTGCTCCTCCTTCTCCGGTGCTGGATGATGGCAAATACTCAACGAATACCCCAACGGGTCGCCCGCCCTCGCCCTCCCTTGCTTCCACCCTTGGCGAAAATTTCCCTCGAATAGGGCCTTTGCAATTTTGTGCTATCTTCTCAGTCAGCACTAAGCGAAACCAGAGGCCTCCCAGGTTGAAGATTGGGGTGCAATGCACGTAATTCCCTCCTGTCAATTCTACTGTCCACGTGCCCGCGTAGGGTAACGTCTTCCACTCATTGGATTGCTGTTCCTGCCACTGCTCTTCCAGTTTCTGTCGAAAACTAGCCAACTCTAATCGGTGCCGCTGCTCCAGGTATTTTACCTGGGTTGCAACTGCTTCAAGCTCTTCTTCATATTCCCTCGAAGGCCTGGGTGTGGATTGGAAAAGGCGCTGCCACAAGGATGTTGGCGCGCTTGCTTCGGAGCGGTCGTTTTGTTGATTGGGGGAATCGCTTTGATAAAGAGTGCTGCAACTGTTGCGGCTGTGCAGCGGAGCAGGGAGGAAGCTCGTCGTGGGTTTGGGAAATATGAGCTCAAGAAAAAGTAGGAGTATTGAGGAGAAGAGGCGAAGACGGCAGCGTTCTGGGGAATTCATATCTGAAGGTGTAACAAATGAGGTATTGGCTTATCAGGCATACGTCGAACAGAATGTTCGCATCATTTTCTCCTGTGCGTTATGTCGCATGCTTTTCGTGTACGCGATGTGCGCGGCAAAGACGACCCGCTCTTTTCCTGGGCCAGAAAGATGGGCCGGAGGAGACGAAGCCTTTTTCGAAAACTTCTGCTTGAATCCAGAAGAGTAGCATTCATATGTTTTTAACATATGCTGTGTGTTGTGGTGCCTTTGGGGTCGTCCGGAGTACTCTGTGCGTGGTAAACGTGTCAAGCGGCAACCATTTCCAACCTCCCCGTCTAATTCCATATTCCGCGAGCGTCAGCACGCTTCCATGGCTCACCCTCCGATGCAGGGGGTTGGCTTGCGCTCTACTTTGTCACTGAAGTCCATGTCCAAGCTTACCTGCGATAATCGTCTGTGAAGTGACAGTGGATTCAGTCCTTCACGCTTAATGTTCTTTTTTCATCCCCCGCAGTAACGTCGCCGACCTCCCCATCTCCTTCGCACTCACCTCCCCATTCAAACTGAGGAGCAATTCGCCAGCGCTTGAACCCCTACCACTGCCTTTCTATGCAAATTCTACAGTATTGGACCTGTTCTTTTTGGTTCTGAGCAAGGGCTGACCATGTGCGACGTGGGCCCTCCATTTTAGAAGCGGGATTTTATGGTACTGATCAAATCGGTCGCGGAAACTTCAGTTTTTCTTCGCATTCCCCAACTCAGCGCCTGTGTCAAGCTGCGACACAAAAATCAGTTGGAAAGCATTCCGATGCGACGTTTTCACAGCTGGTCGCGTGTCATTTTTGTTACCAATCGGCTGGATTTAAGGGCACCGCCTGGGGTGCGAGGGACATGGAAGGCCCAATGCATTTGTGCCGACACCGTCACACTCCATACATCATTGGTTTAATTACGTATAACACCTTTCATCATAAAATGATCGCAATCTTTATTTGTTCAGTCTACCTGAAACCATAGGCTAACAGCCATCCTGCAGCCTTCGTTTTATCCCGCAAGTATTCGCCGGACGACGCTCCAGAGCAAGACCTCAGTGCCGGCAACGTCGCAAGGGCCAACTGGGAAGCAAGATTTGCGATACCCAAGAAACTGCATCTAATCATCGCCAGCACGGCCACTTATGACGTCGGGTGGTGACAGCGCCGGAGGAAATACTCCTTTCGGCTCGACTTCCGGCGGCGGCGCCGCTGCTGGCTGCACTACCCCCCTGCCCGCTACAGCGTCTCGAGACAGTTACGGTAGCCGCAACAGCACTGATGTGGATGGGGCCCTAAAGTATCAAAAGGGTGGCGTGCATGGGGTTCTCAATCCTGTTACCGCCCCTGCGGTCGGCGCGGCAGCCATAACAATGGCAGATGCTCCTTCAGCGCAAGCACGTGAATTCAGAACACTCGCTTCCATCTTCCCTCGACCTCTGCCCAGCCCCTCAAATGGCACCGGTCATTTTGGTGCGACCACAATGACCGTCTCTCCCTTGTCATGGCTCGCCCCTTCCGTCCCTCGTCCTCCTTCTCTCCCGTCCTCCACGGCGACCCTAGTTACGACTGCGCCCTCCAAGATAAATCCGAGCTCAGCCTCCTCCTCCTCCTCCTCCTCCTCTCAAGCTCTGGCGCTAGACGAGGGAATTATGCATGAGAAAAGGAATGGCAACCCTAGCAGCAGCAACAATGACAATAGCAGCAGTAGCTGTAGGAGCAGGGACGCGCTGGGTTTGATAATTGCTCGATACTCCACACACGGAGATGAAGAGGACCGGGACAAGGCGGTGAAAGAGGCAGGGGCAGCGACAAGACCGCCACTCGACGGAGCAGTTATAGGGCCATCAGCTGTAGCAGAGGAGAAGGAAGCAGAGGACGGGAGGGAAAATAGGACGGACGCGATGGAGGGAGTAACGGTCCCGAGGACTCAAATGGCGGCATGGGCAGCAGGGGCAGTACGATCGGCCGAATCAGCAGCAACAACAAGACTATCACACACACGAACGACAGCCGACCCTGCCAGTGGCGGAGGAGGAGGCGGGTACCCAAACAACACCTTCCACGCCACCCACGCCAGCCACCCCCCGTTCCTACCCCCCTTCTCCGCCTGCGCCTCCCCTCCGAGCCCCCTCCGCGCCCGCACCAGCCCCAGCCCCAGCACCTCCTGTTCCTGCTCCGCCTTCTCAACTCACTGCCCCAGGGTCGAGGAACTAACAAACGCTCTTCGAGCGAAAGAAGAAGCGCTCCATCAAAAAACAATTGAGCTCCAAACCCTCCGAGACCACCTCGCAGCCTCCTCCTCTTCCTCCTCCTCTTCCTCCTCCTCTTCCTCCTCCTCTTCCCCTTCAAGCACCGCCAATGAGCTCACTGTCCTGCGTACCCTCCTCACCAACAAAGACACGGAGCTTCTATCCCTTCAGGACCAAGCCGCCACTGCTAAAGCTTGGTGTCGGAAAGTGGAAGAGGACCGCGTCCGCCTGGTCTCGGCCGCTGACCATTCAAAAGTTCAAATCGAGCGAAAGCTGTTTGAATCTGAAGAGGCTCGAAAACGGTCTGTTGGAAGGTTAGAAGAAGAGATACGCCGGGTGCGAGAGGCGGCCGTAAAGAAGGAGGCAGAGATGGAGGAGCAGTTGAGGAAGGAGAGGACTGCACGGGTGAAGTTGGTACAAGGTGACTTCGTAAGAGAAGGAGGAGGGAGGGAAGGAGACAGGAATGGAAGGAGGAGATGGGTGGCGGCAATGGCTCCGAACCCGGAAGGCATCTTACGCTTGATGGAAGAGGGGATGGAGGGAGAGGGGGAGGAAGGGAGGGAAGAGGGGGTGATGAATCTGACTCTGGAGGGAGCGAGGGAGGAGGTTGGGAGGCTGCGAAGGAGGGTGATGGAATTGGAGGAGGAGGTGGAAGAGAATGATAATGTGGAGATGATGAATCGGTTGGTGAGCATTGATATCGCGCGGACAAGGGAAATTGGGGCCGTGAAGCAGTTGTTGTTGAAGTTAGGACAAGAGTACCCGGATGTGGTCGATACCAAGTGGATGTGTGAGGCGACGGAGCAGGAGGTCCTCGAGGCCTTGCGTGCTCGTAGCACCACCAGCAGCAGTAGCAGCAGTTCTGCAGGGGGAATGTATTCTACCCGTCGTGGAAGCAACGGCGACTCGTCCTTCCCCTCCTCCTCCTCCTCCTCCTCCTCCTCCTCTTCCGGCGAAGAGCATCCAAACGCCATGCACATGACGGAGGAAGGGTTCCGGACCGTGATGGCACGCGTCGACGCCATTGTCCGCGACGCCAGTTTCGATCCGCTCATCAGGAGTGAGGGAAAGATTGTGGGCGTTGACACCCAGCACATGGTCCTCAGAAATCTGAAATTCGAATATGGGCCGGCCGTGGCGGATTTGGTGGTGAGGAAAAAGAGGGAGGTGGAAAAGTACTGCCCCAGTGGGAGCTATCCTGTGCTGGTTTTGTGGGGAGGGGATGAGGGAGGGAGGGAGGAAGGGCATGAGTTGGCTCTGTTGGAGGTGGTGAGTCGGATGGTGTTTGCGCTCCGAACTTACAGGAACCGGTTGAAGAGAAAAAGGAGCAATTACAGGGTGGAAGAGGGGGCGTTTGAGCGAGACCGGGCGAGTGATGAGCTGCGACAGCTGTTTGCCTCTTCGTCATCTTCAGGGGGTGGAGGAGGAGGAGGAAGAGGAGGAGGAGGAGGCGGGGGGGGCGATGTGGGGAGATTGGTGGATGTCCTTTTTTCGCCCGCAAGTAATTTGACAGGGATGGGAGGAGGAGGGGCGCCCTCTTCCTCCCCTAATGTGAATATATTTGCTGATGGTCTTCCGACTCAATCACGACGTCGTGCCTCCCTTCCCTCCTCCAGTGGTGGGGGTGAGGACCCTTTCCCCCCCCCCCCTCCTCCGCCCTCCCTCCCCCCCCTCCTCGCCCCTACCCTTGAGAAAGCGTACAAACACTGGCTCCTGCTTCACTTTCCTTCCCTGAACCTCCAGACCGCCGGTATTCAACTTACGTGGGCCCAAAACGCCCTCCGTCGCCTCCTCCCCTCCCACCCCTCCCCCCCTCCCCCCCCCCTCTCCTTCTCCCCCGCGCCTGAGTTTTATAAGACCACGCGCTCCCTCCCTTCCCCCCCCCCCCCCTTTCCT
>Ga0160419_101053_pt1 | contig 12920 bp, 12 predicted proteins | sample CelAP2metagpilot_2_FD_108196 | JGI IMG/M metagenome (GOLD analysis project Ga0160419, IMG submission 108196) | Phycosphere-associated microbial communities from Cellana algal ponds in Kailua-Kona, Hawaii, USA - Cellana AP2-4-25 metagenome pilot ... | reverse complement strand
GCATTTTTTGCGCCTTCATCTATTTTGGCGTGTACAGCTTCTACCACCACAATAGCATCATCTACCACAATACCAATGGCTAAAACCAAGGCAAATAAGGTTAACAGGTTAATAGAATAACCAAACACGTTTAAGAAAAAGAACGTACCAACAATGGCTACTGGAACAGCAATAGCCGGAATTAAGGTAGAACGGAAATCTTGAAGGAAGATAAATACCACCAAGAATACCAATAAAAAGGCTTCGATTAAGGTGTTTTTAACCTTGTTCATTGAAGCGGTTAAAAACTCATTGGTGTCGTAATTAATTTCATATTTTATACCATCGGGAAAGTCTTTCGATAAACGATCTAACTCCGATTTTATATTTGTAATAATCTCTTGTGCATTGGAGCCTGCCGTCTGAAAAACTGCCATATTCACACTCGGATAACCTTCGGTAAATCCATACGACTCGTAGCCTTGTGCATCTAATTCAATTTTAGCTACATCTTTTAAACGCAGGTATTCGCCATTATCTAAGGCTTTAATAACAATGTCTTGGTATTGTTTTTCGGTTTTAAAACGTCCGCTATACTTAATGTTGTAAGCAAATGCTTGTCCGTCATTTTGACCTAAACTACCTGCAGAAGCCTCTAAACTTTGCTCTTGTAGTGCGGCAATAACTTCGGAAGGAATTAAATTGTAGGCGGCAAGTTTTTCGGGTTTTAACCATATACGCATCGCATAATCTTGATTAGAAAACACCTGAACATTTCCAACACCATTTACACGTTGTATAGCCGGAATAACATTAATTTTTAAATAATTCTGAACAAAAACGCCGTCGTAATCATCGTTATCTGAATAAACAGATAGGAACATCAAGGCCGAGGTTTGTTGCTTTTGTGTGGTAACTCCTGTTTGTACAACTTCACTTGGTAGTAATGGGTTGGCTCGAGACACACGGTTTTGAACGTTAACGGCTGCAATATCAGGATTCATTTCTTGATCGAAATACACTGTAATATTTGCAGTACCGTTATTATCTGCTGAAGAGGTCATATAAGTCATTCCCTCAACACCATTAATTTGTTCTTCAATAGGAATGATTACACTTTCTAAAATGGTTTCTGCACTTGCACCAGGATAAGTGGCATTAACCTGAATGGTTGGTGGTGCAATGTCTGGGTATTGTTCTACAGGTAAAGCAGAATACCCTAAAACACCCAAAATAACTATGATGATGGAAATTACGGTAGATAATACCGGTCTTTCTATAAATGTCTTTAACATAATTTTTTTCTAAATATTATTGAAATAAAGGTTTTAAGGGTTTAACAATACTGTCAAACGCTACTTTTTGAGGTTGTAAAGGTGTTCCGTTTTTAATTTTACCTATACCTTTTACAACTACTAAATCACCTTTCTTTACACCAGATTCTACAATAAGAAGCAAATCGTTTTTATCCTTAATTGAAATTAAAGATGATTTTGCTGTATTGTCATCACCAACGGTATATACATACGTTTGTCCTTGTTGCTCAAACGAAGCTGATTGAGGAACAACAACAGCATTTTCATAGGTTTTAGGTATTTTTATTGTACCACTATTTCCGTTAGTTAACAATCTATTTGGGTTATCAAAAACGGCTCTAAAACTTACTGTACCAGTATTAGCGTCTATTTGACCTGTAACCGTTTCAATAGTTCCTTTTTGGTCATAAACTTGACCGTTTGCTAGTAGTAATTCAACCTTTGGAAAATTGCTGATTTTTTCTTGAAGTGTTGTGCCTTCTGTATCTTGTAAGAAGTCTAAATATTCTGTTTCATTCATAGAAAAATAAGCAAATACTCTTTCTATACTAGCAACAGTAGTTAAAGGATTTACGCTAGTTGCACTTACTAAAGATCCTTCTCTGTAAGGAATTGCGCCTACGTAGCCATCAACCGGGCTTTTTACGGTTGCATAACCAATATTTGCAGCAATACTGCTGTAAGCCGCTTTAGCTTGTGCTAAATTGGCTTTTGCAGTTTCTAATTGCACAGGACTAATAATGTTCTTTTCTACTAAAGGTTTTAATTTATCAACCTCTACTTGTGCTACATTAACACTGGCTTTTGCTGCTTCTGCATCTTGGCTTAACGATTGGGTTTCCAATTTAAAAAGTGTTTGTCCTTTGCTTACTTTTTGCCCTTCGTCTACTAAAACTTTATTGATGTAACCAGACACTTTTGCTCTTACTTCACTATTAATAGTGCCTTCTATTGTTGTTGGGTAAGTGTTATATGTTGTCACCTCTTTTTGAGGCACAGTGGTTACTGCCAATGGCATTGCTTGTTGCTGTTGCGATTGTTGCTGTGGTTGTTCTTGCTTACAGCTTGTGCTAACTAATGCTACAATACTTAACGCTGTTATGATATGTATTTTATATTGTTTCATGTTTTGAAAAAATTGATTAATTATCATTATTAATTAGGGATTCTTTTAGTTTGGTTATTGAGGAAATCGCTCCACTTAAAAACTCAATAGAGCTATCGTGATAGCCAAATTCAAATTGATGCTCTTGGTCCAAAATAGTGTTTACATCTACTTTGTACGCTTTTATTTCTTCGTGAAGTTCTTTTTCACTTTTCCACTCTTTTAGCATATTATCTATACTTTGAAGCATGGTGTCTACATTAACTATAAAGTATTTTTTTCGGTCGCCTGGTTTTGTAAAATATTCTAGTTTTTTTAGATCTTGAAGATGATTTAAGTGTGTAGAAATTGTGCTTTTACTCGCACAAAGGTTGGTTACTAAATCTTCAAACGTAGTTCCTTGCTTACCAGTTAAAATGATGAACGAAAAAATTCTAGCAGCTACAGGTGCTATTTGCTCTTTTTTTTCTAAAAAGATACCTAGTTTTTCAACTAATGCAAGTTTTCTTTTTTCTAGGTTTTCCATTGTAATTTAATTTTATGATGCAAAAATATGATTGGTTCGTAACAAACCGAACTAAACGAAGTTAAATTATTGTTAAATAAAAAAAGCCGATAGTATTTTTAGTGCTATCGGCTATAATAAGTTATGATTTGTGTGTCTTTTTATAAAGCAGATTTGAATTGTTCTAAGAATCGAACATCATTTTCACTTAACAAACGAATATCTCCTATTTGATGTAATAGCATTGCTATACGGTCTATACCAACTCCAAATGCAAAACCAGAGTATTCTTCTGGATCTATTTTACAATTGGTTAAAACATTTGGATCTACCATACCACAACCACCTATTTCTAACCAACCTGTTCCTTTAGTGATTTTGTAATCGGTTTCGTTTTCTAATCCCCAATATACATCAATCTCTGCACTTGGTTCTGTAAATGGGAAGTACGACGGGCGTAGTCTTATTTTAGACTTACCAAACAACTCGGTTGTAAAATATTGAAGCGTTTGTTTTAAATCTGCAAAACTTACATCTTTATCGATATATAATCCTTCTACTTGATGAAAGAAACAGTGTGACCGTGCAGAAATAGCTTCGTTACGATATACTCTACCTGGTGATATTGTACGTATTGGTGGTTGATTATTTTCCATGTAACGTACTTGTACAGAACTGGTATGCGTACGTAATAAAATATCTGGATTTGTTTGCACAAAAAAAGTATCCTGCATGTCTCTTGCTGGATGATATTCTGGTAGGTTTAATGCTGTAAAGTTGTGCCAATCGTCTTCTATTTCTGGTCCTTCGCTAACATTAAAACCGATATTAGAAAAGATATCTATTATTTGATTTTTTACTATTGAAATTGGATGACGAGAACCGATAATTAAAGGTTCGCCTGGTCTTGATAAATCACCAGATATGCTTGTTTCTGGAGCATTATTATCTAGCTCTTCTTTTAGCTGGTTTACTTTGTCTTGCGCCGTTTGTTTTAGTTTGTTTATGGCTTGACCAAACTCTTTCTTTTGGTCGTTAGCTACGTTTTTAAACTCGGCAAAGTATTGCTTTACTAATCCTTTTTGTCCTAAAAGTTTAATACGGTATGCTTCTACCTCTTCTTTGGTTTGTGCTTTAAACGCTTCTGCTTCGGCTATAAGCTCTTTAATCTTATCTATCATGACATCATAAAATAAAGGGCAAATTTACTATTTTTTATGGTTTACACCTTACTTAGTGTAAGCTTTTTGTTGGCAGATTGACGCGTTAAGGATGGAGCAATTGTTGGAGCACATCTTTGATTGCGACTTGCGAGAGCCTGACCCGATAGGGTAACGCTGTAAAAATTATTGTATATAGTTGGTTTCTAAAAAGTAGTTTACTATGGCTTCTTTCATTAAAATGGACTGTTCTCCTGCTTTTAGTGTTGGTAATTGCTCTTTTATTTTATAGTGTGGCCAACCATCTTCATCAACAAAATCAAACTCATAATAGCCGTAAGGTTCTAGTAGTTTGCATATGGCTATGTGCATTAAATCTAATTTATGATCTTTTTTAAATCTGCGATGTAATTGTCCCAACTCTTGCACACCAATTAAGTAGATTATTGCGTCTAAATCTAAGGTGTCTCCATCTGCAAATTGATTAGACAATTTGTTTACTATCTCTTCCCAGCGTTGTTTTAATTGTTCGTCTCTAGACATAATTTTATTTAAGTTGCAAAGTTAGTTTATATTTGTTGAAATTGTAAACTTTATGGCGGTTATAGATATTGTTTTAGGTGCGTTAATTTTGTTTGGTTTAATACGCGGATTGTTTAAAGGTCTTTTTGTAGAATTAGCTTCTGTGATTGCACTAGTAGCTGGTGTTTATGGCGCAATACATTTTAGTTATTTTGTTGCTAATTTTTTGGAAACTAAAACCGAATGGGACGAAAAAACAATTAATATTACCGCATTTGCTATAACCTTTGTTGTTATAATTTTACTAATTAGCCTAGCAGGAAAAGCGCTTACTAAATTGGCAGATTTTGCTTCTTTAGGTATTTTAAACAAGCTTTTAGGCGCTGTTTTTGGGGCTTTAAAAATTGCTTTGATTTTAAGCGTATTGCTGATCGTTTTTGATAAAATGAATAACACAATTACGTTTGTAGATGAAGAAAATATTGAAGATTCTATACTTTACAAACCTGTAAAAGGATTAGCTCCAATGATTTTTCCTAGTATTATTAAATCTGGAGAAGAAGAGTTTGAAAACACACCAATTATAGATCCTACTGAGCCAAGTAATGAGGTAGATGTTTAATCTAAATGATAGATTTCCATAATATCTTTTAGATATTTATCAAAGTCTATTTTTAGGTCTATCAATTTACCAGTATGTACATCAAAAACCCAACCGTGTACTTTTAAGCCTCTATCTCTATTGGCCTTTTGTACTGCTGCTGTTTTAATTAAATTTACGCATTGCTCTTTCACGTTAAGTTCTACCAAACGGTCGTAACGTTTTTCTTCGCAATCAATAGTATTTAATTCTTCTTTATGGATTCTATAAACATCACGTATATTACGTAACCAAGGGTTTAAAATACCTAAATCTGCAGATTGCATAGCTGCCTTTACACCACCACATGCGTAATGACCACAAACTACTACGTGTTCTACTTTTAAATGATCTACCGCATAATTAACTACAGACATAACATTTAGGTCTATACTTATTACCATATTAGCAATATTACGATGTATAAAAGCTTCTCCTGGCGCTAATCCCATAAGCTCTTCTGCACTTACACGACTATCACTGCATCCTATGTAAAGTAATTCTGGGCTTTGTCCTTTACCTAAATCTTCGAAGTAGTCTTTATCTACAGAAAGTTTGTCTTCAATAAACTTTTTATTGTTTTTAAATACGTGTTCTAAATTCATAAACTTTCTGAAATAAAAATTAGGTACTACTAAATTAATCTAATTTTATTTAATAAACATAAAAAAAGCAGTAACTAAAAGTTACTGCTGTGTGGTATTTATAAGTATATTTTCTATTCATAAAATTCTACTGAGCCTGTATTAATATCATACATGGCACCGATAATTTTAATTTCGCCATTTTTTTCCATTTCTGTTAGAATAGGACTTTCGGCGTGAATTCTATCAATAGTCAACTGCACATTTTTCTTTGATACTTCATCAACAAAATCTAAGTTTTTTGAGTTTCTTAAGCTTTCGTCTTTTGGCTCTGTCACTGCATTTACAGCTGGTGTTATTTTCTGGATTAACTTGGTTAGGTTACCCATTTCGGCATGATCGCAAGCGCCTTTTACGGCACCACAACTTGTGTGACCTAAAACAACAATTAGTTTTGTTCCGGCTAATTTGCAAGCAAATTCCATACTTCCTAAAATGTCTTCGTTTACAAAGTTACCCGCAATACGTACGCTAAAAATATCTCCTAAACCTTGGTCAAAAACAAGCTCTGCAGAGACACGAGAATCTATGCAACTTAAAATAGTCGCAAAAGGAAATTGTCCGTCACTTGTATCATTGACTTGTTCTAATAAATTTCTATTGGCTTTAAGGTTTTGTTGAAATCTTTGGTTTCCTTCTTTTAAAAACTGCAACGACTTTTCTGGAGTCATTGTAGCTTGAGTTTCTTTGGTATGTGCTTTCATAATATATTTTTAAGTGTTGTTAGTTTAATTGCTGTTTTGGAGTGTTTTTGAAAAAATTAATAAAACTTTCTGGGTTTTCAATTGTTCCTCTTTCAGATATTAACTTAATGTTGATATTTCTTTCTTTTGCTTTTATTGAAAAATCTTCTAAAATTTCAATAATATCATTGTCTAAATAACGTGTTTTTCTCACGTCAAGTTCTAAATAAGAATCTTCTGGTAATCTATCTAATTCTTTTAAAATAGCACCTTTGTTAAAAAAGGTTACTTCTTCTGCCAAAGTCATTTTAATTTTACCATCGTCAACATCTTCTCCTTCTTTATGTAAGAAGTGTGAATTTTGGTAACTTTTTATCAAAATAACTACAATACCTACCGCTAGACCTAATCCAATTCCTTTTAATAGGTCTGTAAATACAATACCTGCTACCGTAACAATAAATGGTAAAAACTGTTTCCAACCTAAATTATACATCGTCTTAAATAACGAAGGTTTTGCCAGTTTGTATCCTACAATTAAAAGTATAGCTGCCAGTACAGATAATGGGATCATATTTAATAATTTAGGTATTAAGATTACAGAAATTAATAAAAGGAAACCATGAATGATTGCCGACATCTTAGTACGTCCACCAGATTGTATATTTGCCGAACTACGCACAATTACTTGAGTAATTGGTAAACCACCAATCATACCAGAAATGATATTTCCTGTTCCTTGGGCTAATAATTCACGATTGGTAGGCGTTACGTTTTTATGTGGATCTAATTTATCTGTTGCTTCTACACAAAGTAAAGTTTCTAAACTGGCAACTAGAGCAATTGTAAAAGCAACTATCCAAACTTCTGGATTGGTGATTACTGAAAATTCAGGAAAACTAAATTGTCCAATAAAAGATGCTGCATCTTCAGGGACAGGAACGTTAACTAAATGTGTAGTTTGAATGGCTAAACTTGAATTATCTTGAGTTAACACATAAAAAATAATACCAACAACTACTGCTACTAATGGACCCTGAATTAACTGAAATATTTTACCTTTTTTAGATAAAACGTTACTCCATAATAATAATATAGCTAAACAGATAACACCTATTAATAATGAACCAGGAGTGATATTATCAATAATATTTAAAATTGCAGAAAAAGTATTTTCTCCAGATGCTTCTAGAAAACTATCTGCTCCTTCTGGTTCTGCATCGTAACCAAAAAAGTGAGGTATTTGTTTTAAAATAATAATTATACCAATACCTGTTAGCATTCCTTTAATTACAGAAGAAGGAAAATAATAACCAATAATACCTAGTCTTAATAACCCAAATACTAATTGAATAATTCCACCTAAAACTACTGCAACTAAAAAGTTTTCATAACCTCCTAAAGTGCCAATTGCAGTTAATACAATTGCAGCTAATCCTGCTGCTGGACCACTAACTCCTATTTTAGAGCCACTTAAAGCTCCTACAACTACACCTCCAATTATTCCTGCAATTAAACCTGAGAATAAAGGTGCGCCACTAGCTAATGCAATACCCAAACATAGAGGTAATGCTACAAAAAACACGACTATACTAGCAGGTAAATCGTTTTTAATATATTTAAACATATTATAAAGTTTGATTGTTACCTTTTTACCAAGGTAACTTTAAAAATTAATAAAAGAGAAGACATTACAGTCTCTTATAAACAAAATTATAATATGAAAAATTCTGGAGGTGGAGATATTAAATTAAGTGCTGGTTTTGTATAAGATTTAAACAAATAGTCTAACCTTAGAAAAGCAATTTCTTTATAATTACTTTCTGTAGTTTCTTTTTGTTCTGTCACTACTAGTTTTATGCTTTTGTTTTCTTCTTCCTCTTCAGAAACACTATACAAAATAGAAACATCTACATCTGCATCTATAGCAATAATAATTGATGGTGCAGTAATTAGCCCCAAAAATAAAATTGAAAAAAATATAGATATTAATTGTTTAGACATAGTCTGATTAGGTAAGAAACAAATATGGCTTTTTAGTTTTTTTTAAAAGGCAAATATACTAAAAAGTATTTAGTAATTTGATATCACCAGAAATTATCCAACCTGTTTTACCATCTACAAGTCTTATTTTTTTCCAGTTATTAATCGTATCTAAAACTTGAACTTTAGTTCCTTCGTGCAATACAAATGCTTCTGTGCTTCCTAAGTTTGGTTCTGATTTTACTTCAGTTTCTTTAGCAAAAACTATTGCTGGATTATTGCTATTATCTAAGCTTTGTTTTTTAAAAGCAAATGATAAGCAAATCAAACCGATAAGTAAACTTCCTAATCCTGAAACAAAAGCCAATCGTTTTTTTGAAGTACTAAATGTGAAAAAGTAAGCAATAAACAACAATACAAAACCTACCACGAAGATGATAGACAATGTTGCCCAATTATCATAGGTTAAAGCATTAATTGCTTTATTGAAGAATCTTGACAAGCCTAATTTTGGCACTGCTTCAATATCATCAATGGTCATATTTTTTGCGTAAGCAATGTTATTTAGTATCTCTTTGTCGTTTGGCTTAAGTTGTAACGCTTTTTCGTAATAATAAATACTTGGCGCAATATTATTTAGCTTATAATGTGCATTACCTAAGTTGTAATATAACTCTGCTGAATGTTGCCCATTTTTTATAATAGCTTCATATTTATTTACCGCATCACTAAACTTACCTTCATTATATAACGCGTTAGCTTGATCAAACAACTCTTGATTTTGAGATAAAGCTATTGTTGAAAGCGTAAAGACTAATATGTAAAGTAATTTTTTCATTCTATAACTACTTTATTTTAGTTGTTTATCTATAGTGTTTATAGTTGCAGCTGCATTGTTATAATCTTGCTCCATTGCTACCTGCGTCATGGGTGTATATCTTGCCAATTCACAATGTTTTAAAAGCGTTTCAAAATCTGAAATTACGTTTTGCTCTACATTTCGGTTAAGCAGTAATTCTTTAATTTTTTCTTTGCTTAAATCTGTAGTTTCAATATTTAAACGACCTTTTAAATAGTTATGCAACGCCTTTTCTAATGCAATGTAAAATGCTTCTTTATTGCCTAAAGCTTTTTTAGCTTCACTTAAATATTTTTTAGCTAATCGGTCTGCTTTTCTTAATCTATTTCCAATAACATCGGCGTTACGTTCTTCTCTTTTTCTTCTATACACTAACGCTAAAGGTATTGCCAATAATGGCGCTAATAATCCTGTCCAAAATGCTGTTGTATTGAAAAAATCTTCTTCTTTTATAGATGAAAAGTTAGCCTTAGTTTTTATAAACGCAAACTGATTTTCGTTTAAAACTACAGGTTGTTTACCTGATGCATTGGTTGGTAAATTATTATCGGCATCTGCGTAAGCTGGACCTTCTAAAACATTTATTACAATGTCTTCTGAAGACAGCTCTTTATAAGTTTCTGTTTTTAAATCGAAATAAGAAAATGTTATTGGCGGTATTGGAAACTTACCCTTAAATTGAGGCACAATCGTATAATTATCAGAAATTTTTCCTTGCATACCTGCTAGGTTTGTTCTAATATTTTCTTCATGTTCTGGCTCGTAAACTTCTAATGCGCTTGGTGCTTTAAATTCTGGTAATTCAAAAAGCTTTAAATTTCCGTTACCTGAGACTTCAATTTTTGCATCTAAAGCCTCAGTTGCGTTAAGTTCGGTTTTAGAAACTGTTACATTAAAATCAAAATCACCAACTGCACCTGTAAAACTATCTGGTCTTCCTTCTAACGGTAAATCTTTTACATTTATAGACCTTGGATTTGCAGTAATAGTTCTGTGTGCTTGGTTTGTTATTCTTCTACCAAAAATGTCTCTTTTATTAGTTGGTACATCAATAGTTAAATCTAAGCTTAATGGTTCTATCTCTAATTTCCCTGTTTTTTGTGGAAATAAAACTGCTTTTCTAAGTACTACGAAACGGTATTCTTCACCATCATAAGTTCCTTCTTGGGCTTTTAAACCTTTAATATCGATATTCTGACTCCAAAATCCATTAAATTTTGGACTTTCAATTTCTCTAAAATTACTAATACCTGCTTTTGGCGCTACGTAAAGTTTGTAGACTACAGTAATAGGCTCATTTAAATACGGATTAGCCTTTGAAACCTCTGTTACTAGATGAATATTTTCTTTTAAAATATAATCTGGGTCATTAGGATCATCTGGTACTTCTATTGGCTTAGTAACTTTTATTGTAATAGGTGAAGTTTTGTAAGTTACACCATCAATCTCTATAGTTGCTTGATTTATAGTAAATGTACCCATTTGCTTTGGAGCTAAAAAGTAACTATACGTTTTTGAAAAATTACGTTTCCCATTAAACCAAGAGTGACTAACAGATTGATTTGGTCCACCTACTACGGTAAAACCATCAAAGTCTGGCGATTTAAAATTATCTCCATCTTTATTCATCTCAAAATCGACACGTAATCGCTCGTTTAAACCTAGCTTTTTCTTACTTACTTTGGCTTGAAACGTTATTGCATCTTCATCTTGAGCTATAGCAAATACTGGTGCTAAAGCAAGTAGTAAAATGAATATGTGTTTAAGTAGTTTCACTTTTAATTCGTTTAATTCTGAATGTTAAGCTTCAAATTTATAATTTTTTACCAATCTTTATCAGTTTGCACTTTTGCACCTTTTACTTTTTGTGCATTTATTTTTTCTTGCACTTTTTGTTCTTGATTATTCATGGCTTCTAGCAAGTTTTTAATTTGCTGTGGCGATAATTGACCTTGTTGTGGTTGTTGCTGTTGATTATCTTGATCACCTTCTTTTTGATCTTGGTTTTTATTGTCATCAGGTTTACCATCTTTATCTTGGTCTTGATCGCCTTCTTTTTTATCCTGATCTCCTTGATCTTTCTGGTCTTTTTGATCTTGGTCTTCTTGTTGTTTTTCGTTATTTTCTTTTTGATCCTCGTTTTGGTTTTCGTCTTTATCACGATTATTTTCTCCGTCTTTATCGTCTTCTTGAGGCTCGTCGTCTTGTTGATTTTTTGCACAGTCTTTAGCTAAACCTAAATTGTAGCGCGTCTCATCATCTTTTGGATTATTACGTAGTGCATTTTTGTAAGCTTCTACTGCTTCTTTACACTTTTCTTTTTTCATTAAAATATTACCAATGTTATGAAATGCTCTATGTTTTTCAACTTTATCGGTAGCGTGTTTTGCAGCTTGTTGATTACGGTATAATGCTTCGTCTAAACTTCCTTTTTGGTAATATTGATAGGCTAAATTATAAGCTCCAACTGACTGGCTTGGTTTTGTAGATAAGGCTTTACGGTATTCCATTTCGGCATTTACAAAATCGTCACTTTTAGCATAGTCGTTAGCTTCTGCAACATAAGTTAATGCTTTGTTAGTTTGCTTTTGCAATGCTTTTTCTTCGTTTTTGTCTTGAGCCATAAGCACAATTGTGAAGAAAAATAATATGTAGGTTAACGTTTTTTTCATTGTAAATACTGTCTGCTTTTATCAAAAACAACTGGTAAATATACTAAAGACCTCTAATTGTTGCTGTTAAGGGTTTTATAAATTCTCATTAAAAAGATTTAATTTTTTAAGCCAAGCTGTTTTTCTTTCTAAAAGGAAAATATCTATAAAAAACAGCAAAATTGCTAAACCTAAAAACCATTGAAATTGGTCTTTAAAATCGGCTATTTGTTTGGCTTCAAATTCAGTTTTGTCCATTTTATTTAAAATGTCTTTCATCTGATTTACCACCTTATCTGTTGTTCTTCCTTGTATGTATTGTCCGTTGGCTTGTGCTGCGATATTTTTTAATGTTGTTTCGTCTAAACGTGTAATTACCGTTTCACCTTGGCTGTCTTTTTTGTATCCAGTAACAATACCGTTACGCTTTAAAGGAATTGGTCCTCCTTTAGTCTCTCCAACACCAATGGTAAAAATTTTTATACCTTCTTGACTAGCTTGTTCTGCAACTTGTACTGCTGCTTCGCTATGATCTTCTCCATCAGAAATGATTACTAATACGCGATTAGTCTGCTCATCATCGTCATAATACGTTTTTGCAAGTAAAATAGCTTCATTAATAGCTGTTCCTTGAGAAGACAGCATGTCTGTATTCATGTTTTGTAAGAACAGTTTTGCTGCAGAATAATCTGTGGTAATTGGTAACTGCGGAAACGCTTTTCCTGCGTAAGCGATAATACCTACACGGTCGCTACCTAAATTATTGATGATTTGCGATACTAATTGCTTAGATTTTTCTAATCGGTTAGGTTTAATATCTTCTGCCAACATACTTTTTGACACGTCAATTGCAAAGACAATATCTACACCTTC
>Ga0160419_101052_pt1 | contig 12924 bp, 13 predicted proteins | sample CelAP2metagpilot_2_FD_108196 | JGI IMG/M metagenome (GOLD analysis project Ga0160419, IMG submission 108196) | Phycosphere-associated microbial communities from Cellana algal ponds in Kailua-Kona, Hawaii, USA - Cellana AP2-4-25 metagenome pilot ... | reverse complement strand
TCCCCTCTCCCCCCCCTCTCCTCTCCTCCTCCCCCCCCCCTCCCCCCCCCCTCCCCCCTCTTCCCCCCCCTCCTCCTCCCCCTCCTCCTCCCTCCCCTCATCCTGCTCCTCCTTTTCCTCCGAGGAACCCGGGCTTCCCAGCCGGTCCACCAGTGCCCTCAACCTACTCTTCTGCTCCTGCCGCCTCTGCGCCTCCTGAAGCTTCACATCCCTCAACTCCCTCCACGCCTTCTCCGTCTCCTCCACCACAAAAGACATGGGCCGATACGTCAACAGCTCCAACACGCTCTCCCAAGCCGCCGTCATGTGGGCTTCGGTGGTCAGTCCAAGGGCCATCAACGTCCGACTCACCCTCTTAATCCTCCCCAAGATGTCCTTAAGCACGTCCGCATCCTCCGGCAGGCGTGGAAGCTGTCGGCGGAGCTTCTGAACGGCGCCAATAGCCGATTCGGTCAGGTCGAGTGTTTTGAGCTCCCCCCCTTGCTCATACAAGGTGTCATAGCGTTGGAGTGCCGCAAGGATAAGCGTCTTCTTCTCGGCGGGCCAGGCCGCGTTTTGAACGCGGCACCGCATGGTGGTGACCTGCTCGCGGAGACCCCGGAATTCCTTGAGTAGAGCCGCGTGTTTTTCGTTGAAGTCGTCTCGGAGCAAGCGAAGAGAAGCCATTTGTTTTTGGGAGCGTTTGGCATCATGGTGAGCGCAGACGTCCATGTAGGCTTGGCTGTCCCCATGCATTTGACTCTCCCCCAAGATGAAACGCTGCAGGGAAGCAGTCTCACGTAAGACCTTCACCAGGCCGGTGCAATGGGAGGTGAGGAGGGAGTCGGGCAAGCCTTCCCCGAGCTCGCCGTGGGTTTTGAGGATGCTGGTGAGGGCTGAGACGAGGCTTTGCTGCTGCTGCTGTTCCTGGAGGGGTGGATGCTTAGGAGGGGAGGTGTTGATGGCTGTCGTAGTCTTGGTGGGAGCTGTGGTAGTAGTGCCATTGTGTGATAGATCCTGCTGGTGCTGGTGATGCCGCTGATGCCGCTGGTAATGCTGCTGGGGAGTTGTCGCCAAGCTGTTGCTACTCGTGCTCATGGTGGCGGCAGTACTAGAGTACTCGTGCTGCTGCGCTTGCGGTAACGGCGTCGACAGTGGCACAATGTTGACAACGAGGCTGCTGCTATTGCTGTTGCCACTGTTGCTGCTGGCAGATCCTGGCTTGGTGCTCTCTTCTGTGAGGGTCGCGACAGGAGTAAAAAAGACAGCGGGGCTGCTGCCGGCTGGGATGGTCGATTCGCTCGGCGTCGATGTTTCTGCTGCCGCAGCTGCACGAACCAACGGCGTTTTTTCTGCATCTGGTGAGGGGCCTACTCCCTCATTCTTCTGGCCAGGCCGTCCTCGTGTGTGCACGGCAGCGGTGGAGTGAGTGACTTCCACCTTGTCATGCTTGCAGTCAGTCTCCTCCTGTTCTCCCTCGACTTCCGAATCATCCGCACCCTCTAAATGTAAGTCTCGCAGTCTGACGACCGCAGCTTGCACGGTGCTGCTGCTGTCCTCCTCCTCCTTATCTTTTCGCTTGAGTTGCTGCAGTTCCTGCGGGTCGTCCTTTTCCTTCCAGGCCAGCATCATCTAGTGGTGTTGATACTACTCCAAGCAAAGACTCCACCGCGTTGTCCAGCCGAGATTTCGCCGGCACTGTAATATTTCGTAGAAATGGTGGGGGGTGGATGATTGAGAAAGATGGTGGTGCTGGTGTACGCATGTGCCAGGCAGAGGTCCTTATTACAGGCGCATATGAAGCGACCAGGCCCTTACGCTTCTTAGGACTTCTGTGTTTTGATAGGAGCAGCTGCTGCTACTTTCCTGGCCAAGGCTTCTGAAAAATTGTGTGTGAGATGATTCGAGGCTTTTATGTGTGTATTTTTATTGTTTGTATCCTTAATGCATGAATGGTTTTTTGCTTTGGTCACTGGGAATTTAAACTGCGGCAACGTTTTTCTCTTCCAATTTCTGCGGCCCATTGCGCGGTGGGAGCACCGACAGGGACAGCATGTGATGTCACCCAAAATATTGTTGCGCAGGCAATCATCATTCTCTCCGCAAAAACGTATCCACAGGCAGCTATATAGGGCTTGCTCTTCGTCTTAACCGGTGCCTGACGTGCTCTGCGTAAGCCCTCGGAAATAATTTATGTATTTCGTTGACCTGCATAAAATAGAGCACTTTTCAATTGGGGCGAGAAGCCTGTCTTATCAGCAGGGTATTGCAACTGTTCTAATCTCCTGAGGGTACGGGTTGAGGGAGGAACCCAAGCATCGCGGTGGATGGTTGCGTGAAGCAAATGGCTGAAACGTAGATTGCATGAAGATAAGATAGATACAGGTGGAAGGTCGATTTGTTCGGTGGCAGTAATGGAAATAGCTATGGATGGACCACCCAGATTTTAAGTATGATACTAAGAGAGAGGGGAAAGAGGAGAAAGAAAACAAGATCGGAAGGTGAGTAAGTTTATAGAAACGTAAAAGAAGAATGCTGGAGTACAAAGGTATGCGGGGATACAGGAGGAGGACGAGCCATCGACCGAAAAATATGTATGTCTACAGATCCTTAAGATCACAATTCTGTGTTTCTATTCTTTTTGGGGGCCTTTATACTGTCTCACGTACTTTGCCGCCTTTCAAGTGGCATGTATATGATGCCTCTATTTCTCACTCTCCTTGGGCGGTTTGTAGCGGAAGACATTTTTCTTTTCTTTTGCCCTTACGCACTCCTCCGGTCCAGACCCATCGTGTGACAGCATTCTTAAAAATTGTGATTGCTTCACATGAAGATGTGACTCTCTGCTCTTTACAGAATTGGCCTGCTTCGCCATGGCTTGTGAAAAGCTCGATCCCGCCTCTTTCTCCTGCTCTTTAAAGAAGCAAGTGAAGACAAGTCAATTGAACCTGCTGCAATGCTGTGTGCAGCCTGTCCTCCAGTACATTGAGGCCCACAACAACTAGCTTTACATCTTAATTTATTCTTATACTCGTCGTTTCTTGTGTGAGTGTGCCGTGCATCACAAAGACAAAGCAGCGAATGGACGTACGTGCCGTAGCGCAAGTTTGGTCAGCTGTCGACCATTTTCCACTCCTTCTCTGACGTGCGGTGACTCGATATATCAACTTGCGTGTCCTTGAGATTCTAGAATTAACAAGATCTCACGCGCTCCTTACACCCATGCACACGTTTTCTCTGCACAGAATAGCCATGGCACTTCCCGCCACTGGTTCCAGGCGGTCGCCTGGCAACGACGCGTCATCATCCGCCGTGTCTTTTTCGCGAAGGTGCCAGAAAAAGAGGGGGAGTCCCCTCCCCAGCAGCAGCATCAACAGCGCCAGTACCCTTGCGTCGGTCATCACCTCTTTTTATCTCCTCGTCCATTTATCGACGGCAATCAATGCCTTTGTCCTCCCCTCCCAGGGCGCTGGTGCGAGGCTCTCCTTCCCTTCCTCCCCCGAGGCCCCCGTCCTACTCTCCTCCCGCCACGCTATCCTACCCTCCCTGAGCGCTCACCCCAACCTGAGAGAAACTCCTCATCGTTCTTCCTCCTCTTCTACGGAGTCATCAGATGGCAACTCCCATGTCCCCATCCATCATGCCGTCCGGCGAGTTAAGAATGTACTTGGACAAGCCCTAAGTGCAGGATTGATGCTGGTCTCGTCCTCTTTCGGCGCTTTCTCTCGTCCCTTGCCTGCTGCAGCCATTCCTCCTCTGTTCAAGCCGGTTCCCGTCGCTACAACTACTTCTCGTATCAGCGAGCCTCCGAAGCCGAGCTATAAAGATGCGACTCTCTCTCCGTTTGAATTGCGCATGGGGGAGGCGATGCGAATCGACATTTTCCAAGAGGCCACGCCCAGCGTGGCCTTCATAAATACCTTTGTGGAGCAACGGGATGCGTTTTCAATGAATGTGATGGATGTACCCGCGGGAACTGGGTCGGGCTTTGTTTGGAACGATGAAGGGTAAGTGGGGAGGAGCGAGGGAGGGAGGAAGGGAGGGAGGGAGGGAAGGAAAGAAGGAGAGGGGGTCCTTCACTCACCTTCCCTCTCCTCTACTGTCCCTCCCATTTATCTTGCAGGTATATCGTAACGAACTATCACGTGATTCGGTCCGCCGAATCCGCGCAAGTCACACTCACTGACCGCGACGGCCACCAGTCAACGTACAAAGCCCTCTTGCGTGGTTTTGATGCAGATAAGGACGTGGCGGTTCTGCGTGTTGAAGCCCCTCCAACCACCCTTCGTCCTATTCCTGTCGGTTCGTCTTCTGCTTTAAAGGTGGGGCAGTCGGCCATGGCCATTGGCAATCCCTTCGGGTTGGATCACACGTTGACTGTCGGGGTGATTTCGGGATTAGGGCGAGAGGTGCGATCCCCCTCAGGGCGTCCCATCAGCAACGTGATTCAGACTGATGCAGCCATCAATCCAGGTACATCTCGTCTCTTGTTATCTTCCTCTCCTCCCTCCCCTTCCTTCCTTCCCTTTGGGTATGGGCATCATCATTTCTTCAATTTAAATCGCCTCCATCTTCATCATTATTTGCTCGGCTTCTTTCAAAACAGGGAATTCGGGTGGACCCCTATTGGACTCTGCCGGTCGCTTGGTGGGCATGAATACAGCCATTTATTCTCTCTCTGGTGCGTCGGCAGGTATTGGATTCGCGATTCCCGTGGATACGCTCAAGTCTATTGTGGAGACGATTATCCGGGATGGGAAGGTGGTTCGGCCGTTGATCGGCATCACTTACTTGGACAGCAGCCAGGCCAGAGCGCTGGGTAAGGAGGGAGAGAAGGAGGGAGGGAAGGAGGGAGGGATGTACAGAGAAGATGTCAATTGCATCATGCTGTCCCCCCCCCCCTCGATGACATAGTCGTCCTGAGATGAATATCGCATTAATCATTTCTCCTCCCCTTCCCCCTTCCTTTTCCCTTTTCCAGGTATTGACAAAGGTGTCCTCGTCTTAGACGTGCCCAAGCAATCTCCCGGCGCCATCGCCGGAATGAGAGGCACTACCCGCAATCCTCTCGGGTTAATTCAGCTGGGGGATATTATCGTTCAAATCAATGGCGACGATATTAATAACGAAGCGGACCTCTTTAAGACCCTCGAGAAGTACCGCCCGGGGGATAAGATCAAGATCGTCGTGAAAAGGGTGATATCGGTGAAGGAGGGAGGAAATGGGGAAGGAGGGAGGGGGAATGGTTTGGCAACGGCGGAGACGGAGAGGGTTATTTTGAATGTGAAACTGAAGGCTTCGGCTTCACCCGTGGACACGGCCCGGTAGGGAGGGAGGCAGGGGAGGGAGGGAGGAAGAAAAGAGGGAACAGGATAAGACAGATAACAAAACTTTTGGCGATAATGTGACAGGGTCAAAAGATACTTTGAGGGAAATGGGAGTGAGGGGAAAAGGAGAAAGTGAGCGATGTGTCTCATGTATTTTGAAAATCTGTAGGATTTACAGTTCGTTCTTAAAAGGTTTTCATCCTGTTCTTCGCCCTTGGCGTGTCAGCTTTTTTTACATGGCAGTAATCAGCCTCTCTTCTTCAAACTCTCTATTCTTTTCCTTCAATTACCTATTTCCTCCATCACCACCCGCATAAATCCCCTTACAATTAAACCTTATATTTATATACCTTCCCACATACATATATATTCCTATCTTTATGCATATGCAATCCTTTAGTGAGGGATTTAGAGAAAATTAATCGTTCGTTAATTTGTTATTGCATCAATCCGTTCGATCCCCTAGCATCACTTGCTAGTCAATTCAACCAGGCGTCATCCCTCTCAGTGTCACCTCTCTTCGATACGACAGTCTACGTATGTCCGGTCGTTGCCGTTTCAACTCCTGAGCCATGTGCGGTGTCACACCACCACAGGAGTTCAAATGCAGGTCCACCAAACAGGGCAACCTAACAAACCTCCTCCCCCTATTAGGCAGCATCTCCGAAAAAACACGGTCAGTCACGCGCGGCAGCCCCGATAAGACCAGGCGCTGCAGCCGGTGGCACGCTACCAAAAGGGAGGAGACCCCCTTGTCGCTCACACCCACACAGCCCTCAAGGTCGAGAATGAGGAGATTCCGACCCAGCACTCTTGCGAGGAGGCAGACGCTCCGGTCTGTTGGTCCTCGGGGTTTACGCTTTTTCTTGGTTGGGGTGGCTTTGTAGGGGCTGCTGGAGGCGTTGCTACTGCTCCTACGCTTGGCCGCACTGTCATGATGGTGTTCATTCTCCCTCTCGTCCTCATGCCTGCCCTCTTCCTCTTCCTCTGTATGTCCGACCAAGAGCTGGTCATCGCTCGCAAATACCCTCCCATGGATAACTTCATCCTCCTCCTCGTCATCACAACAATCACCCAATCCCACCATCGCCTCCTCCTCCTCCTCCTCCTCCTCCTCCTCCTTCTCCTCTTCATCCTCCTGCACCATATCCCCTGCTCCCCAACTTTCCCTCATTCCTTCCTCACCCCCACCTGCCGACCCTCGACCACTTGCATCCTCTCCATCCAGGTCACCATATTCTCTTACTCCTTTTCCTCCTCCTTCCCCTTCTATCCCCAGTGATGTCCCTCCTAGGTAAAGCCTTCTCAATTTCTGTGCACCACAGGCTTGGAGAGATAGGAGGAGGACGGTGGTCTCGTCAGTCCACCCTCGGCAGTGGCGAGCGTTCAGAGAATGAAGGCGAGAAAGAGGATGAGGACGACATGTGGGAAGGGGGTTAGCGGGAGAGGGAGAAGGAGGGAGGGAAGGAGGGAGGGCATGCAAGACTCGGGCTGGGTAGGAAGCTTGAAAAGGAGAGCTTTTCAAAGTTTCTGCTCCTTCATCGTCTCCTCTTCTTTCGCCAGCTGCAGCTGCAGCAGCAGCAGCGAGGAGGTGGACGAACGAGGCATCCACCCTCAGGCAATCTGCCACGTTCAAAGCCTCGAGTTTACAATCACAACACAATCGTACCACCACCTCATTTGTAAGCTGGTCGCATTTCGCGACGGACACCTCTCGTAGTCCATGGAAGGTGAGAGAAGATAGGGAGAGTAAATCGGCGTCATGCAATCCCCTCATGTAGGAAAGATTGATTTCCTGCAGGGAGAGGAGAGGGGAGGAGGAGGAGGAGGAAGAAGAAGAAGAGGAGGAGGCGGCAGGATAAGGAGGAGGATGAAAAGGAGGCGGAGGAGGAGGTTGGTGGTAGACTGGCATGCCTGCAGCGGCGAGGCCTGTAGGGAGGCCGGGAAGGAGGCCGGGAGGGTGAAGAAGGAATCGACGGGGGTCGAAAGCATCGGGGGAGACAAAGGTGCAGGAGTAGAGGTTGAGGGAAATGAGGGCGGGATTTTTGGCGAGGAGGGCTTGGATCGCTTGGGTGGTGATGCGCCAGCAGTTACGAAAGGAGAGGCGTTTCAGCCGTTGGCAATGCAGTGCGAGGGCGAGGACAGCGCGGTCGGAAATGGAGGAACAGAGGCTGAGATCCAGAGCGTGGAGATGGGGTTGGGGCGAAGTTAGCCCCTCTGCTTCTTTTCGATCTTCTGCTGCTGTTCTTCCTCCTCCCCCTCCTGCAGCAGCAGCTGTTGCTGTTCTGGCATGCTGTGCCAAGGCAGTGACCAGGCCCGTGACACCGTCATCGGTCAGGGCAACTTGATTGTGCACAGAGAGATTTTGAAGGAGAGGGCATCGAGCTCCTACAACCAGAAGAGCTTGGTCAGTTAGCTCGGGGCCGGGGCGGGCATTGCGACGGGTGTTGGTGCCGAGGTGGAGGGAAAGGAGGGCGGTCGTGCCCGGTGCTTGCGATGGATCGAAGGGTGTTGCTTCTGCTGCTTCTACTCCTTCTGCTTCTCCTCCTCCAGATTGCTCGTCGTTGGGTGTAGTGGCTGTCGTGGAGGTGGTGATGGCGAGCTGGGCAAGGATAGCAGTCACAGCTGCATCGTTCAGTAAGTGGTCGGTGTTCCGTAAGGAGAGGCTTCGGAGACTGTGTCGCAAGGCCGGCAAGGCTCTCTCCAACAAGTCGAGCTGTAAACCAGGGCAGTATGAGAGATCTAGCTCGCGCAAGGAAGACCTAAAGGCACGGGAGGAAGAGAAGGAGGACGAGGGGCCATGCCAGAGGGAAGGGGAGGTGGCTGCGGCCAAGGAAGAGAGTAGGGTGGAGGAGTGTGTGGGGGAGAGGGTAAAAGAAGGCCCAAACGCCATAAGGCAACTACCCCGGACTGCTCGGGCGCCAAGTAACGACAGAGAATGGATGTCTCGAGGGCGTTGACGAAGAAGGCGGCAAATGAAGCCCTCTTTCTCCTTCTCCAAGCGGCCGTCTTGCAAAGGCAATTCAACGTGAGCCCACAGGGTGGCATCGTATCTCACCGCACGTTGAAGGTTATGACATGTCTCGCCCATCATCTGCAAATCACAGACAGGCAGATGGTGGAAGACCAGCGTCAAGACCTCCACTGGCAGAGACGTCACGGAGGAAGGTCGGGAAAGGTCGGCTATTGCTCGGGCCGGAAGGGGTGGTGGTTGTACTTTTGCCTTAGGTTGTGGTGACGGCGGGGAGGATGACATGGCTCGAGAATGGTGGATACCCATGGCCCCGGTCTGGAGGAATTCAGGATGCTTCTAGCCGGTGGCGGCTTGAAAAAAAAAGGGAGTGTGTGTGCGACGAGGGAGATTGAACGCGAAAGTGACCTGTGGAGTAGTTGAGCACGGGCGTTGAGTCCTGTGAGTTTGCAGAGATGGTTGTACATGTACATACAAAATGCGTGCGCTGGCTTTTGGGTTTGGTGCACTTCACATTTTCCCAGAGCGGCAGCAGCCGACGGCAGGTGGGAACGTTGCCGAATATGGTCCGTCTTGACGTTGAGTTTTCCGTTTTTGATTTTGGTTGTGGGAGATGCCCGATATTTGTGTGGAGTGCCACTGGGAAATCCCAGGATGCTTACGCAGGGCGAGTTTGATAGCATACTGATACATCTCGTGCCTCCAATTGTGTGGCTCTTATGGCTTGCGTACAAAAAGACAGGGCAGACAACTCTCTCACGTTCACTCACATGAAGACGGTGTTCCTCGTACCGGCTGACCTTGAACAAAGAAAGTATCTAAAAAACGAGCCTTTGGCTCGCTCTCACCCGTGTGGCCACAAGCAGAGAACTTCCTCGCGTCGCACTTGGAACCTGTCCTTTGTTTCATTCATATCGCTGCAACTTTATGTTTTTCTGCCTCGGCCGTGAGAAGGGCAAGTGACAGCAGCATGTCAGGACCTGGTCCAAGCCCGTAGAAGCTGACAACACCCTCACCACAAGCAGATCTTGCGCGTTGCATTGCGCTCCGGCGGAGCAACTTGCTTGTTGTTGTCGTTGCCCTGTCGTTGAGCTCCTCGTTCGCGGTGGCGTGTACCCTGTGGTCTGCCTCCACGTGAGCACACATACGCCTCAACCACATGTCGGCTGGCATGCAAGCGCCCTGGAAAGTCCAACTTGTGGCCAGCGCGCGCATGTGTTGGCTCGGACAAGGTTCATGCATCGTTCCTTTACGCAGCGCCGCACAAGGGAAGATATAGATCGCTTGACCGCCACTCATCACCCTCTCTTACTCCCCACGACTCACCCACCCCAGACCTCACACTTAGTAAGAATGAAGTTCTTGGCTGCCACCCTTGTCGCCATCGCGGCCCCCGCCATGGCCTTCATGCCCGCTGCCCGTAAGTCCAAACCCGTTAGTGTTGTCGCCTCATCCTCCTCTTTCCCTTTGTGTGCGTGACACCGATCTAATCTTAAGCCTTGTGCTTGACTACTGGCCCTAGAAGCAGCTCTAGTGAGAGCAACACCGCACCATGCCCACACTCTATTCGGCTCCGTTCTGTCCCTCCCCCAGTCACTGACCCATCAGACGACCCGTAGCCGAGCCATCTCCCCTAATCTGTGTTTGGGGGGAAAATCATCCGTTTCTCAACCCTAATCTTCTCACCACAAACCACCCATTCTTTCTAACTCGCGCTAGTTATGCCGTAACCCTACCCCTTTCTCTTCACTTATCCACCCTCTCCCTTCCTTCCCCCTCACAGGCGTGCCTGCCACCCCCGTCACGGCCGTCTCCGCCGCGATCAAGGCCGGCGGCGACTACTACCCCGGTCAGGTAGACTACGGCAACTCCAAGATTGATGTCTTTGACACTGTCAAGACAAACGGCAAATTCAACCAGCTGGCCAAGGCCCTTGCCGAGACTGGCTTGGACAAGGCCCTCGCGAAGGAAAACGGTATTTTCTGCCTGTACGCGCCCACGGACGAGGCGTTTGACAAGGCCGGTGGGGTGGATGAACTCCTCAAGGACAAGGCGGCTTTGACTGAAGTCCTCAAGTACCACGTTGTGAAGCTGTTCGTGAAGGACAAGGAGCACATCCGTTCTTTCCGTCTGTCCAACAAGGTATGTCGGGAAGGAAGGAGGGAGGTTGGGGGGGAGATGTGTGTGTGTGTGTGTGTACTGGCCGATGTTTCGGGATGATGTCGATCCATCAAGCATAGCTCTCCTGTATCTCCATATAACTCACTCACGTCTTCTTCCATTCCTCCTATCCCTCCATCATTCTGCAGGTCACCCTTCAGGGCGGCAAGGTCCGTGTGCAGGTGAAGGCCAACCCTGACGGCGAGTCCTTCGTCATCTTTAACAATGGCGAGGCTGAGTGCGTGGATGGCCTTTCTGACATTGATGCTGTCAACGGCCACGTCCACGGTATCTCCGGCATCTTGGTACGCTTCGTAGTCCCTTATCTATTTCCCCCCCTTTGTATGCGAATACCACCTCTACTTTTCGTTTCCTGTCTATGTGCATATGTAACACAATGTCCATCCTTTTTCCTGTCATTTTTGGCTTCGGCTAACTATCTCTCTTCCCCATGTTCTCCCTCCCACCTACAACAGACCCCCCAGGCCGGCGGCACCATCCCCGTGAAATAAGCGCTCACATTGCGCCGTTTCGTTCCTTCCTCCTTCCCTCCCTCGTCCTCTCCTTGCCTCATCCACCACCAATCTCTGTGTGGGCTCTCTTTCTCCCGCAGTTCTGATGAAAACGGAATGTTACAAAGGGGCCTCTGAATGTACCGTTTGCTACTCCTCTTTCATGCTTTCCTGTTCACATAATAGGTTGTGTGAGGTGGTCTGAGGGTGAGTGTGCCTGTCCCTTGTGTCTGTGGGTGCGTTTGACATATTTCCTTTGTTTGGATCCCTTTAACTATTGCCTGAAGAGGGTTCTTTCTCTTTCGCTACTTTTTCTGAAAGGAGCAGGGTAACGTGATTGTTGTCCTTGCGCTTCGTTAGAAAGGGGAGTGGTGGGAAGACAATCGTCAGACCATTTTAGATGTCGTGTAAATGCGAAAGAACCAAAACAAGGAAAGAAAATGCCACCGCTCGTCGTCCTCGGTCGAATGAACACCAATTCATGTGCCTGTTGATCATAATGCTAAGTTCTTTGCTGTCAGTGTTGTGGGAAGAGAAGACCGAAGACATGCACATTATTTATTTCGGCTACGGTAGGAGGTTAAACACCTCCATACCATAAATTATATGACACAGAAACAACATGAGTCTTCATTTCATATGAGCTCAGTCTCGTTATAGGTGATTTATCCTGTGAAGGATATAGTCAATACGGGGGAAGGTGAGAGGTATCGCAGCATGGCGCAGCAATGCAGCCCTTGCCCACTCTTCCCCTCATGCATTCTGGTCTATCGTACCGCTCAAATCTCATACATGCTATCTTTTTTTCTTTCGCTCTCTGTCAATCAGGTTTGGTGGTGCGCATGCAACGAGCATAATCAAGCTTCTCACTTGCCCAACTCTGGCCATGACCTCCCGGCCGTCTCCGCTGCAACCCACCAAGCGCTTGCCCAAGCCTGGCTTGCAGGGCCCGGAGAAGCAGCTGCTGGATGCCAAGCTACTAGAGATGCAATTGGGTCTATTGTCTATCGATGAGGTAAGGAGGGAAGGAAAAAGGGCGGGAGGACGGCATTGTGATCATTTTCTCCAGACACTCACATGCGGTATCGCCACACACATTAACACAGCCCGCGACCGAACAAGAGCTCCGGGACTGCCAACTCTGGTTCAGTCCCGAGCATTTTGCGGGAGTAGTGGAAGAGCTAGCCTCGGATGGACACTGTGGTTATCCCCTTTGTAAGAAGCAACTCCTAAGCGAGCTTGGCGGCGACCGCGACATCCCCCACAGCCGACGTCTCCAGAAACCGGGACAGAAACGCCTGGACATACGCCGCAAGCAAATAGTAGACGTCACCCGAGTTAACGCAATGTTTTGCAGCGATCTTTGCGAAGGAGCAGCCCATTCGTTTGTCGCCCAGCTCTCCACGGAAGGCATCTTCTTTCGACCCATTGCCCGCACCTATTTACAGCAACAGCAGCAGCTCAAGTCTTTGCCTCCTACGTTTGTGTACGACATGGTCTCGAAAGCGCACAAGGGAGAATTGAAAAAGACAAAGGAGATCGAAAAGGAGGAAGAGAGAGGAGGCAGCACACAGCCGGCACAGAAGGAAGGGGAGGAAGATAAATCTCAGGACCGTCTCCCTGTCCGCGCACGTCGTCGGTCCCTCCCAAAGAAAGTGCAGGTCAGTAACATCAGCGCTATGAACAGGAAGAACGCACTGACAACGAAGGGGGAAGATGATCGTTTGCCGCTCAAAATGGGAGTAATGGAGAGAGAAAGCCCAGCGGCACCCCAACCCTTGAGCGTGTGGGTAGCGCAGGGGGAAGCGGTAGAGGGGTATGTGGCCAGGATGGGGGTATCTGTAAGAGGATATGATGATCCTCGGGGGGGAGAGCAAGAGGAAGAACGGTTCAAGGAAGGGGAGGAAGGGGAGGGGGGGGAGGAAGGGGAGGGGGGGGGGGAGGAGGAGGAGGAGGCGGCGGCGGAGGAGGAGGG
>Ga0160419_101050_pt1 | contig 12937 bp, 18 predicted proteins | sample CelAP2metagpilot_2_FD_108196 | JGI IMG/M metagenome (GOLD analysis project Ga0160419, IMG submission 108196) | Phycosphere-associated microbial communities from Cellana algal ponds in Kailua-Kona, Hawaii, USA - Cellana AP2-4-25 metagenome pilot ... | reverse complement strand
TACCGCTGCCTTTCTTACCCAGTCCTCCTTCCTCCTCCTCCTCCTCCTCCTCGTCTTCCTCCTTCTCCTCATCCTTCTCTTTCTCAACCTCCTCCTCCTCCTTCTCCTCTCCCTCCTTCATCTCCTCCTCTTTCTCCTCCTCCTATTAACCCGCTTCCCTCCTTTGCGTGCCTTGCATCCTTTTCCTCCCTTTTCTTTTTTTCGCCCGCCTTGTGCGCTTGTCAACTCCTTCCTCCCTACCTTGTCTGAGCCTTCTATTCCACCCTTCCTTTCCTCTTTCCTCCCTCTCCGCACTTCAATCAACACCGCCTGCCCCCGGCTGCCCGATTGATAATTCATATTAACAGGGAGCGGTGGACTCCCATGAAGTAGTCAACCTGCTTCTCGCGTTTCTGGCCCAAGAGGGAGAAGGAAGGAAGACCGAAGAATTGGAATACGAGACAAAGGAGCTTAGACAACTCGTCAGGGACATGCTTTTCCGTCTGCGGCGGATGGATCTACTCGTGCTGCAGCTGCTCCAGGTACGATCTGCCTGCATTTTCCAACCTCCCCTCCCCGCTTCTTTTCCCTGTTCTCTTTTCCCTTGTCCGACAGCTACTCGTAGTAATTGTTTCATTTAACCAAACACTGTTATTCGTCATGGCTTACATAACCCCCTCCCTCCCCGCCCTCTCCAGGAGGGTCGGCTGGTCGAAGCCTTAAGGACCCTTCGGACCATGTCACAAGAAGTCAAGAGCAGGAGTACAATGGCATCACCTTTTCCTTTGCTCGCGGAGGTATGTCTATTTTTATATAATAAAATATGCAGCATGTGTACGCCCTCGTCGAAATTTCCTGCCCCTCTTTGTCTTCCCCTCTGTGCCGGTCGTTCCCCTCGCGCATTTTTTGGGGGCCTAATTCTTGTGTCTGGGATATCTCACGCAGTCGCTTCTACCTTCACCTATTCTCCTCTCCCAGGAACCTCTAATACAGGCCCTGGTCAACGCCACCAATATCCGTCTACGCGAACTCTCCTCGTCCCCTACCTCCGCCGTTTCATCCACTCCATCCTTCCCTCCCTCCTCCATGCCCACGGCTGCCGCCTCGCATCGCGCCGCCATTTGCTACCTCCTGCACGAGTGGCTCCGGTAAGCGCCAATTTCGTAAAAAAATCGATCTCGCGCACAAAAATTATCAGAGGAGGAGCTACGAAAATATATACAGAGAGAATATAGACATCTTCTTCTTTCCCTTCGCCTTTCCTCCTTCCTTCGTGACCTCATATCGTGGCGGCCTTCGTCCTCATCGTTATTTCCCGCTCTTAATTTTTATTTATTTATTCTTACTTCCTCTCCCCCTCCCTCCTTCCCTCCCTCCTTTCCTCCAGGTCTCTTCAGCCGAAGCTATTTCCCATTCCACAGGCCGCGTCCGACTCGACGAATGAGGAAAGGAATGAGGGCGAGGGGGAGGAGAAGAAGGAACGTTTCGTGGACGTTATCCCTGCTTTCCCCTTTGACACCTCTCACTTCTCGCCTCCGTCCGTGGCTAGCACGCTGGCAGAGCAGATTTATGGGTATGCCCGTAGTAGCAACGAAGAAGATGGATAATGCTGTGTGCAAGAGGGAGTCAGTCCACAGGGGTAATATTTATCTCACGTTAAAAATGTTGGGTGGATCTCGCACAAGAAGATTGGATGACTGGGCGATAATTGGGGAAGTGTCCCGCATAACAATCAAATCAACAAGACCAAGGGAAAAGGGTTGAGATGAAAGAAAAAGAAGAAGAAACTTGTTGTTGACTTAAACGCCCTATTTACTATTCGTTCATTTATTTCCAACTGTCAAACACCGTATCCTCTCTATGTACATCCTTTTCCTCTTCTTCCTCCTTCCCTCCTTCCCCCCCTCTTTGTCCCCTCCCTTACCCCTCCACCTGGACCTGACCTAATTCCTCCCTCAAAAAAGAGCCCAATGCCTGCGCCTTGGCCATCAACATACCTACCTCCGCTTTTTCTGAACCGATCAAACACACCAAATACCTTGGCCCTGCGGGCACTACCACCAACCGGGCGTGCTCTAGCTCCAGGATCAGCGTCTCGAGGACCCTACCTTCCCGCCTTCCCTCTCGCCCTCCTCCCCTTCCTCCTCCTTCGTCTGGTTGCTCAGCGGTCAAATGACCGACCCCTTCATATGTGCTCCATATGTGGGAGGTAATGGCCGCTGTAGTTTGTGCTTCAAGCACGGCGGCGCGGGAGGGTGGGCCGCAAGCATCGACAGAGGAAGGGAGGGGCGCACCAGGGGGAGGGGGAGAAGGGAGGGCAGCGGCACCGAGCAAGGCTCCGTCGTGATTGTAGACTTGGGCGGCCCTAATGTTTCCGCCTAGGCGTCCCGCCAGAATTTCATGGAGCTGGGGCATAAAAGAGGAGGAAAAAGGTGTGGATAAGGCATGTGTATCTGTTGTGGCGATCAAAATCATAGGAAATGGAGAGGAGGAGAAAGCGACGTACCGCTAGCGCCCGGATCATCGTGCTGCCCCGCCGTCTAGACGTCTGTTACAGGGAGCTAGATATTGGTGGAGAAAAACAGTTTGTCGGGATCCGTGTGCAAGTGCCATTTAGGGGCCAGTTGCGACTCATGGAAGAAGAGGGCTCGCCAATCTTCTTCGGGCGCGTAAGGCGGCGGCCTCCTGAATGTCCCCGCATCTCGTCTGAAGAGAGTGTCAAAGCAGCGTCGGACGGTCTTTTGAAGGAAACGCGAAGAGAGCGACTCATTTTTCAAGCACAAGGAAGGCAGACAATTGAACGACGCCTGTCCGGCTGTTTTCTAGTGAGACTACGGCATTGCCCGGGCACGTATTCAGCAAAGTAGAGTCTGGCCCGACAGAAACCACACTACAATAATAAGGTGTAGCCAGCGGGTTGCATATTACGATTTTGGCCATAATAGCCTAGGCTATGACCCACACGTTTCCACCAAGGAGGAAGGAGCTACTGCTCCGAGAAATATCACAAGTACAGATGCTATTAAGAAAATTGCAACTAGGACGCCGGTGAAAAGTACTATCACAACATTCCTAAAACTAAAGGCTATCATTTGTTTCATCTGCTCCACAATCATACAGGCTCCACTTTTATCAAAAACATATTTCTACCTGCCGGACTCGCCCTTCTAGCTCCCCCAGTCCCAAATTCCCCTTCCCGTCACCAGCTCCTGGGCTAGCATCCCCACCACCGCCATCATAGCCAACCGCCCATTATTTAACTCTTTGTTTCCCAATGCTACCTCTTGACGCTTTGTCTCCCGCTCCTCCTCGAAGTCGGGCGATTCTTGCCGAAGGATTCGCGTGAGGGCTTCCTCTTTCTGCCCCAATACCGACCTCTCCTCCCTCCCAGCCTTAACAAGATTGAAGTACACTTCATAGATAACCCCGGGAAGAAACGCAACAGCTATCGGTAAAAGAGGCGACAATGAGCTCATCGCTGAGGTCATAGCAGCGGTAGCAGCAGAATGTTCTTCACCCATTTTCAAGAGAGCGCTCAGTGCGGGGGGATGACCAGGCAACAACGCCTCTTGCCCTAACACGCCCACTGATGCCAGCATAGCCAAGCGCGCATGCTTTATCTCAGCTTTTCGGAACCGGGTTTGCGTGTCTTTGTCTTCGTCCTTCCATAACCCCAACGGGTCCCAGAGACCGAGGGGGGGCGTAACGCCCAACACTGGACCCTCAGCCGCGGCTTCGGCAGACTCGTAGGGATTGAAATCCGCAGGGAGGCAGGGAAGGAGGAGGCTATCCAGAACGTGAATGACGCCGTTGCTGGCTTCGTTGCCCCACTCGGTGACGCGGGCCTCATCGATCAGAATGGTTCCGCCGTAGACAGCAATGGAGAGGCCGCTGCGTTCTAGTGTCTGATTCAACCGTTTGGTGATGATTTGGGAGGGGATGGAAGGGGGCGAAAAAGAAAAGGATTAAGGAGGTTATTGAGGGTGCGATTGTGTGCCTTATCATTTCCATCTATTCTGCCGCTATTTACATTTTTCTCTTCTCCCTTCCTTCATCCCTCCCTCCCTCCCTCCCTCATTCCCTGAACCCACCTTGATTCTAGAGCGGGTGTCACCAGCGGCCACTAGCTCCGTCAGGCCCATGGCCTTGCCTGTTTGAAAGAAAATAAAAAAGGAAATCATTCATAAGCACTTTGGAATAAAGGGGCTTGTTCTTTGGTTTATGCAGGAATGAGGGATTGGTAACTTGAAGGCGAGAAGGAGGGCGAGCGGACACGTGGCCTTGAGGATGATGCAAGTGTGCTTCACCCAGAGCCTAGCCTGAACGGCTTCTCTCACTCGTTCCCACAATTTGTCCATCTCATTCTCCTTCTCCTTCTCTCTCTCTCCCCCCCCATAAATCGACTACTTTTCCTTACCTGGAATGATGTGGTAGGACAACAGCGGCGCCAGATGTCGCCGCGGCTCCCGCGCCGCCATGGAAAGGGTGAGGTTCGTGCCAATGTCGTCCAAGGCCGCATCTGTGGGAGCCAGCAAGGTCCAGGGCCCGGGCGATCGGAGGGTTATGTCGAGTCCCGCGGTCTTGAGGAGGGGCACGAGGCGAGTGAAGCGTCCGTCTGCGGCCAGGGTGGTGACGAGGTCCGCTTGGGGTGATGGTGGTGTAGAGGGAGAGGAGGAGGACGAAGCAAAGAGCCCGTGGACAACGGCACCACCACAAGCAGGGACGGGGTAGGTAGGTAGGGGCAAAAGAAACGCGGCGGCGGTCATGGTGCTTGTTGTCATTGTGAGAGCGAGGACAAGGAGGCTTACGGTCATGGGCAGGGGATGTGGTCTTGCACGACGACGCGTTTCGACTATAAGGCTCAAGCCAAAACCTCCTCACCCCTACGACTGACCTGTGTTGTTGTAAAAGTTTGCACGTGTGCAACTTAATGAGTGTACAGGGTCAGACACATGAGACTGACACAACTTTCGTACAACGCACGCGCTCACGCGCCTTGCTTGCGTTGTCACCAGAGAATCGAAAGACTGAAATGGGCCATGCTTCGATGCTCCGCACCGTGCACAACGGAGAGTCAAGCACCTAAACAAAACAAATGGCTCACAATTCTGTACCAGAATAAGATAGAAGTCACTGCTGTATCACTAGCTTTGCGACCCATGCAGGTGGTAGTTCTTCTAAAAATTGTCCTCTTACTTTTCCCGTGACATGGTCTGTACTACTACGAACATCGCTGTCATCCTTGTCGGTGGCGTGCGTAACACAGGAAATCTCTATACACTCTTCTCTTCCCATTGATCTTTTCCCCTCCGTCTCCACTTACTCCTCTTAAACCCTTTCAAGGTAATGACCGAGCTCAAGGGCTCACCTCCTCCTTCCCTCCCCCTCCCTCCATCCCTCATCTGTCACCACGTTCCTTTCCCCTCTCAAATTCCCATTGTCTCTTCTCCTGACCACACTCCTTACTATCTCTCATCTCTCACTGATCTATCTCTTTCCATCTCCCAGCCTCCTCCCTTCAACAAAAAAAAACACGCAAACCTATTCCCTTAACTTAAACCAGGGCATTGCCCTGCTGCTTCCTCTCCGCCTTCTCCTCCGCTTTCTTCACCATCAGTGCCGCCTTGCGCTTGCCCAGGCAGTATGCGGCTGCCATGCAGGAGAATAACACGACAAGCGCCGCAATGCACACACCCGCCACCGGGCCACTCTTCCAAATGGTGCTCGGGTCCTCCATCAAATGCGACATAAGGTCAGCAGCCTCGTAAGAGACAGAAAGATCCTCTACGCTAATCGGAGTGTCCAGCCTATTGGGGATAACAACGAATATACTATCCGCTCCATGGGCTTCCGCCTCAAACGTGTAGTCAGCATCGCCCTGGAAGAGGGTGATGGAAGGGTCTGCAAGGATATCACCCGCCAGATCCTGAGGGGTAACGGCCTTGATCACACTGAGGAAGAAGGGGGATAGGAGGGGGACAGGGGGAGGGGAAAGCGTTGTAAAGAGTAAGGTCAACTAGACACCAACAGGGAAATGAAGGAAAGGAGGGAAGGGAGGAGGGGAGGGAGGAAAGGAAAGCTTGCTTACCCCGTCAGCTTGAGGATGTCCCCGTCCATGGTGTAGGTAAAATCTGCCTGTTTGCACACGTTTTGTCCGGCCGTGTTCCTCTTGAACCAGCCGAAGTAGAACCCAAAGGTGCATCCCAAGCGTGCAGGGGTCATCTGCTCCTTGTTCACCACCATCATCGCCGTGGATTTGGCGCCCTCAACGGCCGTCCCTTGGGCCTTGAACGACACCATCGTTTTCTCTGTAGGCGTCTCGTCGGCCAGCTTCACCACCGCTGCCGACATGTGCACAGTCGCAGCAGGGAAGACCAAGTCCTCTCCTGCCTTGACAGGCTCCGCAACGTTCTCAAGGGAGAATTCTGCGTTGGAGAAGGTGACAGGCTGGCCCATCAGATTCTCGAACAGAACGTATACCCCGTCCAAAGGCTCCGAAAGGGAGAAGGCCGCTTTGACCGTAGACCCCCCTGCCTCCTTCGGTGTCGTCCCAGCCTGGAAGGTCGTGGCCTGTGTCTTGAGAGAGCTCATGAAAGCGTCACATGGGCCATAACCCCATTCATAGACTGAGACCAGCTCGCCCGCGGTCTGAGGGCACGCAGCAACGAACTCGTCGTGCTTGGCCTTGGAGACGGCGTACCCCTTGATGTACATCCCACTGCTCAAGGTCGCATCTGCTTTGAAATCCACGGTGGTTGCAGCATCGTACTTGAAGGAAGGAAGGTAGGAGGGAGGGAAGGAGGGAGGGAAAATGCGGGTAAATCTAGGTTACATAAGGCGGAAGAGCGAGGGGGAATCATGCCTGCCCTCCTTCGGTACGTAATTCGCTTCTCAGGAAAGAACACACATGCGAGCCCCTGATGGAAATGAAAGAAAGCATCACTTATCGTGCTGCACAACATTGGTGGCCTTTGTTCCCATTCGCCTCCCTCCCCTTTCCCGCTCCTCGCCTTCCCCCCATTTCCCCCCAAAAAGTATGATATGGCAGCCCTCCCTCCTTCCCGTTTGCCTCTCTCCGCCCGCACTTCCCCCTTTGACCGCGTTGCCATCATAACTCACATATGAAAAGAAGGCTAGTGCCCTTGTATTATATTTGTTTAGTACTTACATTGCCTGTTGCAATGCCAAAGGCGGCCACGGGGCGCGTCCCACCCGAGGCAGGGATCTCCACGATCTTGTTGGCGGTCGTGGCAGTGCGGGTGTTCCAGTTTGAGAAAATGTGGCCCTGGGCGATGCCTAACATTAAGGAGGAAGCGGCAATGGCCTTATATGCCATGACGCTTGCGTGATGGAGGGGGAGGTGTTTTACTTTTCTGTCGGGGTGGAGGGGAGGAAAGAAGGGAATTGAGGAATGAGGCGTGAAAACAGTATGTTCCAACCATGAGGATGTTAGAAGCGTGTCTGTGAGTGATGTGGTGTGATCGTATGGTGTTTTACTAGAGGATCCCATGAGTATAAAAAGCTTGGATACCTTCTAGCTACCATCCGTTGACCTCGCAGTATGCGACACACGTTCTCCCCTTCACACGCGCGCGGTGTCGCGCTTGCTCCCCAGACTCAACCCTGGTGAGGTGGCTCTGGTGATTCTACTTGATGACTCGCACCATGGGGCTTACCATCATTGAGCTTAGGTCTCAAGACAAGCGGAGGAAATGGAACGAGTGAACGAGAGCGTGCCAATGCGAGAGGAGATGGGATGGGCCTGCAACGGCTGAAACGGCGTTAAAAATAGCCGCGATTGTCCATAACATGCATTCACTGGACTTACAAAGCAGCATTTGAGACAGACAAAGGAGAAAGACGAAATTATGTCACAGTGCATACATGGAAGCATGAAGCTAAACAAATATCGAGTGGGAAGACGACAGAGCGGCGAAAAAACGGAGCCTAGCAGAGGTCTGTTCGCTCGCGTTGGAAGTGGTGGTCTTTCTCAAGGATGTTACAAAAACATCCACTTCTTTCAATACATGTGAGTTTGTTTTCACTACTATTTTTATAAGGACGATTGTGCGCTATTTACTACCCCTGCTGCGGCTTTCCCCGCCAGAATGAGAGCGGCTTGGCGACCAGTCCACGTGGCGGCAAGCAACGCATCGACTTGCGCAGCTGCACTTGCTCCCTTATCCCTAACATTCCGCAAGTTTTTTCCACCTTTTTACGCTTGGCCTCCACAGTGACTTTGGCGGCGGCGAAAGAGACAGAGGTATCCACAACTAAAGGCAAGCACTGACCGTCCTTAGCCCGAGGCTTCTTGCTCTGCTTGTTACCTCTCATCTTGCGAATGCTGGTGACGATGGGGAAAGCTGCGCCCGGGAGGTTCCCTGGAGGATTGGCCAATGTCGCTAAAGGCGGGGATATGGCTGTCATTTTCACGGTTGTGGTAATGGCGCTTGGTGGAGGGAGCGTGGACTTAGATGGGATTGTCTGGAGTAAGTCACGAAAGAACGCATGCCGCAAGGCGTCCTTGGCTGACAGCCTCGACTGTTGGTCATACGCCAACGTTCGCCGCAACACGTCCAAATACTCCACAGAGGTGTGTGTGGACGGAAGTAAGGTATCCAACCCCGTCCCTCGCTGCGTCGGCAGGAAGGCCAGCAAGCGGTGCTCTTTCTCCATATACGTATCCTTCCTCCCTCCCGTCCAATCCTCCCCCTCCGCCTGGTCCCCTCCTTTCTGTCCCCTATGACGCATCGCCTGCAGCAACTCAGTGGGTGGCGTACCCAACACTTTGTGAATGCGATTCAATTGGTCAATGTCATCGTCCCCGCAAAACAAAGGCCGCAGCGTGCTCATTTCAAACATTACACAGCCCACTCCCCACATGTCCATCGGAGGCCCATACCTCCCATTGGACAAGAGACATTCCGGGGATCGGTACCAGCGTGTAGAAATGTACTCAGTGTACGGAGGCGAGGAATGAATCCCGCGGCAAGAACCAAAATCGGCGAGCTTAATTGTTTGCGTCCTTTTTTCCACCAACACATTTTCAGGCTTAATGTCGCGGTGGAAGATGCCCCGTGCGTGCATGTACTGCAAGGCTTGCAGTAGCTGATGGGTGTATGTACGGACAGCATCGGCCGCGAGGGGGAAGCGGCGGCCGCGAATGAGCTCGTAGAGATTGGCGTCAAGGAGCTCAAAAACGAGGGCGAGGCGGCCGGTGGCCTCCTCGAAAATGATGTCTTGCAAGGCGACTATGTGGGGATGAGGAGTCAGCCGCCTCAACGCTTGAACTTCCCGTAAATTCTTCACTTGACTGACGGAGGCAATCTTGCTTTTTAAGCATTTCATGGCGTGAAAGGTTCCATCACAGGTATGCTGTACCCGGAGAACGTCGCTGAAAGTGCCTTCGCCTACCTTGCCTTCTATCACGTATTTACCCATTCCGGGCCTATCGGAGGGTTTGTGGGTGGTAGATATATGAATCAAGTCACAGATGTGCTGGTTGCCCAGAAATAGTTAAGTCACAGATGTGCTGATTGCCCTGAAATAGTTAGTCGCGGACTAACTCAGGGCGACCAGAACCATTTTTTTCATGCAGATGATGCATCGAAATTGATTACGAGGTGGGCACTGCCGAGGCTTATAGAAAGAGGGGCGCATGGCGTAATGAGCAGCGCTTACCGGGTCCTGCTGTGAGAATCGAGGGGCATTCTTGATGATGTGGCTTAGTTTTTATTCATGAAGGCCAAACCTCAGACTCAAACAACTAGGCCCATGTTTGTTTTCTTTTTCATCGAGCATATTATTGTGCAGCCTGTCTGCTTGACGATTAAAATAGGCAAATAACGGCGTCTACACTGCTAAGTGCAAGTAGGAGGGTACCGTCAAAGTTGAAATTGTATTATGGTCACTCGTAGGATCCTTTATAGTTTGGTGCGGGCGATGGCGTGGACAAGAGGATAGGGAGGAGGTTATGGTGTGCGGCCACACCTTGACATCATATTTGCCTTTGTATGTTTTTAAGACACAACATGAAATCCTTTTCCACATTAAGACGATGGTTGCTCATATTGGCACATCGTTTCCCATTGCATGACTTTCGGAGCAGCTGAGCCAGAAATTTACGAAGGCCCAGCCCAGTCTCACGGCGTTAAAAAAAGAAAAGAAATCAAATGAACCAAGAGAACAAACAATAGAAATAGATTGCGAATCATATTTTTTACACCTGGATAATCACGGACCAGTTATCGCAGTGACAGCAGCAGCAGCACAAAAATAGGTACGCGTCACGACTTCCAGCACCCGCAAAAGGACGTCGTAATTTAACTTTGTCGGTCCGAAACAAAATATGTAGGTCCAGCTGCCTCAGCGCCTTCACCTGCGCCATCTTCTGCACCACCCAGAAATATGCGCAATTCATTATTTATTGAAGATCGTATCTCTTTCCGCCCCCCCCTCCGTCCTCCTCCTCCTCCTCCTCCTCCTCCCGCTCCCCTGGGACTCTACACAACCCTCTAACCTTCTTTCTGTAGCTACCGCCCAAGCCCCTATGGAAAAGCAATGTAATATTGTGCAGCACAGCTTCAACGAGAGGAAACGAGGGAAACAAAATTTTGTCAAAGTCATGAAAAGAGAAGGGACGGGATGAGCGTGCGAATCCCCCCTCCGCTGTCATCTAGACGGGAAAAGTGAAGAAGGGGACACAATACAGGAATTAAGAGCAACTGATACAAGAAAATACTGCGTTATTATTGGCCTTTATTGACAGTGTTATTTGACGAAGTACATGCGAGTGTCCACTTTATTGGGGAGAGGAGATGAGGGGAGGAGGAGAGAATGTTTCCGTAGGAAGGCAAGCAATGCCAATGCGTTCAAATCGACGACAACCGACTGCACTACGGGATAGGAAATAATACTTGAAGGAGGCAAAATACCGTGAAAGGCCATACACGGCGAACAGAGATTAGTGCACAGCACATATGGCAATGGGGTGGGGAGGTAGGAGGAGAGTGTTTTGGTTCAGCTGGTAATTATTTGGTGGATCTCAGACCTACATTCCAACTACCAAATGCTTTCTTACTGTCCATTGCCGTACTTTAAATGGGCTCTTCGGGAAATGAGCCGGGACGAGGGCACACACCCTCTCCACACGGACGTGCTGTGACCGTCGGAAATAAATTCAGGGAGTGGCAGCTTACCCTCTAGGAGAGCTTGATTACATAATATTTTCACGACCCAGGTTACCCTGCCCGTCAGGATGATTTTAACAACCTAGAGACACAAAACGAGTGGGTGAGGGTGTGGCATACTTGTTTTCTGGCATTTGAGAACAGATCGATCGCTTTTTGGCACGGTCGCCGTGAAGCAAGCAAGAATAATTTCAATATCAACATAAGACCGCGGGATCTCATCCCCGCTCCCACCCACCACTGCAAGCAGATGCACCCATATACTCAATTAGTGTGCTTGCTTTTGGTGAGCGTTGCCGCAGCGGGTCTCTGTTTTACCTGTGGCAGAGATTGCGGGCGGTGGTTGCCTACTACCGAATCGTGCAGGACGCACGCACTCTCCCTAGCGTTCTTACTCAATTCCCGTACACCCTCTCACCCTCTCTTGTCTCACAAGTGCAGGCATCTTCTCCTGTTGTTGGACGACGGTGTGCGTGTGTGTGGGGGATAGGAGAGCTCGTGTCCCTATCACCATCACCAGGAGGAGGAGGAGGACGACACACGCTTGAGGAAGGAGAAAACGGACGACGAGATTCGTGTGTCTTGCCCCTGCCAGCCTGACCAGCCGCAGCAGCCACAGGAAGCATGGCCAAATGGTTTCGCTCCGAAGAGATGGAGTACGTCTCCTTGATTGTAAACGAGGACGCAGCGCACGGGGCGGTTAATGACTTGGGCATGTTGGGGATCATCCAATTTACGGATGTACGTGGGAAGGGAGGGAGGGAGGGAGGGAGGGTTGGGAGGGCTGGACGGCCTGGGACAGGGCTCCCATGCGTGCACAAGTAGCTCGGTGGTGAAGAGATTTATACGTGGAGGTGATGGGTGTGCTTGTTTTGCTTGCGTTTTAGTGACTGTCGCTTTCAAGACCGGACGACGACTTACCCCTCTCCCACACCTCTCCCTCCCTCCCTCCCTCCCTCCCTTCCTCTTCCATTCCACACAGCTGAACCACGAGCAAGTCGCATTCCAGCGCCGCTATGTCTCGTACATCAAGCGGTGCGACGAGCTGGAGCGAAAGCTCCGGTACATTCGCACCGAAATCGGCAAATTCGGGTTGGACACCGAGGTAGGGAGGGAGGGAGGGAGGGAGGGAGGGAGGGAGGGAGGGAGGATCGGGGTCATGTTTCGAGACACGGTGTATTACCTGCCGCCCATCACTGACTCAATCAGTCGTGCTCGCTCACTCCCATTCACCGTCTCTCCGTACTGCCCTCTCTCATGCCCAATTGTTTTCAAATCAGGTCCCGGGCGGGTACCAAAGATTTCTGGCGGAATCTCAAGGGGATGCCAAGGAGAAACGCTCAGGGGCTTACGTGCTTGAGCAGCTCGAGCAGCAGGTAAGAAGAGACAAAAGACGAGGTCTTCCTCCTTCGCTTCTTCCCTTTCTCCTGCCCTCCCTCCTTCCCTCCCTCCCTCCTTCAAATGGTGGTCGTGGTCGTCGTCGTCGTCTGACTCACCCACTCAATCTCCTTCTCTTTCTTCTCCTCCTCTTCTCCTTCTCCTCTTCTCCTTCTCCTCCTTCCTTTCGACTCCTCCTTCGTCTCCTTCTCCTTCTCTAGTTGGAAGATCATGAGCAACAGCTTCTGGAGTTGAACAATTTCGGGGAGAAAATCACGCGCGAGTACAACGAGAAGGTAGGGAGGGAGGGAAGAAGGGAGGGAAGGAAGGAGGGAGGGAGGGAACGTATTGCGCACTAAAAACCCATCTCATCCTTCCCACTTAGCGACGAC
>Ga0160419_101049_pt1 | contig 12950 bp, 18 predicted proteins | sample CelAP2metagpilot_2_FD_108196 | JGI IMG/M metagenome (GOLD analysis project Ga0160419, IMG submission 108196) | Phycosphere-associated microbial communities from Cellana algal ponds in Kailua-Kona, Hawaii, USA - Cellana AP2-4-25 metagenome pilot ... | reverse complement strand
TGATTTTTCGGTGAAAGGGGGCGAAGAAGAGATGGGGGGGGTAGAGGATGGGGGAGGGGCTGGATGGGGGGGCGGGGGGGGGAGGGGGGAGGGGGGGGGGGGGGGGAGGGAGGGGGGGAGGGAGGAGTAGATAGTAGATTTTTTTTTGTGGGTCCTTTTTTGAATTGGAAGGAAGGAGGGAGGGGGGGAGGGAAGGAGGGGGGAAGGACAGAAAAGATACTCATATGTTGTCGTTGCTTGGTTGTTGTGACCGCATACACACCCCATCGAAGACTCACATGTTGTTGTAGCTGCTGTTGATGTTGTCGCGGTTGTTGTAATCGTCATTGTGACCACACACTTACACACACTTCACAGGAGACGCTCGAGGCCCTCAAGGCCGTGGTGCAGCAAGGCGGGCTGTCGGAACAAGACATGGAGGTGAGGGAGGGAGGGAAGGGGGGAGGGTCACCATCATCTGCGCTCTCCTCGGAGGCTTTTCGGAGGATAGGAGGGAGGGAGAGAAGGAAGGAAGGAAGAACACCCTCTAACCTCTTTCATTTAATCCACAATCAACTAATTTATAGGAGCTCCGCCAAGCCTGCAAGTCGCAGGGCGTGGACCTGGAAGACCTTGTCCGTACAATGGAAGGTAGGGAGAGAGGGAAGGAGGGAGGGAGCGAGAGGGGGAGAGGGGGAGGGATAGCATCGATTACTAGAACGAGTCAGCGATACTCCATGTCACACACACCTGCGCTTACGCCTTTTCCTCTCCTTCCTCCCTCCCTCCCTCCCTCCCTCCCTTCTAGGCCTGTCGGCGGAAATGCCGCCCGAAAGCCAGGAGCTGACGAAGATGTTCAAGCAGGCCTTGAACCGCAGTTAGGGAGGGAAGGAAGGAAGGATGAAGGGAAGGAAGCAGGGAGGGAGAGTAGAGAGCCCTCTTTCTCTTTCTTCTTTGGCAAGAAGTGTCGGTAGGAAGGGAGAAAAAGGAGATAAGAACTGTCGGTTTATTTGGGTGGGACAGAGGGATTAAGAGGTCTTGTTCAGTCGAAGGATTTCATTTGTTATTATGCACACGGATTTGGAAGGGCAGGAGGGAGGGTAGCAGGTATTTGTTGTTTGTTGTGGGCTTGTTGGGTCGGGGTGGTGCGCGCTGGTAGTGGTGTTTGTTTAAGAGAGAAAGCGCAGCAGACAGCAGCGAGAGCAAGACAAGGAGAAAGGAAAGAAGGAGGACAAGAAGAAATTCATAGAGCAATCAAGAGAGATGAACAGAGTGGACGAGAGCGAGGGAAACGGGAGAGAGTTTGAGAGAGAGAGAGATGACATTAAAAAAGCAAACGGTAAATGGCAAATAAAAGGGAGGAGGGGAGAGAGGTGGGGAGGGGGGGCAAGACGAGAAAAGTCACATTACGGATATAAGACAAAGCGAAAGGAAAGATGCTAGTACTAACAAGAGAAAAGAAGAAGAGGAGAAGAGAAAGAAGAAAAAGAAGAAGAACTTGGTCCAATTTCCCACCATTCTCCCACGCATGGCCAAAAAGTATAGGTACGTAAACAATTCTAGCTTTTGCCGGCACGGAGTCGTGTACTTCATTTGCAACGATCTCAAAGCTTTTATGACACTTTGGTGAGAAACGTCAAAAGTTCGACTCTCGGGGGCAGTCGAACACCATCATACAACTTAAGAGTAACGCTGAAGGAAGCAAATACGCACATGCACGACACAACTCACACACACTAGAAATAATGATGGACATAAACCTCTGAACGCACAGCGAAGCAAATGGGAAAGTATCCAAATTGGTGTTAAGGAAGTATACACACTAAAACACATAGACAAATGATAAAGAGCACATCCTTTGATCTTACAATTGGTTGCATCCGTTTTCTGACTCCTAATCATGGGACACCGTCACCCTGGCTAAACGGCAATTGCAAGGGGAGGAAAGGAAAGACACGCACAAAGCGCGGGCCGGGGGTGATGACTGACCTCACATCAGAGGTATAAGGGTAAGTCAAAGCCCAGGTGGTGAAAGACACACGTTGGACGACTGGCAATATGACTGGGTCAATCATTAGTCGTCCTGTCATACGATTATGCACGACAATTAGTCGTCGTAGTCGTCGGAGATCAAGATGTGATGATGCACGACTACGACGACTATTAGTCGTCCACTCCTACGATTATGCACGACTTTTAGTCGTCATAGTTTTTCCTCCCTCCGTCTTTTATAGTTTTTTTTCCCTCCCCCTTTTATCTATGAGCCTTGGTGGTTGGTGGGTTTTTGGTGGACATCCACAAGCACATGTAAAGCAAGGGAGGGAAGGAAGGCAAGAAATGAAGGAATGAAGGATGGAGAGGACGGAGAAGACGTCACTCAAGAGAAGAAGAGTCTACCCTTTTGGTGTTTCATGCTTTTGCTTTTAAAATTTCTTCGATGCTCTCCGTCATTTTCTTCTCCGTCTTGCTCTCTCGTTATTTTTCATCTCTTTTGACACCGACAATTCACCTGCCCTTCATCCATTTACACACCATGCCCCTCTTGCCCTCCCTCCCTTGCCCTTCTTCCACTATACCTATATAATTGATCTCTTCCTAATCTCCCTCTTCGTGCCAATCCAAGAAACACACCACAACCACGACCTCAGGACACCTTCACTAACCCCCTACCCTCCCCTCTTCTTCGCCAACACCTTCCCTTTTGCAAGACCTGGCACTACCGTTCTATTTCTATTCCTTGTGACATGAGCACTTTCTCAATAAACACTACTTTATACTTTTGCCATTCATCTCTCCTTCCCTTCCTTCCTCCCTCCCACTGTCCTCTTCCTCTAGAGTACGGGAATCTGGTAACGCTGTGTGATTGTGTCTCGCGGTACGCACCCTCCCTTCATGAGAACAGTGCGAAGGGACGGCTTGAGCGCAGGAATGAGTTGACCTAGTGTGGAAAGCTATAAGGTGGTGGGAAAAAATGGAGAAGGAAGGATGGGGTGGGAGACCTTCGATGATGGACCCAAAAAGGAAGGGAACAAGCGCCCTCTCTCCCTCCCTCTCTCCTAGCCCTCCGTCTTTCTTACCAAGAGCGTTGCCACAAAGGTGAGAAAGATGCGTGTCATGATATAATAAAAGCCCAAAATCCGCACCAATCGGTATTTGCCAGGCGGGGCACACAAATGGAGGAACATATCCAAGCCCGCGAGCAGTTCTTTCGTCGTCGGAAGGGAAGAACGCCGAGCTCGAGGGGCAGAAGGCGCGGTGTACGAAGAGGCCGCAGCTGGATTAGAAGTAGAGGAAGTCATGGTGGTGAAGATGGTAGCGGTGGTTGAGATGGTGGTGGTTGTGCTGCAGTAGTTGGTGTTGGGATGGGTGGGGTGGGGACAAGATCTGGTGAGATATGGCATTCGCTCGTGGAGGACATTACTGGCTTTACAGCGGGATGTATGTCCAAACGACCATAAGAATGCGTACGAAAGGATATACGATCGCATAGATTTTCTTGATCTGCGACTTCCAGCATCACAAGTGCAGTCATCAGTCCAAGAACTGGCTCGCCTACGCCCTCTCGTCGTCGTCGGTCTAACGGATATGGCCCGGAGGAGGTTGTATTTTTCAGGACCTCAAACGAGAGGCCACATCACCTCGGGCCGAACTGCATGTGGGACTCCACGTGTATTGGAGCTATAAGGTGTAGAAGGGGCGTTTGGTTGGCGTGTCCTTGAGGAAGAAGCGAGAGTACACAACAAGAGGGAATTGGGTCTGAAGCAAATTGCGCAAACATGTTCGCGTTCGTCGAAGCAACCGAGCTGTCCCCATCCCACCTTTGGCAGCTCGCACGCCACGCATAAAAGAAACCCGCCAACAGCGACCTAGAGTGTAAAGCACAACATTTTTCCTTGTCATCGATGGACAAGCATGCGGAAGGAAAGGGTGATGGCTTGATTTATTCTCCTTGGCATGCTGCAGCCTTTCTCTCTGCAGCATTTTGCGAAGTCTCTCTCGAACAGCAACTGATGAGATATTTGATAGACAGATGCCTGAAGCCGCAATCAAGGCTGAAATCATCTTGTCTGGCATAGATCATACCACTTACAGGTTGCAATGGCGTCATCAATGACGTACTCGCTTCAGTCTCTTCAATTTACTTACCCACTTCTCTCCGACCCGCACTGATTCCCACGTATCTCCGTGTCTACCTTTGGATAAAAGTTGCTCTCGATGGGTATAACATTTGGGTTATTCTCCTATTCTCCTCTACAGCCTCAACATGCGAGAGAAGCAGCAGACAAAACAGAAAGAAAGTCCTACGCCCAGTCTCGAGTGCTTCCGCTCTTTTCCTACACCCTCATCCTCTTGCTACCCGCTCTTGGCTTGCTTCTTTGCTTTCCCGTTAACCAATATTTTGGGAGCGTCTTGCAGGGAGGATGAGCCTTTCTCTCTTTCCCGGTCCTGCATTTCGTCCGGTAGTATGCCTACCTCGGATTAGCGAACAATAAAGCAATTGAGAAGAGGCGGGAGGAAAATTAGATTAAGAAAATAAGACAGCAGACGCAAAAGGAAAAGATGAGATATGGAAAGCAGTAGAAAAGGAAAAAAATAAAAGAGAAACAGGGGAAAACTGGGTTCACCGATATTTTGCGGGGACAAGATCTCCAATCTACTCCCTCGACTATTCCTCCTTGGCCACACATGCGCACGAATATCCAATCCTGCTTGGTGAGGTCATAGTCTGGGGAAGGAAACTATAGCTGTAACAGAGCTCCAGAAGGAGGTTGGCTTAATGACGAATTATTATACGCCTGAATGATTCGCGTACACACTCCCATTCCTAACCATCCATTGCCTCCCCGAAATACATGTCAATGTCCTAACCATCCATAGTCTCCCCGTATTATCTATCAATAAATATAAAGACCCTATCAAATATTTCGATGTATTCAAGGGCTTAATCATGCTCAATATGCTTAATTATCGAACATATTTGAAATCCTTCTTATTTTTTGTGAGTGCCTGCGTCTTTATTTTGATGTGAGGAAAGTATGTCCCCAACAAACCCCAAAAAAGATCCTTATGATGCTTGGTATTTGTGGAGCCGCTGCTTTATGGCGCTGCTAGAGGATGGGCAAGAATGCCCCTCACCGCAACGGGCATCGTATCGTCCCTGACATCATCAGACCACACACCTCATCCCACCCGGAGGAGGATGGCTGAAACGCTTGCGCCCGTGCTGCCAACACAACCCTTATATTGCATGAGTGTCACGCCCGCACTCAATTACAACACACACACACACATACATATTCATCTACATCTACACAGCGTGTGCAGACCTCCTCGACCGTCGTGCCCTTCTTCTCCTCGTTTGAGCTCTCATCACTCAAGCATCGTCGCCAACCTCAACGCCGCATCGCTCATACACACACGCGCCCAGGGAGGGAGCTGAGATGCAGCAGCAACAGCAGCATTACGCTCCCCCTTTTCCTTCGCACGGCCAGGGCAGTATTCACGTGCAATATCCCTCCGCTCCTTCGGATGCTTCGTTCGTGTCCTCCTACCCTGCCTCTAGCCTGCCCGTCATACCGGAAGCAGAGCGCGAGGAGAGCGAGGAGAGCTATTGGAGGCGAGCGAGAGAGGGAGGCAGGGTACACTTAGGGGGACGCAAGATGATGCCGCAGCAGCAGGAAGAGTGAGTTGTAGTGTGTGCTCTGTGTGAGGGTGGCTGTGGGTGCGTCTTCAACGTCATCTCCCTCCTCCCATGAATGACGCATGCATTATAAGCGCCCTTCTTTACGTCTCTTTCCTCACTCTCCTCCCCTCTCTTCCGCCTTCCTACATTCCGATCACAGTCACGGCTACTTGACTTCCACCCACATGATTAATAAGCAAGAAGTGAATATCAACCAACAACAACAGTCGCTGGCCCAGGAGGCGGCGACGAGGCAGAGGGAGATAGAGGAAGGGATGCAGGTAGGGAGAGAATGAAGCAGGGTGTGTGGAGGGTGCAAGGGCCAGGGTTGAGGATGATTTTTAACTCACGTTCGCAATAAATCTTGGTATTGTACACCAAAGGCATTACGAGGTCGCATCCAAGCCATCGACGACAAGGTACGTCCTTCAAGCCCTCCCTCCCTCCCTCCCTCCCCCCCTCCCTCCCTCCCTCTGACACTCCCTCTGACGCCCGCCTCCCTCCTTCCCTCGCTTTCTCTTTCCCTCCCTCTGACACTCCCTTTGACGCCCCCCTCCCTCCGTCCCTTCACCCCTCCTAGATAAAGCGTGCGTCCCGGGAGCGCGCCACAGCCGCCACCCGGCTGCAAGCCAAGTTGGAGGGGAAGGTAAAGGGGCTGCGGACGGAATGGGACGGGCGAATCGAAGAGCACTTTGACTGGATCGCAAAGGAGGTAGGTAGGGAGGTAGGGAGGTAGGGAGGGAGGGAGGGAGGGAGAGGGGCAGGAGGTTGGGGGCGAGGAAGAATAGACTGTGTCATACTCGAGGGGGTGCATTTCTAATCCTCCCTCCCTCTCGCCTTCCCTTCCTTTCTCAGGCTCTTCCTCCTCTGACCTCTCGCCTCCTCGAGGTCGAAGACAGCACGCGTCACTTCGCGCATTCCGTGCTTCCTCCTGCCATCGAGGCGACCCTTCTCCTGGAGGGAGGGAGGGAGGCAGGGAGGGAGGGAGGGAGGGAGGGAGGGGTAGAGGCAATGAGAAGGGCGTGGGAGACGGAGAAAAACAAAGTGATGAAACGGTGGGTGGGGGGGAGAGAGGGAGGGAGGGAAGGAGGGAGGAAGAAGAATGAAGGTGGGATGCATTTCTTCCACTTTCCTTACGCATACCGTCCCTCCCTCCCTCCCTCCCTCCCTCCCTCCCTACCTCCCTCTTCTCCCTCACAACAGAGAGCAGCGGATCGAGCAGCGTCTGGCTGAGCACGTGGAGAAGACGGCTTCGGAGTTCGAGAGAGAGACAGGCACAAGGCTCGGTGCGGAGGGAGGAAGGGAAGGAGGGACGGGTTGAATGAATACAAATATCATCGTCCATGCGTCCCTCATGTTTCGCTCCCTTGCCTCCTCCCCTTCCTCCCTCCCCTCCTCCTTCCCTACCTTCTTCCCTAGCTGCTCTTCGTGCCCTCGAGGCTGACATTCGCGCCCCTCAACTGGAGCTCGTGGACGGAGAGGAAGGCTTTCAGCAGCAAGTCAAGACGACGCTCAGAGGTGGGGAGGGAGGGAGGGAAAGAGAGGGGAGGGAGGAGGATTGTCCTTGGTTCACGAATGATTCAGATTGACTTTCCCCTCTCTCGTTCCTTCATTCCTTCCTTCCTTCATTTCTTCCTTCCCTCCCTCCCTCCTTCCTGCAGAGCTGTACGACGGCGTGGCGATCGAGGCCCAGGCCCGTGAAGAGGAAGACTGCCTCGTGCTTGACTCTATGCTGGAGTCCCAGAAGGCCCTGCAGAGAATCATTCTAGAAAACTACGGGGGAGGGAGGGGAGCAGTAGGAGGAGGAGGAGTAGGAGTAGGAGGGGGCTCGTTCTTTTTGAGGCTCGAGTCGTGTGGGGAGGGAAAAAGGAGTCATGAGGAGGATGAGGAAGGGGTGGAGGAATGGGAGAGGTGAGGGAAGAAGGGAAGAAGGGAAGGAGGGAAGGGCAAATGTATTTTTAGTCGGGCCATGGACTGACCATGGTGGCTAGGTGGAGTTAGAAAGTGGATGCGTGCGTTAGGCAGCACACGCACACGGAGGAACCAAACCAAAACAACAGCTTCTACGACGAAAGCAAGAAATGTAGATCGGAAGAATACACAGGGATAAAAGAAATAGCTGATTCGAACCCACCGCATTCACTAAAGAAGAAGGGGACTACTTTATTCAGGAAAGAAAGATGCACATGGGCCAGTCGCAGTGCGTCTCACACAGTAGCCCTGCGACATCACTCGCCTCCTCGTGATCGTAATCTACCCCACACATCCACAAATGTGAGAAGCACGGGGCGATATTGAGCTGCTTGCTCCTTCTGGACATGCGGGACACAGGCTGACGCCGCACGGACAGTTTACTTCTACCTCTCCCCCCATTCCCCCCCCCCCAAAAAAGTAAGCATATCCACGTCGAGGCACATATATCACAAACCCCCCCATGTACTAACGCCACCGCGCTCACCGAAAGTCTAAACACCGGACTTTTTATAGCCGCCATATAGCACCTCTATCTCTCTATGCTGTCCCGCAGGACTGTCATTGACCTATCCCTCTCTCTCTCTCTCTCTCTCTCTCTCTCTCTCTCTGTCCCTCTCTGCAGACCCCCTCAAAAAGGATGAGTGTCAACCCCTGTCCAGCCGGCGCCCCTCCGACCTGGTACCCAGGCGAATGTCTCGTATCATCCACAGACGGTGTGGACTTCACACTTTCGCTTGGCCGCCTAAGTCCGTCTCAAGCTACGGCCACTTGCAAGGCGAAAGGTACCCTCCACTTGACCAACATCCGCCTTCTCTTCATTGCCGCCAAGCCCACTCGGAGTCCCGTCCCCAACGGGCCCGAGTTTTCTTCTTTCGACGTGGTAGGTTATTGGGAAAAAGGGATCCTGGGGAAGAAGGGAAAATGGGCACAGATGGGATGGACAGATGCCTTGCCCCTTACCTCTTGACTAAACCTCTCGCTTTCCTCCCTCTACGGTCACAGCCGCTGCGAGGCATTGTCGACGTGAAATTCAACCAGCCCATCTTTGGTGCCAATAACTTACAAGGCAAAGTCATGCCTGTCTCCTGCCTGGGCGCCGCCTCCCCCGTAGACTGGAAGGCGAGGTTTCTGGCGGGAGGGACCGACGTCCTGATTCCAAGCCTTCTGCGCCTCATGGACCAGCTCCACCAGGAGGGGTCGGGAGCGGCCGCGATGGCACAACGGCAGCAACAGCAGCAACAGCAGCAACAGTTTTGGGGTAGTGGAGGAGGGGGCATCGGAGGAGGGGGTGGGCTGCCTGTGGCACAGGCGGTGGGAGTGGGGGCAGGGGCCGAGGGAGGGGGATACATGGATCCGAATGATCCATCACGCGTGCTTGTGAACGCTCCCATGGTGAGTGCCGAAGAAGGAAGGGAGGAAGGGAAGGAGGTGTGTAGGGGGAAGGACAGCGTGGAAGGAAGGGTAAAAGCTTGCATTTACCTCCAAATCTATGACGGGCGTTTCAGCTCCTCCTCCTCGTACAGGCTACCTTCCGTCTCAGCGTCGACCCTTCTGTCTCTCTTTTCTTTTTCTCTCTCTTTCCCTCTCCCTCTCACAGGCGACAGCCTCGTATGCAGACCCTATGAACCAAGCCTCGGCCCCGCCCTCCGGCGGCTACGCCAGCTACTCAAGATGAAAGAGTAGAGGCAAGAGGACCGGAGGAAAATAATGAAAATGAATGAGGAGGAATGGAGAAGCATAGAGCCGGGCAGAAGGACATGGAGGCGTGAAGTCTAGTGACGACGAGGAGTGAAGGAGACCTGAAACCTGAGGGAGGGAGGTAGGTAGGGAGATAAAGGCGGGATTGTGAGTATGTCTGTGCAGTGAGGGAGCAACAGGTGGGAAACAAAGAATGTAAGAGAAAGAGAGAGCTGACTGGGTCGAGGCGATGCACAGTAATCCATTGACCACACTTGATTCGCTTTTTGTTATGTTATGTTTTAAATTAATTTCCCACGCTTTAATGTCTCTTTTGATCTACCTCGGTGCAATAACTCTCCTTCCATGCTAGCACGCTGATCTCTTCTCGTCAGGCACAGATAATGCTTCGTACTTTGTATGCCTGCCGTGTGGACGAGGTCTGCAATAGTCCATCCCCTCTCCAAAGCCCTTTCGCGCTTTTCTCCCCTCTCCTTTTATTCCACACCCTCCCTCCCTCCCCCCCTCCCGCCCTCCCTCCCTCTTTCCCGCCCTCGCTCCCTCCCGCCTCGGCCTCGATCCAATCGCAGTCAGGCACCAGGAGGAGGCGACAGTACCCGCCCCCCTCTGCGTTTCCTCCTTCACCCTCTTTTTCTCCATCCTCCCCTTCCATAGCTCCTCCTCCGATCGATCCACTGCATGAATATCACTACATTTATCTTCCTTCAATCATTACACTCACACTCAAACCGCTCTCCATCTCCCTCCCTCCCGTCCTCCCATCCCGACGTCTCTCTACCGCTTCTCCTTCACGCACCGAGCCAGCACTGTGTAGGCCAAGAGCATGACTGCGCCCAAATACACGAAGAGCAGCGTCAGGTTCAGGTCCACCCGCTCCGGACGAAAGCCTGCACACGAGGGAGGGAGGGAGGGAGGGAGGGAGAGAAGGGAGTGAGTACGTCGTGTTGCCCAATCCTGACCTGCCACTCGAATGCTCCAGTCCTCCCTCATGCTTCGGCACCTACCGAGCTGGGCAAGCACGGCCGTCCCGCTCTCCACGGGAAGATTGGTCAGTTTGCGGCCTGCGGGGAATGAAGGCGGATATGAACGGAATGAAGGCGGATATGAACGGAATCCAAAGGATCGGAGCCAAGATCCAAGCGCTCCCTGGGGGACATGATTTCGAGTTACGGAGCGCCCTCCCTCCCTCCCTCCCTCCCTCCCTCCCTCCCTCCCTGCTTCCGTACCCGCCATCTCGTTGCTGACGAGGGCCTCGTAGCCGTACTGGAAGAAGGACACGTACCGCAGCCGACCCAGCCACGCCACTTGCATGGTGTCTGGAGGGGGCGGGGGGGGGGGGAAGGGTGGTTCAGGGCAGGGAAGGAGGGAGGGAGGGAAGGAGGGAGGGAGGGAGGGAGGGAGGGCGGGCTTGCTGACCGAAGTTGACGAAGATGGCGGTGAGGAGGAGGAGGTGGAGCATGAGGACGGTGGCTGCCAGGATGCCGCCCATGATGCCTTGCGCTGCCGAGGGAGGGAGGGCGAGAGAGTTAGGGTGAATATAAAAAGAAACCTGTCGGAAGGAAGGAAGGGAAGGAGGGAGAGAGGGGGCCCGTCACCCACCGAGCATGCCAATGATGCCGTTGATGACGGCGGCGACACAGGACAGGAGGACAAGCGCGAGGGTGTAGTTGAAAAAGTACAAGCCCCCTCGGAAACCGACCAAAAGGGTGGTCAAGCCCGCGAGGAGGACGGGAGGGATGATCCGGAGGGGGATCAGGTCCGAGAGAAGCTAAGCAAATATGAGAAAGGGAAGAAGAGGGAGAGGGGGAGGGAGAGGGAGGGGGCAAGAAGAGTGGTTGTCAAAAACGTGCATGTATCTATCTCACCCCCCTCCGTCCCTCCCTCCGTCCCTCCCTCCCTCCCTCCGTCCCTCCCTCCCTCGATCCTCACCTTGGCAGTGAAGTAGCTGCCGGAGCCGTAGTAGCCATTGGCGTGCTCGTAGGCGTAGAGGGGCCGCTCAAGCCAGAAGAGAGGGAGGGCGCTCACGGACTGTGGGAAAAGGGAAGGAGGGACGAAGGAGGGAGGGAGGGAGGGAGGGTGGGTGAGGGTGTGCTGCATCCGAAGGCGCAGAGAGGCCGCTCCAGCCAGAAGAGAGGAGGGAGGGAGGAAGGGAGTGGGGGAGGGAGGGAGGGAGAGGAAAAGCTTCCCTTCAGGGGAACCGTTGGGAACCGTTGAAGAGAGGGAGGGCGAAGCGTACCGTGAACGCCAGAAAGAGCATTTCGAGCATGAAGATGCCCATGCGGTTCTGGATGGCGCTGATGCCACTGGTGGACCGCCCTGAGCCCAGGTACATCAGGCCGAGGAGGACTGGAGGGAGGGTTAGAGGGAGGGAGGGAGGGAAAAAAGGGTAAGAGTCTGATCTTTCCAGGGGCTGGATCATCCGGTCCACACAGCCCCTCCTCCCTTCCTTCCCCCCTCCCTCGATCGGGACCCACCGCCCAGGTAGATGTTAGCCAGCATGTGGGCGGCGATGAGCCAGGGCCGGCGCAAATGATCTCGGAGCATGCGTTGAGAGAGGACGGCAACTTGCACTAGGTAGGAGGCCGAGGAGGGGGAGGTAGGGCGGGGGGAGGCAGGGAGGGGGGGCGCTGGGATGGCTGTGCCCATATGTAGGGTGGAGGAGGAGGAGGAGGAGGAGGAGGAGGAGGAGGAGGAAGAGGAGAAGGGAAGGGAGGAAGGGGGAGGAGGGAGGGAGGGGGAGGGGGAGGAGGAGGAAGGGAGCCGACGCGTCTCTTTGCCTTCCTTTTTCCCTTCCTTCTCCTCTTCCTCCTCCTCCTCTTCTTCCTCTTGTTCCTCTCCCACCACCGCAATCGCCATCCCCTTGCCGCCATTCTTTCCCCCCTTCCTCTCCACAAACAACGCCTCAATAACCATGTCTGCCTCCCTCCCTCCCTCCCTCCCCCCCACTCCCCCTCCCCCAAGCCCCCTTTCGGCCAAGAACAAATCCATCTCTTTCCCGAGGGCCGGGCCCTGGTAGAGGCAGCGGCCGTGGTGGAGGAGGATGAGGGAGGACAGCTTGGCGTACGTATCCTGCTTGGGCTGGTGGATGGAGAGGAGGATCGGGATGTTTCTCGTGCGCGCCACTGAGAGGAGTACGTCCACGAGCACAGCTAGGGAGGGAGGGAGGGAGGGAGGGAGGGAGGGAGAGAGGAAAGAAGGGAAGGAGAAGGAGGGGTTAAAAAAAAGTACAAGGGGAGGGAGGGACGGAGGGAAGGAGGGAGGAAGGGAGCCTGCACAGCACCTGCACAGCAGTTCAGGATCAAAAAGGAGGAAGGAAAGAGGGAGGAAGGGAGAAAGGAACGTACCGGCGTTGTAAGAGTCCAGGCCACTGGTTGGCTCGTCGAGAAAGAGGCAGCTGGGGTTGCTCATAAGCTCCATTGCCACGCCCACGCGCCGCTTCTCCCCTCCCGAGATGCCACGGTGGATCGACGAGTGGGGGTCCCCGCCTGGACAGAAGGGAGGGAGGGAGGGAGGGAGGGGGTTAGCCCGAACTCACTCGAAGGAATGTTCTAGGGAGTGGTAGGCAAAGCCCGACTTTAAATACCAACGAGGTTCCCTCCCTCCCTCCCTCCCTCCC
>Ga0160419_101048_pt1 | contig 12977 bp, 10 predicted proteins | sample CelAP2metagpilot_2_FD_108196 | JGI IMG/M metagenome (GOLD analysis project Ga0160419, IMG submission 108196) | Phycosphere-associated microbial communities from Cellana algal ponds in Kailua-Kona, Hawaii, USA - Cellana AP2-4-25 metagenome pilot ... | reverse complement strand
ATGCCAAATTATCCAATATTCTGGCGTATTGGGAAGATGATTGTACCAAAAAAGTATCCAGACGTATTGTTTGTAGTATCTGAATAGCTTCCCTGTACTTGCCCATATCGGCAAGAACTGTTGCTAAATTATTCCTATATGCCAGTTCATCGCCCCGCGAATTCGTTTTTTTTATAGCTATATGGAAGTGTTTTATGGCGTTATCATAGTCGAGCAATTTTCGGTAATTGCTGGCCAAAACATTATGGCATTTGGCTAAAATTTCCTTGTTTTCAAGATGGACCAGATATGGCCATGCTTCCGTTAAGGTTTCCTTACTTCCGAAAAAATCGTTCTGATCCTTTTGAATGACACCCATATTGAACAAAGCCGTCCCCATCCATAAACTATCTTTCAATTTTGAGAAGTAGTTTTTTGAATGGCTATAATGGATAAAAGCACTGTCAGGCTGTAAAACAACCTTATCAAAATAATATCCCATGAAATAATGTTGACGGGCCAACATGGGGATATCGTTCATTTGAACAACATGCCTGAGCAAGGTCTCATTAATGGTTGCAACACTATCGTATTCTCCCGACATCAAGCTCAGTCGACCTTTTTGATACAGAACCCTACTGTAAAGGCTGTCTTCTTGAAACCTGCTTACGGAAACCAAGGCTTTGTTTATGGCATCTTTTCTATCGGTCAATGAAAGTGTACCTTCCAAAGAACGCTTATAATAAAACAAGGCACTGTCCTGGACCACCCCAATAGCTGATGCGGGATTTCCATCCCTCGAATTACAAGAACTCAAAAAAACAAATACGCTTAATAATAGTAAATTTCTCAATAGTACTACGATTGATTTTATAAAAAGAGCCACACCTAAATCAGATGCAGCTCAATATTAGTAAAATTATTCCTACTTCTATTCACCAGGCGAAGGTGGTGGGGGAGGCGGAGGAGTAATCGGGTTTTCGTCATCCCCTTCCGTTGCCACGGTATAATACAAGGTTTCGGTATCCGCCTCATCCTCTTTAGTACAAGAAAACAAGAACATATTAAAAAAGACGGCCAATAGGACCACATAGATTTTTCTCATCGTAATTAAATTTTTTGAGATTGAACAAAGAGGTGGCCGTCCGGGATTTCCCAGATCTATTATGACTGATCAGCCACCTGTGAGTTTTGGAGTACTCCTTTGCTTTTTTGGAAAGTGGAAACTGTAAGCGGTTGTAATGACTACTTTCCAATGAGCCAACTATTGGCCGCTTTACAGAATCCCATAAAAATGAATCTTCTAGAAAAACTATGTTAGCAAAGCATAGCGGAATTCATTTCTGTGACAAAGTAAATTGAAGTGTTGATCAAGATTACAGACAAAGAATAGACTACTATTGGACATTTTTTGGACACCAATGCCATCAAGGGCTCACAAGCGAATTACTTAGAAATCCATCCATGGGAAATTTGTATTTTTAACCATCATGGGAGATAATAGGGTTGAATATTTGGTCCAAGAAGTATTTAAAAAGGCTACACAGGAGACTGTTTCACACACGAGATTTGCCCTAGCCAGACATATCGCTGAAAAAACCAACTTGAGTTCCAAGACTTTGGAACGGGCCTATGATAAATATGTAAAAAAGACTAAAACCAATTACCAACTGCAGGAAGATAGTATCGACTTGTTGTGCAATTATCTGGAGTTTGAAAATTTTACAGACTATATAAACCAGGGAATCCCTCCATCCTATACAAGAGATATAGGAGAACCAAAACCTATGGCAATTAAACGTATCATGCCTTTTTTGATGGCTCTTGTGGGAATACTTGCCATTGTGGGGATTGTATATATATGGTCTGTAAAAAGAGAAAATATACAAAGCCATCAAAACTGCATGACCTGGGCCGACTCCCTGTACCTCCCCGTTTCCTGTGATTCAGGACCACAATCCAAGTATGGCACACCGGTCCTCCCACTTGATCCGGTTAAACTGAACAGTTTCAAAAAAGTCAAGGTCACCATGGCTACCCAGTTCTTTTCTGACCAAACCAACCAACCTCTAATTTGGTATACCAAAAACAAGGATGGTGAAATTGAATACTTTACCGCTCCTGGGCTTCACCCAACCACTGGAAAGACTTTGGATGAGATTACAGAATACATCATTGAAAAGTATGTACCACCACATATAAATCGGCCGGAATCTTTTTTAATGGACAACTGAACTTTTCGTCAGAATCATATCTAAGACTTAAAAATCGAGCTGACCTCCCGATGCACCTTCAAATAATGCTGTTCCAAATCCGCATCCGAAACCTCCATCGGCTCCGGCAACCCTTTGGGAATATCAGGTTTCGGAAACCGAACCTTACGATCCTTTCCGTCCGCAAACACCACAAACTCCCCTTGCCGCAACCGAAAGAACAGCTCGGCCCTGCGCTTGGACACCTCCTTCTCCCCTTCCGTGATCCGTCTCTCCAGGTTGAGCCCCGAACTCTTGCTCACGCTCCGGGTCGGAATCTTGACCAGTTCAAAGAACCGCTCGTAATATCGGGCGGTGTCAGGGTCGTTCACCTTCCCAAAAAACTGGTAGGACAAATTGGAAAGTATCGCCTTACTCGCTTTCTCCCCATACATCATATCATTTTGGACCTTGTCCTGTAATACGTACACGCTTACGATGTCATAGCTGCGCAAGGTGGCCGGTATGCGGTGCATGTTCAACAATCGCAAGGTGGAGGCTTCTTCCAATAACATGAAAGAAGATTTCCGGTTGCGTTGGCTCATTTGTTTGGAGATGGTATGAATGATGGTGGCAATCACTGGAGATAGGGAAGCATCCTTTTGGGGATTGTTAACCAGGGTTATCACCGTTGGGTTGTTTTCGTTGTTGATGTCCAAGGGAATCTCATCCTTGGACAGTACCATGAAAATCTTCCTAGTACTGATCTTTTTAAAGCCGTTGGCCAATGTACTGAGCACCCCTGCCGTCTGTCGATCCGAACCCATCCCACTGATAAAGGCATCGGCCATGGCCCGGGAGGTCACATTGCCCCGCAGGAACTTGATCAGGCTCTTGGTGGCCAACTGCTGGTACAGGGCCATCACATGGGGCAAGGTGCAATATTGGGGATAATCGGTTTTCAACCGCCATATCAGTCCACTGACCAGTCCCTCCGCGGCATCCTTAAAGAAACGGGAGGTACTGTTTTCATCCGAGTCCCGATGTTCCATGAGGTTCTCCAAGAGGACACGGGACACCTCATGCACACTTTCCTCATCGGACAGGTACTTTGGGGCAATGGGATTGACCCGATGGTATATGGGCCCAAAGGACACGATCCGAAAAGGTACTTTTTTATCCTTCCAAAGGGGATAGGCCATTTCGGTGATCTCAAAATCCTTGTAATCGTGGATGATCCCGGAAAAACGTTCCTTTCTAAAATGCTGCAACAGTCCATAGATGACACTTTCGGTCTTTCCGCTCCCTGCAGAGGCCATCACGGAGATGCCCCTACGGATGTTTCCGAGGACCAATGCCTTTCCCCTCACCTTCAACCTTGCCTCAAAGACCTTGGACGGTTTATCGGAATCCCTATAATGATCCACCAGACCAAAAATCACGATGTGCACAAAAAACAAAGGAAGCCATAAGGTCAAAACTTCCCGTAAAACATCGTCCCGTTGTCGTACCCATTCGGTGACCCATGCCAAAAGTATAATCCCCAAAACCCAAATCACGAACCCATATCTGAGATACCGATTGACCACAAAGGAAACCCCTCCCCCCAATACTAATAACCATACAATATGCAATGCTTCCATATTTTAAAAAATTAAATCCCTATTGAGCCCGATTCCATGGCCTTACCGATGCCCTTCTTTAGTTTCATCATGGCCTTATAGGCCAATTGTGCCTTGTTGATGGGAATACTCGGCACCTTGACCCCTGCCTTGAACAACAACTGCTTGGCGGCCTGTTTTTCATTGGCAGGCAGTCCCAAAAGGGCGGCAAAGAAGCGTTTGGGATCCTTGTCCAGAAGATTGCGGGCATGGTAAGTTTCCACAAAATTCCGGCGATAGCCGAACTGTTTGTCAAATGTCTTTTCTGCCGACCGATAGAATTTGTCCCGGTCAAAGCCCTGTTTGACTTTTTCCCCATTCAGTATGGTTTCCGAGGTTCGGAATTTGGAGCCCGGGGACAGGCTATGGGAGTTGGTCACATCCTTTCGGCTGACGATGATATGGATATGGCTTTGGTGGCCCTCCTTGGCCATTCCGGGAACAATGCGCTTACCGTTTTGTTTATGAGGGGCCTCAGCTTCCAGAGCCTGGATTTTATCTTGGAGCTTACCCATATCCCCTTGCTCCCGCCCTTCCCTAATGGCCCTGAGCTGATGCTGCAGTTCCAATATCTTTGTGGCTTGGGCCTGGTTTTCCTTGACCGCTTTATCCTTTTCGGAATAGGTCCGCTCGCGTTCCAGTTTCGCAAAGTACAATATGTCCTTGACCGTTATTTCCTTATCCCGATAAAAGGAAGCCGCATAGGTCTTCATCAGTTCCCGGGTATATTGTTTCAGTTTTTCGGTATTGTCCCCAATATGTTTGAGTTCCGCTTGGGAGGGGCTGACCATGATGGAATAGAACTTGGGATCCCGTTTGGATAGCTTGGCCGTATTGGCATCGATCTCGGCTATGACCCTATCGGCCTCTATATGGTTTTCCGTCTGATTGAAAAACAGTTCCCGATCTTCCGGGGATTTCCCCTCGTTCTCCTTTTCCAGGTACTTGACAAAATCCCCGGAGCTCCCCCGATGATTGTTGCCCAATTGTTGACGTGTGATGGCGATGTACATGTTATAAGTTTTTGATTTTTTTTCGGTAACGCTCAAGAACCTCTGGGTCCAGATCCAATTTCAAGTAATCCTTCCCCAATCGGTTTTTGACCAGAGACACATGGTCCAGGACATATCCAAAGTCCCGTTTCAGTTCTTCGAATTCCTCCTTTAGGTGCTCGTGCAGAATCTTGGGTACCTGGATTTCCGTATCCAAGAGTTCGGGATTGGAGGGGGCTTTTTTTTCGGTCAACTGCCGTTCGAAAAAATCGAAGTCCCCTTCCCATCCATCCTCTTCCTCGGGTTCTAATTCCTGTTGGAAAAGCGCTTGGATCATGCTGACCGTGGGCAGTGTCTGTTCCTTTTCGATGCTGCGCATGATGGCCACCATGGCATTGAAGCGGCGTTTGATCAGATATTTAAGGCTCGCTATGGTCTCGTGCATCCGTTGATCGGGGGATATGCCATTGTGGTCGAAGAATTCCACCATGGCCAGCAAGGCCATGGATAGTGACATGCCCTGGGTCCTACAAAACCTTCGATATTTTTTGGCGATGGAAACCTTGATGCTAATACAGGTAAACCGCTCCTTTTCGTACCCTCTATCCATTTTTACATTAAAAATCCATTGATTTTACTGGGCCCAGCCCATTTTTACATTAAAAATCTAATAGCCCTTACCGATAATGACTGCACAATCCCCTATAAACAGGGGCCTCCGGAGCAACCATGATCGGTAGCGCTGCGCCAGCACGCTATCCTCTTGCTCCTCCTTTCTGTCCCGCAGGGCCAAAAAGTATCGCACAACAGGATCTAAAAAATCTGTTGTTTCTACTCTAAAAGTCAAATCGAATGGTACGGACTTCAGGAAAGTCAAATCGAATCGCCGTACATTTTAATCGCTGCATAACAACAGCTTAAATATATGAAGATTAAGCCGTTGCGCATAGAAAAACCCAATCATAATGATTGGGTCGCTTTGTTGCCTTTTGACCCCACCAAAGGGGCCAAATTGCCATCCACTGTCCAAGGTTCACATGAGCCCATTGTCCGCAAAACTGTAATACCGTCCATCGGGTGCCAGGATGATATGGTCCAACACCTTGACATCGAAAAGCTGGGCGGCCTGCTGGATTTTTTGGGTCAATTGTTTATCGGGTTCACTCGCCTTCAGTTGACCTGACGGATGGTTATGGGCTAGGATGATACCGACGGACAATGTTTTCAATACAATGGCGAAAAGAATGCGCAGGTCCACCAAGGTTCCCGTAATCCCACCATGGGACAATGGATAGATGCCCTTGACCTTATTGGAGCGATTGAGCAAAAGAATCTTAAAGGTCTCGTGCAGTCCAATGGTATCAGGGTCCCAATTCTTGAACAACAGGGCTCCCACATCCTTAGAGTTGGTGATCGACAGTGATTTCAGGGTACTTAGCTTCTCCCGGTAACTGATCTGTATCTCGTTGACTGAATGTTCCATCGTGGTCTTATTACGATTGAAAAAAGAAGGGATGCCCAGGTCTGTTCCCTGAGCTCCCCATTACTTCTAATCTTCATTGGTGGTTCCGCCCAACAAAAGGATTTCGCTCAACACCACTTCGGTCACATAGCGTTTGTTCCCTTCCTTGTCCTCATAGGAACGGGAGGTCAATTTTCCCTCGATGGCGATTTCCTTGCCCTTGGTCACGAAACCCTCGACGATGTCCGCTAGCTTGCCCCATCCGATGAGGGTGTGCCATTCGGTATTGGTCACCCGCTCCCCTTGGTTGTTCTTGTAATGTTCATTGGTGGCCAGGGTGAGGCGCGCCACACGCTTTCCACTTTCAAGATTAGTGATCACGGGATCCTGTCCCACGTTTCCGATAAGTTGTACTTTGTTTCTCAATGTACTCATGATAAAATGCTTTTAGTGCCTACCATCCATAAGTGTATAGATCAGCAGACGGGTTAATAAAATCCCCCTTTTTCATTTGGTCTTTGCTTCCCAAATTTTAAGGGGCGTTTGTTTGCTTCTTACGTGCACAGCACAATAAAAGAAGGGGGTTCTGTCAAGGCTTTTGAAAGGAAATCGGGAGGGTCCATGACGTAAAAACCTTTTTTGGTTTTCACGGAAATGGAAACCCTATTTGCGGACAAAACCAGCCTTGGCCTTGACAGGTTCGATAAGGGCCTTAGGAATTCCATCCGACCCATTGTCTAGGGAGCGTACGGGAAGTTGAGCGACTGTAGGCGATGGCGTCCTGATAGGAAATCCTTGGGCCCTGCCCTGTTTTTCGATGCCCCGAAAAACAACCGGGGCTTCTTTTATTACAGACCCCTTAAAATTTGCAGGGACGACATTGGTGTCCGCAGCCTTGCGGGCAACCCCAAAGAAGGGTTGGCCAGGGAAGGGTGCACAAAGGATACGAATGTCGGCCTTCCGATTTGGTCATTTCCAAACCATGGAAAAACCCCAGAATTTTTGAGGATTTCATGCAATCCTAATTCAACTCAATTGCATATATTTAACTGTCAGGCATTTACTCGCCTAAATCACCTCCCCCACATTGTTCATAGCTAATCAACCAGGGTTACTCAAATCGTTTGGATCCTTTCAAATTTGTGGTCTTTGTCCAATCAAAAAGACAAGATCTAAAGGTGAAAATCGTGCTGAGATACCTTACGCTTTAAACCGTTCATTATGGAACAGAAGGCCAAAAAACAAAAACCTATCATCAATGCCCACGCCCATGTATTCACCTCCAAGCATGTGCCTCCCCTTTTGGCCAAAAAGTTTGTGCCCTTCCCCTTCTATTACTTGGCACACCTTTCCCTGGTCATCGGCATCTATAAGTTGTTCCGCAAATTCAATGGCCTCTATTATCAAAACTGGCACAGGAACCTTCGCCGGGTCCATTACTACATCGCGGTGAGCATTTGGAGAAACCCAATTTTAGCGGTCCTTTTTTGGTTATTGGGGGCATGGCTAACATTGTTGACCTTTTATTTTCTCTATGACCTTATCTTGGATCTTACGCATTCCTCGGGCGATGTCACCTGGCTGGGTAGGGCCTTGGAATCCCTGCGGAAACTAGCCATGGAATATCATATATTCCCCACCAAGGCAACACTGTTCCTAAAGATCTTGATTGCTCTTTTCGTATTTGTCTTTGTCAAATCCGGTAGAAACCTGATCCTGTTCCTCTTCAAAAAGATCTTTAAATTCTTCAAGATACTTCCCGGGGCCGAAACACGGAAATTGATGGAGCGCTACCTATTTCTGGCCAAATATGCGGTGTACAAGCAACAGACGAATATCTTCTCCAAGATGAAGGACCAATATCCACAGGGTTCAGGATTCATCCTGTTGCCCATGGATATGGAATACATGGAGGCCGGGGCCTGTCAGGAATCCTACCTCAAACAATTGGAAGATCTGGAAAAGATCAAGAGTTCAGCTGCCTATAAAAAACAGGGAGTCAAGATTTATCCCTTTCTGTTTGTGGATCCCCGTAGGATAAAGGACCAGAATTCAAAGGCCAATAAAGATGCAACTCCCTTCTTTGCCTATACATGGGACGGGGAACAGGTCGTCTTGAAGGAAAGTGTGGTGAAGACCTATATGGAAGGCCATAAATTCAGTGGTTTTAAGATTTACCCAGCTTTGGGTTACTATCCGTTTGAAAAGGAATTGTTGCCCCTATGGAAATATGCCGCAGACCACCAGATCCCCATCTTGAGCCACTGTATCAAGGGAACCATTTTCTATCGGGGCCGTAAAAAGAAGGAATGGGATGAACATTGGGTGTTCCGGGATGAAAATACACAGAAGAAATTGTTGCTCCCAGAAACCAAGAACGTGGATTTTCAGAACAATTTTACCCATCCCATGAACTATCTGTGCCTATTGGAAGAACCTCTCCTGCGCATTTTGGTTGAAAAGTACAATGACCCTAAAATCAACGAGATTTTTGGGTACAAGGGCCCAAACGAGCCTATGGGAAGGAACCTGAACCACCTAAAGATCTGTATGGCCCATTATGGTGGGGAAGACCAATGGAAAAAATACTTGGAAAAGGACAGCTATGGGTACAGCCAGCAGGTGAACAAAAATACAGGGATAGGCATTGAATTCCTTAAAACCAAAGAGGGTTCGAAGGCCATTGACTTTGATCGATTAGCCCTAATGTGGAAATATGTCGATTGGTACAGTATCATCAGTAGCATGATGATGCAATACCCCAATGTTTATGCGGACATCAGCTATATCCTCCATGACAAGGACATCTTTCCGTTGCTCAAGGAAACCCTCAAAACACGGCATGGCAAATTGAGGGACCGTGTATTGTTCGGCACGGACTTCTATGTGGTCCGTAACCACAACTCGGAAAAGGAGTTGTTCGTGTCCAGTGATGCGGAACTTGACGATGAGGAATTCGACCTGATCGCACGCAGCAATCCCGACACATTTTTGAAACGCACCAAAACCACAACCCCATGATCTACGTCGATCGCAACACCGTTGAAGTCCCCAAGGAACTACACTCAGATTGGGTCCAGAAGGAAAAGAATATGCTGAGGATGTTCTTCCTACAGTCCAAACGGGACAAAAAACAATCCGCCTATACCTTTCAGCGCAGGATCATCCAAAATCCAGAGGTCAAACGGGCACTGTATGATCTTTTCAATGGCAAATGTGCCTATTGCGAGAGCAAGCTCAGGGATATTGGGGAATTGACCGTCGATACCTTTCGTCCCCAGTCCGGGGCCATGAATCTGGATGGCAGTGTCTCCCATGACCATTATTGGTGGCTTGCCTATGAATGGAAGAACCTTTATCCCTCTTGTAAGGTGTGCAACCATTCCAAACGTACACGATTCCCCGTGAGCGGCAAAAGGATACAATATGATGTGGATATAAGCGTGGAAAAAGCCCTTCTGATCGATCCCTGTAAGAAGGATGACTTTAAGACGCTTCATTTTACCTATGAAAGGAATGGCAAAATGTACCCTAAAACAGAGCGGGGCAATGCGACCATTGAAATCTTGAATTTGAACCGAACGGAGCTCGTAGCACAACGAAAAAAGGTGATTGATCAAATCACCAAATTACTAAAGGATATCACCAAAGCATCCCTCAATACCAGGAATCGTTATGCCGAAGAATACAATGAGCTGATTTCCCAAAGCAGCGCCTATTCAGCTTTGGCCATCCAGTATTTCCTGAATCCTCCAGAGGAACTCAGGGCAGGCATGAATAGTCTTGTCATTTCAAGTATAGGTGGTTTGATTTCCGATACCATCAAAGACTTCGTATTTCCGACCATTCGACCTCGACGCACCAAATCTGTTGACAATTTAGCTTCAAAGACATCCTCTGTCAAATATAATATGAATCTCGATTCCAAAGCGGATAAGATGGCCTATTTTAGTTCCGCCAAGCGCATCCAACGGATTGAGATCAAGAATTTCAAGATCATCAAATCTTTGGTCCTCCAGTTCCCGGAACCCAACGAAAAAGAGGAACCTTGGATGGTCCTCCTAGGGGAAAATGGGTCGGGAAAGAGTACCCTGATCCAAGCCGTGGCCTTGACCTTGGCAGGAGAAAGAAAGGCGAACCGTTTGGGGCTCAATGCCGCCAATTTTGTGAACCGTAACGTAAAGGGTGCACGAAAAGGACATGTCAAGATCCATCTCCAAGGTTTTGATGATGTCATCGAACTCCATTTCAACAAAGCTTCCGATAAATTCACCTCGAACTATATAGATCAAAGGGTCATACTACTGGCATTTGGATCCACACGACTGATGGTCAATAACATATCCTCCGTTGAAAAAGACAATATTACTACCCTTAAGAACCTTTTTGATCCCTTTGCCCCTCTGCCTAGTATCGAGCGATGGTTGGGCGACCCCAAAAAAGTCCCTGTCAAACAGTTCGACAAGATTGCCATCGCGATGAAGAAACTCCTGCAACTTCCTGATGATAGATTAATCTATCGACGAAAGACCCCTAAGGAAGGGTATGGCCTGTATGTCCGGATCAATGAGGATACCAGGGGCATCCAGTTAAAGGAGTTGAGTGCGGGCTACCAAGCCATATTTTCTTTGGCGGGTAATATCATCAAGGAATTACAGGATACGTGGAAGGACTTTACGATTGCCGAGGGAATCGTGGTCATCGATGAAATCGGGACCCATTTGCATCCTAAATGGAAAATGCAGATCATTTCCGCATTACGTGAAATATTTCCCGCCCTTAACTTTATTGTCAGTACCCATGAGCCCTTATGCTTAAGGGGCGTCAACCAAGGAGAGGTCATCCTTATGAAATTGGATGAAGGCAATGAGGTCATTGCCCTTACCGAGCTCCCCTCTCCCAAGGCCCTGACCGTGGAACAATTGATCACTTCCAAATTCTTTGGATTGATCACCTCCTTCGATCCTGAAGTGGAAATGCAATTGAACCAGTATTACAGATTGAACGCCAAGTTGGCACGTACACCGGAGGAAGAGGTTGAACTGACCAGACTAAGAATAGATCTGGAGCGTATCAATGTATTGGATGAGAACGAAAAAATCCAGACCGGTCAATCCTTCTTGGATGTCGGATGGGTAAACAATCCTGTCCAACAGGATGAGATCAGCCAGAGGCTCAAGGCTCTATGGACTTCCAATGATGAAACCCGTTCACAATAAAGGTTCGCTTATGATCTTCATCGACAAACCAAAAGCTGAACCCAACATTTCCGTTTTTAAGGAAGCAAATTGGAATGGCGCCCACGGCAAAGTGACCTTGGCAGAAAGAGATTTGGAACGGGCCATTGCCTATTATGGTGATCCTGCCAACTTTAAGGACAATGTCAAACTGACCACAGAAAAGGCCAAGAAATTCGAGGCCTATTGCCACCCGGAAACCAAAGCGGAACTGAAAGCCGTCTTCAAGAGCAAATGTGCCTATTGTGAGAGTATGATAGCCCACATCGAACCAGGGGACATTGAACATTTTAGACCCAAGGCAGAAGTATTGGTCGCTCCCGGCAATTCATTGATCCCGGGCTATTATTGGTTGGCGGCCAAATGGGACAATCTTCTGTTATCCTGCACGAACTGTAATCGACCCAACAATCAAACCATCAATACCCCCGATGGGAATTTGGTCCTTATGGGAAAGGCCAACCTATTCCCATTGTCCAATGAATCCAAGCGGATCCGTAGACATACCCAACGAACGACAACGGAGGATCCTTTCGTGGAACTTATCAACCCTTGCAATGATGCCCCAGGACAACATTTGGAATTCAAATCAAATGGGGAGGTACATCCACTGACTACCAAGGGGCAGAAATCCATTGAGGTCTATGGGCTCTTTCGGGCCGATTTGGTGCATCAACGAAAATTATCGGCCGAAGGGGTCAATGAACATTTGAAACTTCTTTCCCTTGAAATAAAAGACTTGGCGCTTAAAATCCAACATCATTTGTCGCTGGATCTCTCTTTGGAAAAAATTGAATCCTATACACGGTTGCTCCGAAGTGCCCTCCACCCCACTGCGGAATATTTAGGGCTTAAACGAACCGTGGTCAGGGAATTCATAGAACAAAACCCCGTGACCTACCAAAAATTGAAGAACTGGGGCGTTGACCTTGATATCCTTCTTGCTTAGCCCATAGGAACAGCCCTGTTGGATTTCCTCAGAAAAGTTCAGTCTGGTCATCACGGTCACTTTTGACTTCATGGTTTTTGGTAAGTTTCATTCTGGTCTTTAAGGCCTGTCTCCGTTTCTCAAAGATCCAAACCCTTAACCTTTTTAAAAGACCCATCTCATATTCAGACAGTTGTTGGGGAGCCACTTCCTCCATGGCCTCAGTCTGCCCTGTTTTTTTGACGGTCTTGGCATACTGTAGCCCACACCATGTGTAGATGTTCACCCATTCACTGGGCATGGGAGATTCGAAGGTCCGGGGCATCATATAGGCCACAACCTCGGTCAAGGAGGCCATGTGTTCCCCACGCATCCGGGTCAACATCCGCGCCATGGTGATATTGTTTAAAAGGTCTTTGGGCACGGCATCCTGCCATTGTGATGGGTAGACAATGATGGGACTTTGCAATAGGTCCATAAAGTCAAGGACAAAATCAGATTTATCCTTTTTAAGGGACTTAGGATT
>Ga0160419_101046_pt1 | contig 12990 bp, 10 predicted proteins | sample CelAP2metagpilot_2_FD_108196 | JGI IMG/M metagenome (GOLD analysis project Ga0160419, IMG submission 108196) | Phycosphere-associated microbial communities from Cellana algal ponds in Kailua-Kona, Hawaii, USA - Cellana AP2-4-25 metagenome pilot ... | reverse complement strand
CCAAGGACGGGTCTGTCACGGCCGCCAACGCCTCCGGCCTGAACGACGGCGCCGCAGCGGTGCTGCTGATGAGCGCGGACAACGCCGAAAAGCGGGGTATTAAACCACTCGCCCGCATCGCCAGCTATGCGACCGCTGGTCTGGACCCCTCTATCATGGGTGTGGGCCCGATTTATGCCTCCCGCAAGGCGCTGGACAAGGCAGGCTGGTCCGTTGACGATCTGGATCTGGTCGAAGCGAATGAAGCCTTCGCCGCACAGGCCTGTGCGGTGAACAAAGAGATGGGCTGGGATCCGGCGATTGTGAACGTCAACGGTGGCGCGATTGCCATCGGTCACCCCATCGGCGCCTCCGGTTGTCGGGTGCTGAACACGTTGCTGTTCGAGATGCAGCGCCGGGACGCCAAGAAGGGTCTGGCGACCCTGTGCATCGGCGGCGGCATGGGTGTCGCGCTCTGTGTTGAGCGGCCGTGATCTGGATCAAAGACCAAGCAAAAACCGGACCATAGACAGGTCCGAACAACTTACGAAGGAAGAAGAATATGGGACGCGTTGCACTTGTTACCGGGGGAAGCCGGGGGATCGGCGAAGCCATCTCTAAGAAACTCAAAGCGGACGGTTATCGCGTTGCGGCAACCTATGCCGGGAACGATGAAGCGGCGGCAGCTTTCACCGCTGAAACGGGCATCAAAACCTACAAATGGAACGTCGCGGATTACGAAAGCTCTGCGGCGGGCATCGCACAGGTTGAAGCTGACCTTGGCCCCATCGACGTGGTGGTTGCGAACGCAGGCATCACCCGCGACGCACCATTCCACAAGATGACGCCGGAGCAGTGGCATCAGGTCATCGACACGAACCTCACGGGTGTTTTCAACACTGTGCACCCCATCTGGCCGGGGATGCGCGAACGCAAGTTCGGGCGGATCATCGTGATCTCTTCCATCAACGGCCAGAAAGGCCAGTTCGCGCAAGTGAACTATGCCGCGACCAAGGCGGGCGATCTGGGGATCGTAAAATCCCTGGCACAGGAAGGCGCGCGCGCAGGCATCACCGCCAACGCAATCTGCCCCGGCTACATCGGCACCGAGATGGTCATGGCGATCCCTGAAAAAGTGCGTGACAGCATCGTCGCGGGAATCCCCGCAGGCCGCTTGGGCGAACCCGACGAAATCGCGCGCTGCGTGAGCTTCCTTGCCGCAGATGACGCCGGTTTCATCAACGGCTCCACCATCTCCGCCAATGGCGCGCAGTTCTTTGTCTGAGGGATAAACCATGACCGACCAGATACCCGACCTCGACCCGACCGAAACGCTGGAATGGCAGGAAGCCGTTTCAGATGTGATCGAAAAGGACGGCGCCAACCGCGCGCATTTCCTGCTCGACAAGGCGGTCTCTCAGGCCCGCGCGGCGGGGGCGAACCTGCCCTTCTCTGCCACCACACCTTATCAGAACACCATTCCCGCCGACGATCAGGAAGCCTTTCCCGGCGATCTGGAGATGGAATGGCGCATTCGCACGATCAACCGTTGGAACGCCATGGCCACCGTGGTGCGGCGTAACAAAGTAAGCAGTGAATACGGCGGGCACATCGCCTCTTTCGCTTCATCGGCCGTGATGTACGACATTGGCCTCAACCACTTCTGGCGTTCCAAATCCGCGATCCATGGCGGCGATCTGGTGTTCTTTCAGGGCCACGTGATCCCCGGCATCTATGCGCGGTCCTTCATGGAAGGGCGCATCAGCGAGGAGGAGTTGGAGAACTTCCGCTCCGAAGTGGATGGCAAGGGCCTCAGCTCCTATCCCCACCCATGGCTGATGCCGGACTACTGGCAGTTCCCGACCGTTTCCATGGGTCTGGGGCCATTGATGGCGATCTACCAAGCGCGGTTCATGAAATACATGCACAACCGGGGCCACATCGACATGGCCGACCGCAAGGTCTGGTGCTTCCTTGGTGATGGTGAGATGGACGAACCCGAAAGCCGGGGCGCGATTGATCTGGCGGCACGCGAAGGGCTCGACAACCTGATCTTCGTGATCAACTGCAACCTGCAACGCCTTGATGGACCTGTGCGCGGCAACCACAAGATCGTGCAGGAGCTTGAAGGCGACTTCCGCGGTGCCGGTTGGAACGTGATCAAACTCCTCTGGGGCAAGGGCTGGGATGAACTGCTGGAGAAAGACACCTCCGGCAAGCTGCGCCAGTTGATGGATGAAACCATCGACGGGGATTACCAGACGTTCAAATCCAAGGACGGCGCGTATATCCGCAAGCATTTCTTCGGCAAGTATCCCGAAACCGCGGCATTGGTCGAAGACTGGACAGACGAACAGATCTGGGCGCTGCGCCGGGGCGGGCACGATCCCGAAAAGGTCTATACCGTCTTCAAACGCGCGACAGAGACCAAGGATCAACCCACCTGCCTGCTGGTCAAGACCGTCAAAGGCTATGGCATGGGCACCGCTGGCGAAGGCCAGAACACCACCCACCAGCAAAAGAAACTGGCAGAGGATCAGCTGCGCGCCTTCCGGGATCGTTTCGACATTCCGATCAGCGACGAAGACCTGCCAAAGGCACCGTTTGTGTCGCTCAACAACGCCCAAAAGGCCTATCTTGCGGACCGTCGCAAGGCACTGGGCGGGGCCTTCCCCATCCGGCACCACAAGGTGGACGCGCTGCAAATCCCTGAACTGTCAAAGTTCGAAGGGCAACTAAAAGGCACCGGAGATCGTGAGATTTCCACCACCATGGCCTTTGTGCGCATCCTGACCACGCTCTTGCGCGACAAGAACATCGGCAAGCAGGTTGTGCCGATTGTCCCCGATGAATCGCGTACCTTCGGCATGGAGGGGCTGTTCCGCTCCGTCGGCATCTACAACCCACGCGGCCAGCAATACACGCCCGAAGATGCCGACCAGATGATGTACTACAAGGAAACGACCGACGGTCAGGTCTTGCAGGAAGGCATAAACGAAGCGGGTGCCATGGCCGACTGGATCGCGGCAGCGACAGCCTATTCCAATCATGGCGTGCCGATGATCCCATTCTTCATCTACTACTCGATGTTCGGCTTCCAGCGGATTGGTGATCTGGCCTGGGCCGCAGGCGACAGCCGTGCACGTGGCTTCATGCTGGGCGGCACCGCCGGGCGGACCACGCTGAACGGCGAAGGCTTGCAGCACGAGGATGGCCACAGCCATATCCTGGCCAGCACCATCCCCAACTGCATCACCTACGATCCAACCTTCAGTTATGAGGTGGCCGTTCTGGTGCACCACGGCTTGAAGCGGATGTATGTCGATCAGGAAGACGTCTATTTCTACCTGACCCTGATGAATGAAAACTACCAGCATCCCGATATGCCTACGGGCGTTGAGGATGAGATCATCAAGGGCCTCTACCGTGTGTCCGAGGTGAAGAAACCCGGCAAGAAACACGTCAATCTGATGGGCTCCGGCACGATCCTTGTGCAGGCGATGAAAGCGGCGGAGATGTTGAAGGATGACTTCGGCGTCACCTCTGACATCTGGTCGGCGACATCGCTGAATGAACTGGCCCGCGATGGTCAGGACGCTGAGCGGGAGAACCGCCTGAACCCACTGGCCGACACCCGTGTGCCTTTCGTGACCCAGCAACTGAACAAGGCCAAAGGCCCGGTGATCTGCGCCACGGATTACATGAAAAACTACGCTGAACAGATCCGCGCCTTCGTGCCGAACCGCTTCACCGTATTGGGCACAGACGGTTACGGCCGCTCTGACAGCCGGGTCAACCTGCGCCGCTTCTTTGAGGTGGACGCAAACCACATCGCCGCTGCGGCCATGGTCGATCTCTACCGCGAAGGCGCGGTCAGCAAGGCCGATCTGACCAAAGCACTCAAGAAGTACGACATTGACGGCGCCAAGCCGAACCCGCGTTTGGTTTAACCGCGCATATCAGGAGACGAGAAGATGACAATTGAAGTGAAAGTGCCTGATATTGGCGATTTTGACGATGTGCCGGTGATTGGCATTCTGGTCAGTGTGGGCGACGTGATCGCCGAAGAAGACCCGCTGGTTGAGCTGGAATCCGACAAGGCGACCATGGAAGTGCCCAGCCCTGCGGCTGGCAAAGTGGTGGAGATCAAGGTCAGCGAAGGCGACAAGGTATCCGAAGGCGCATTGCTGCTGATCCTTGAAGGCGAAGGTGCGGGCACCGCGCCTGCTCCAGCGGCGGCACCCGCTGCGGCGGCCCCTGCTCCGGCAGCGACGGCGGCTGCGGCACCGGCCCCCGTGGTCACGGATGCAGGTTTCGGCAAAGCGCATGCTTCCCCTTCTGTCCGGGCTTTCGCCCGCCAGTTGGAGATTGACCTGTCGAAGGTCAACGGCACGGGCCGCAAGGGACGCATCCTGCGCGAAGACGTGACTGCCATGCTCAAAGCCACCACGGCCCCCGCAGCCGGTGGCGGCGCGCAAGGCGGCATGGGCATCCCGCCGATCCCGGTGGTGGATTTCTCCAAATTCGGCCCGGTCGAAGACGTGGAAATGCCCCGGATCAAGAAACTGTCTGGTCCCGCGCTGCACCGCAGTTGGCTGAACATCCCCCATGTGACCCACAACGAAGAAGCGGACATCACCGATCTGGACATGTATCGTCGCGAGTTGGACACGCAGGCCAAGACCGAAGGGTATCGCGTCACGTTGCTGTCGTTTGTGATCAAGGCGTCCGTTTCTGCCCTGAAACAGCATTGGGAGGTCAATTCCTCGATCCACCCCGATGGCGACAAGCTGATCAAGAAGGACTTCTACAACATCGGTTTCGCCGCCGATACGCCCAACGGGTTGGTTGTTCCGGTGATCAAGGACGCGGATCGCAAAGGCATCGTCGAGATCTCCAAAGAGCTGGGAGAGTTGTCCGCAAAAGCCCGCGATGGTGCGCTGAAAGGGCCGGACATGTCCGGCGCGACTTTTACCATCTCTTCGCTCGGCGGTATTGGCGGCACGTCCTTCACCCCGATCGTGAATGCGCCCGAAGTGGCCATTCTGGGTCTGACCCGGTCCAAGATGGCCCCCGTATGGGACAAGGAAACCGAAACCTTCCTGCCGCGCAACATGCAGCCGCTTTCGCTCAGCTATGACCACCGTGCCATTGACGGCGCACTGGCGGCCCGGTTCTGCGCGACCCTGAAACACCTGCTCGGCGATGTGCGCCGGCTGATGCTGTAAGGAGGGCGTGAACATGGAAGTCAAAGTTCCTGATATTGGCGATTTCGACAACGTCCCCGTCATCGGCATTCTGGTCAGCGTGGGCGACACCGTCGCCGCCGAAGACCCACTGATCGAGCTGGAAAGTGACAAGGCCACAATGGAAGTACCCTCCCCCGCTGCGGGCGTGGTGAAGGAGATCAAAGTGGCCGAAGGGGACCAGGTCTCCGAAGGCGCATTGATCCTGATCCTTGAAGGTGCGGATGCGGGCGATGTGCCAGCCGCACCAGCCGTGGCGCCCGCCGCCGCGACCCCCACAGCCGTTGCTGCCACAGGCACCGCAACTGGTGCAGGTGACGTGCATGGGGAGGTTGTTGTTCTGGGCTCTGGGCCGGGGGGCTACACCGCAGCGTTCCGTGCGGCGGATCTGGGTAAGAAGGTCGTGTTGATCGAAAAATACGACACCCTTGGCGGGGTTTGCCTGAACGTGGGCTGTATCCCATCGAAAGCGCTGTTACACAGCGCCAAGGTGATCACCGAAGCCGAAGAGATGGCCGATCACGGCGTCAGCTTCGGCAAGCCCAAAATCGACATCGACAAACTGCGCGACTGGAAATCTTCCGTCGTGGGTCAGTTGACAGGTGGCCTCTCCGGTCTGGCGAAGGGCCGCAAGGTCACGGTCGTGAACGGCTACGGCACATTCACCGGGCCCAACATGATCGAAGTGCAAGGCGAGGACGGCACCAAGACGGTCAGTTTTGACCAGTGCATCATCGCCGCAGGCTCCCAAGCGGTGCACCTGCCTTTCATCCCGCACGACGATCCACGCATCATCGACAGCACCGGTGCGCTGGAACTGGCCGACATCCCCAAGCGCTTGCTGGTGCTGGGTGGCGGGATCATCGGGCTTGAGATGGCCTGCGTCTATGACGCGATGGGATCGAAAGTGACCGTCGTGGAATTCATGGACCAGATCATTCCGGGGGCGGACAAGGACATTGTCAAACCGCTGCACAAACGCATCGAAGGCCGCTACGAGGCGATCCTGACCAAGACCAAAGTGACTGCGGTTGAGGCCCAGAAAAAGGGCATCAAGGTCACGATGGAAGGGCCGAATGGCGAAATCGTCGATACCTTCGACAAGGTGCTGGTGGCCGTGGGCCGCAAACCCAACGGCGCTTTGATTGATGCGGACAAGGCGGGCGTCGCGGTGGACGAACGCGGCATCATCGCCGTGGACAAACAGCAGCGCACCGGTGTGCCGCATATCTTCGCCATCGGCGATGTGGTGGGCCAGCCGATGCTGGCACACAAGGCTGTGCACGAAGGCAAAGTTGCGGCAGAGGTCTGCGCCGGTCACAAACGCTTCCTGGATGCCAAGGTGATCCCATCGGTCGCCTATACCGATCCCGAGGTCGCCTGGGTCGGCATGACAGAGAACGAAGCCAAGGCCAGCGGCATCAAAGTCGGCAAAGGGGTGTTCCCATGGGCCGCCTCCGGCCGCTCCCTGTCAAATGGCCGCAACGAAGGCATCACCAAGGTGCTGTTCGACCCCGAAACCGACCGTGTTGTCGGCGCAGGCATCGTGGGCACAAACGCGGGCGAATTGATCGCCGAAGTGGCGCTGGCGATTGAGATGGGCGCGGATGCGGTCGATCTGGGTCACACGATCCACGCGCACCCGACAGTTGCCGAAACGGTCAACTTCGCGGCGGAAATGTTCGAAGGCACGATCACCGATCTGATGCCGCCGAAGAAAAAGAAGTAAACACACTCCGGGGGCGCGCCTGCGCCCTCGGCCCCCCTTCCCAAAAGGCCAATCCCATGCGCGACCTGAAAATTCCCGAACAACGGCACCCCGAAAAGGCCCGCAAGCCCGACAACGCGCAGCCGAAAAAACCCAGCTGGATCCGCGTCCGCGCACCGGGTGGGCAGGCCTATGACGACACCAAAAAGATCATGCGTGAGAACAGCCTCGTCACGGTCTGCGAAGAGGCCGGATGCCCCAACGCGGGTGAATGCTGGTCCCAGGGCCACGCCACCATGATGATCATGGGAGAGATCTGCACACGCGGCTGCACCTTCTGCAATATCGCCACGGGTCGCCCTGACCAGTTGGACGCGTTTGAGCCGGGTCGTGTGGCCCATGCGGTCGCCAAACTGGGTTTGAACCACGTGGTCATCACATCCGTGGATCGCGACGATCTGGAAGACGGCGGTGCTGAGCACTTCGCCCAGACCATCCGCGCCGTGCGCCACCGTAGCCCCAAGACCACCATCGAAGTGCTGACACCCGACTTCCTGAAGTGCGATGCAAGCATGCTGGAAACGGTCGTCGACGCGCGGCCTGATGTGTTTAACCACAACCTTGAAACCGTCCCCGGCCTCTACCCCGAGGTCCGTCCCGGCGCACGCTACTTCCACTCACTCCGCCTGTTGCAACGGGTGAAGGAGTTGGACGGCAGTATTTTTACCAAATCAGGCATCATGGTGGGCTTGGGCGAAGACCGCAAATCCGTCCTGCAAGTCATGGACGACATGCGCGCGGCGGATGTGGATTTCCTGACCATCGGGCAATACCTGCAACCCACGCCCAAGCACCACGGCATCGACCGTTTCGTAACACCGGAAGAGTTCGCTTCCTACGAAAAGGCCGCTTATGGCAAAGGGTTCTCCATGGTGTCGGCCACGCCGCTCACCCGCTCCAGCTATCACGCGGGCGATGACTTCGCGCGGCTGCGCGAAGCTGCTGAGCGTAAAGCATCCAGCATCGGCTGAAGGGGAACCTGCACCACGTCGCGGGTGCAGACCCTCTGTTGCCCACCTCCGAACCAATCGGAGACTTCAGACCCAAAAGCGAGGACAAACGATGTGGGGTATCTGCGTGATGAACGCGGTGAAAGACAAAATGCTGTCGCGCTGTTCCTTCACCGAAGGCACGGCTGCGGCCCTGACCACAAGCGCGAGGGGCACGCCTGTCATGGCTGCTGCCGGTGCGACGCTGGTGATCTTTGCGCCAAAACATCGCTGTAGTACTGGCGGGCCTGCACGTATCTTTGCGATGGTCTGAAAGCACCAACCCGCGGATCGCAGCAGGGTCTTTGGGCACTTTAGACCTCCTCCGCACGCGCCTCTATCGCCCAGTCGATGAAAGCCTCGAGGGCGGCATTGAACGCCTCAGGTTCATTAAAGAACGGCGCGTGTTTGCCGTTTGGGATGTCCGTGGTGCGCCCTTTCCAGATTTGGCCATACTGCAAACCCGCGATGTAGTCGTGGTTCAGGAACGGATCGTCATGCCCGTTCATCACGGCAACGGGGATCTTCCCCTCCCGCAGCATCCGCATATGGCGGGGCCAGTCCACGACGGTTAGCTTGGTGATCATATAAAACCGCGCCCGCCCGTCCGTGCGGCGCAGATTGCGATGCAGGAATGCGCTCTTTTCGGATTTGGGCACGGTAGCATGGCTGGCGAAGGTCGTGGCCTCCGCCCCCGTGAGATACTGTTTGCCCGCCAGAATGAGGTGGGATTTGGCATCATGCCCCTTGGCGAAATCATCAGGTGCCATGTTCAAGGGCGCGGTGCCCGTTGTGACCACGCCCGCATAGGCTTGCGGATTGCGCGCGGTGAGTTCCAGCGCGTTGTAACCTCCCAGTGACCAGCCCAGGACGATCGGGTTTGTGATGCCTTTCTGCGCCAAAATCTCCTCTGCGATGTCCGCATAGGCAATGACGTTGTAGGTCTCTTCCGGATCGCCATTATCCGATGCGCCATGCCCCGGCAGGTCGAACGCGATGACCCGGTGCCTGTCGCGGAAATGGGCAAATTGGTTCTGGAAGGCTTCCTTGCAGGCGGAGTTTCCATGGAGCAGCAGAATGGGCGGGCCAGTATGAGTATCACTTGCACCCGTATCCGCCACGGCGATCAACCCGTGTTTGGTCTCAACCATTTCCTCGCGCAGGCCCAGCATAGCCTCCCGCTTGGCCCGTTCGAAACGCCGCCGCATCCGCACCATCAGCGCCGCGCGCAAGGTCGCGAATGTCTCCCGCAATTCCTGTATCACGCCCCACAATCCACCGGGATAAAACACCATCACCGCCACGATCATCAATGCGATGATGATGTCGCGCCACGCGCCCATCCACCCAAGGCTTTCCGACAGCAGGATGATCACAAACGCCGCGATCACCGGCCCCCAGAGCGTGGCCAGCCCCCCCACCAGCAGGATCGACAGCACCAGTGTCAGCGATCCGATCCCGAAGATATCTGGCGAAGCGACGCGCACATAAGAGCCATAGAACCCACCCGCGATGCCCGCAAAAAACGCGCTTAGCGCGAGGGTCGCAAGCCGTGTGCGCCACTCCGATACGCCCCGCGACATGGCGTAGTATTTGTTGTCCCGCAGCGCGATGATCGCCCGGCCCAAAGCGGAGCGGGTGATCAGATAGATCGACCCCACGCAGACCACCATCAACGCCAGTGCCGTGTAATAATAGCCAATCTTGCCGTCTTTGACGAAACGGTAGCCGTCAATCTGCAACATCGGCAGCGTCACCATGCCGGAGGTCCCTCCGGTGATGTCTGACTGCGAAATCACGCCTTGGTAGATGATCTGCGAGAAGGCGATGGTGACAAGGATCACATACATCCCATCCAGCCGCAGCACCGGCAGCACCATGATCGACGCGAAAACCATCGCCGCTGGTCCCGCCAGCAGGATCGCCAGCCACGGGTTCACCCCATAGGTCTTGGCCAGAATGCCATAGGTATAAATCCCCACAGCAAACAGCGCGACATGCGCGAAATTCAACAGCCCGCCAAAGCCAAAGCTGAGATCCCATGAGGCCGCGACAATCGCAAAGACCAGCGACAGGATGATCAGGTGCCGGATGTAGGAGCCATCAAAGACAAAGGGCACCACTGCCAGCACCAGAACAAACAGGACCGCCGGGATCAGGCCGTTGGTGCGGTGGAAAGGAGGATCATAGCGCATATCAGAGCGTTCTCTGGTGGGTGCCAAAAAGGCCCGCAGGTTTGATCGTCAGCACGATCATCATCATCGCGAACAGAACCGCAGGCGCCCAATAAAGGCCAAGGTAGAAGGTGGTGAAACTTTCGACCAATCCGACGATCAGCGCCGCGTAGATCGGGCTGGTAAACCGCGCGATGCCGCCAAAAATCACCACGATCAGCGCTTTCATCAGGGGGTCTGCGCCCATCGTGGGGTTAATGAACCGGACCGAGCCCACGAAATACCCCGCCACCCCGGCCATCGCCGCCGAGAGCCCAAATGCCAGCGCATAGAGCAGCGGCACGTTCAACCCCATCAACTCTGCCGCCTGCCGGTTCTGGGACACCGCGCGCATGGAGCGGCCCGTGCGGGTGCGCGACAGGAACCATCCAACGGCCCCAAGGATGAAGGCCACCAGAACAATCAGCGCCACTTCATTCCAGGAAAATGCCAGCGGCCCGATGTTGAGGCTGCCCTCCCCGATGCCGGAGATCTGTTTGGAGCGTGGCCCCCAGATCAGCAGCATCCCATTCTGCAACACCGTCGCCCCCGCCAGTGTGGTGATCACGGTGGCTGCAACGATGTTCTCCTTGCGCTCAAACGGTCGGATGAACATCTGCTGGAAGAGAATGCCCAGCGCGAACATGCCCAGCACCGTCGCGCTCAGCCCAAGGACATGACCCAGCGCAAAACCATCCACATTCCCCACCTGCCAGCCAATGTAGGCGCCCAGCGCCACAAAGGCGCCGTGGGAGAAATTGAAGATGCCCAGCGTGGTCCAGACAACCGCCAGCCCCGCCGCCATCAACGCATAAAGCGCGCCCAGCACGACACCACCGGTGAGGACAAACAGGAAACTCTCGAAGCTCATGCGGCGGGTTCCCCGAACAGCATGGCCATCAGTTTTTCGTGGCTCGGGATATCGGCCTTTTCCAGCACGCCGCTGATCCGGCCATGGTCAAAGAGGTAGAGCCGGTCGATCAGTTCTGTCAGGAAGTTCACGTCCTGATCAATCAAGATCAGCGGCACACCCGCCGCCTTGATCGACGCAATCGCCTGACACAACTCAATCCTCAGTTTGGGCGACAGCCCAAGCGTCGGCTCATCCAGGATCATCAGCTTTGGGTCTCCCAGCAGGCCGCAGGCAATCGCCACCATTTGCCGCTCTCCGCCCGACAGATAACGGATCTTGCTGTCCAGCCGTTCGCGCAAGCGGGGAAAAAGATCGTGCACCTGCGCCAGACGATCCGCACTGTTCCCGCGCCCCGCCGCTGCAACCGGTGCTACATCCATGGTTTCGGCCACGGTCATCTCAGGGAACAAGAGGCTGCCTTCAGGCACATGGATCAGCCCCGCGCGCGCCACCTTCTTGGGGTCCATGCGCCGCCGCGTGACCACGTCATAGTTGAAGTTCCGCCACCTGCGGCTGCCCCTCTCCCCTGCCCGGTTCAACCGCTGCCCTTCCAGAACGATCTCTCCGGTCCAGGGGGCGAGCACACCGCTGATGGTCTTCATCAACGTGGATTTACCGTGGCCATTGGGACCAAAGAACCCAATGGATTCCCCTGCGCTGAGGGTCAGGTCAATCTGGCTGAAAATCTGGATGGGATCATATCCCCCCGACAGCCCGCGCACTTCCAACAGCGGCGCGCTCATGCAGCGGCCCCCAGATAGGCTTCGATCACCGCAGGATCGTTGACCACATCATTCGGCGCGCCCGTGGCGATCACCTGCCCCTGATCCAGCACCATCAGCCTGTCAGAGACGGCCATCAACAACGTCAGCACATGCTCTACGAGCAAAACCGTCGTACCCAACTGCTGAACCTGCACGATCACCAGGCGCATGCGCTCAATCTCCTCCAGCGTGAGGCTGGAGGCGGGTTCGTCCAGCAACAGCACTTTCGGATCAAGCGCCACCGCCCCTGCAATCATCACCAGCTTGCGCAGGAACACCGGCAATTGCCCCGCAGGCCAGTTCATCAAAGTTGCCGGGAAGCCAACGATTTCCAATGTCTGTTCGGCCAGGGTCAATTTCTGCTGAAAGGTCAGCGCACGCTCTGTCTGCTCCACCGTTAGCAGGACATTGTCGATGGCCGACAGATTGGGAAACACGGATTCGCGCTGAAACGTCCGCGCCACCCCGCGTTTGGCAATCTCATTGTTGGCCAGCCGGTGGATGGGCTGGCCGTCAAAGATCACCTCACCGGACGTCGCTGAAAACGGAATGCGCGTGATGGCGTTAAATAGGGTGGACTTGCCGGACCCGTTGGGCCCGGCAATACCAAGGATTTCGCCACGCTGCACGGTGAAGCTGATGTCATCGACAGCCTTGATCGCACCAAAGCTCTTGGACAGATGCGACACCTCAAGAATTGGACCAACCGTCACCGTCCCGCCCTCGCTTACTTGGACATCCACGGCGGCAACATGAAGCTGCCGTTCTTGTATTTGTCAGGCTCGATCAGGATGCGCTTGCCGTCCTGGATCTGCCAGAAAGACACCGGGATGTGGTCATTGCTTTGCAAGGCCACGTGGGTAGCCGGATCAAACTCCAGCGGACCAGCAACAGTGTCACGCTTGATCTGCCCGATGGCTGCCGCCACATCTTCCCGCTTGGTCGGATCACCCACCTGTTCCAGCGCCTCGAAATAGAAGTTCGCCATCTCATACAGGCCCACACCATACGCCCCCGACGGCACCCCAAAGCGAGCCTCATAGGCGCGCATCAACGCCTGCCCGCGCGGCCAGCTGTCGCTGTCAAGCGGCGCGTTGATCAGGTTGTAGAGCACGCCT